>Ga0102588_1000090_pt1 | contig 174136 bp, 180 predicted proteins | sample AraplaMF_Col_mMS_FD_76854 | JGI IMG/M metagenome (GOLD analysis project Ga0102588, IMG submission 76854) | Arabidopsis root microbial communities from the University of North Carolina, USA - plate scrape MF_Col_mMS (SPADES assembly) (version 2) | ecosystem: Host-associated > Plants > Roots >...
TCACTCATCGTCCACTTCAGCATTCGCTGCAGCGTCTTCGATTTCGTTCAGCAGAGCCTGCTACTGTAGCACGCCTTTTTGCGATTTCTTCAAACTCTGCGAAATTTTTTCTTTCGCTTCGTTTGCAGAACCTTCGGAAATTGCTTTCTTCAGGAGCCCTGGGAATTTCTTCCTTCGGGTTTCGCTTTCCGGCTTTCGACCTTCGGCTTTCTTGCGTTTCACTGACTTGTCATCAGCGAAGACCGCGACTATAGCATCCTTTTTTCAGCCCACGCAAGCCGTCATCAAGAATTTGCAAAAGCAGCGTGAGCAGCCGCCTGGGACTGCAGCGCCGTCCACGCCGTGCGGCAGGCCAGCGCCGGCTCTTCAGCCGCCAGGATGTCCGGCAGGTGCGCCGCCAGTCGCCGGGTATCGGCACGCAGCACCCTTTGCTTGATGGCCGAGATCTGCGACGGGTGCATCGAGAAGTTGCGCAGCCCCATCGCCAGCAGCAGGTCGGTGAACTCGGGGTCGCCCGCCATTTCGCCGCAGACGCTGACGCTCTTGCCCACCGAGCGCGCGTGCGCAATGGTCTGGGCGATCAGGTTCAGCACCGCCGGGTGCCACGGGTCGTAGAGGTGGGACACCGCCTCGTCCGCCCGATCGATGGCCAGCGTGTACTGGATCAGGTCGTTGGTGCCGATCGAGACGAAATCGAAATGCTTGAGCAGCAGCGGCAGCGCCAGGGCCGCGGCCGGCACCTCGATCATCGCCCCGACCTCGACCTCGCCATACGTGCGGCCGGCATCGGCGAGCTGCTGCCGCGCCCGCTCCAGCGCATCCAGGAACATCCGCACCTCGCCCAGGTGCGCCACCATCGGCACCAGCAGGCGCACCGGACCGATCGCCGCCGCGCGCAGGATGGCGCGCAGCTGCTGGCGGAACATCCCCGGCTCCGACAGGCTCCAGCGGATCGCCCGCAGGCCGAGCGCCGGGTTCAGCGCGTGCTCATGGCGCAGCTCGTTGACCGACATCCGGTCCAGCGGCTTGTCCGCCCCGATGTCCACCGTGCGGATGGTCACCGGCAGCCCGCGCATCCCCAGCACCGCGGCGCGGTAGGCCTCGAACTGCTCGTCCTCGCCGGGCAGCTCGCTGCCGCGGTTCATGAACAGGAACTCGCTGCGGAACAGCCCCACGCCGACCGCCCCGGCCTCCAGCGCCGCGGCCGCATCCGCCGGCAGCTCGATGTTGGCATGCAGCTCGACCCGCTCGCCGTCGAGCGTCACCGCCGGCGTGTGCCGCAAGCGGGACAGCCGGTCGCGCTCCAGGCCGCTCTGGCGCTGGCGAAAGCGGTATTCCTCGAGCACGATCGGCGAGGGGTTGACGATCACCGCCCCGCAATCGCCGTCGATCACCACCCAATCGTCCTGCCGGATGATGTGGCTCGCCTCGCGGGCGCCCACCACGGCGGGAATGTCCATGCTGCGCGCCACGATGGCGGTGTGCGAGGTCTTGCCGCCGACATCGGTGATGAAGCCGGTGAAGATGCTGCGCTTGAACTGCAGCATGTCCGCCGGGGCGATGTCGTTGGCGACCAGCACCAGCGGGTCCTCGCCGCCGAAATCGCGTGGCCCCACGCCGGGCGCGGGCGCCTGGCCCGAGAGCGGATCGCGGGCCATCGCCCGCAGCAGGCGCTCGACCACCTGTTCCAGGTCGGCCTTGCGCTCGCGCAGGTACTCGTCCTCCATCTCGTCGAACTGGCGCGCGAGCACCTCCAGCTGGGCGGACAGCGCCCACTCGCCGTTGTAGTGGCGCTCCTGGATCCAGTTCTTGGTCGCGCCGGTCAGCGAGTCGTCGTGCAGCAGCATCAGGTGCACGTCCAGCAGCGCCGAGAGCTCGCCCGGCGCATCCGCCGGCAGCTCGCGCTGCAGCGTCGTCAGCTCCTGTGCCACCGCGTCGCGCGCCGTGCGCAGGCGCTCGATCTCGGAGTCGACCTGCGAGGCCTCGATGAAGTAGTGCGCCACGTCGAGGCGGCTGGACGCGACCATCACCGCGCGCCCGATCGCGACGCCGCGGGAGACCGGCAGACCGAAGACCTGGAAGCTCATTCAACCTCCGCGGGGCAGCCCCGGGGAGGCGCGGCGCCCCCTCGGGGGACAGGAGCGAAGCGACATGGGGGTGCTCATCTTCGTGATCCTAGCAGCGGCCGCTCCGGGGCCGCGAGGGGAAACACGCGCTTGTCATCCACCGGTCATCCGGGCTTCACGGCAGCGTCACCGCCGGCCCCGACCATCTCGGGCAAGTTCACAGGAGAACGCGATGAGGGACCTGCCCCTGCCGACGATGCCTCTGTCCGATCTGCGTGGCGACACGTCCCGGAGGTCACTTCATGAAAGCTCACCTGCCCCACAAGCGCGCCGGGTTGATGCAGCTCAGCTGGAAGTGGTTTGGGCACGCGATGAAGACGAAGTTCGGCAGGCGCAGCGCCTGAGGCACCTGGTCTTCGCGGAGGAGATGGGCGCACGCCTGAGCGTGCCGCACGGGGCCCCGGCCGGCCACGACATCGACATGTTCGACCCGTTCTGCGAGCACCTGCTGGTGCGCGCCCCGGGCGAGAACGGCGAACCCGGCCCGGTGATCGGCACCTACCGCGTGCTGACGCCCGATTCGGCGCGCCGCATCGGCGGCCTGTACAGCGAGACCGAGTTCGACCTGACGCGCCTGCGCCCGCTGCGCTCGACGATGGTGGAGCTGGGCCGCTCGTGCGTGCACCCGGCCTGGCGGTCCGGCGGGGCGATCCTCGCCCTGTGGGGGGCGCTGGCCGAGTTCATGGTGCGCAACCAGCTCGACACGATGATCGGCTGCGCCAGCGTCAGCATGCGCGACGGCGGGCATTTCGCCGCCAGCCTGTGGGAGCAGCTGCGCCACACGCACCTCGCGCCGATCGAGCTGCAGGTCCGCCCGCGCCTGGCGCTGCCGGTGGAAGAACTGCAGCACGACCTGAGCGTCGAGGCCCCGGCGCTGATCAAGGGCTACCTGCGTTGCGGCGCGAAGGTGCTGGGCCCGCCGGCCTGGGACCCCGACTTCAACACCGCCGACCTGCCGATGCTGATGCGCATCGGCGACCTGCCGGCGCGCTACCGCAAGCACTTCCTCGGCTGAGTCACTCGCCCTCGCCGAACTTGTCGTTGATCAGCGCGACGAGGGCCTGCATGGCGGCCTCCTCGTCGGCCCCGGAGGTCTCCAGCTCGACCTCGGTGCCGATGCCGGCGGCGAGCATCATGACCCCCATGATGCTCTTGGCGTTGACCTGGCGGCCATTGCGGCTCATCAGGACATCGCACTGGAAACTGCCGGCCAACTTGCTGAGCTTGGCGGAGGCCCGCGCGTGCAGGCCGAGCTTATTGCTGATGGTGATGCTGGTTTTGGTCATTTCCGCCCGGTTTGTAAGCCTGGTTCTGCGGGCGCGCCGAAGCGACCTGCATCACCCCCTGCGTGGCCCCGGCCATGGCCCGGGCCACCATCGCATCCAGTGATTCGTCCGCGTAGCACAGCGATCGCCACAGCATCGGCACGTTGACGCCGGCGATCACCTTGACGTGCAGCCCGTCCGCCAGGCGCTGCGCCACGTTGCAGGGCGTCGCGCCGAAGACGTCGGCGAAGATCAGCGCGTCGGGGTTGCTCACCCGGCGCAGCAGCTCGCGCGCCCGGGCCTCGATCTCTTCCGGCGCCATGCCGGCGGGCACGTCGAGCGCCTCGACCTGGCGCGCACAGTCGGGAAAGGTGTGCTGCGCCACCGCTTTCAGCGATGACGCCAGGGGCGCGTGGGCAATGATCAGCAGGCCGGGCATGGTTTTCGATTATCGGCAGATCGCGCCGTCGAGCGGGGGGTGCGGCCTCCTGCCCATGCCGGGTCCGTCAGAAACTCGCCGTAAAAACCACACATCGGGATTTAGCTTTCCAGCTTCAAGCCTTCGAAGAAGGTGTCGATGGCGCCCGGCTCGACGCGCGGACCGAGCACCGTCGCCTGGTAGACCACCGTGCCGCGCACGAAGAACAGCACCTCCTGGCGGGCCGCCGTGCCGTCCGGCAACCGCCCCTGCAGCGCCACCCGCTGCGCCAGCGGCTGCGGCGTCATGCCGCTCACCCGGGCCGCCCCGACAACGGCCGGCGTGCCGCCCAGGTTGACGGCGGCGGCGGCGCGCAGGGCCTCGAGCGTCGGCGCGACGCGTGCGGGGTCCGTGGTATCGGCGATGCCGAGCGCAAAGCTGGCCCCGCCGGCCTGGCAGGCGAGCAGGCTCAGCTGCAACGGCGCGCCGGCCAGCACGATCCGGCGCGTGTCCTTCGAGGGCTTGCAGGGGAACAGCGCCAGCACGCCGGCGCCCTCGGGCCGCACCTCGCGCCAGTCGAGGGTGGGCGTGCAGGCGGAGAGCAGCGGCAGGGCCATCGCCGCCGCCCGCAGCGACGACCGCGCACCCGCGCGAAAACCAGGAGAAGGCATCGCCCGATTATCCCGGGGTCCGGCGCCACAATCGTCCGCATGAGCGACGCCGCCTCCCTCCCTACCGCCCCCTCCGCCCCCTCCGGCTCCAACACGCCCCTGCCGCTGTCCGGCGTCCGCATCCTCGACCTGTCGCGCGTGCTCGCCGGCCCCTGGTGCACCCAGACCCTGGCCGACCTGGGCGCCGACGTCATCAAGGTCGAGCGGCCCATGCGCGACGGCAGCGGCGGCGACGACACCCGCGGCTGGGGCCCGCCCTTCCTGAAGGACCGGGACGGCGCCGACACCGCCGAGGCCGCCTACTACCTGGGCACCAACCGCAACAAGCGCTCGATCACGGTCGACATCGCCCTGCCCGCCGGCCAGGCGCTGATCCGGCGCCTCGCCGCCCAGTGCGATGTCTTCATCGAGAACTTCAAGGTCGGCGACATGGCGCGCTACGGGCTGGACGCGGCCACGCTGCGGGGCCTGCACCCGCGCCTGGTCTACTGCTCCATCACCGGCTTCGGCCAGACCGGCCCCTACCGCGAGCGCGCCGGCTACGACTACGCCATCCAGGGCATCGGCGGCCTGATGAGCGTCACCGGCGAGCGCGACGACCGGCCGGGCGGCGGCCCGCAGAAGGTCGGCGTGGCGGTCGCCGACCTGTTCACCGGCATGTACGCGAGCGTGGCCATCCTGGCGGCGCTGCGCCACCGCGACGCCACCGGCGAGGGCCAGGTGGTCGACATGGCCCTGCTGGACACCCAGGTCGCAATGCTCGCCAACCTGGGCGCCAACTTCCTGGCCACCGGCACGCCGCCGCGCCGCGCCGGCAACGCCCACCAGAACATCGTGCCCTACCAGGTGTTCGAGGCGTCGGACGGCCACCTGATCCTCGCGGTCGGCAACGACGGCCAGTTCGCCAAGTTCTGCGAGGTGGCCGGCTGCCCGGAGCTGGCGCGCGACCCGCGCTATGCCCGCAATGCCGACCGGGTGCGGCACCGCGAGCAGCTGGTGCCGCTGCTGGCCGAGCGGCTGCGCACGCGCCCCAAGCAGGCCTGGCTGTCCGCCCTGGAGGCGGCCAAGGTGCCCTGCGGCGCGATCAACGACCTGGGCGAGGTGTTCGCCGACCCCCAGGTGCAGGCGCGCGGCATGGCGGTGCCGATGGCGCACCCACTGACCGACGCGCTGCGCGTGGTCGCGAGCCCGATCAAGCTGTCGGCGACGCCGGTGCAGTACCGGCGCCCGCCGCCCCTGCTGGGGGAACACACCGACGAGCTCCTCGCCGAGCTGGGCTGGAGCGCCGAGGAACGCGCCGAACTGCGGCGCCAGCAGGCGATCTGACGCCCGGTGCACCTTGTCTGCGGCCGTCCTACCCCCAAGGTCGGGGGATCCGGCCGACCGGGGGGTGGCAGCCGGCGCGCCGGTGGGTGACACTTGCAACCAAGGGTGACAAAGCCCGGGGTTTGCCGTTCATCCTCACCGAGACAGGGACTCACATGGACATGACCGAACTCGACCGCGCAGCGGCGCCCGGCGGGAAGAACGCGGAGGTCGACACCGACGAACGCGATCACTGGCGCGAGGTCGTCACGGAGTTGAGTTCCGAGCTGGCCACCCCGATCACCAAGGCCCTCGACCGGGTCATGACGCTGGCCAACACCGGCCGCATCGACCGCAACAGCCTGCGTGCCCTGTGCGACGAGCTGCAGTGCGCGCGCAAGGTCAGCATGGCCGGGCAGCAGCTGGCACGCCTCGCGTCGGGCCGGCTGCGCCAGACCCACGAGCGGCTCGCCCTCACCCAGACGCTGAAGGACGTGCTGACCCAGCGCGCCGACGAGGTGCAGGCGCGCGGCATCCAGATCAAGCAGGTGCTCAAGCCGGCCGACGTGATCGTCGATGCCTCGCTGCTGTTCAGCCTGTTCAACGCCCTGCTCGACTGGTCGATCCAGCACGCCCACTCGAACATCGAGTACCGCGTCGACATCAAGACCTGGCCGACGCATGCGCGCCTGACCAGCCGCTTCGCCTTCCAGCCGGTGGACCAGGCCGACCTGCCGCCCGCCACGGTCGAGGACGGCTCGCCGCTGGACTCGATGACCTGGCGCCTGCTGGAACAGACCGCCTGGACCATGGGCCTGCCGATCGAGCGCAAGACCGAGGGCAGCCACGTCGTGCTGACGCTGGAGTTCCCGCGCACCGTCAGCGAGCAGCTCGAAGGCCTGAGCATCCTGGAGCTCGACAACCGCGGCTTCTCGAACTCCACCCAGACCAAGGCGCTCGCGGGCAGCCATGTGCTGGTGGTCGCCTCGCGGCGCGACGTGCGCGTGCAGGTGCGCGATGCGGTGCGCAACATGGGGCTGCTGGTCGACTTCGTGACCTCGATCGACGAGGCGCGCGATTTCTGCCGCAGCGGCCTGCCCCACGCCGTCGTGATCGAGTCGGTGCTGCGCGGCAACCGGTTCAACGAGTTCCGCAGCGAGATCGAATCGTCCGGCACCGAGGTGGTGTTCATCGAGATCATCGAGGAAGGCAACACCTTCGAGATCTCCGGCTTCGGCGGCCAGAACATGGGCCGGGTCGGCCGCGACGCGATCCTGACCTCGCTGCCGTCGGCGCTGATGTTCGAGCTGTCCAAGGCCTGACCGCCCTGGCGCGGGCGGCAGCCTACTTCAGGCTGCCGAACACTTTCTTCAGGATCGCGCTGCCGGTCGCGACCGGGTTCTCGCGGATCTTGCGCTCCTCCTCGCCGATCATCAGGTAGAGGCCGTCCAGCGCCTTCTCGGTGACGTAGGTGTGGATGTTGGCATCCTGCGCGCGCAGGAGCCCGAAGCTGGCCGCCTTGCCGGCCACCGCGTTGTACCGGTCGACCAGGCCCACCTTCTCGGTGGCGCGCTTGACGATGGGCAGGAAGCGCACGCCCAGCGGCTCGCGCGTCTTGCCGGCGAAGAACTCGGTCACCGAGTTGTCGCCGCCGGTCAGGATGCCCTTCGCGTCTTCCACGCTCATGCTCTTGACGGCGCCGACCAGCAGCGCCTTGGCTTCCGGCACGGCCGCCTCGGCGGCACGGTTCAGCGAGGTCTCGAGCTCGTCGACGCGGCGCTGCTGGCCGGTCGCCTTCAGGAAGCGCGCCGCGTCGTTCAGGATGCTGGGCAGCGGGATGTGCACCTTCGGGTTGGCGAGGAAGCCGTCCGGCCGGCCGAGCAGGCCCACCGCCGAAACCGCGCCGCGCTCCAGTGCCGCGCGGATGCCCGAGGCTGCATCGCCCTCGCTGAGGTTGAAGGCCTGCGCGCTGCCGGCCAGGCCCCACCCGCCCAGGCCGCAGGACGCGAACACCAGGCCTGACGTAAACTTTCGCCGCTCCATCGATCGATCCCCATGAAATTGACCCGCCATCTTGCCGCCGCCCTGGGTGCCTTGGCAATCCTGGCCGCGGCGGCGGGGGGGCATGCGTGGCTGCAGCGGCCCGCGGCGGCACCGGATGCGGCCTATGTCCGCCTGGACGGCAGCCCCGGCCGCATCGCCGACCTGAAGGGCCGGGTGGTGCTGGTGAATTTCTGGGCCACCACCTGCTCGACCTGCGTGCACGAGATGCCGCAGGTGGTCGCGACGCACGAGAAGTTCAGGGCGCGCGGCCTCGAGACGCTGGCGGTGGCGATGAGCTACGACCCGCCCGCCTCGGTGATCCATTTCGCCGAATCGCGCCGGCTGCCGTTCACGGTGGTGATCGACAACACGGGCTCGGTAGCGCGCAGCTTCGCGCCGATCGAAGGGACGCCCACCACGCTGCTGATCAACAAGCGGGGGGAGATCGTCAGGCGGTATGTCGGGGCGCCGGATTTCGCGGCGCTGCAGGATGTCGTCGAGGGCCTGCTCAAGGAAGTTTGACGGACGCTCCCGGATTGGCATCCGGGCTACGAATCCGAGGCCACCCCCACTTCAAACCGCGTTGGCGACCCCGGCCTCGTGCGCCTGCTGGTCGGCGTGGTAGCTCGAGCGCACCATCGCCCCGACGGCCGCGTGCGTGAAGCCCATCTTCATCGCCTCGTCCTCGAACATCCGGAAGGTGTCCGGGTGCACGTAGCGCCGCACCGGCAGGTGGTGGCCGCTCGGCGCGAGGTACTGGCCGATGGTCAGCATGTCGATGCCGTGCTCGCGCATGTCGCGCATCACCTGCAGGATCTCTTCGTCGGTCTCGCCCAGGCCCACCATCAGGCCGCTCTTGGTCGGCACGTGGGGCGCGAATTCCTTGAAGCGCTTCAGCAGGTTCAGCGAGTACGCATAGTCCGAGCCCGGCCGCGCTTCCTTGTACAGCCGCGGCGCCGTCTCGAGGTTGTGGTTCATCACGTCCGGCGGCGCCGCCTTCAGGATCTCCAGCGCCCGGTCCATGCGGCCGCGGAAATCCGGCGTCAGGATCTCGATGCGCGTCTGCGGCGACAGCTCGCGCGTGCGCTGGATGCACTCGACGAAATGCGCCGCCCCGCCGTCGCGCAGGTCATCGCGGTCGACGCTGGTGATCACCACGTACTTCAGGCGCAGTGCGGCGATCGTCTTCGCCAGGTTCAGCGGCTCGTCGGCGTCCAGCGGGTCCGGCCGGCCATGGCCGACGTCGCAGAACGGGCAGCGCCGCGTGCACTTGTCGCCCATGATCATGAAGGTGGCCGTGCCCTTGCCGAAGCACTCGCCGATGTTCGGGCACGACGCCTCTTCGCACACCGTGTGCAGCTTGTGCTCGCGCAGGATCTGCTTGATCTCGTAGAAGCGGGTCGTCGGCGAACCGGCCTTGACGCGGATCCAGTCCGGCTTCTTCAGCTGCTCGGCCGGCACGATCTTGATCGGGATGCGCGCCGTCTTGGCCTGGGCCTTCTGCTTGGCGCTCGCATCGTAGCTGGCCGCATCCTGGGCCTGGTGGATCACGTTCTCGGTCGACATCGGAGGGGGTTCTTTCCTGGGGCCGCGACCCGTCAACTCAGGTGCGACACCAGCCGGTCGCCCAGCCGCTGCGCGACGCTCGTCCAGTCGGTGCGGACGCCCAGTGTAGCCAAGTCGACGGTCTGCAGCCCGGCGTAGCCGCACGGGTTGATGCCGGCGTAGGGGCTCAGGTCCATCGCAACGTTCAGCGCCAGCCCGTGGTAAGTGCAATGCCGGCTCACCTTGATGCCCAGCGCCGCGACCTTGCCGAGGCCGCTGAAATCGCCCTCCGCCCGCGGGCCGGCCAGCGCCGCGTGCCCGCCCGGGTCGTCCAGGCGCACATAGATGCCCGGCGCCCCGGCCACCCGGTGCCCCGTGACGCCGAAGCCCTCCAGCGTCTTGATGACGCAGTGCTCCAGCCGGTAGACGTATTCCTTCACGTAGATGCCGAGCCGCCGCAGGTCGACCAGCGGGTAGGCCACCACCTGCCCCGGGCCGTGGTAGGTCACCTGGCCGCCGCGGTTCGTCTGCACCACCGGGATGCCGTGCGCATCCAGCACGTGCTCGGCGCGGCCCGCCTGGCCCTGCGTGTAGACAGGCGGGTGCTCGCACAGCCAGATCTCGTCCGGCGTGTCGGGCGTGCGCTGCTCGGTGAACGCGCGCATGGCCTGCTCGGCCTGCGCGTACGCCACGCGGCCGAGCAGCTTCAGCTCCGCCATCGCGCTACAGCACCACCTTCACCATCGGGTGCGTCGACAGCGTGCGGTACAGCTCGTCCAGCTGCTCGCGGCTGGTCGCCGTGACGGTGATGGTCACGCCCAGGTACTTGTTGCCGCTGCTCGGGCGGATCTCCACCGTCGAGGCGTCGTAGTCGGGGTCGAACTGCTTCGCCACGCTGGTGATCGCGTGGACGAAGCCGTCCACGTTCGCGCCCATCACCTTGATCGGGAAGCGCGAGGGGTATTCGATCAGCGACTGGTCGGGCGGAATGTCTTGCATCGTGGCGTTCATGCCTGCAGAAGTGGGGCCGGCGGCCTCGAAATCAAATCGACTGCGTCGCCTTGGCGCGCTGGTAGGCCTCGTAGAGCCGGGCGTAGACCGGGCCGGGCTTGCCGCGCAGTGCCCCGTGGCCGACCGCCTGGCCGTCGAGCTGGGTCACCGGCAGCACCTCCTTGGTGGCCGAGCTCAGCATCAGCTCGTCGGCCGCCAGCACCTCGGCCTCGGAGACCGGGCGCAGGTTGTAGGCGATGCCGCATTCCTCGCACAGCTCGCGGATCAGCTCGTAGCGGATGCCTTCCAGCACGTGCTCGCTCTTCGGGGGCCCGAGCACCGCGCCCTCCTGCACCACCCAGACGTTGCTGGACGCGGCCTCGGTCAGGAAGCCGTCGCGGAACATCACCGTCTCGACCGCGCCGTGGTCGGCCGAGAGCTGGCGCGCCAGCACGTTGCCCAGCAGCGAGATCGACTTGATGTCGCCGCGCTCCCAGCGGAAATCGCGCGCCGTGATGCAGGCCACGCCCTGGTGGCGCTGCTCGGCGCCGGCCGGGTTCATGCGGGTGCTCATCATGAAGACGGTGGGCGCGATGTCGGGCGGCATGACGTGGTCGCGCACCGCCACGCCGCGCGTCACCTGGATGTAGAGCAGCTGGTCCTCGGACGGGTGGGCGGCGACCAGGCGGCGCGCCCGCTCGAGCCACTGGGCCCGGTCATGGGGCTCCGTGATCCGCACCTTGGCGAGGCTGCGCGAGAGCCGCGCCAGGTGCTCGTCGAAGCGGAACAGGCGCCGGCCGTAGACCGGCACGACCTCGTAGATGCCATCGCCGAAGACGAAGCCGCGGTCGAGCACGGACACCCTGGCGTCGCGCAAGGGGCCGTACTCGCCGTTCAGATAGCACAGGGTGTCGGGTAATGAAGTTTGCATGCGGCCTCCCGGAAAACTGACGGTCGGTGAACGGTCCAGCTTACTTGATCCAGAGCCGCAGGGCATCCCAGGCGCGGCCGAAGATGCCGGCCTGCTCGACGCCCTGCAGCACGACCAGCGGCAGCTCGGCCACCGGCGCGCCGGCGCTGGTGGTCACCTTCAGCGTGCCCACGCGCTGGCCCTGCGCAAGCGGCGCGACCAGCGGGTCGGTGCGCTCGATGTGCGTCTGCAGCTTCGCGCCGTCGCCCTTGGGCACGCTGACGAAGACGGCGTTGGCGGCGCCCAGCTGGGCCTCGCGCGCCGTGCCCTTCCACACCGGCACCGTGGCGACCGCCTTGGACGACTCGAACAGTCGCACCGTGTCGAAGGCCTGGAAGCCCCAGTTCAGCAGCTTCTGGCTCTCGTTCGCGCGCGCCTCCATCGACGCGGCGCCCAGCACCACGCTGAGCAGACGGCGCTTGCCGCCGCCGGCGCCGTTGGCGGCCAGGTTCGGGAAGTCGCGCTGCGCCGAGATCACCATGCAGTAGCCGGCGGCCTCGGTGTAGCCGGTCTTCATGCCGTCCACCGACGGGTCGCGCGTGAGCAGCACGTTGCGGTTGTTCTCGTTGCTGATCGGCGCGCCCTCGTAGTGGTACTTCCGGATCGAGTAGATCGGGTAGTACTCGGGGAAGTCCTTGATGATGCGCGAGGCGATCACCGCCACGTCGCGCGCCGTGCTCTTGTGCCCGGGCTCGGTCAGGCCGGTGGCATTCCTGAACTGGGTGTTCTTGAGGCCGAAGGCCTGGGCCTGGCGGTTCATCATCTCGATGAACTGGTCAAGCGTGCCGCCCACGCCTTCGCCCAGCACCACCGCCGCATCGTTGCCCGAGTTGACGATCAGGCCCTTCAGCAGGTCGTCCACCTTGGGGGTGCTGCGCGGCTCGATGAACATCAGCGAGCCGCCGCCCTTGCGCTCCTGCCAGGCGCGCAGCGACACCGGCAGCGTCTGCTCCAGCGTGAGCTTGTGGTCGCGCAGGGCGGCGAACACCAGGTAGGCGGTCATCAGCTTGGTCAGCGAGGCCGGGTCGGACGCGGCGTCGGCCTCGCGCTCGGCGAGGGTCTGGCCGGTGCTCAGGTCGAGCAGGATGTAGCTCTTGGCCGCAATCTCGGGCGGCTGCGGGGCTTGGGCCAAGGAGACGGCGGCGGCGCTCAGCGCCAGCACGAAGGCAATCAGACGTTTCATGGACAGCGGATCAGGTTGAGGGGCGGGCGGCGGGGGCATCAGCGATGCCAGGACCGCACCACCAGGTTCTTCAGCAGCGCGAGCTGCCCGTGGAAGAAGTGGCCGACGCCGGGGATCACCACCACCGGCAGCAGCTGGGGGCGGGCCCAGTCCAGCGTGGCCGACAGCGGAACGATGTCGTCCGACTCGCCATGGATCACCAAAGTTTCCGGCGGCACCGGCGCGACCGTCTGCTTCTGCGTCGACGGGCCGACCAGCACCAGGCGCTCGGCCCGGGCGTCCTCGGGCAGGCGGGCTGCAGCCTGCGAGGCGACATAGCCGCCGAACGAGAAGCCGGCGATGACGAGCGGCAGCGCCGGGTCGCGGTGGGCGGCGATGACGGCGCTCGCGTCGTCGACCTCGCCCTGCCCTTGGTCCCAGGCGCCCTCGGAGCCGCCGACGCCGCGGAAGTTGAAGCGCACCGTACGGTAGCCCAGCTGCAGGAAGGCGCGCGCCAGCGTCTGCACCACCTTGTTGTCCATCGTGCCGCCCTGCTGCGGGTGCGGGTGGCACACCACGGCGACGCCGCGCGGCGCCCCCTCGGGCTGGTCGAGCGCGCACTCGATCGCGCCGGCGGGGCCGGGCGTCAGCTGGCGGACGGTTTTCGAATTCATTTGCACGGCATGGGCGCGGCGTTCAGCGGCCGACCGAATCGGGCAGCAGCAGCCGCTCGACGACGACGCCGTTCTTCAGGTGCGATTCCACGATCTCGTCGATGTCGGCATCGTCGACGTAGGTGTACCAGACGGCCTCGGGGTAGACCACGGCGACCGGGCCGCCGGCGCAGCGGTCCAGGCAGCCGGCCTTGTTGACGCGCACGCCGCCCGGGCCGGCGAGCTTCTCGCCCTTGACGCGCGCCTTGCAGCGCTCGAAGCCGCCCTGGGCATGGTGGTTCGCACAGCTGGCCTCGGCCGGATCGCGCTGGTTCAGGCAGAAGAAGATGTGGCGCTTGAAATAGGTCATCGCGGCATTTTACGAAGCCGGGCCGGGACGCTCGCTGCTGTCGCGCGCGACCACGCGCAGGAAGAGGTGGACGAGGGCCGCATACGGCCACAGCCAGCCCACCCATTGCGCGAGGCCGTGGAAGCGGATGAAGCGGCCCTGCTCCCAGCCCTGCAGGCTCTCGGCGTAGTAAGGATCGGTGGGCGCCTGGGCCACCAGCGCGATCAGCGCCGTCACCACCACCAGGCCCAGGGCGGCCGCGCCGCGCCGCGGCACCGGCACCAGCGCGAAGGCGAGCACGGTTCCCGCAAGCAGGCCGGGCAGAGCCGGCGGCGTCAGCCAGGCGAGCGCATGCTGCGGGCCGAAGTTGAGCGCGGTCGACAGCGTGGTGGTGGCGAAGCCGAGCAGCGCCGCACCCGGCGCGAGCACGGCGCGGCGCCAGCCGGGCCGCACGATCGTGCAGGCGACCAGGCAGGGCGCGAGCAGGCCGAGCCCGATGGCCAGCAGCTCGCTGCCGCGCGAGAGCGGCGTCATCGCGACGCCGGCGTCGAGCCAGTCCTCGACCCAGGGCGACCACGGCGTGCCCGACAGGGCCTCGGCCGCGAGCTCCTGCAGGCGCACCAGCACCTGGCCCAGGCCGAGCGGCACCGGGGTCGGGAACAGCAGGCCGATCGGCCACAGCAGCAACAGCAGCAGCCCGCCGGCGCTGCGGCGCACGAACCAGCGATCGCGCAGCACCTGCCAGCGGTCGATGCCCCCGAGCGCGTGCACCGCGACCGCGACCAGCGCACCGGCCAGCGTGCCGGCGGCGTTCAGCACCCAGTCGAGGCCGGAAGGCACGCGCTGCGGCAGCCAGTTCTGCAGGCTCTCCATCGCGAACGACAGACCCGCGCCGGCGGCCAGCGCGACCACGAAGGCCGGCCCGGCGCGGCGCCCGCTGCGCACCAGCGCACCGACCGCAAGCGCGCCCAGCGGCATGTAGCCGAGCAGGTTGGACCACACGTCGAAGGTCGACAGGTAGCGCGGCCACGGCAGGTGGCCGAGCCCCATCAACGGAAGCGCAATCGGTTGCTTCCACCCGGTGAAGGGCGAAAGGCTGGCGTAGACGATGAGCGCGGCATAGAGCCACGCGAGGGGGGCCGCCGAACTGCGATGGCGTGCGGGCGGCGCAGTCATCGCCTCGGCCGCCATCCTAGAACGGCTTGACGATCACCAGCACGACGATGGCGGCGAACAGCAGGATCGCGGCCTCGTTGAAGAAGCGGTACCAGCGCTCGCTGCGCCGGTTGGCGAAGGTCTCGAACTTGCGCAGCAGGGCGCGGCAGCCGTGGTGGTAGCCGATCGCGACCACGACCAGCGCGAGCTTGGCGTGCAGCCAGCCGTTGCCGGGCCCGCGGCCGATGCCGAAACCCAGCCAGAGCCACAGCCCGAACAGCAGCGCCGGCACCATCAGGAAACTGGTGAAGCGATAGAGCCTGCGCGCCATCAGCAGCAGGCGCTCACGTTCGGCATGGCTGTCGGCGGGGACGGCGGCGAGGTTGACGAACAGGCGCGGCAGGTAAAAAAGTCCGGCGAACCAGCTCGCGACGAAGATCAGGTGCAGGGCCTTGACCCACGGGTAGAGGTTGCTCATCCCATCGATTATGGCGGCCCGAAAAAAGAAAACCCCGGCCGTCAAAGCCGGGGTTGAAAAGCCTCATCGCTGTCATCACGGTAAGGCTCCTGCTCAGGGAGGAAAAGCAGGGAATGACGGCCTTGCGGCTATCATTCAAGGGCGACTTTAGCAGATAGGTGCCGCGCTGTTGAAGGCCCGTGGACCGGGATTTACACGTAAAAAGTCCCGGCTGTCTCTTCGTCACGTCGTTTTTTGACCGACGGCTGACGCCCGGATCACCGCCGCCCTGAACAGGATGTCCATGCACGCGCCCGCCCCCTTCCCCGCCAGCCGCCCGCGCCGCCTGCGCCGCGACGAGTCCACCCGCGCCCTCGTGCGCGAGCACCGGCTCCACCCCAACGACCTGATCTACCCGGTGTTCGTCCAGGATGGCCGCGGACTGGCGCACGATGTGCCCTCGATGCCGGGCGTTCAGCGCGTGAGCCTGGACCGGCTGATGCCGCTGGCCGAAGAGTGCGTGAAGCTCGGCGTGCCGGTGTTGGCGCTGTTCCCGGTCATCGACCCTGCGCTCAAGACCGAGGACGGCCGCGAGGCGCTGAACCCGAAGGGCCTGGTGCCCACCGTCGTGCGCGAACTGAAGAAGCAGTTCCCGCAGCTCGGGCTGTTGACCGACGTCGCGCTCGACCCGTTCACCAGCCACGGCCAGGACGGCCTGCCCGACGCCGACGGCTACATCCGCAACGACGACACCGTGAAGGTGCTGACCGGGCAGGCCCTGGTGCAGGCCGAGGCCGGCGTCGACATCGTCGCGCCGAGCGACATGATGGACGGCCGCATCGGCGCCATCCGCCAGGAGCTCGAGGCGCGCGGCCTGGTCCACACCCGCATCATGGCGTACAGCGCCAAGTACGCGAGCGCCTTCTACGGGCCCTTCCGCGACGCCGTCGGCTCGGCGAAGAACCTGGGCAAGGCCAACAAGAAGGTCTACCAGATGGACCCCGGCAACAGCGACGAGGCCCTGCGCGAGGTGGCGCTCGACCTGGCCGAGGGCGCCGACATGGTGATGGTCAAGCCCGGACTGCCCTACCTCGACATCGTGCGCCGCGTGAAGGACGAGTTCCGCGTGCCGACCTTCGCCTACCAGGTGAGCGGCGAGTACGCGATGGTCAAGGCGGCCGCCGCCCAGGGCTGGGTCGACCACGACGCGGTGATGCTCGAGAGCCTGCTGGCGTTCAAGCGCGCCGGCGCCGACGGCGTGCTGACCTACTTCGCGCTGGACGCCGCGCGCCTGCTGCGCCAGCAGGGCTGAGCGCGGCGCGGTCGGCATGCGCCTCTTCCACGTCACGCCGGAGCAGTTCAGCGAGATCGAAGGCCTGCCCGACAGGCTGCCGGCCACCGGCTACCTGTGGATCGGCACCGCCCGGCGCGAGTTCGAGGTCAACATCGCCGAGATCCAGGGCGCGCTGCAGCGCTGGACCGGCGGCCAGATCGTCGACCTGCACGTCTCCGACCTGCTGAACAACCAGCTGCCCTCGCACTTCGACTACACCTCCTGGTATGACGTGATGGTGTTCCGGCGCCTCGCCGCCGGCAGCGGCAGCGCCGCGATGTTCCTGGACGACCAGGGCGGCACGCTGTCGTCGGCCAAGCAGGCGCTGGCCGCCATCGACACCAGCCCGGTCGGCTTCGCGGTGTTCGACCGCGTGCTGCTCACCGTGCACCCGACCGACTGCCAGGTGCGCGACTTCTTCGCGAGCAAGCTGCAGCAGATGGTCGAGGGCGCCGACCAGCGCTACGAGCCGCGCGGCGCGATGCGCCTGCCGGCCAGCCCGGCCGACCTGATGCTGCGCATGCTCAACCACATGGTGGACAGCTACCTCGAGCTGCGTCGCCTGCTGACGCGCCAGCTCGGCCACCTGCAGCAGGAGCTCTTCAACCCGCGCAGCCAGTTCGACAGCTGGCAGGTGCTGCTCGATTCGCGCAACTCGCTGCACCTGCTGGAGGACACCTGCGAGGACCAGCGCAGCGCGATCGTCGAATGGATCGACTCGCTGGACGAATGGCCGGCCGAATCCGACCCGAAGGCGGCGCGCGACCGCGAGCTGCTGCGCGTGCGCTCGCGCGACGTGCTGGAGCACATCGAGCGCGTGCTGGGCCACGTGCGCCGGCTCGAATCCTCGGCCGAGACCGCGGTGCAGATGCATTTCTCGGCGCAGAGCAACCGCACCAACGACATCATGCGCACGCTGACGGTGCTCACCGCCATCTTCCTGCCGCTGAACCTTGTCACCGGCTTCTTCGGCATGAACTTCGAGGGCCTGCCGCTGATCCACAGCGGCGACGGCGTCTGGATGGCGAGCGGCTTCATGCTGGTGATCGCGGTCTCGCTCGGCTGGTTCTTCTGGCGCAAGCGCTACCTCAGCACCTCGCGCCGGCCGCGCTGAACGGCGCCGGCCCGCGCGATCCACAGCGCCAGGCCCATCAACCCGGCGGCCGCGGCGAAGGCCGCATGCAGGCCGGCCCAGGCGTACACCGCCCCCATCGCCGACGCCCCGGCGATGAGCCCGAGCTGGCGCGAGAGGTTCAACACGCCGGCCAGCACGCCGCGCCGGTCGGCCGCCGCGCCCGCCATCACGGCGGTGTTGTTGGCCGCCTGGAACAGTGCATAGCCGGCGGTGAGGACGACCAGCGGCAGCACGTAGCCCGCGACGCCCAGCGCCGCCGGCAGCACGGCCAGCAGGCCGCAGCCCGCGGCCATGGCGGCGAGCCCGGCCGTCACCATGCGCGCCGCGCCGAAGCGGTCCGCCAGGTGGCCGGCCGGGACACCGCCCAGCGCGGTCACCAGCGGCCCGGCCGACATCGCCAGGCCGACGGACGCAGCATCCAACCCCAGCGCCTGCGACAGGTGGAAGGGCCCGACCACCAGCGTGGCCATCACCACCGTGGCGACGAGCGCGCTCATCGCCAGGCCACCGGCCAGCGCGGGCTCGCGCAGGGCGCCGCGCAGCACGCGGTGCAGGGGCTCCGCCCGGTTCGGCGCCATCGGGCGCCGCCCGCCGGGCAGGCCGGACGCGACCAGGCCCGCGGCGATCGCCCCCAGCGGCACCAGCAGCAGGAAGAGCGCCCGCCAGCCGAAGCCCGCGACCAGCGCACCGCCGAGCGTCGGCCCGGCCGCCGTGCCCACCGCCGAGGCCGTGCCGAGCAGCCCCATCGCGCGGCCGGCCTGCGCCTTCGGCACGGCCTCGCCGACGAGGGCGGTCGCGAGCGCCGCCATCGCCGCCGCGCCCAGCCCCTGCAGCGCGCGCGCCGCCACCAGCAGGCCGAGCGACGGGGCCAGGCCGCCGATCAGCGCCCCCAGCGTGTAGAGGCCGAGGCCGGCCAGCAGCAGGCGGCGCCGGCCGGCCAGGTCGCCGAGCCGCCCGACATGGACGACCAGCGCGGTGCTGGCGACCAGGTAGGCGAGCAGCACCCACTGCACCTGGCGGAGCGGCGCGGACCACGCCTGCGCGAGGCTCGGCAGGCCGACCGCGGCCAGGCTGATGCCGAGCGAGGACAGCAGCATGCACAACGCCAGCCCCGCGACGGCGGCCCGCGAACGAACGGACGGATCGGATCCCTGATGCGGCATGGCCTGCGCGACTCCCGACAAGACGATGCCGCGAGCCTAGGGCGCCGGACCGTGCGGCGGAAGGCGCGCCGCGTGCAGGTGGCACCTGCACGCGACGCGCGGCCCCGCGGCCTGCGCCGGCCTCAGCCGAGGCGCATCGACAGCTCGACGTCCTCGCCGAAGGGCAGCGACAGGTAGCCGCGCCCCGGGGCCCGCACCCGCGCCAGGTACTCCGGGCTGAAGTCCGCGTTGTCGGCGACGACCAGGGCCCCGGGGCGCAGCCGCGGCTCGACCAGGTCCAGCACCTCGGGATAGATCGCCTTCGCGCCGTCCAGCAGCAGCAGGTCGACCTGCTCCGGCAGGTCGGCGCGCAGCGTGCGCAGCGCATCGCCCTCGCGGATCTCCACCAGGTCGGCGACGCCGCCAGCCTCGAGGTGGACGCGCGCCTTCGCGACCTTGGACGGCTCGAACTCGGTGGTGACCAGCCGGCCGCCGCCGTTGTCGCGCAGCGCCGCCGCGAGGTGCAGGGTCGAGATGCCGTACGAGGTGCCGAACTCGACGATGTGGCGCGCCCCGGCGCTGCGGGCGAGCAGGTACAGCAACGCGCCGGTCTCGCGCGACACCGGCAGCGGCACGTCCTTCAGCCGCGCGTAGAAGCCGAGGTACTCGGTCTTGCTGCGCATCAGCCGGGCCTGCTCGCCGTCCTCGAAGTCGGAAATGACCGCCTGCAGGGCTGGCGCGGCCGCCTCGGCCTCGGCGAACAGGCGCTCCAGCAGGGAGGCGAAAGGGGCGTGGGTCAGGGTGTTCATCGTCGATGTTTGCAACGGGTTGGAATGCGGGAATAATATGAAGGATCCTTCAAATTTCCCATTCGCGTTGTGCAGCCCACCCCATGACCGATCGCAAGACCTCGCCGCTCTCCTCGCGCCGGCAGCCCCGGCAGGCGCGTTCCAACGACCTCGTCGCGGCGATCCTGGAAGCGGCTGTTCAGGTTTTGTCGGCCGAAGGCGCGCGCCGCTTCACGACGACGCGGGTCGCGGAACGCGCCGGCGTGAGCGTTGGCTCGGTCTACCAGTACTTCCCGAACAAGGCCTCGATCCTGTTCCGGCTGCAGAGCGACGAGTGGCAGCAGACCACCGACATGCTGCGCCGCATCCTGGAGGACCGGGAGACCGAGCCGCTGGAGCGCCTGCGGCGCCTGGTGCATGCCTTCATCCGCTCCGAGTGCGAGGAGGCGGCGGTGCGCACGGCCCTCGCCGATGCCGCACCGCTGTACCGCGACGCGCCCGAGGCGCAGGCCGCGCGGTCCGCGGCCGACAAGAGCATCGACCGCTTCATGCAGGAGCTGCTGCCGGACGTGCCGAAGGCGGCCCGGGCGCGCGCCACCGACCTCGTCGTCACCACCCTCAGCGCGGTGGGCAAGAAGTTCTCGTCGAGCCCGCGCAGCGCGGCCGAGATCCGTGCCTACGCGGACGCGATGGCCGACATGTTCTGCGCCTGGCTCAACGGGCTGCGTACGGGTCGCTGAAGCCGAGACCCGTGACGATGCGCGATTCCTCGGCCTCCATCGCCTGCGCCTCGTCGTCGGCCTCGTGGTCGTAGCCCTGCGCGTGCAGGGTGCCGTGGACCAGCAGGTGCGCGTAGTGCGCCTCGAGCGACAGGCCCTGCTCGCGGGCCTCGGCCTCGACCACCGGCGCGCACAAAACCAGGTCGGCCACCACGACCGGCTCGTGGCTGTAGTCGAAGGTCAGCACGTTGGTCGCGTAGTCCTTGCCGCGGAACTCGTGGTTCAGGCGGCGGCCTTCGTCGGCGTCGACGATGCGCACCGTGATCTCGCCCGGCGCCTCGAGCGCGGCGCGGATCCAGCGCGCGACCTTGTGGCGCGGCAGCTCGCTGCGGTGCGAGGGGTCGGCGAACTGCAGCGACAGGCCGAGGGTGGGGCGGGAAGAGGGCTTCATCCGTGGCGGGTTCAGATGCGGTCCGCCGGGGCGGCGTCGTAGGCCTCGACGATGCGCGCGACGAGCGGGTGGCGCACCACGTCGGCGGCCGTGAAGCGCGTCATCGCGATGCCCGCCACCCGGCGCAGCACGCGTTCGGCGTCGATCAGCCCGCTGTCGGTGCCGCGCGGCAGGTCGATCTGGCTCACGTCGCCGGTGACCACGCACTTGCTGCCGAAGCCGATGCGCGTCAGGAACATCTTCATCTGCTCGCGCGTCGTGTTCTGCGCCTCGTCCAGGATCACGAAGGCATGGTTCAGCGTGCGCCCGCGCATGAAGGCGAGCGGCGCGATCTCGATCAGGCCCTTCTCGAAGGCGCGCCCGACCTTCTCCAGGCCCATCAGGTCGTACAGCGCATCGTAGAGCGGGCGCAGGTAGGGGTCGACCTTCTGCGTCAGGTCGCCCGGCAGGAAGCCCAGGCGCTCGCCGGCCTCGACCGCGGGGCGGGTCAGGATGATGCGCTGCACGCTGCTGCGCTCCAGCGCATCGACCGCGCAGGCCACCGCCAGGAAGGTCTTGCCGGTGCCGGCCGGGCCGATGCCGAAGGTGATGTCGTGCGCCAGGATGTTGCGCAGGTAGAGCTGCTGGTTCGGCGTGCGCCCGCTCAGGTCGGAGCGGCGCGTGCGCAACACCACCTCGTCGTCGTCCGCCCCCGCGGCGCCGACCTCGTGCAGCGCCTGGCGGCCCGGGGCCGGGGTGCGCGGCCGGGTGGACGGGGCGACGTCGGCCAGCGCCTCGGCGAGCGCGAGCTGCAGCGTCTCGGCCGGGATCGGCCGGCGCGCGCGCCCGTACAGCGACTGCAGCAGGGCCACCGCCCGCTCGGCGCCGGCCTTCGGCCCCTCGATGCGGAAGGACTCGTTGCGCCGCGAGATGCGGACGCCGAAGGCCGATTCGATGCTGCGAAGGTGTTCGTCCAGGCTGCCGCACAGGTGGGCGAGGCGGGCGTTGTCGAGCGGGATGAAGGCGTGTCGCAGGATCACGGGCAGGTGCGGGAGGGACAAACGCCGATTGTCGCCCCAGCGCGGGCATCCTGCACAATCCGCGTCCATGCCCCCGCTGCGCCGCCTGTCCACCCTCGCCCACCGGCTGCTGGCCGGTGCCCGCCGTGCGGCGGCGGGCGGGCTGCTGGCGGCGGCGGCGCTGGCCTCCGCCGCGGCGGCCGAGCCGCCCGTCATCACCGTCAACCAGGCGGGCGCCGTCGCCAGCCCGTCGACCAGTTTCCCGCAGGAGGCGCGGCTGCAGCCGGTGCGCCTGCCCGACGACTGGTACGAGAGCCGGCCCGGCGTGTCGGGCACGGTCTGGTACCGGCTGCAGTTCATGATGCCGCCCGGCGCGGCCTCCGGCAACACGCTGATGGCCGCCTACATGGACCGCGTCTGCAGCAACGCCGAGGTCTGGCTGAACGGCAGCATCGTCTACAGCGGGGGCCGCATGGCCGAGCCGGTGACGCGCAACTGCTACCACCCGCAGCTCGTGACCCTGCCGCCGGCGCTGCTGAACCCGCAGCTCAACGTGCTCGACATCCGGGTCCAGGGCTATGCGCTGAACCAGGTCGCCTCGCGCCAGCGCGCGGGCGGGTTGTCGACGGTGCGCATCGGCCCGCACGCCGCGCTGGCGGCGCAGCATGCGCGCCAGGTCTTCTGGAACGTCTCGCTGGTGCAGGTCATCTCGGCGATGTTGGTGCTGCTGGGCGTGGTGATGCTGGGCATGGGCTGGCAGGACCGGCGCAGCCCCTACCTGATCCACTTCGGGCTGCTCGCGATCGGCTGGGCGGCGCTGTCGGCGCGGCTGTGGTGGCGCGACCCGCCCTTCGAGAACGCGACCAGCGAGTTCCTCACCTGCGTCGGCTTCGCGGTGCTGGCGGGGTTGGCGATCCAGTTCCTGGTGCGCTACGCCGGGTTGCAGTCGCGCGTGCTGGCCTGGGGCCTGGCGGCGCAATGCCTGCTCGTGCCGGCCAGCCTGGCGCTGGCGGGCGGCGACCGCCTGTTCACGCTGAGCAGCGGCTGGTACCTGCTGCTCGCGGCCGAGATGGTGGCCGCGGTGATGCTCTACCTGCGCGTCACCTGGCGCAAGGGCCCGGACGGGCGCTCCGAGTTCTGGCCGATGGCCTTCATGCTGATGGGCGTGGGCGTGCTGGTGCTGGTCGACCTGGCGACGCAGCAGGGCTGGATCACGCTGCTGCCGGTGCACGTGCTGCACTTCAGCATGCCGCTGATGTTCCTGGCGGTCGGGGCGCGGCAGATCCAGATCTACGGGCGCGCGCTGCAGGTGGCCGAGGCCAGCCGCAACTCGCTGGAGAGCCGCATCAACGAGGTGACGTCCGAGATCGAGCGCAACTTCGCGCAGATGGCCGAGCTGCGCGTCGAGCAGGTGACCGAGAAGGAGCGCAAGCGCATCGCCGCCGACCTGCACGACGACCTCGGCGCCAAGCTGCTGACCATCGTCCACACCAGCGAGAGCGAGCGCATCTCCAGCCTGGCGCGCGAGGCGCTGGAGGAGATGCGGCTGTCGGTGCGCGGGCTGACCGGCCGGCCGATGCAGGTGGCCGACGCGCTGGCCGACTGGCGCGCCGAGACGGTGTCGCGCCTGAGCCAGGCCAACATCGAGGCCGACTGGCGCAGCCCGGCCGAGGAGCTGCACCAGCAGCTGTCGGCGCGCGCCTTCGTGCAGACCACGCGCATCCTGCGCGAGGCGGTCAGCAACATCATCAAGCACAGCGGCGCCTCGCACTGCAAGGTGCGCTGCAGCATCGGCGAGCACGACTTCGTGCTGGTGATCCAGGACAACGGCAAGGGCATCCCGATGGAGCTGGACGGCAAGCTGGACCGCGGCCACGGCATGGCGAGCATGAAGCACCGCGCCAAGCAGATGCAGGGGCAGTGCCTGGTCGAGTCGGGCCCCGGCTACGGGACGGTGATCCGGCTCACCCTGCCGTTGTGAGGTCGTGTCGGAAGACATGTGCGAACGGCCCGGTTCGGCGCAGAATCCCCACTTCCGCCGCTGTTACGATGCTGGCCGCTCCCCATTTCCTCCTGCTGCGAGGCCCCGATGAACAAGATCCTGCTGCTTGAAGACCTCCCGGAAATCCGTGCCTGGGTGAAGGCCCTGGTGGTGCAGGTGTTCCCGCAGGCCCAGATCTCCGAGAGCGCGCGGGTGCACGACGCGCTGGCGCTGATCACGGCCGAGCGCTTCGAGTTGGCGCTGGTCGACCTGGGGCTGCCGGACGGCTCGGGGGTGGACGTGGTGGCGGCGCTGCGCGAGACGCAGCCCGAGGCGCAGTCGGTGGTGGTGACGATCCACGACGACGACGACCACCTGTTCCCGGCGCTGCAGGCGGGCGCCTTCGGCTACCTGCTGAAGGAGCAGCCGCGCGAGCACTTCGTCGAGCAGCTGCAGCGCATCAGCCAGGGCGAGCCCCCGCTGACGCCGTCGATCGCGCGCCGGGTGATCGCCTATTTCGCGGCGCAGAACAAGCCGCAGGAGCGGCCGCAGAACCTGCCCCACGTCTCGCTGACGGACCGCGAGAACGAGGTGCTGCTGTGGGTGGCCAAGGGCTTCACGCTGCCGGAGATCGGCACCCAGCTGAACCTGTCGCGCCACACCATCGCCGACTACGTGAAGCAGATCTACCGCAAGCTGAACGTCAGCTCGCGCGCCGAGGCGGCGCTGGAAGCGCAGCGCCTGGGCCTGTTCCGCCGATGATCGGGCGCCTGGTGGGGCTGCTGGCGGAGAAGAACCCGCCGCAGTTGCTGGTCGACGTCGGGGGCGTCGGCTACGAGGTCGACGTACCGATGAGCACCTTCTACAACCTGCCCGCGCTGGGCGAGCGGGTGACGCTGCTCACGCACTTCGTGGTGCGCGAGGATGCCCAGGTGCTGTTCGGCTTTCTGACAGCCGAGGAGCGGGCCACCTTCCGGCAGCTGGTGAAGATCTCCGGGGTGGGTCCGCGCACGGCGCTGTCCATCCTGTCCGGCCTGAGCGTCGGCGAGCTGGCGCAGGCGGTGTCGCTGCAGGAGAGCGGACGGCTGGTCAAGGTGCCGGGGATCGGCAAGAAGACGGCCGAGCGGCTGCTGCTGGAGCTGAAGGGCAAGCTGGGGCCGGACCTTGCGGTGCCGGCGAGCGTCGCGAGCGACGCCCAGGCCGACATCCTGCAGGCGCTGGTCGCGCTGGGGTACAGCGACCGCGAGGCCGCCGCCGCGTTGAAGAACCTGCCGGCGGACGTCGGCGTGAGCGACGGGATCAAGCTGGCGTTGAAGGCGCTCGCTCGGTAAGTCGGCTCGACGATCCCGGATTGGCATCCGGGCTACGGATGTGTAGCCCGGATGGAGCGCAGCGGAATCCGGGAGCGGCGTCCGCTAATGCGTCGCGCCCGCGCCCTCCACGTTCACCGTCACCGTCACCTCCCCCGCCTTCTCGAACTTCAGGCGCAAGGGGAACTTGTCGCCCTCCTTCAGCGGCGCCTTGAGGCCGATGAACATCAGGTGCAGCTCGCCCGGCTTCAGCTCGACGTAACGCCCGGCCGGGATCTCGATCGCCTCGACCTGGCGCATGCGCATCACATCACCTTCCATCTTCATCGAGTGCAGCTCGGTCGAGCGCCCGACCTCGGCGCTGGCAGACAGCAGCCGGTCCGGCGCCTTGCCGCGGTTCTCCAGCCGCAGGAAGCCGCCGCCGGTCGGTTGGCCCGGCGCCGTCGCCCGCGCATAGGGATGGCCGATCGAGATCTCGCCGACCGTGAACTCGTGCGCCTGGGCAGCCAGGCAGGCGGCGGCCGACAGCAGCGCGCCGGCCAGGAAACGGGGGATGGTGTTCATGGTGTTGCTCTTTCTCGCTCGAGGCGTCACAGGTCGTAGCGCAGTTCAGCACTGTAGGTGCGCTGCGGATAGGGGTGGAAGTTCCAGTAGCGGTCGTTGTTCAGGTTGTCGATGCCGAAGGCCGCCTGCCACCGGCGGTCGATGCGGGCCCGGACCCGCAGGTCGGTCGTGAAGTACTTCGAGGTGCCCATGTAGGTGAAGCCGTTGACGTCGCTGTTGTCCAGGTTGCCGTACTGCCGCCCGCTGTAGCGCGCCCCGTAGCTCACCGTCCAGCGGTCGTCGACCCGCCACGAGGCCAGGCCGGTGGCGCGCCAGCGCGGCACCCGCGGCTGCCACTTGCCGACGGTGTCCCCCGGCACGGCGACGTAGCCGCGGTTCTCGACGATGCGCGAATCCGCGTACGTCACGCTGCCCTGCAGGTCCAGTCCGCGCCACCCCACGTTCTCGCCCTGCGCCACCGCCTCCAGCCCGGTGGTGCGCACGTGGTCGACGTTCTGCACGCTGCTGGTCGGCGTCGGCGTGGTCGAGAAAGTCTGGCTGTAGAGCGCGTCGCGGGTGTCCTCGTGGAACAGCGTCAGGCGCAGGGTCGAGCCGCCGGCGGCCGTCCATTCGGAGCTCAGCTCGCTGGTCCACGAGCGCTCCGGCCGCAGGTCGGGGTTGGCGATCGGGCTCACGCCGTCGGCGGTCGCCGCCCCCTGGAACAGCTCGCTCACGGTCGGGAAGCGCAGGGCCCGACCCGTCGAGGCCTTGAGCGTCCAGCCATCGCGCAGCTGGTGCGACAGCGCCGCCTTGGGCGACCAGCGGAAGTCGCTGCGCGACGGGTGCGCGTACAGGTTGGCGCCCGTGCCGGTGGCGCCGTCATAGGCCTGCCAATGCTCCCCGCGCAGCCCCAGCACCGCGAGCCAGCCCTCGGCGAAACGCCAGGCGTCCTGCCCCCAGGCCGACTCGAGCCGCGTGTTGCCGTCGAAGCGCGAGGGTGCCGCCGCGGCCACCGTGGTGCGCAGCCGGTGGCCGTCGCGCTGCAGGCCGGCATCGACGACGTGGGCGCCGTCCTCGCCCTGCGGCCGCCAGGTGCCGCGCGCCGACAGCGTGCTCCAGCCGGTGCGCCCGAGGTCGGTGGTGGCGGCCGTGGCGACACGCTCGGCGCGGTCGGTCACGTACTCGTAGAGGCTGCCCGCGAGCTCCCAGTCGAAGACGCCGCCCGCATGCCGGCGCAGCGACAGCGCCTGCATGCGGTGCTCCAGTGTGTCGCGGTTGCCCACCACGCTGCGCAGCGCCGGATCGACGTAGGACTCGCTGCGCCCCACCGCATCGTTGTGCCACCAGCCCAGCGTCCAGCTCGCCCGCAGGTCGCTCGCCAGGTCGTAGGCGAGCTTGAGCTTCAGGTGGTCCTGCACCGTGCGGTATTGCGTGCTGGTGCCCTTGATGTACCAGGGCTTGCCGGTGCGGTCGGTGTCGGGCACGGCCCCGGCCACGGGCGTCGTCGTGGTGTCGAACACCAGCGGCTGGCCCTCGCTGTCGAGCCGGTTCGCGTTGAACCACCACGCCAGGTCGCCGGCGCGGTTGCCCACCGAGGCGCTGGTCTGCCAGCCGGTGTAGGTGGTGTCGGTGCCGTAGAGCTGGAAGGGCTGGACGAAGCCGCCGGCCATGGCATGCGCCTCGAAGCGGGTCGGCATGCGCGTCAGGTAGTCGACCACCGCGCCGACCGAGTTGCCCGGGTAGGCGGCCGAGAACGGGCCGTACATCACGTCGACGCGCTCGATCTCCTCCGGTGTCACCAGGCCCCAGCGCGGCGTGAAGCCGGCACCGTTGCCGAGCAGGTTGGACAGCAGGATGCCGTCCGCATAGACCAGCGAGCGCGCGCTGTTGCCGGTGCCCGAGGCGCGCGTGGACAACACCGCATGGTTGTAGTCGCCGATGTAGCGCTTGCGCACCAGCAGGCTGGGCAGGTACTTCAGCGCGTCCTCGCTGTCGGTCGCGTTGATGGTCGCCTGGACCTGGGCGCCGGTGACGCCTTCGACGGTGGTGGGGATCTGCGAGGGCAGCGCGCCGCGGCGGGCGCCGGTGACCTGGACGATGCCCAGGCGCTTGACCGGCGCGGACGACGCTTCGACATCGGTGCTGGCGGCGGGCTCGGCGGCATCGTCGGCCCAGGCGGGCGCGCCCAGGCAGGCGCCCGCGCCGAAAGACAGCGCCAGGGCCACGCGGGCCCGGCGCGAAACAGGAAGACTCACGGAAACAACTCCTGAACACAGGCCGGGCGCACGGCGCCGCGGCACGATCACACGGACCGGCGGCGCGAGGCGCCGCGGTCGAGGCGGTGGGTTCAGGCGGTGGCGGGCGGCCCGTGCTTGAGCCGGGAGATCCAATGCGCCTCGGCATCGCGGGCCGCCGCGTCGGCGACGCGGGCGACCGGGAGGGGCGCGGGGACGAAGAGGGCGGCCGCGAAGGCATGCGCCACCGGTTGCGGCGCCGCCAGGGCGAGCAGCCCGGACAGCACGCAGTGGTCGCCCGGGTGGGCGCCGTCGTGGCCGGCGGGGGCCGGCATCGGCGTGGACCCGCCCTGCGCATCGAGCGCGACGGTGGCGACGCCGTAGACCGTGCAGACCTCCACCAGCGTCTTGCCCTGCAGCTGGGCCGAGACGGTCGCCAGCATCGGCACTGCGGCCTTGAGCAGCAGTGCCAGCGCGAAGGCCCAGGCGGCCCATCGCGACACGGCGGGGTGGCGGGAGGTCATCGGGCGATTGTGCCGCAGCCCGGTCGATAATGGCGCATGGCCATCCAGACCGACGACTTCGGCAGCCTGCCACCGCGCGTGGTGAGCGCCGCGCCCAGCTCGCCCAACGAAGAGGCCATCGAGCGCGCCCTGCGCCCCAAGGGCCTGGCCGAGTACGTGGGCCAGGCGAAGGCGCGCGAGCAGCTGGAGATCTTCATCGGCGCGGCGCGCATGCGCCGCGAGGCGATGGACCATGTGCTGCTGTTCGGCCCGCCCGGCCTCGGCAAGACGACGCTGAGCCACATCATCGCCAACGAGCTGGGCGTGAACCTGCGCCAGACCTCGGGCCCGGTGCTGGAGAAGCCCAAGGACCTGGCGGCGATCCTGACCAACCTCGAGAAGAACGACGTGCTCTTCATCGACGAGATCCACCGCCTGAGCCCGGTGGTCGAGGAGATCCTGTACCCGGCGCTGGAGGACTACCAGATCGACATCATGATCGGCGAAGGCCCGGCCGCGCGCTCGATCAAGCTCGACCTGCAGCCCTTCACCCTGGTCGGCGCCACCACCCGCGCCGGCATGCTGACCAATCCGCTGCGCGACCGCTTCGGCATCGTCGCGCGGCTGGAGTTCTACACGGCCGAGGAGCTGGCGCGCATCGTGCACCGCTCGGCCGGCCTGCTGAACGTGCCCACCGACCCCGAGGGCGCGTTCGAGATCGCGCGCCGTTCGCGCGGCACGCCGCGCATCGCGAACCGGTTGCTGCGCCGGGTGCGCGACTATGCCGACGTGAAGGGCGACGGCCGGATCGGCAAGCCGCTGGCCGACAAGGCGCTCGCGATGCTCGACGTCGACCCGCAGGGCTTCGACGTGATGGACCGCAAGCTGCTCGAGGCCGTGGTGCACCGCTTCGACGGCGGCCCGGTCGGACTGGACAACGTCGCGGCCGCGATCGGCGAGGAACGCGAGACCATCGAGGACGTGATCGAGCCCTACCTGATCCAGCAAGGCTACCTGCAGCGCACCCCGCGCGGGCGGGTCGCGACGCTGGCGGCGTTCCGCCACCTCGGCGTCACGCCGAGCCGGAACGCGACCGACCTGTTCGAGAGCTGAGCCCGGCCAGAACCCATCCCGGCGGGTTCGTCAGTTCCGGCCCCTATTCCGTCTTCTGCCGGGATCGGAACGCCGCCACCTTCATGCGGTTCCCGCACACCGCCATGCTGCACCAGCGCCGGCGGTGCGATTTCGTCAGGTCGCGGAACAGCAGCGTGCAGTCATGGGCCTCGCACTGGCGCACCAACGCCAGCCCCGTGTCGGTCAGAAGGTCCACCAACGCCTGGGCGACAGGCTCGAGCAGGCTCGCCGCGTCGTCGTGCCGGCGCAGCACCACCGCCTTGAAGGACTTGCTCGCGCTGTCCCACTCCAGCCGCTTCACGGCGCGGCCCATTTCGAGCACGCGGTTCACCCCCTCTGCGGTGGCAGCCCCGCCCGACCTGGCGGCATCCACGAGCGACCTGGCGCTCGCACGCAGCTCCAGCGCGAGCTTCAGCAGCCCTTTCGGCGTCCCCTCGAAATCGTCCGGCAGGACCTGGGCCAGCTTCAGCCAGGCGACCACGCTGGCGTCGTCGACAAAACACTCGCGTCGCGCAGCCCCGACCCCGTACTGCGTGTTGATGAAGTCGAGCGCGAGGTTGTCACCCACGAACTGGGGGCTGGGCGGGCTGTCCGGCATGCCGTCAATGTAACCTATAAAAAATAGCTTGACCAGTTACTCGTGACTTGCGTAACCTTGAATCTCATCTTTAACGGTTACAAGGAATCAACCATGACTTCTCACAAGTCGTTCGCCGCGGTGGGCCTGGCCGCCGCCGTGCTGGCCGGTGGCGCGCAGGCCGCCGACCTCCAGGTGCACCATCGGTTCGAACAGGTGGGTGACGTGAAGGTGTTCTATCGGGAGGCAGGCGACCGCCAGGCGCCGGCGGTGCTGCTGCTGCACGGCTTTGCAGCGTCCTCCTTCATGTACCGCGATCTCATTCCGAAACTCGCGGACCGGTACCACGTCATCGCGCCGGACCTGCCGGGCTTCGGCTTCACGGAAGCGCCCGAGCGCGGCAAGTACAGCTACACGTTCGACCAGCTCGCGAAGACCATGACGCAGTTCACCGAGCAGCTCAAGCTGAACCGCTATGCGATGCAGGTCTTCGACTACGGCGCACCGGTGGGGTGGCGCATGGCGGTGGCCCACCCTTCACGCGTGAGCGCCATCGTGTCCCAGAACGGCAATGCGTACGAAGAGGGCCTGGGGCCCGGTTGGGCGCCCATCCAGGTGTATTGGAAGGAGCCGACGCTGGCCCACCGCGAAGCGCTGCGCGAGTTCACCACGCCGGCGTCCATCAAGTGGCAGTACCTGGAGGGCGTCCGCGACGAGAGCCTGGTCGCGCCCGACGCCATCGCGCTGGAGAGCCTGCTGGTGGCCCGCCCCGGCAACGCCGAGGTGCAGTTGGACCTGCTGCTGGACTATGCCTCCAACGTGGCGAAGTACCCGGAGTTCCAGGCCTACTTCCGCAAGCACCAGCCGCCCCTGCTGGCGGTCTGGGGCAGGAACGATCCGTTCTTCCTGCCTGCCGGCGCACAGGCCTGGAAGCGGGACATCCCGAAGGCCGACGTGCGCTTCTACGACACCGGTCACCTGGCGCTTGAAACCCATGGGGAAGAGATCGGCCCGGTCATCCGTGCCTTCCTGGACAGGCACGTGAAGTGAGGCACGAGCCTTCCCGTCGCGTGAACAGGCCCTAGATCAGGTCCTCGACCACGAGCCAGTGGTAGCGCTCGGCCATGCGGGCGTCGTAGCGGCGCACCACTTCGGCGACGCGTTCCGCATGCGGCGTGTCGGGCGCATACACCAGCAGCCAGCCGCAGCCTTCGCGGGCGAGCTGCTGGTAGCGCCGCATCAGCGTCACCTCGTAGCCGAAGCCGGCGAGTTGGCTGGCATGCCCCAGCATGTGCTCCATCTGCTGGTTCTCTTCGTCGGCGCTGATGAAGAGCACGTCGTCGGTCTCGAAGCCGTCCTCGTGCAGGGCCTGCATCGCCTGGCGGGCGAGTTCGTCGCTGGGCAGCGCGACGACGACATGGCCGACGGGCTTGAAGGCGCCCAGGGTGTGCGGCCGATCGGCCTTGGTCATTCGCTTGACTGACATGTCATGACCCTCCTGACAACAGCGGCGTGGGAAAGACCTGCGCCGAGTCTAGGCTTCGCAGCGGCGGCGTCAATGCGCACCAGCCCGCAAACGCGGGGGCCGGCGTACCGTGCCGGCGATTGACAGACGCGCGCGACGGGATCAAATTGCCGAGGGGTACGTCTCACAACGATGACAGCAGCGGCTGCCGGCGGCGGCCGCAGGCGGGGAGGCCGCTGCAGCATGACTGGCGAACGCGTGGGCGACGGCATGTCCGAGCTGTCACCGGACGCGCTGGTCGCGACCACCCCCGAGGGCTCGGTCACCTACTGGAATCCGGCCGCGCAGGCCCTGTTCGGCTACACCGCGGCAGAAGCGCTGGGCCGCCCGCTGGCCGAACTGGTGATGCCGGACCCGGCGGCGCCGCTGCCGGCGCCGGGCGGGCCGGGGACCGAGTCGGTGCGCCGCTGCCGGGACGGTTCGCTGATCTACGTGCTCGCATCCTCGCGCGAACTCCGCGACGCCCAGGCGCGCCCGCAGGGCCTCGCCCACAGCCTGGTGGACATCACCCACATGAAGGTGCAGCGGGATGCGCGCCTCATCGACGCGCGCTACGGCGAGCTGCTCGAGTCGATGCCCGACGCCATCGTCGTCGTCAATGACATCGGCCGCATCGTCTTCTTCAACAACCAGGCGCAGGCGATGTTCGGCCATGCCCGCGACGACGTCGTGGGCAAGGCGCTGGAGATGCTGATGCCGGCACGCTACCGCGATGCGCACGTGGGGCACCGCGCCGGCTACCTGGCACGCTCGCGCACCCGCGAGATGGGACGCGGCCTCGAGTTGTACGGCCTGCGCAGGAACGGCGAATCCTTCCCGGTCGAGATCAGCCTGAGCCCGCTCGAGACCGAGGTGGGCCGGCTCGGCATGAGCGCCATCCGCGACATGACCTCGCGCCGCAAGGCCGAGCAGAAGTTCCGCGGCCTGCTCGAATCGGCGCCGGACGCGATCGTGATCGTCGACCGCGAGGGCCGCATCGTGCTGGTCAACACCCAGGCCGAGCGCCTGTTCCGCTACCCGCGGGACGAGCTGCTCGGCCAGCCGGTGGAAATCCTGGTGCCGGAAGGATTCCGCGCCCGCCATCCCGCGCACCGCCAGCGCTTCATCGCCGACCCGCGGATGCGGCCGATGGGCGCCGGGCTGGAGCTGCAGGGCCGGCGGCGCGACGGCTCGGAGTTCCCGGTCGAGATCAGCCTGAGCCCGCTCGAGACCGAGGACGGCACCCTCGTCAGCAGTTCCATCCGGGACATCTCGGAACGCCGCCGCGTCGAACACGCGTTGCAGGAGAAGAACATGGAGCTGGAACGTGCCAACCAGGCGAAGGACAACTTCCTCGCCACCATGAGCCACGAACTGCGAACGCCGCTCAACGCGGTGATCGGCTTCACCGGCCTGTTGCTGATGAAGCTGCCCGGCCCGCTGACGCCGGACCAGGAGAAGCAGCTGACCATGGTGCAGTCGAGCGCCAAGCACCTGTTGTCGCTGATCAACGACCTGCTGGACCTGGCGAAGATCGACTCGGGCACGGTCGAGATGCAGCGCCAGCCGGTGCCCTGCCGCGCGCTCGTCGAGGAGGTCGCCGCCTCGCTGCGGCCGAGCGCCGAGACGAAGGGCCTGCGCCTGCTGCTGCACCTGCCGGAGGCGGAGATCGAAGCCCGCACCGACCGGCGCGCCGTGCACCAGATCCTGATCAACCTGGTGAACAACGCGATCAAGTTCACCGAGAACGGCGCGGTGACCCTTGCGCTCGCCCTCACCGGCGACCGTGCCGGCCCGGAGCTGTCGATGTCGGTGAGCGACACCGGGCCGGGCATCCCGCTCCACGAGCAGGCGCGGCTGTTCCAGGCCTTCACCCGGGTGGGCAGCACGGCCGCCCGCACCCGCATCGAGGGCACGGGCCTGGGCCTGTACCTCAGCCGCAAGCTGGCCGAGCTGCTGGGCGGCCGCATCGACCTGCACACCGAGCCCGGACGGGGCAGCCGCTTCACGCTGCTGCTCCCCCTGGACGGCGAGGCCGGCCGATGAAGGCCGCCGGCGCACGCGTCCTCATCGTCGAGGACAACGCGATGAACCGGGAGCTGCTGGACTACCTGCTGCGCGCCTACGGCTTCCAGACGCTGCAGGCGGTGGACGGCCGCATCGGGCTCGAGGTCGCACGGCGCGAGCGTCCCGACCTGATCCTCTGCGACATCCAGATGCCGGAGCTGGATGGGTTGGGCTTCGCACGCGCGGCCAAGGCCGATGCGACGCTGCGCGACACGCCGCTGATCGCCGTGACCGCCTTTGCGATGGTGGGCGATCGCGAGCGCGTGCTGGCGGAGGGCTTCGACGACTACATCGCCAAGCCCATCGAGCCGCTGTCCCTGCTGGACGCCATCGGACGGGTCCTGCCGGGCGCGCAGGAGGGCGCCGGCCCGCCCAACGTCGCGGCCGGCGACCGGCGCGCCGGCCCCGCCCCCGGCGCCGCAACCGCCGCACCCGCCATGCCCCCGCAGCGCAGCACGATCCTCGCCCTGGACGACTCGCCGTTCAACCTGGAACTGAAGCGCGACCTGCTGGAGCCGCACGGCTACACGGTGCTGACCGCCGACACGCCGGAGCAGGCCCTGGGGCTCGCGCGGGCCCATCGGCCGGCGCTCATCATTTCGGACGTCGGCATGGCCCGGGGCAGCGGCTTCGATTTCATCCGCACCGTGAAGGCCGATCCGGACTTGGCGGACATCCCCTTCGTCTTCCTCTCGGCGACCCACTGGAACGAGGATTCGCGCCGCGAGGGGCTCGCCCTCGGGGCCGTGCGCTACCTGCTTCGCCCGCTCGACCCGGCCCTGCTGCTGGCCGAGATCCAGGCCTGCCTGGGCTGAAGATCCCGGCAGTTCGCCAGCGCCCCCGGCGTGTAGCCGAAGCAGCGGCTGAACCAGCGCGTGAAGTGCGCCTGGTCGGCGAAGCCGCCGCCCTGGGCCGCCTGGGCGATGCTCGCGCCGGCGATGAGCAGCCGGCGCGCATGGGCCATGCGCGCGGCGCGCAGGTATGCGCCGGGGCTCAGGCCCAGGCTGCGCAGCACGGTGCGGTGGAAGTGCTCGCGGCTCAGGCCGCAATCGCGCGCCAGGGCGCCGATCGCTTCCTGCGCGGCACCGCAGGCGCTGCGCTGCAGGGCGGCCAGCACGCGCCGGGCCGCGTCGCCGTGCGGCGGGGCCGGCGGCAGGACGGCCGCGGCCAGGGCCGGCAGCGCCTGCGCGAGCCAGGCGGCGGCGGTCGTGCCGTCGCGCACCGCGCCGGCCGCCGCGGCCAGCGCCGGGGCCTGCAGGCGCCCGCTGCCTGCCGGCAGGGCCAGCCCCAGCGACGCCAGCCAGCCGGCGCCCGCATAGACCATCACGACCCGCGCCCGCCGGTCGGCGCCGTGGCCGTCGCGGTCCAGGCCGCAGGTGTGGACCACACCCGGCGCGATCGCCAGCACGTCGCCTGCCGACGCGGTGTGCGGCTGTCCGCCCAGGCTGTAGCGGCAGCTGCCGTGCAGCACCGCGCCGACGGACCATTCCTCGTGCCAGTGCGGCGCCCAGTCCTGCCCGGGGCGGTGGTGCGTGACCTGCTCGAGCGCGGCATGGCCCTGCACATGCCAGCGGCGCACGCTCGAATGCCGAGGCTGCTCAGGCATCGCGCGCCCCGAGCACCGTCAGGCCGAACCAGCCGGCACTTGCCTCGCCCGCAAGGGGTTCGCCGAGCAGCGACAGCTCCTCGCGCGGATGGTCGAAGACGCGCAGCGTCGCCGTCGCCGCATGCCAGCCGGCGCCGCCCGCCCGGGCAATGTCGGCACGCAGCAGTTGCCGCGCGGGGGCGCGGGCCGGCTCGCGCAGGTCGGGCAGGCCGGCCACGCCGAGCGTCGGCATCGCGAGGAAGCCGAGGGCGCGCCCCGGCTCGCCGGTGAGCCGCGCTTCGGCCTCGACGACGCGCCGGTCCTTCACCGCGAGGCTCGCGCCGAGCCGCGTTCCCGCGCGCAGCGGCGCGGCGGCCGGGTGGTCCAGCGGCAGGCTGCGCGTGAGCCAGGTGCTGCCCATCTTCTTCGGCCAGCCCTGCAGCAGGCCGCGCAGCATCGAGGTGTCCTGGTCGACCCAGATGGCAGGGCACAGGCCGCAGCACGTGCCGTCGGGGCGCTCGATCTCCAGCACGACGATGGTCTCGCGGTACTGTGCCTGCACCGGGTCGAGCAGCTCGCTGCCGTCGGTGGTGGCCTGCCAGTCGGCGAAGTGGACCCAGCCGCTGCCGGTGGTGCGGCCGATGTCCGGCGGCACCAGCGCCGCGCCGCGCGCCGCCTCGAAGCGGAAGCCGATGTTGAGCAGCCAGCCGGCGTAATGCCAGGGCGGCGCAGCCACCAGGGCGCTGCGGCCGCTGACGGTGTGGGGCGGGGTGAAGCTCGTCGGCATGGGTTCTCCTGCGGGCATGGAGGCCCATGGTGACCGCAGGCGCTGGGAGTGTATTGAACGCCAGTGACTTCAGCGCGGCCCGGGATCGGCTTCCAGGCCCGGTGACGCCGCCGCGCGGCCCGGACGGCGCAGGCCGCGCTCCGAGATCACCCCGACCAGCCACAGCCCCGCCAGGATGCCGCCGGCCGCCGCCAGCTGGGCGAGGCCGGAGAGCCGGTGCGCCTCCCACAGGAAGACGCTGGTGGCGGCGAGCAGCAGCAGGAACAGCCCGCCGGCGGCGAGCGCCGCCGCGGTGGAGCGGTGCGGGTCGTACTTGCGACGGGCCGCGAGGTCGAAGGGCGGCTTGGGAAAGCGCAGCGCCACGTCGGCCGGCCGCCAGCCCGGCGGCTTGATCCAGACAAGCAGCTTGTCCCGCCAGCGCCGGGCATGCCAGGCGTCCTGCGCGAGGTCGCGGTAGACCTGCAGGTTCGCCCACAGCGGGTTCCAGCTGGCCAGCGGCGTGCGCGTGCCGTAGACGCAGGGCTCGGCGTCGTCCTCCTCGATGAAGCTGCCGAACAGGCGGTCCCAGACGATCAGGATGCCGCCGTAGTTCCGGTCGAGGTAGCGGTCATTGACGGCATGGTGGACGCGGTGGTTGCTGGGGGCGCAGAACCAGCGGTCGAACCAGCCCAGGCGGCCGATCAGGCGGGTGTGCACCCAGTACTGGTAGAGCAGGTCGACCAGCGCCACCACCGCGAACACCAGCGGCGGGAAACCCAGCACCGCCATCGGCAGGTAGAAGACCCAGCCGAACAGCCAGCCGGTGCTGGTCTGGCGCAGCGCGGTCGAGAGGTTGTACTCCTCGCTCTGGTGGTGCACCGCATGCGCCGCCCACAGCACCGCCACCGTGTGGCCGAGGCGGTGGTGCCAGTAGTAGCAGAAGTCGTAGACCAGCAGGCCGAGGACCCAGACCCAGGGCGATTCCTGCGGCAGGCGCCACAGGCTCAGCGACTCGAAGACCAGGGCGTACAGCCCGACCAGCAGCGCCTTGCTGAACACGTTCAGCACCTGGCTCATGATGCCCAGGCCGATGCTGTTGAGCGTGTCGGCGGTGACGTAGGTGTTGCGCCTGAGCAGCCGGCCGACGGCGAATTCCAGCGCGATGAGCAGCAGGAAGACCGGGGTGGCCAGGACGATGATCTGGGAGTCCGTCATGCCGGCATGGTGCGCCGCAACCCGCCGCAGGGCCAGTCGGACGAACCCCGGATTGGCATCCGGGATCGTCCAACACTTCCTACACCAGACAGCCGCGCGCGTCGACCGGCCACGCCGCCTCGACCACGCCGCCGGCCAGCCCGCCCCGCAGCGCGACAAAGTGCCCGTGCAGGTTGACCGTCGGATCGCAATGCCCCGGCACCAGCCACACCGTCTCGCCGAGTTCCGGCAGGGCGTCCCGCCCCGGATGCAGGATGCCGTGCTCGTCGCCGCCGTTCGCGAACCCCAGGTCGCGCTGCCACACGCGCGGCAGCCCGCTGTCGATCGCATGCGACTTGTGCCCGGCGTCCACCACCGCGTGCGAGGCGCCCCGGCTCACCACCTGGCTCTTGACGAACAGCGCATGCTCGAACACCGGTGCGCCGGGCAGCGGCTGGTTCTCCGCATAGTCGCGATCCAGGAACACGTAGCTGCCCGGCTGCAGCTCGCCATACAGCCCGCTGGCCGCCTCGGCCGCGAAGCTGCCGGTGCCGGCCCCCGTCACCAGGGGGCAGGCCACGCCGGCCCGCGTGACCGAGGCCTGCGCGGCGCGCGCGAGCGCCACCGCATGGCGGATCGCCGCCTCGCGCTCGTCGGCCGCGCGCAGGTGCTGCGCCTTGCCGTGGTACGCCTGCAGCCCGGCGAAGCGCAGGCCGTGCGACACCACCTGGTGCGCCAGCGCCCCGGCCGCCGCCGGCGCGACGCCGCAGCGGCCCTGGCCCACGTCGATCTCGACGAAGACGTCGAGCATGCTGCCGGCGGCCTGCAGCGCCTGCGCCAGCCGGTCGATGCCGAGCGGCGAGTCGACCGCGATGGCGAGCCGCACACGCCCCGCCAGCGCCGCCACGCGCGCCAGCTTGGCCGGGTCGACGATCTCGTTGCTGATGAAGAGATCGTCCACGCCGCCGGCCGCGAGCGCCTCGGCCTCGGACAGCTTCTGCACGCAGACGCCCACCGCGCCGGCCTGCATCTGCAGCCGCGCGATGTGCGCGCTCTTGTGCGTCTTCGCATGCGGGCGCAGCCGCAGCCCGCGCGCCTTCGCGAAGGCCGCCATGCGCGCGATGTTGCGTTCCATCGCGTCGAGGTCGATCACCAGGGCCGGCGTCAGCACCGCCTCCACCGAATCTCCGACCTGCAACCGGCTCATGCCGCGTGCCCGACGGTGTCCGTCCCGCGCGCCTGGCCCGGATCGTCCAGCGCCGCCTCGTCGAGGTGGTGGGTGTCGTTCCACCCCACCAGCGTGAAGCCCTCGGGCGTGTACAACAGCCGGTTGATGCCGGCGTTGCCCAGCTGCCAGGAGCGCGGCGCCTGCAGATCGATGCGGGTGGCGGCACGGTACAGGCAGTCCATCACCCCGCCGTGCGCGACGATGGCGATGCTGTGGCCCAGGTTCGCTTCGGCCAGCCGCGCCACCGTCTCGACGCAGCGCGCGTACAGCTGCTTCAGGTTCTCGCCGCCCTCCGGCCCGTAGTCCGGGTCGCGGCGGCGCCAGCGCTGGCTCTGCTCGGGCCAGCGGGCCTCGATCTCGGCGAAGGTCGAGCCCTCGAAGATGCCGAAGCCCCGCTCGCGCAGGCCGGCGTCCACCTGCACTGCGAGCCGGTGCGGCGCCGCGATCGCCTGGGCCGTGGCCAGCGCGCGCTGCAGGTCGCTCGCGACCACGGCGTCGATCTGCTCGTGCGCCAGCGCCGCACCCAGGCGCCCGGCCTGCCAGCGGCCCTTGTCGTTGAGGGGAATGTCGGTGTGGCCCTGGATGCGGCCGTCGATGTTCCAGGCGGTCTCGCCGTGGCGGATCGCCAGGATGCGGGTGAGGTTCATCCGGCGAGCCTGCGGTTCAGCGAGTACGTGCCGACGTGGGTGGCCTCGGCGAGCACATGGCCGCCGATCGCCTGGCGCACCTGCGCACCGGTGAAGGCGCCTTCGACCGGCGTGCGCGCCATGTCCAGCGCATACAGCGTGAACACGTAGCGGTGCACCCGCGCATCGTTGAAGGGCGGGAACGGGCCGTCGTAGCCGAAGTAGTCGCCCGCGCGCTCGGCGTCGCCCGCGAACCAGCCGGTGTAGTCGTTCAGCCCGTGGCGCGCGCCGTGCAGCGTCGCCGGGCCGGGCTTGCCGCGCGCCGTGAAGCCGCGGCTGAACTCGCCCTCGCCGATCTCTGCCAGGCCGGCCGGCAGGTCGACCATCACCCAGTGGAAGAAGTCCACCCTCGGCAGGTCGCCCGGCACCTCGCGGTCCGGCTGGTTGACGTCGTCGCCGCGGCTCGGCACGTCGGGATCGTGGCAGACCAGGGCCAGCGACTTCGTGCCGGCCGGCAGCTCGCGCCAGGCCAGGTGCGGGTTCAGGTTGTCGGAGAACCCGACCCCACCCGTCCCGTCCAGCCGACCGGCGGCAAAGCGCGCCGGGATGCGGTCGCCCGGCGTCCAGCTGTCGCTCCAGAGTTTCATGCGGATGGCTCCTGCTCAGACGCCCCAGGTGATGTCGGCCTCGGCGGGATGCGCCCGCTTCATCATCTCGACCAGCGGCCAGGCACGCTGGCGCAGGCCGACGCCCTCGCCGTGCGGCAGCTTCTTGCCCTCGGCCGCGGCCTCCTGCTCGGCCTGCCGGCGCGCGGCGTCGTCCTGGGCCACCGCCGCCTCCAGCGCGGCGATGGCCGCCGGCATCTGCGCCGGCTCGATGATGCCCTTGCCGGCCGGCTCCTTGCCGATCAGGCGCAGCACCTGGTCGCCGTTGGGGCCGAGCATGATCACGTCGCCGGCCGCCTTGGACTTGAACTTGTAGATCATCGGTACATGTACTCGCGGTTGAACGGATACCCGGATTGTGCGCCCCGCATCGGCCCGCGCGTCACCTCGCCGTCCGGCCGCGAGGCCAGCATCTGCGACAGCGAGATCCAGCCCTGCTCGAAGCTCATCGCGCTGCCGGCCAGGTAGAGCCGGTAGGCCCGCACCACCGACTCGCCGGTCAGCTCGCGCGCCCGCGTCAGCTGGCGCTCGAGCGCCGCGCTCCAGGCCCACAGCGTGCGGGCGTAGTGCGGCCGCAGGTTCTCGAGGTCCAGCGGCTCCAGCGCCGCTTCGCTCATCACCTTCAGCACGTGCGACACGTGCAGCAGCTCGCCGCCGGGGAAGATGTAGCGCTCGATGAAGTCGCCCATGCCCGCGCCGAGCTGCGCGTTGCGCGTGCTGCCGGCCGTGATGCCGTGGTTCATCAGCAGCCCGCCCGGCTTGAGCAGGCGCCGGATCTTCTCGAAGTAGCCCGGCAGCTGGACATGGCCGACGTGCTCGAACATGCCGACCGAGGCGATCTTGTCGTACGGCGCGTCCTCGGGCAGCTCGCGGTAGTCGAGCAGTTCCATCGTGACGCGCCCGCGCAGCCCCGCCTCGTCGATCAGCCGGTTGACGTGGGCATGCTGGTTGCGCGACAGCGTGATGCCGTGGCCGCGCACGCCGTAGTGCTGCGCCGCCCACATCAGCAGGCCGCCCCAGCCGGCGCCGATGTCGAGGAAGCGCTCGCCCTCGCGCAGCATCAGCTTGCGGCAGATGTGGTCGAGCTTGGCCTCCTGCGCCTTCGCGAGCGACAGGCTGCCTTCGCGGAAGTAGGCGCAGGAGTAGACCTTGCGCGGGTCCAGCCAGAGGGCGTAGAACTCGTCCGAGACGTCGTAGTGGAACTGGATCTGCTGCGCGTCGGATTCGGTGCTGTGGCGCGCACGCGAGCGGGCCGCGCGGGCGATGTTGCGCCACCAGGCGAGCGGCGCGCCGCCCGGCTCGCCCTTGGTCGGGTCATCGGCGATGAGGCGGGCCGCGATGTCCATCAGGTCGCGCACCGTGCCGTCGAAATCGAGCCGGCCTTCCACGTAGTCCTGCGCCACCCGCCCGACCTGGCCGCCGGCGATGTGCACCAGCGGGCTGAGCTCGTTCAGGCGCACCGTCACCGTGGGTTGTGCGTGGCCCAGCCGCTGGCCGCCCGGCAGCACGACCGCCATCGGCACGCCCAGCGCCTCGACGCGCTGCTCCAGGGTTCTCTCGAGTGGACTCATCGGGATCCTCCGTGAATCCCGAATGTAAGAAAAATGCCGAAGCCGCGTCGGCCGCGCGCTTTTTGGGGCTTATCCGGCGGTGTGCACCAATCGCACGGCGGGCGGGGGCGGCGCCGCGGTGCGGCCGAGGTGCCCTTCGAACTGCCCGCTGTCGAGCGCCGGAGCGAACAGGAAACCCTGGAACTCGTCGCAGCCGGCCTCCTGCAGCAGCTGGCGCTGCGCCTCGGTCTCGACGCCCTCGGCGATCACGCGCAGCTGCAGCGCCCGGCCGAGCTGGATGATGGCGTTGACGATGGCCAGGTCGCTCGCGTCGCCCGGCAGGTTCTTGATGAAGCTGCGGTCGATCTTCAGCCGGTCGATCGGGAAACGCTTGAGGTAGCCGAGGCTCGAGTACCCGGTGCCGAAATCGTCGATGGCAAGCTGCACGCCCAGTTGCTCCAGCGCCTGCAGCCGCTGCAGCGCACCGGCCGCGTCGTGGATCAGGATCGACTCGGTGAGTTCCAGCTCGAGCAGCTGCGGCGGCAGGTGCGCGGCCTTCAGCGCGCCGGCCACCCGGTCGATGAAGTCGGGCTGCTGGAACTGCAGCGCCGAGACATTCACCGAGACCGGCATCTGCAGCCCGTTGGAGCGCCAGGCGGCGGCCTGCCGCACCGCCTGGTTCAGCACCCAGTCGCCAATCGCGATGATGAAGCCCGTCGCCTCGGCCACCGGGATGAACTCGGCCGGCGGCACCTCGCCCAGCACCGCGTCGCGCCAGCGGATCAAGGCCTCGGCGCCGATGACTTCGCCGCTGCGCAGGTCGATCTGCGGCTGGTAGTGCAGGCGGAACTGGCCGCGCAGCAGCGCCTGGCGCATCGCATGGTCCAGCTGCATGTGGGAGCGCTGGCCCTGGTCCTCGCGCGGCTGGTGGAAGCGGAAGCTCGCCCGCCCCGTCTCCTTCACGCGGTGCATCGCCGCATCGGCGCGCCGCAGCAGGTCGTCGGCGCTGTCGCCGTCGCCCGGGCAGAGCGCGATGCCGATGCTGCAGGTGACGGTGAAGCTCACGCTGTCGAGCGTGAAGGGGCGTGCCATCGCATCGATGACGCGGCGCGCCGTCGATTCGGCGGCGGCGGCGTCGGCCTGGTGCACCAGCAGCACGAACTCGTCGCCGCCCAGGCGCGCCACCGTGTCGACGTTGCGCAGGCAGGCCTTGATGCGGTCGGTCGCCTCCAGCAGCACGCGGTCGCCGACGCCCAGGCCGAGCGTGTCGTTGATCTGCTTGAAGCGGTCGAGGTTCAGCACCATCAGCGCGAAGGGGTTGCCGCCGCGCTGCGCCATCGCGAGCGCGAACTCGATGCGGTCGGCGAGCAACCGGCGGTTCGGCAGGCCGGTGAGCGCATCGGTGTGCGACAGCTCCTCGATGCGCGCGCTGGCGGCCAGCTTCTCGGTGATGTCGCGGAACGAGAACACCCGCCCGATGGGCTGGCTGCCGCTGCACTGCGGCAGCGTCAGGCGCTCCAGCACGCGGCCCGACTGCAGCGTGAAGACGTCGCTGGTCTGCAGCATGGTGGCATCGGTGATCGCGGCGAGGCGCCGTTCGTAGTCTGGCCCGTCGACGACGGCGCGGCGCATCCAGTCGCGCACCGCCTCGTCGTTGCGCTGCACCAGCAACTCTTCCGGCAGGCTCCACAGCGCCGCGAAGCGGTGGTTGAAGCTGCGGATGCGGCCCAGCAGGTCGGTCACCAGGATGCCGTCGGCAGTGGACTCCAGGGTGGCGCGCAGCTCGGCCAGGCGCGTCTCCAGCTCGGCCTCGGCGGCACGCTCGGCGCTGCGGTCGCGGCAGGCCACCAGGAACAGGTCGTCGCTGATGCGGCTGATGCGCCGCGTCACCGGCACGGTGCGGCCGTCGCGGGCACGCACCAGGGTCTCGGAATAGATGCCGTCGGCCAGGCCGGTCGCCGCCTCGCTCCAGAACACCAGGTCCTCCGGCGTCGCGCACAGGTCGGTGGCGCGGCGCCCGCACAGCTCGGACGCCTCGACGCCGAACAGCATGCCGGCCGCGTCGTTGGCGGTCTGAACCTGCAGCGTGCCGGCCTCGACCAGCCACACTGCATCGAGCAGGCCGTTCAGCACATCCAGCGTGGCCTCGCCTCCCGTCATGCGAGGGCCTCGGCGTCCTCGGTGTCCGGCACCTGCTCGGATTCGAAGAAGTAGGCGACGCGGGCGCGCGGCGAGAGGTAGATCAGCGAGGCCGTCGGCAGCTGCTGCGGCTTCAGGCTGCGCCGGATGCCCAGGCGCGGCGTCAGCTCCAGGTCGAGCACGAGCGCCTCGTCGCGCGGCACCTTCGGGTCGTGCACCAGCACGCGCGGCTTGAGCGGCCGGGTCGAGTTGACCGAGACCACCATCGCATAGCGGTCGTCGGTGAGCTGCACCGTCGAGCCCGGCGGGTAGACGCCCATCATGCGGATGAAGGCACCGAGGATGGCGGTGTCGAACTTGGCCTTGCTCTGCGCGAACAGGGTCGACAGCGCCTCGTGCGGCGTGAGCGCGCGCGAGGGGACGTGCGGGTTGCAGAGGTTGTCGTAGCGGTTGACCAGCGAGACGATGCGCGCCGGGGTGCTCATGCGGTCGCTGTTCAGCTTGAGCGGGAAGCCGCTGCCGTCGGCGTGCTCGTGGTGCTGCGCGATCACCAGCGTCGCGCCCGGCTGCAGCCCCATCTTCTTTGCCATCGTGACGCCGTGGGTCACGTGCTCCTGGTAGAACTGGTTCTCGGCGTGCGTGAAGTGCTCCTCGCGGTGGCGCACGCGGTCGGGCAGCTCGAGCTTGCCGATGTCGTGCAGCAGCGCGCCGACGCCGACATCCATCATCTCGGCCTCGGACAGCCCGAAGGTCTTGCCCATCAGCAGCGCGATCACCGCGACGTTGACGGAATGCAGCGAGGCCTTGTCGCCGATGCCGTCGCTGAGCAGCCGGATGCACATGTCCTGGCCGCCCAGCATCTTCTCCACAAAGGCGCGGCTCAGCGCCTCGGTCTGCTCGCGCGCCTGCTGCGGCCTGGCCGGCGCCAGGTCGACGATCTGCTTGCAGGCCTTGGTGGCCTCGGCGAACTGGCGCTCGCAGACAGCCAGGGCGGTACGCTCGGCGGCCAGGGCCTCGCGGTGCTGGCGGCGCGCGGCCGCCTCGGGCGATTCGGCGGGCGCCTCGGGGGCGGCGGCCAGCGGCGTGGCCGGGACCGCCGCGCTTGCCGCCGGGGCGGCACCGGCACCCGGCGCATGCGCGGGCAGTGGCGGCGGGTCGCTCTTGTCCGGGCTCCAGCGCACCCGCGGCAGCCCGAGGCTGCGGATGGTGGCGATCTGGTCGGCGGTGGTCAGCTTGAAGCTGCTGAGCGGAAACGGGTGCGCCATCCACCCCACATCGAGGTGCACGAACATCCCGATGCGCAGTTCCTGAACATCAATGACCAAGGGAGCGATGGCTTCTTTCATGCGGGGGTTGCACGCAGCGGGCAAAGGTTTGCGCACTGGGATGTATTTCGGCGCCTGCCTGCGTTGACTTGAAGTTCATTATCACGAGCGTCACACATCCTCACACCTGCCAACTCTGACAGGATCTCGATTCTTTGTCCGGCCCTTCGTGACTTTTATCGCTCAATCCGCGTGGACAGCACGATGGCCGAGGTCGTGCGCTCCACGCCGTCGAGCGCGCCGATGCGGTCGATCAGGGCGTCGAGCTCGCCGATGGACCGGGCGGCGACGATGGCGATGAGGTCGAAGGGGCCGCTGACGGAGTGCAAAACCCGCACTTCGGCGATCTTGCGCAGGGCGGATTCGATGGCGGCGCTCTGGCGCGGCGCGACGGTGATCAGCACGTGGGCGCGCACCAGGGCCGCCTCGAGCTCGTCGGGCACGACGATGGTGTAGCCGGCGACGATGCGCTGGCGCTCCAGGCGCTCCAGCCGGCTCTGTACCGTGGTGCGCGACAGGCCGAGGCGGCGCGCCAGCTCGGCGGTCGAGGCGCGGGCGTTCTCGCGCAGCAGGGCGAGCAGGGCGTGGTCGGTGTCGTCGAGGGCGGGATTCGGCATTTCGCAGTCAATTATCGGCGATATGCCGAAATGTGCCCGTCGTTTCGTTGAAGCTCAAGCTGCTTTTTGCCGGCAGCGTTTCGACAATGCAGGGCGTTCCCCCACTTCCCATGACTACGCGCGAGGCGGCTATGAAAGACATCCTGGTGATCGGCGGCGGCAAGATCGGTTCGGTGGTGGGGGCGCTGCTCGCTTCGGCGACCGGCGGCGAGCGCTACACCGTGACGGTGGCCGACCGATCGGCGGCCCAATTGGCCGAGATCGCGACCGAGATGGCCGGCACGCCCGGCCTGTCGACCCTGGTGCTGGACGTGAACGACGCCGAGAAGTTGCGCGCCGCGCTGCGCGGCCGCTTCGCGGTGCTGAGCGCGGCGCCCTACCACCTGACGACGAAGGTGGCGCAGGCGGCGCGCGACACCGGCGTGCACTACCTGGACCTGACGGAAGACGTGGCCAGCACGCGCCGCATCCGCGAGCTGGCGGTGGGCGCCGGCACGGCCTTCATCCCGCAGTGCGGGCTGGCGCCGGGCTTCATTTCCATCGTCGCCGCCGACCTGGCGCGCGGCTTCGACACGCTGGACAGCGTGCGCATGCGCGTCGGGGCGCTGCCGGCCTACCCGAGCAACGCGCTCAACTACAACCTGACCTGGAGCACCGAGGGCGTCATCAACGAGTACTGCGAGCCCTGCGAGGCCATCGTCGACGGCGTCGTGCGCGAAGTGCCGGCGCTGGAGGAGCGCGAGGAGTTCTCGCTCGACGGGGTGCTCTACGAGGCCTTCAACACCTCGGGCGGCCTGGGCACGCTGTGCGAGACGCTGTCCGGCCGGGTGCGCACGCTGAACTACCGCACCATCCGCTACCCCGGCCATGCCGCGATCATGAAGGCGCTGCTGCACGACCTGCGCCTGAAGGACCGGCGCGAGGTGCTGAAGGACATCCTGGAGCAGGCCGTGCCCTCGACCATGCAGGACGTGGTGATCGTCTTCGTCACCGTCTCCGGCATGAAGGACGGGCGGCTGGTGCAGAACACGTATGCGCGCAAGACCTACGCCCACGTGCTGGCGGGGCGGCTGCGCAGCGCGATCCAGATCACCACCGCGAGCAGCCTGTGCGCGATCCTCGACATGCTGGCGAACGGGCAGCTGCCGCAGCAGGGCTTCGTGCGGCAGGAGGACGTGAAGCTGGGCGATTTCCTCGCCAACCGCTTCGGCTGCGTCTACGCCATGGATGAAATGGCCAAAGCCGCTTGAAGTGGCCCACCCCCGAGGCGCTGACGCGCCTCCCCCTCCAGGGGGCGCCGCCGGTGGCCCGGCAAAGCCGGTTCCACGGCGTCCGCTGAAAGTACTTCGGCGTTGCCTCGCCTTCGCCCTGTTGCTTAGAATGTTCCGATACAGAACCGGCGTTCGATTCACGAACTTTTGACGCACATCCCGGTTCGACGGGGAACAGCATGATCGACAAGCTCTGCGATTCGGTGCAGGCCGCGCTGGCCGGCGTGCCCGATGGGGCGACGGTGATGATCGGCGGCTTCGGCGGCGCAGGCCAGCCGGAGGCGTTGATCGACGGCCTGATCGCCCAGGGCGCGCGCGACCTGACGATCGTCAACAACAACGCCGGCAACGGCACGACCGGGCTCGCGGCCCTGCTGGCCACGGGCCGGGTGCGCAAGATCGTCTGCAGCTTTCCGCGCCAGGTCGATTCGCAGGTGTTCGACGGGCTGTACCGGGCCGGGAAGATCGAGCTGGAGCTGGTCCCGCAGGGCAACCTGGCCGAGCGCATCCGCGCCGCCGGCGCCGGCATCGGCGGCTTCTTCACGCCCACCGGGGCCGGCACCGAGCTCGCCCGCGGCAAGGAGACGCGAGAGATCGGCGGCCGCCTGTACGTGCTGGAGTCGCCCCTGGCCGCCGACGTGGCGCTGATCCAGGCCGAGCGCGGCGACCGCTGGGGCAACCTGGTCTACCGCAAGACGGCGCGCAACTTCGGGCCGATCATGGCGATGGCGGCGAAGCTCAGCATCGCCTCGGTGCACGAGGTGGCGGCTCTGGGCGAGCTCGACCCGGAGCACATCGTGACGCCGGGCATCTTCGTGCAGCGCGTGGTGCGGGTGCCGCGCCGCGGCGGCCTGCAGCAGGCGGCCTGATGGCGGGGGCGATGCCGATGCAGCGCCTCGACCGCGACCAGATGGCCGCCCGCGTGGCGCGCGACATCCCCGAGGGCGCGTACGTGAACCTCGGCATCGGCCTGCCGACGCGGGTCGCGAACCACCTGCCGCGCGAGCGCGAGGTCTTCCTGCACAGCGAGAACGGCCTGCTGGGCATGGGCCCGGCGCCCGCGCCCGGCGAGGAAGACCCGGACCTGATCAACGCCGGCAAGCAGCCGGTCACGCTGCTGCCCGGCGGGGCGTTCTTCCACCACGCCGACAGCTTCGCGATGATGCGCGGCGGCCACCTGGACATCTGCGTGCTCGGCGCCTTCCAGGTCTCGGTGCGCGGCGACCTCGCGAACTGGCACACCGGCGCGCCGGACGCGATCCCGGCGGTGGGCGGCGCGATGGACCTGGCCATCGGCGCGAAGAAGACCTTCGTGATGATGGAGCACCTGACCAAGGCGGGCGAGAGCAAGATCGTCGCCGAGTGCAGCTACCCGCTCACGGGCGTAGGCTGCGTGAGCCGCCTCTACACCGACCTCGCGGTGCTCGACGTGACGCCGGCGGGGCTGCAAGTGGTGGAGATCTTCCACGGCCTGCCCTTCGACGAGCTGCAGCGCCTCAGCGGCGTTCCGCTCCTGCCTTGACGGAAAGAGACCCGGGACCCAGACCCATGACCCACCACGCCTACATCTGCGACGCCCTGCGCACCCCCTTCGGCCGCTACGGCGGCGCGCTGTCGTCGGTGCGCACCGACGACCTGGCGGCGATCCCGCTGCGCGCCCTGGTGGCCCGGCATCCGCGCGCCGACTGGGACGCGGTGGACGACGTGCTGTTCGGCTGCGCCAACCAGGCCGGCGAGGACAACCGCAACGTGGCGCGCATGGCGGCGCTGCTGGCCGGGCTGCCGGTGGGCGTGCCGGGGATGACGATCAACCGCCTGTGCGGTTCGGGCCTGGATGCGGTGGGCAGCGCGGCGCGCGCCATCCGCAGCGGCGAGGCGGCGCTGGTGATCGCCGGCGGGGTGGAGAGCATGAGCCGCGCGCCCTTCGTGATGCCCAAGGCCGAGAGCGCGTTCAGCCGCAGCCCGGCGGTCTACGACACGACGATCGGCTGGCGCTTCGTGAATGCGCAGATGAAGGCCCTGTACGGCGTGGACTCGATGCCGGAGACGGCCGAGAACGTGGCCGCTGACTTCGGCATCGGGCGCGAGGCGCAGGACCGCATGGCGCTCGCCTCGCAACGCAAGGCGGTGGCGGCGCAGCAGGCCGGGTTCTTCGATGCGGAGATCGTGCCGGTGACGATCCCGCAGAAGAAGGGCGAGGCGGTGGTGGTGGCGCGCGACGAGCACCCGCGCGAGACCTCGATGGAGGCACTGGCGAAGCTGAAGGGCGTGGTGCGGCCGGACGGCACGGTCACGGCGGGCAACGCCTCGGGGGTGAACGACGGGGCGTGCGCGCTGCTGGTCGCGAGCGAGGCGGCCGCGGCGCGCCACGGGTTGACGCCGCGCGCGCGGGTGCTGGGCATGGCGACGGCCGGCGTGCCGCCGCGCATCATGGGGATCGGCCCGGCACCGGCGACGCGGCGCGTGCTCGCGCAGCTCGGGCTGAGCCTGGCGCAGATGGACGTGATCGAGCTGAACGAGGCCTTCGCGGCGCAGGGGCTGGCGGTGCTGCGCGAGCTGGGGCTGGCGGACGACGATGCGCGGGTCAATCCGAATGGCGGAGCGATCGCGCTGGGGCATCCGCTGGGGGCCAGCGGGGCGCGGCTGGTGACGACGGCGGTGAACCAGTTGCACCGCACGGGTGGGCGCTATGCGCTGTGCACGATGTGCATCGGGGTCGGGCAAGGCATCGCGCTCGTCGTCGAGCGCGTTTGACCCGACGACCGCCGGCCCCGGATTCCGCTGCGCCGCATCCAGGGCTGCGGTCGGGGTACCTGATAACTGAACCCACGGCTGTCGCTTGACGATCGCAACCCGTTCGGAGAAATTGCGGCACGCGCGCTCGCGCGAACACCACCGCCGCCGTTTCGGCAGGAGGGCCTGGATGCTGGACTCCCTGACAGCCACGCGCTACGACAGGCGCATGAAGAACGGCAAGACCAAGCCCTGCCTGATGGCGGCAGAACGCTCCGACGGGTCCGAGGTAGACATGGTGGTCAAGTTGTCGGCGGGCTGTGAGCGAGGCACTGGGGGCCTCGTAGCCGAAGCGATCGCGGCCATGTTCGCCGCAGACCTCGCGCTGCCCGTGCCAGAGCCCTTCCTTGTGTCGATCGCGCCATCCTTGGTTTCGGCGATTCCCGATCCGGAGATTCGTGCGCTGTGTAGCAGGAGCGCAAGCGTCGCTTTCGGCTCCAGTCTCCTGCCACCGTTTCACTCGGTGTGGATTGCCAGCCTCTCCATTCCCAAGCCGCTGCAGCGGCAAGCGATGGAAATCTTTGCCTTCGACGCTTTGCTCATGAACGCAGATCGCCGCCCCGCCAATCCCAACTGCCAATGCAATGGCCTCTCGTTCGCGATCTATGACCACGAACTGTGCTTCGTCCCACCCTTGTTCACGCCATTGCCATGGGAGCCGCACGGTCTCGACCACCTGATCGGAACCGAAGCAGGCCACCTCTTCCAGTCCGGACTGAAGGGGGCACTGCCGGACCTGTCTCGCTTTGCCGGCGCGGTCGAAGCCGTCACACCCGCCCGCATCCAATGCTATGCACGAGCACTGCCCGCAGAGTGGTCAGACGCAGATGCCGTTGCCCATGCATCGATCGAGCACCTGCTCGCGCTGAGGGATAACATCGAGGCTGCGGTCACCGACGTCACCCGGGTCCTGTCATGAGTTCCCCCATCACGTACAGCTACACGGTTCTTCGCTACGTTCACGACACCACCACCGGTGAGTTCGTGAATGCCGGCGTCGTGCTGTACGCCCCGGAAACGGGCTACCTGAGCGCCATCTGCCGGACCACGTACCGGCGGCTCAGCGCCACATTCCCTGGCTTCAACGGCGAGCACTTCCGGGCTGCGATGCGGCACATCCAGGTCCGCTTCGAGCAGTTGGGAAGCGACTTGTCCAGAGCGGCCCCAGGGTCTCCGCCTCGATCGCTCGATGAGATCGCGCGGAACGTTCTGCCGACGGATGACAGCTCCCTGCAATGGAGTCCGGTGGGCGTCGGCCTGACCACGGACCCCTCCCAAAAATTGGAAGCACTCTACGACCGCCTGGTCATGCGCTACGACGATGGAGCGACAACGAAGAGTCGTCGTACCGACGAGGATGTATGGCGAGAGTTCCGGCGCGACCTGGAGCAGCGCCGTCTTCTCAAATTCTTCGAGCCGAAGACCATATCGGTGAAGGGCGACGAGGTCCGCTTCGAACACGCATGGAAGAACGGGCAATGGCACTGCCTGGAGCCCGTGTCGTTCGACTTGGCCAGCGCGGACTCGATCAAGGACAAGGCACACAAGCTGCTAGGGCAGATGACCAGCATCGCAGACTCCCCCCAAGCCTTCCGCCTCTACATGCTTGTCGCAGGGCCCGGCGACGACACACTGCAGCCAACCTTCGAATCGGCCTTGTCCATCCTCGAGAAGATGCCCTGTGACAAAGAGATCGTCCGCGAAGGAGATCACGCATCTTTCGCAGATCGCCTCGCGGTGTCGATAGCCGGCCATGTCGGCCAACAGCGTCTGCCCTGATTGACGCCTCGCCGCAGCGTCAAACCTGCCGCTGGATCTCCGGCGCCACCGCGCTCAACGGCAGCGTCCGCTCCACCCCGCCGCGCTTGATCGCCTCCTTGGGCATCCCGAACACGACGCAGCTCTCCTCGTCCTGCGCGATCGTGCGCGCGCCGAGCTTGCGCATCTCCAGCAGCCCCGCCGCGCCGTCGTCGCCCATGCCGGTCATGATCACGCCCAGCGCGTTCGCCCCCGCGCTGCGGGCCACCGAGCGGAACAGCACGTCCACCGACGGCCGGTGACGGTTCACCAGCGGCCCGTCGATCACCTCGACGAAGTACTGCGCCCCGCTGCGCTTCATCAGCATGTGCCGCCCGCCCGGCGCGATCAGCGCCCGCCCCGGCAGCACCCGGTCGTTGTGCTCCGCCTCCTTCACCTCGATCCGGCACAGCCCGTTCAAGCGCGCCGCGAAGGCCGCCGTGAACTTCTCCGGCATGTGCTGCACGATCACGATGCCCGGCGACACCTGCGGCAGCGCCGTCAGCACCTCCTCCAGCGCCTGCGTGCCGCCGGTCGACGTGCCCAGCGCCACCACCCGCTCGGTGGTCGTCGTCATTGCCCGCGTCGCCGGCGGCAGGATCACGTCGGCCGTGTGCTTCGCGGGAGCCGCCAGCGTCGTCGCCGCCCCCGCCGCGAGCCGCCGCACATTGGCCCGCGCCGCCGCCCGCACCGTGCCCACCAGTTCCTCCGCGCTCGCGCTCAGGAACTGCTTCAGCCCCAGCTTGGGCTTGGTCACGATCGCCACCGCCCCCGCCGCCATCGCCTCCAGCGTCGTCTTCGCACCGCGCTCGGTCAGCGTCGAGCAGATCACCACCGGCGTCGGCTTCTGCTGCATCACCATGCGCAGGAAGGTGATGCCGTCCATGCGCGGCATCTCCACGTCCAGCACGATCACGTCCGGCCAGTCCAGCTTCAGCCGCTCGATCGCCAGCACCGGATCGGCCACCGCCGCCATCACCTCGATGCCGGGCGCGTCGTCGAGCAAGGCCGTCAGCACCTGCCGCACCACCGCCGAGTCGTCGATCACCATGACCCGAATCGCGTCGCCCATCACCGCTCCCCCAACGGCATCGACGCCGAGTCCGGCTGCACCTGGCGCACCCAGACATCGCCCGTCGACAGGTCGAACACCATCTGCCGGTGGCCGTTGCCGAACAGGCTCTCCGACTGGATGCGGATGCCGTGCGCCTGCAGCAGGTCGCGCGCGCCCTCGCCGTTGCGCCGGCCGATGGGCGCACCGCCGGCCTGGTCGGGAAACATGTTGCCGCCGCCCACCACCTTGGCCTCGCACTCCGCCGGCGCGATGCCGCGCTTGTGCAGCTGGCGCAGCATCAGCGCCAGCGCCTCCTCGCCGTAGCGCGCATCGAGCGGCGCGCCATGGCCGCGCGTGCGCGAGGCGAGCAGGAAGTGCGACATCGCCCCGACCCGCCGCACCGGGTGCCACAAGGTGATCGACACGCAGGAGCCGAGCAGCGTGCGCATGCGCAGCGGGGCCTCCCCCACCGCGTACTCGCCGGGCGCCAGCACGCGGTCCTGTGGATCCGCGGCGTCCGGTCGGGGAAGTTGCACCGCCATCACGCGCTCACGGCTTGCGGTAGATCGACGGCGCCACCTGCTGCAGCGCGTTGTTGATGTCGTGCAGGCTCTCCGAATGCCCGATGCAGAAATACCCGCCCGGCTTCAGCGTCTCGAGGATGCGCGCGACCACCTGGCGCTTGGTGTCCCCGTTGAAATAGATCATCACGTTGCGCAGGAAGATCACGTCGAACGCCGCCAGCCGCGGCAGCGCCGCGTTCAGGTTCACCTGCATGAACTGCACGCGCTGGCGCAGCGCCCGCTCCACCAGCAGCGTGCCCTGCTGCTCGCCCATGCCGCGCAGGCAGTAGCGCTTTAGGTAGGGCGTCGGGATCTGCCGGCAGCGCTCCATCGGATAGTGCCCCTGGCGCGCCCGCTGCAGCACCCGCGTGCTGATGTCCGAGCCGGTCACCTCCCAGGCCGCATCGCCCAGCGTCTCGGCCAGCACCATCGCGATGCTGTAGGCCTCCTCGCCGGTCGAGCTGGCCGCGCTCCACACGCGGAACGGCTGGGCGCGCGCCGGCGCGGCCAGCGCCGCCTCGCGCAGCAGCTCGAAATGCCGCGGCTCGCGGAAGAAATAGGTCTCGTTGGTGGTCAGCAGGTCCACCGCCGTCTGCACCTCGTCGCCGGCCTGCCCGCTGGACAGCAGCTTGAAGTACTCCGCATAGCTGCCCAGGTCGCAGGCCTGCAGCCGCTTGGCGAGCCGGCCGCAGACCAGCGCCTTCTTCGCCGAGCTCAGCGTGATGCCCGCCGCCTCGTAGATGAAGCGCTGGAACAGGCCGAACTCGTTGTCGGTGATGGTGTGCATGGCCGCCCTCCCCCAGGTGCCGTCAGAAGCGCGCGAACTGCGCCTCGTCGACCTCGCCCCCGCCGTTCACCTGCAGCGGGAAGCCGTTGTATCCCGCGCCCGGCCGCGCCTTGGGCGCCGGCTTGCGCGCCGCCTTCGTCGCGTTCGCCGCGTTCGCCGCGAGCGGCCGCACCGACGATGCCTTGCGCGACGCCGCCACCGGGGCCTGCAGCCGCTCGTCGCGGGCGGACAGCCGGAAGAAGGCCATGGTCTGCTGCAGCTGCTCGGCCTGGCTGCTCATCTCCTCCGAGGTGGCCGCCAGCTCCTCCGAGCTGGACGCGTTCTGCTGCGTCGTCTGGCTCAGCTGGCTCACCGCCGCGTTGATCTGGCTCACCCCCGAGGACTGCTCCTCCGACGCCGCCGTGATCTCCTGCACCAGGTCCGACGTCTTCTTGATGTTCGGCACCATCTGGTCCAGCAGCCGCCCGGCCTTCTCCGCCAGCTCCACGCTCGACCCCGCCACCGTCCCGATCTCCTGCGCCGCCACCTGGCTGCGCTCGGCCAGCTTGCGAACCTCCGCCGCCACCACCGCGAACCCCTTGCCGTGCTCGCCCGCTCGCGCCGCCTCGATCGCCGCGTTCAGCGCCAGCAGGTTCGTCTGGTACGCAATGTCGTCGATGATCCCGATCTTCTGCGCGATCTGCTTCATCGCCGCCACCGTCGCACGCACCGCCTCCCCGCCTTCGGCCGCCTCGCTCGCCGCCTTCGTCGCCATCCCGTCCGTCACCTTCGCGTTCTCGGTGTTCTGCGAGATCGACGCCGTCATCTGCTCGATCGACGCGCTCGTCTCCTCCACCCCCGCCGCCTGCTCGCTCGACGCCTGCGACAGCGACTGCGCCGTCGCGCTCACCTCCTCCGACGCTCCCGCCAGCGCCTGCGCGCCGCTGTTCACCTCGGTCACCACCTGCGACAGCTTCTCGACGGTGTTGTTGACGTACTCCTTCATTTCGCCGAAGGCGCCTTCGTAGTCGCGGTCGATGCTGCGCGTCAGGTCGCCCTCGGACAACGCACCCATCACCTGCACCACGTCGCCGATGCTGTCGCCGGTGGTCGTGACGAGCGTGTTCAGGCCCTCGCCCATCTCCTTCTGGAAGCCCTGCAGGCCGGCCAGGTCGACGCGGGCGCCGAAGTCGCCGCGGTTCGCCGCCGCCACCACGTGGCGCTGCCCCTCGATCACCTGCTTCAGCCGCGCCACCATCTGCCGGACGGCGTACAGCATGCTGCTGTCGTCGCCGGGACGCAGCGCGATCTCGGCGGACAGGTCGCCGGCGGCCACCTGGTGCAGCAGCTTCGCCGCATGGTCCGGCTCGCCGCCGAGCTGGCGCCCGATTACCCGCGTCACCACCAGGCCCAGGCCGATCGCCAGCACCACCGACGCTGCGATCACGCCCAGCATGAGCGTCCAGGTCTGGGACACCGTCTTTTCGGCGGCTTCGTTGGTCGCCTTCGTCTGGCTCGCCAGTTCCTCGGTCACCCTGGCCAACGTCGCCTCGAGGTCCGCGATCGCCTTGCGCGCCGGACCGTTGCTCTGGTCGGAGGCGAGGTCGAGCTTGCCCTCCTGCGCCAGCTGGGCGATCTTCTCGTTCTGCGCCAGGTAGTTCGGCATCTGCTCGTCGAGCTGCTTCATCAGGGCCTGCTCGGTGTCGCTCAGCTGCGTCGCGCGGTACGCCTTCAGCGCGGCTTGGAACTTGTCCAGGTGGCCGGCAGCCCGCTTGACGGTCTCCTTCTGCTCGGCCGGGTCCCTCATGGCCGGCAGGCGGACATACGAACGCGAGTGGGCGGACAGGCGCGCTCCCGCCTCCATCAGGCTCTGCAAGGGCAACACGTTCTCGACGTAGGTGGCATGGATCGTGCCGCCCAGTTGGCTGAGGCGCGTCAGGCTGTAGCCGCCGACCAGCGCGGTCAGCAGGGAGCACAGCAGGAAGCTCAGCAACAGCTTGTGGGCCAGCTTCAGGCGCAGGAACCAGTTCATGGCGTGGGTCTCTCTCTCGGGGAGTTCGGATGGAAAAGAATCAGGATTCGGCGATTTCGGCCAGCGCACCCAGGTCGGCCAGCGACAGCACGTGGTCGACGTTGAGCAGGATCACGAACTTGCCGCGGACCTTGCCCATGCCCTGGATGAAATCGGTACGGATGCGCGCCCCGAAGGCGGGCGCGGGCTCGATGTCGGCCAGGGCGATGTCGAGCACCTCGCTCACGGCGTCGACGACGACGCCGATCACCTGGCGCTCGCCTTCGGCCTCGACCTCGACGATGACGATGCAGGTGCGCTTGGTGACCGGGCTGGGCTCGCGGCCGAAGCGCGCCAGCAGGTCCATCACCGGCACGACCGCGCCGCGCAGGTTGATCACGCCGCGCACGCAGGCCGGCATCATCGGCACCTCGGTCAGCGTGTGGTACTCGATGATCTCCTTGATCGCCAGGATGCCGATCGCGAACATCTCGCCGGCCAGCGTGAAGGTGAGGTACTGCGCCGGCTCGGCGGCCGCAGGGCGCGCGACGGCCGCGGCCGGGGCGCGATGGGAGGGGACCAGTGCGGTCATGGGAAGGACTCCGTCAAGCGACCTGGGGTCGGTCAGGAACGCGATGTCAAGAACGCGTCATCAGAAGCGCGAAAACTGGGATTCGTCCGGCGCGTCGGCACCGGCCCCCGCGAAGGCCATGCCGCCCGCGAGGTTGAAGCCGCCGCTGCCGGCGCGCTTGCCGGGCCGGGCGCTGCGCGGCGCGGCCGGGCGGGCCGGCGGCGTGCCGGAGGGCCGGACGACCGTGGCGCCGGCCTGGGCGGACAGCCGGAAGAAGGCCATGGTCTGCTGGAGCTGCTCGGCCTGGCTGCTCATCTCCTCCGAGGTGGCCGCCAGCTCCTCCGAGCTGGACGCGTTCTGCTGCGTCGTCTGGCTCAGCTGGCTCACCGCCGCGTTGATCTGGCTCACCCCCGAGGACTGCTCCTCCGACGCCGCCGTGATCTCCTGCACCAGGTCCGACGTCTTCTTGATGTTCGGCACCATCTGGTCCAGCAGCCGCCCGGCCTTCTCCGCCAGCTCCACGCTCGACCCCGCCACCGTCCCGATCTCCTGCGCCGCCACCTGGCTGCGCTCGGCCAGCTTGCGAACCTCCGCCGCCACCACCGCGAACCCCTTGCCGTGCTCGCCCGCTCGCGCCGCCTCGATCGCCGCGTTCAGCGCCAGCAGGTTCGTCTGGTACGCAATGTCGTCGATGATCCCGATCTTCTGCGCGATCTGCTTCATCGCCGCCACCGTCGCACGCACCGCCTCCCCGCCTTCGGCCGCCTCGCTCGCCGCCTTCGTCGCCATCCCGTCCGTCACCTTCGCGTTCTCGGTGTTCTGCGAGATCGACGCCGTCATCTGCTCGATCGACGCGCTCGTCTCCTCCACCCCCGCCGCCTGCTCGCTCGACGCCTGCGACAGCGACTGCGCCGTCGCGCTCACCTCCTCCGACGCTCCCGCCAGCGCCTGCGCGCCGCTGTTCACCTCGGTCACCACCTGCGACAGCTTGGCGACCATGTGCTTCATCGCCTGCAGCAGCTGGCCGGTCTCGTCGCGGCCGGTGGCCTCGATCTCGACCGTCAGGTCGCCTTCGGCCAGGCGGTTCGCGGCGTCCACTGCGCGCGCCAGCGGCTTGCTGACGCTGCGGCTGATCAGCAGGCCAAGCACCAGGCCCAGCAGCACGCCGCCGCCGATCGCACCCAGCATCACGGTGCGGCTGTTGCGGTACAGGTTCTCGGTGTTCTCGGCGGCCGCCTTGGCGCGCGCTTCCTTCTGCGCCGTCAGCTCGTCGAGCATCTCGTCGAGCTTGTTCGCCTTGTCGCGCACCGACTCCAGCGACTGCGCCAGCGCCTCGTCGCGATCGGCCAGCTTCTTGGTGGCGGCCATCGCCAGCGCGCGCTGCATCTCGCGCTGGTAGTCCTCGGAGAGGGCATGGAACTGGCTGAAGATCTCCTTCGCGCGGTCGGAGAAGAACAGCGGCCGGGCCTTCTCGATGTAGTCCTTCAGCGCCGCGCTGCTCTTGTTGATCGAGGCGAGGTGCTTGTCGCGCTCGGCCTGCGAGGTCGCGAGCAGGTAGTTCGAGCGGGCACGGCCGATGTAGATCAGGTTGATGTTGGCTTCCTTGATGTACGACAGCCCCATCAGCTCGCGGTTGTACATGTGGTCGGCCAGCTCGTTCATCTGGCTGGTGTTGCTGATGCCGATGAAGCCGATCACCGCGCTGATCGAGGCGACCAGCATGAAGCCGGCGATGAGTCGCACGCCGATCCTGAAGTTGGAAAACATGTTCTTCACTCCCTGAAAAACTGGTGGTAGGTCAGACCGTCGGCAGGGCCGGCGTCGGAGCGCCGGCGGACTGCATGAGCGCCGGCACGTCGAGGATGAGGGCGACGTCGCCGCAGCCCAGGATGCTGGAACCGCTGATGCCGCGGACCTGGCCGAACATCTTGGACAGCGGCTTGATGACCGTCTGCGCCTCGCCCAGCAGCGTGTCGACGACGAGGCCGAACTTCTGGCCCGCATGCTTGACGACGACGATGTTCGGGCGCACGCCCACCGGGCCGTCGATGTCGAACAGCTCGCGCAGCCGGATGAAGGGCAGCACCTCGCCGCGCAGGTCGGTGTAGTCGTGGCCGGGTTCGGCGGTGAACTCGATGCACTCGTCGACCATGTCCAGCGGCACCACGAAGACGGCCTTGCCGACGCCGATCTGGAAGCCGTTGATGATGGCCAGCGTGAGCGGCAGGCGCACCGTGACGGTCGTGCCCTCGCCGGGCACGCTCGCGATGGCGACGCTGCCGCGCAGCGCGACGATGTTGCGCTTGACCACGTCCATGCCGACGCCGCGGCCCGACAGGTTCGTCACCTTCTCGGCGGTGGAGAAGCCGGGCTCGAAGATCAGCGCGTAGATCTCGGCGTCGGTGAGCGCCCGTCCGGCCTCGACGAGGCCGCGCTCGATGCCCTTGGCGAGGATCTTCTCGCGGTCCAGGCCGCCGCCGTCGTCGCTGACCTCGATGACGATGCTGCCGGAATCGTGGAAGGCGTTCAGGCTCACGGTGCCGCGGGCCGGCTTGCCGCGCGCGGCACGCAGCTCGGGCGCGTCGATGCCGTGGTCGATGGCGTTGCGCACCAGGTGGGTGAGCGGGTCGCCGATCTTCTCGACCACCGTCTTGTCGAGCTCGGTGTCCTCGCCGTCGACGACGAGGCCGATGTCCTTGCCGAGCTCGCGCGAGACGTCGTGCACCACGCGCTGGAAGCGGCCGAAGGTGGCGCCGATCTTGACCATGCGCAGCTGCAGCGCGCTGTCGCGCACCTGCTCCACCAGGCCGGACAGCACCGAGTGGCATTCCTGCAGCTCGCTGTTGAGGGTGCGGCGCGCCACCAGGTTGGCACCGGCGGAGGCGATGATGAGCTCGCCGACCAGGTTGATGAGCTGGTCGAGCTTGTCGGCGTCGACGCGGATCGACTGGTTCTCCTGCGACTTCGCGTCCTTCACCTTCTTCTGCTTCTCGAGCGCGGCCTCGACCACCGGCGGCGAGACGCGGCCCTGCTCGACCAGCACGGCGCCGATCAGCGGCGCCGGCGAGGCCTGGGCCTGCACCTCGAGCGCGGCCTGCAGCTCGTGGGCGGTGACGGTGCCGCAGCGCACCAGCATCTCGCCCAGGCGCGCCGACTCTTCCGGCAGCGCGCGGACGAGGTCGATGTAGTCGCCGATGCGGCTGTGCGGCGGCACGATGCGCAGAGTGCAGTCGTCGAGCACGAAGTCGAACACCGCCTCGATGGCGGCCTTGTCGGCCTGGCTCTTGAACGCGATCTCGAAGCCGAGGTAGCAGGACTCGGGGTCCATCTCGGCGGCCGGCGGCAGCGCGTCGGCGAGCGTCACGATGCCGACCACCTCGCCGAGGGTGTCGAGGTAGCGGATGAAGGACAGCGGGTCCATGCCGTTGCGCAGCACGTCGCGGCCGAAGCGCAGCGAGATGTGCCACAGGTCGGCATCGACCGCGGCGGGGGCGCCGCTGCGCTCGAAGGCCGGCTCGGCGCCGGGCACGGGCAGGGTCCGCGCCGGGGCCAGGTGGGCGCGCAGGCGCTCGAGCAGCGGCTCGCCGCGCGCCGCGAGCGCCGGGTCGACGCGGGACGGATCGGCCTCGGCCGCGTCGACCAGCGCGCCGATGTGGTCGCCGCAGGCCAGCAGCAGGGCCACCAGGGCGTCGTCGATCGGGACGCGGCCCTCGCGCACCTCGTCGAGCACGCTCTCGGCAACGTGGGTGAAGGACACCACCGCATCGAGGCCGAACAGCCCGGCCGAGCCCTTGATGGTGTGGGCGGCGCGGAAGATCGCGTTGATCGTCTCGGAAGGCTCGGCCTCTTCGCGCACGCGAAGCAGGGCCGCTTCCATGTCGTCCAGCAGCTCGCGGCTTTCCGCGAAGAAGGTCTGCAGGGCCTGGTCCAGGTTCATGGGGTCAGCCTCGTGGGGGTCTCGGGGATCAGGCGGCCTGCGGCATCACCAGCGGGTCGCCGAAGTGCGCCGCGAGGTCGAAGCGTTCCAGCACGTCCAGCACGGCGGGGCTGTGGTTCGCGAGGCGCAGCGTGCGCCCGGCGGCGAGCGCCTCGCGCTTGGCGAGCAGCAGCAGCTGCAGGCCCGCGCTGTCGAACTCGGCGACCTGCGACAGGTCGATCTCGAGCACCGGGTGCTCGGCGACGGCCGCGAGCAGGACCGGCTTCAGCTCGGCCGCGCGGTAGATGGTCAGCTCGCCGTCCAGGCGCAGCTCGGCAGCGGTTCCCATCGCATGCGCCTCAGGGCAGGACCAGCTTCTGCACCACGCCCAGCAGCTGCTCGGGCTTGAAGGGCTTGACCACCCAGGCCTTGGCGCCGGCTTCCTGGCCTTCGCGCTTCTTCGCGTCCTGCGACTCGGTGGTCAGCATGACGATGGGCGTGAACTTGTAGGCCGACATCTGCTTGACCGCCTTGACCAGGCTGATGCCGTCCATGTTGGGCATGTTGACGTCGCTGATGATGAGGTGGACCTTCTGGCCGGTCAGCTTGGCCAGCGCGTCCTTGCCGTCGACGCCCTCGATCACGTCGTAGCCGGCCTGCTTCAGCGAGATGCCGACGACCTGCCGCACCGAGGCGGAGTCGTCGACGATCAGGATGTTCTTGCCCATGGGGTCCTCCTCGGGGATGTCGTTCGGGTCAGAAAAAGGTGATTTCTTCGGTGCCGGCGGCGGCCGCGGCCGGCGTGCCGCCGCGGCTGCTGTGCAGCTGTCGCTCGTCGGCCATCGCATAGGTCTGCTCGAGCGCGGCGAGCAGCGCGGCGCTGTCGACCGGCTGCAGGGTGCCGTCGCGCTCCCAGTCCTCGCGGCGGCGGGCGATCTCGGCGGGCAGCTGCTCGATGTTCTGGCGCACATGCGACATCACCTGGCTGACGCGGTCCTGGAACTGCAGCTGCACCAGGGCTTCGCCGATCTCGCCCTGGATGCCGATGCTTTCGCGCTTGAGCACGTCGGCCGAGGCGACGAGCGCATCGGTGACGCCGTGGAAGCCGCCGAGCACGCTGCTGATGGTGGTCTCGCAGGCGGTGATGGAGGCGGCCTCGCGCTCGGCCGAGGCGTCGGCGCTGCGGCGCGCGGCGGCGATGGCGTCGCCGATGAGCGCGACCTTGTCGGCCATGCGGCGGCCGGTCTCCCCGGACATCGCGGAGAGCTTGCGCACTTCCTGCGCGAGCACCGAGAAGCCGCGGCCGGTCTCGCCGGCGTGGGCGGCCTCGATGGCGGCGTTGATGGCGAGCAGGTTGGTCTGCGAGGCGATGTTGGCCACCTCGGCAGCCATCTGCTGCAGCTCGCTGACGAAGCGGCTCAGGCTCTGCACCTCCTGGTGCAGGGCGCCGTTGCTGGCCATCGCGGCGCGCAGGGAATCCAGCACCCCGTTGAGTTCGCGGGTGCTGGTCGCGAAGACGGCCACCAGGCCCTGGTCGCCGTCCTGCATCGAGCCGGCAGCGAGGTTGGACGCGCGCATCGCCTGGTCGAGCCGGTTGACGATGCCGCCGAAGCGTTCCGCGAGGGCGGAGATCGCGCTTTCCATCTGGGCGCGCGAGCTTTCGATGTGGCCGCCCCAGACGGGCAGCAGGTCACGGCCGAGGCGCTCGGTGCCGGCGAGGTAGGCGCGGGTGGCGTCCTGCTGCTGGCGGCGCAGCGCGGCCTGGCGACGGTCGAACAAGGCGCCGGCCACGCCCAGGCCCGCGGCCACCAGCAAGGCCCAGCCGTTCCAGTCGCTCGCCGCCCAGGTGGCGATGCCGCCGGCAAGGCCCATCGCGGTGCAGGCGAAGGCGCTGGCGCTCAAGCGGGACGGCACGGCGCCGGCAGGCGCAGCCCCCGTCCCGGAGGGAAGGATGTAAGAGGACATGCGTACTTGTCGGCATGCCCGAAGCGGAAATGAAGTCGTTTGCCCGGCGGGTCAGCGAAAAACTGTGCAGCTGTCCTGAACAGAGGTGTAAGCGGAGGTAACGGGTCAGGTGTCGGATGGCGGGGCTCCGGCGTGGAGCACGGCGACGAAAAGTCCGGGGATGAGGAGGCAGAGTGCGAAGTACGGCGGCCAAGCCGGTGTCGCGCCAGTCCAGCCGGAGGCATGGAGCGTCAAGCCGATCGCGGCTGCGCCGCACAGGGCAGATGCGCAGCACAGGCAGCCGATCAGCGGGCGATGCGGGGACTTGCCGCGCACGGCACGCACATTGATCCAGAAAAACCCCAGGGCGGCGATGACGACCTCGGTCTCGAAGAAGGCGATGCTCAGCGGGTAGGCCATGTTGTCCATGCCGGATCACCGTTCGTGAAGACGTCGAGCCGCTCGGCCATGCATCGCAACCGCCGCGACGAGGGGCACGAGGAGTCCTCCGGACAGCAGCACCAAGGCCAGGAGCGAGCGGTCGGAGGCGGTATCGAGTGCGTCCCTCAGAAAGACAAGCTGGACCATCGCTGCGCAGCCGATGGCCATCCCACCCAGCATCCAGAGCACGGGCAGAGACTGCCGGCGCTGCCGCACCGCGCGAGCCGCCGTCCAGGCCAGTGTGGCCAGGACGATCAGCACCTCCAGGCCGAAGGCACCCATACCGACGAAGTAGGCGCCTTCCACAGCGTTTCAGTCCAGGCAGCTGCAGTCGCCACGTGCCACGGCGGCGAGCATCTTGTCGACGGTGACCTGCTTCAGCACGGGCGTGAGGTGCCCAAGGTCTTCGGGCGAGTTGTCGCCGTGCTGCCATGCCTGGCTGCCGGGATCCATGAGCTGGGATGCGCTCGCGTCCCAGACCTGCCATCCTCGGTGCTGCGGAGAGGTCGAATCCATCACTGGGTTCAAGGCACGACCCAGCGCGAGATAGGCACTCAGTCGATTCTTCGCGACCGGCGACGCCACCAGGACGGCGTACACACGCATGTTCGCGCGCAGGAACTCGCAGGCGCGCCAGCGTGCGTCCGCGATGCTCTGCCCGGGCGCCCGCATTGCGTGCATGTAGGCACCGTCATTGCGTTGATTTAAGAGCGCATCCACTCCAGCGCTTCCTTGTTTGATCTTGGCCCGCAGCTCGAGTGGCAAGGAGGCAAACGCGACATCGATCATCGCGTCATGAGCCGCAGTCGACCACAGCCCATTCGGATCGATGAAGTGCGTTGGCTGCGAATAGGCGTAGGCATAGGGGTTCACTCCAGCCGCCAGGCCCAACGGGTCGGCCTGACTGTAGCCCCCACGAAGCGGATCGTAGTAGCGACGGTAGTTGTAGAACAGGCCAGACTCGGGATCCGCGTACTGCCCAGGATGTCGCAGCGGAAAAACGAACTCGCCTTGCCTGGGCGCTGGGTCGGCAACATCGCTGGCCGCGTTCACGGACATCGCACTGAAGAAAATCAGCAACACGACGGATGCTGCGCGGCAGGCTGCTTTCGGAAGGGATCTCATGGCGTCTCACAGACAGAGCCCGCGATGACGAATGAAGTCGGGCGGGCGGATTGCAGAGGCCACCAGCCCTCGCTTCGGAGACTGCCCCGGCAGGCGGCATGCCTGATTTCAGGCCCGCAGCTTGCAGAAAATGAGGAGATGCCTTTCGGTCGCTCAGGTCGCCCGCTGTGCGCCACGCGCCGGCAACACCCACCCCACCGACAACACATACCGGCTCCCGCCCACCACCCGCGTCACGCTGTGCTCGCAGGCATCGGGCCGGAACAGCTTGATGCGCCGCGTCGCGAAGATCGGCGTCGCGCAGACGAACTCCCCGCCCGACGGCGAGGCCTTCAGCACGATGTTCAGCCGGTAGTGGCGGCGCGCCTGCACCGGGTCGGTGTGGGGCGGGATCTCCGAGCCTTCTGGATAACGCAGCAGGTAGCTGTCGAAGCCGAGCGGCCAGCGTGCCGTCAGCAGCAGCATCTTGTCGTAGCCGGTGCCCTGCCGGCCGCGCTGCCAGCGAAAGGCGCGGCGCGCGTAGTCGGTCCAGGCGGCGATGAATCCCATCCGCCGCAGCTTACGCCGCCGCGGCCTCGCGCCGGGCGCCGGCCTTCGCATCGTCGATCGCCTGCAGCACGCGGCGCAACGCCCCCACCGCCTCGTCGATCTGCGCCCGCTCGATCACCAGCGGCGGCGCCAGCCGCACCACCGTGTGGTGCGTGTCCTTGGTCAGCACGCCCTCGCCCATCAGCCGCTCGCAGACCTCGCGCGCGCTCGCGAACGCGGGATCGATCTGCACGCCGACCAGCAGGCCGCGGCCGCGGATCTCGGTGATCGCCGGGTGCTGCAGCTTCCACAGCTGGGCCATCAGGTACTCGCCCTGCTCCTGCGCTCGGCGCGCCAGCTGCCCGTCCTCCAGCAGCTGCAGCGCGGCCAGGCCCACCGCCGCCGCCAGCGGGTTGCCGCCGAAGGTGCTGCCGTGGTCGCCCGGGGTGAACTGCGCCATCACGTCCTCGCGCGCCAGGAAGGCGCTCACCGGCAGCAGCCCGCCGCCCAGCGCCTTGCCCAGCATCAGCCCATCCGGGCGCACGCCCTCGTGGTCGCAGGCCAGCATGCGGCCGGTGCGGCCCAGGCCGGTCTGCACCTCGTCGCACACCATCAGCACGTTGTGGCGGGTGCAGATCTCGCGCACCGCCTTCAGGTAGCCGGCCGGCGGCACCACGATGCCGGCCTCGCCCTGGATCGGCTCGACGATGAAGGCCGCGGTGTGCGGCGTGATCGCGGCCTCCAGCGCGCGCGCATCGCCGAAGGGCACGGCCTGGAAACCCGGCGCGAACGGGCCGAAGCCGTCGCGGTACTGCGCCTCGGTCGAGAAGCCGACAATGGTGGTGGTGCGGCCGGCGAAGTTGCCTTCGGCCACCAGGATCTGCGCCTGCCCCTCGGGCACGCCCTTCACCTTGTAGGCCCACTTGCGCACCGCCTTGATCGCCGTCTCCACCGCCTCGGCGCCGCTGTTCATCGGCAGCGCACGCGCCATGCCGGTGACGCGGCACAGCGCCTGAAGGAAGGGCCCCAGCCGGTCGGTGTGGAAGGCGCGGCTCGTCACCGCCAGCCGCTGCGCCTGCTCGGTCAACGCCTGCACCAGCACCGGGTGGCTGTGGCCGAAGCTGACCGCGGAATAGGCCGACATCATGTCCAGGTAGCGCCGCCCCTGGTCGTCCTCCAGGTGCACCCCCTCGCCGCGCACCAGCACCACCGGCAGCGGGTGGTAGTTGTGCGCACCATGCCGCGCCTCAAGGGCGATCGGCGAGGCGTGGCGGGCTTGCAGGGCAGCGGCGCGAGCGGCGGTGGTCATGTCTTCTCCTGATCCAACGGTGTAGCGAACACTCACAGTCTAGAGAAGCGCCTGCGAAATTTGCTTTCCAAAACGTGCATGACTATGCTTGCACGCGCACGTTTCGTTCATTGCATCGGGATTTTTCATGCCCACACCCTCCCTTGACGGCCTGGACCGCAAGATTCTGGAAGCCTTGCAGGCGGATGGCCGCGCCAGCAACGTGGAGTTGGCGGCCCAGGTGCACCTGTCGGCGCCGCAGTGCTTCCGCCGCGTCCGGGCGCTGGAGGAGCGCGGCGTGATCCGCGGCTACCGGGCCCAGGTCGAGCCGCAGGCGCTGGGCTTCGGGGTGATGGCGTACGTCAGCCTGAACATCGACGGCGGCCAGTTCGGGCGCGTGCGCGAGGTCGAGGCCGACATCCGCGCCTTCCCGCAGATCCTCGAATGCCATACCGTCTCGGGCGACAGCGACTACCTGCTGAAGGTGGTCGCGCAGGACCTGAAGAGCCTGAGCCAGTTCCTCACCGACCGCCTGATGCAGGTGCCCGGCGTGGACGACGTTCGCTCGATGATCTGCATGGAGGAGGTGAAGGCGCCTTCGCCTTTGCCGGTGTCCCTCTGACCGCCCTGGGGAGTCTCGATGAGCCAAGCACCCGCCCTGCGCTGGGGCCTGATCGGCGCCGCGCGCATCGCCGCCTCGGCGCTGATCCCGGCCTTCCGCAGCCTGGGCAGCGAGATCGTCGCCGTCGGCTGCAGCGATCCCCTGCGCGGCGCGGTCTTCGCCGACACCCACGGCATCCCGGACGCGCTGGGCTACGACGCGCTGCTGGCGCGCGAGGACATCGACGCCGTCTACATCGCCCTGCCCAACCATGCCCACCTGCCGCTGACGCTGGCGGCGCTGCGCGCCGGCAAGCACGTGCTGTGCGAAAAGCCCCTCGCGCTGACGGCGGACGAGGTGCGGCAGATGCAGGCCGCCGCCACCGAGGCGGGACGCCTGGTGATGGAAGCCTTCATGCACCGCTTCCATCCGCAGCTGGAACGTGCCCGCGCGATCGTGCGCGACGAGGCGTGGGGGCCGCTGAAGTGGATGCGCGGCCACTTCACCTACACGCTGCACGACCCGAGCGACGTGCGCTGGAGCCAACGCCTGGGCGGCGGCGCGCTCTACGACCTGGGCTGCTACCCGCTGAGCCTGATGCGCTGGCTGGCGGACGCCCCGCCGATGGTGCGCGCCCTGCATGCCGAGCTGACGCCGCCGGATGCCGAGGGCGGGCGCGTCGATCATGCGGCGCATGCGGTGCTGTGCTTCGAGACGCCACATGGCGAGGTGCCCGGGCATTTCGATTGCGCCTTCTCGCTGCCGCCCCGCACCGGCTTCGAGGCGCTGCTGCGCGACGGCATCCTGCAGCTCGAGACGCCGTACGGCTGGAAGGACGTCGAGGCGGTGCTGCGCATCGGCGACCAGGTCGAGCGCTTCGCGCCCTGCGACCCGTACGCGCTGATGGTGTCGCACTTCGAGGCGGCGGCGCAGGGGCTGGAGCCGGTGCGCATCGGCCTCGACGACTCGATCGCGCAGGCGGTGGCGATGGATGCGCTGCTGGCCGCGGCGCATGACGCCACGTGATGGCCGATCCCCTGATTGGCATCCGGGCTACCGCATCGCAGGCCGGACGCCATTCCGGGAGCAGCGACGTGTGTAGCCCGGATGCCAATCCGGGAGCGGCCTTCGCCCCTCAGCAGAAATCGAAGAACACCGTCTCCCGCGCCCCCTGCAGGTGGATGTCCCAGAGGTAGCTGCCGTCCGCCTGCCGTTGCGCGATCAGCGTATCGCGCCGCGCGGCCGGCACTTGCGCCAGCAAGGCCGAGTCCGCCAGCCCCGGCGCATCCGCCAGGAACACCGCACTGAACTGATGCTTCAGGATCCCGCGCCCGAACAGCGTGATCCAGGCCAGCGGCTCGCCCGGCACCGGTTCGGGCGGCAGCGACAGCACCAGCGTGAACTCGCCCTGCGACCCGGTGGCATGGCGGCGGAAGCCGGGCAGCGGCCGATCGGCTTCCACGGTCACGGCCTGCGGCGTCCACGCCTCCACCCACCCGTCATTCACCGGCTGCCCCTGCCCATCCCACATCGCACCGCGCAGGCTCACGCTGGCGGCTCCCGGCGGCCCGCTGCGCGACAGCAGCTCCGCCCAGCGCCAGGCCTCGTGCGGAAACGGGCCGATGGTCTGCGAACTCGTGATCGGGTACCTCATCGCGTCGTCCTTCACAGCCCCATCGGCGTCGCACCGTGGCCGCGCAGCACGATGTCGAACTCGTAGCCCAGCGCCGTGCCGCCATCGGTCCAGTCCATGTTCAGCCGCGCTGCCAGGCGCTCGCGCGCTGCCGCGTCGGGGATGCTCTGGTAGATCGGGTCGTGGCGGAACAGCGGGTCGTTCTCGAAATACATCTGCGTCACCAGCCGCTGCGCATACACGTTGCCGAAGAGCGAGAAATGGATGTGCGCCGGTCGCCACGCCTTGTCGTGGTTGCCCCAGGGATAGGGCCCCGGCTTGATCGTGAGGAAGCGGTAGCGCCCGTCGTCGTCGGTGAACATCTTCCCCAGGCCGTGGAAGTTGGGGTCCAGCGGCGCATCGTGCTGGTCCTTGGCGTGCCAGTAGCGCCCCGCCGAATTGCACTGCCACACCTCCAGCAGCGAATGCCGCACCGGCCGTCCGTCCTCGTCGACGACGCGGCCGGTCACCACGATCTTCTCGCCGAGCGGCGCCCCCGTCCCCTGGCGCGTCAGGTCCAGGTCCGCCGGCCCGACGATCGACGGCGCGAACCCGATGCCGGCCTGCGCCGGCAGCGCCGCCTTCACCCGCAGCGCCGGCTGCGTCGGGCCGCGGTACCGCGTCGACCGGTAAGGTGGGTGCAGCCCCTCGGGCCAGGTGCCGGGTGGCACGTCGTCGAACTGCATGCGGGTCTCCGGGGTGGGGTGTCGTTCGGTGCGCTATTCGCCCCGCCGTTTGAAATGCGAACGTCGAAGCCGGAAGGTAGGCTACATTGAACCGGCCCGCAAGGCGCCGGTGTCGGCTCCGGTCGATACAGCGCACGCGGCGGGCGATCAGCGCACATCGGAGCCGGCAGTTGATGGTGAACGCACGCGATCCCCAGGGCCTCGAAGAGACCGTTCCCAGTGCCGAGGCCCCTGCCGGCAAGCCGCCTCCCCAGAAGCGCGACCTCATCGCCGGCCTCGAGAAGGGCCTGGCGGTGATCGAGGCCTTCGACCAGGACCGGCCGCGCCTGACCATCAGCGAGGTTGCCGCGCGCTGCCAGCTCACGCGGGCCGCGGCCCGCCGCTACCTGATCACGCTCGAGCACCTGGGCTACGTCAGCAGCGACCGCAAGATGTATGCGCTGACGCCCAAGGTGCTGCGCATGGGCCAGAGCTACATGCATTCGGCCCGGCTGCCGCGCCTGGTGCAGCCCGAGCTGCATCGCCTGGCCTACGCGCTGAAGGAAGCGTCGTCGGCCGGCGTGCTCGACGGCAACGACGTGATCTGCATCGCTGCCACCAGTGCCGGGCGGGTGGTGTCGTCGACGCTGCAGCCGGGCACCCGCGTTCCGGCCTACTGCACGGCGAACGGGCGCGTGCTGCTGAGCGCGCTGCCGCAGGCCGAGGTCGACGCCTGGATCGCGCGCCAGGCGCTGCTGCCGCTGACGCCGAACACGGTGACCCTGCCGGAGCGGCTGCGCATCGAGGTCGCGCGGGCCCGCTCGCAGGGCTATGCGGCGGTCGACCAGGAGTTGGAGCTCGGCCTGCGCACCCTCTCGGTCCCGCTGAAGAACCACCGCGGCGAGGTGCTGGCGGCGATGAACGTCAGCGTGCACGCGGCGCGCGTCAGCATGGAGCAGCTGGTCGAAGGCTCGCTGCCTGCGCTGCTGCACGCGCAGGCGAGCCTGCGGGCGGTGCTGTGAACGGGCGCAGCGGGCGGGTCCAGGTCGTGGTCGTCGGGGCCGGGCCCTCGGGCCTGCTGCTCGGGCAGCGCCTGCACCAGGCCGGCATCGACGCGGTGGTGCTGGAGCAGCGCAGCGCCGCCTACGTGCTGGGCCGCATCCGCGCCGGCGTGCTGGAACAGGGCACGGTCGACCTGATGGACCAGCTCGGTGTCGGCCAGCGCATGCATGCGCAGGGGCTGGTGCACGGCGGCTTCGCGCTCGGCTACCGCAACACGCGCCAGCGCATCGACCTGCACCGCCTCACCGGCGGCCGCCACGTGATGGTGTACGGCCAGACCGAACTGACGCGCGACCTGATGGACGCGCGCGCGGCCTGCGGCGCCCGCACCGAGTACGAGTGCGAGGACGTGCAGCTGCACGACTTCGACGGCGCAGGCCCGCGCGTCAGCTGGCGCCGGCATGGCGCAACGCACACGCTGCACTGCGACTTCATCGCCGGCTGCGACGGCTTCCACGGCGTGAGCCGCGCCAGCGTGCCGGCGTCGGCGCTGACGGTGTACGAGCGGGCCTATCCGTTCGGCTGGCTGGGCGTGCTGGCGGAGACGCCGCCGGTGTCGCACGAGCTGATCTATTCCAACCACGAGCGCGGCTTCGCGCTGTGCAGCATGCGCTCGCTGACGCGCAGCCGCTACTACATCCAGTGCGCGCTCGACGACCCGCTGGCGCGCTGGAGCGACACCGCGTTCTGGGACGAGCTGCGGCGCCGGCTGGACCCGGAGTCGGCGGAGCGCCTGGTGACCGGGCCGTCCATCGAGAAGAGCATCGCGCCGCTGCGCAGCTTCGTCGCCGAGCCGATGCGCTTCGGGCGGCTGTTCCTCGCCGGCGATGCGGCGCACATCGTGCCGCCCACCGGCGCGAAGGGCCTGAACCTCGCCGCGTCGGACGTGCAGTACCTGGCGCACGGCCTGGTCGAGCACTACCGGGACGGCCGGGACGAGGGGCTGGACCGCTATTCCGAGCGCTGCCTGCGCCGGATCTGGAACGCGGTGCGCTTCTCCTGGTGGTTCACCTCGCTGATGCACCGGTTCCCGGACGCCGGGCCGTTCGGGCAGAAGGTGCAGGAGGCGGAGATCGGCTACCTGCTGCGGTCCGAGGCGGCGGCCCGGGCGCTGGCGGAGAACTACGTCGGGCTCGCGCTCGACGATCTCGCGCCGGTCACCGCGGCTTGAGCGTCAGGAACTCCACGCCCTGCGACTTCGTCGAGGCCAGGTCGAAGCGCGACAGCACCGCCTGGCCCAGCAGGGGCTGGCACCCCTTGCAGGCGAACACCGGCACGTCCTTCATCTCGTAGGGGCCGACACGCAGCGCCGCCACCGTGAGCATGTGCCCGCTCAGGCGGCGCCCGTCGGCGGTCCTGAAGTTCACCACGCCGTCGCCGGTCTTGTACGCCACCTTGGATTCGGCCAGCAGGGCCTCGTCCACCACCACGACGGACGCGCCGGTGTCCACCATGAACGTGGCCGGGCGCGCGCGGCCAAGCGTCACCGGCACGTAGAAGTGCTGGTTCTGCGAGACCACGCGCAGGCCGCTGCGCGCGGCCGGGGCCGCCGCGCCCAGGCGTTCGATCGCACCTTCGATCGCCATGCGCTGCCCCTCGAAATAGGCGCCATGGCCCTTGGCCACCAGGTCGTTGTCGAAGGCGCCGAGCAGCGCCAGCGCCTCGTAGTGCTGGCGCTGCTGCACCAGCATCCTGGCGAGACGCCCGCGCACGTCGACGAGCGAGGGAACGAGCTTGAGCGCCCGGTACGACCAGGCGATGGCGTCGTCGGTGCGGCCGGTCTTCTCCAGGCTGTCGGCATAGTACGAGAACAGGTCCCAGGCGCCATCGCCGCCGTCGATTGCGCGCTCGAACATCTCGATCGCGCCGCGGTGGTCGTCGCGCCGGTTCAGCAGGATGCCGATGTTGGCCATGGCCTGGCCGTCGTTCGGCCGCAGGCGCAGCACCTGGCGCCAGTTCTTCTCGGCGCAGTCCAGGTCGCCGGCCTTCATGCAGGCCGCGACGCCGGCCTTGTAGTTCTCCACCGTCGGCTCGGCCGCACCCACGTCGGCGGCCGACAGGCACAGCGCAGCCGCGGCCAGCGCGGCGCCCCTCCTCGCAAACCTGCTCATCCCGGATCCTCCCGGGCGCATTTTGCCGTGCAGCAGGCGCTGGCGCGGGCCTCAGCGGATCGGCACGTGGATGTCGGTGATCAGTTGCTCGGGCGGCACCCGGCCCGGGTCGTTCACGTAGTCCTCGAAGGGCGCCGCATCGCGCAGCTCGACCGCGGCCGAAGGCACCCAGTCGCGGTAGATCGCGCGCCAGGTCTGCCACAGCGTGTCGTACGGGCCGGTGTGGCGGAACACCGCCCAGCGGCCGGCGGGGATGCGCTGGCAGTCGATGTCCCGCACCTGCGCCAGGTCCGGCGCCGGGCCGTCGAAGGCCACCGCAGCGATGAAGCGCGCATCCGGGTCGTCGAAGCCCTTGATCTCGTCCGGGCAGATCGCCAGGCAGGCGGTCTGGCGCGGCGCAAGGCCGAGCGCCTCGACCGCGGGCATGAGCCGGCCGAAGGCGCGCTTCGCGGCGGCGCTCATGTCGTTGTCGATGGCGCCGCGTTCGGTGGCGCAGAGCACCTGGCGTTCGGGCAGGTCGCGCAGGGTGGGGGTGAGCATGGTCTTTCTCCTGTGAGGTCGGGTGGTGGTGGGCGTCAGCATCCGGCCCAGGCGCGGGTCGACCAGCGCCTCGCGCGCGGCGCGCGGCGACATGCCGAACTCGCGCCGCAGGGCGCGGGCGAAGCTCGTGCCGCCGTCGAAACCGACGTCGAGCGCGATGCGTGTCACCGGCACCGTGCTGCCGCGCAGCGCGTCGATGCCGGCCGACAGCCGCATGCGCATGACATAGTCGGCCGGGGTCATGCCGGTCATCGCGGCGAACACCCTGTGGAAATGGAAGCGCGACATCGCCGCGATGTCCGCCAGCACCGCGCTGTCCAGGTCGGACGCGAGCTGGGCGTGCACGTGGGCGACGACGCGGTTGATGCGGCGGCGGTAGGAGAGTTCGGACTGGCTGCGCATGGGACGAGGTGCTGACGAGCGGCCACTGTACGGAGAGGCGCGCGCGGATGCGCCACCACGATTGCTCGGTTCGCCCCGGATCCCGTAGCCCGGATGGAGCGCAGCGCAATCCGGGAGCGGCGGTCAACGTGAAGGACGATCCCCGGATCGGCATCCGGGCTACGGGGCCAGCCAGCGCTCCAGCTGCGCCGGATCGGCCAGCAGGGACGCGCTGTCGCCGCGGTGCACCACCGTGCCGCGGTCCAGCACCACCGCCTGCGCCGTGATCGGCAGGATGAGGCGCGGGTTCTGCTCCACGATCACCGCCGACATCCCCTCGTCGCGCACCACCTGCGCGATCCGGCCCAGCAGTTCCTCGACGAGGATCGGCGCCAGGCCCTCCAGCGGCTCGTCGAGGAGCAGCAGCCTCGGGTTCAGCACCAGCGCCCGCGCCACCGCCAGCATCTGCTGCTCGCCGCCCGACAGCTGGTGCCCGAGGTGCCCGCGCCGCTCGGCGAGGCGCGGGAACATCTCGCACACCCGCGCCACCGTCCACGGCCCGGGCCGTGCGACGGCGCTCAGGTTCTCCAGCACCGTCAGCGACTTGAAGATGTTGCGCTCCTGCGGCACCCAGCCGATGCCGGCTTCCGCACGCCGCCAGGGCGCGAGCGGAGCGAGGTCCCGCCCTCCGAGACGGATTCGGCCGGCATGCCGGCGCGTCACGCCGACCAGCGTGTCCAGCAGCGTCGTCTTGCCGGTGCCGTTGCGCCCGAGCAGCGCGAGCGAGCACCCGGCCTCGAGCTCGAGGTCCACGCCCTGCACCACGACCGCCTCGCCATAGCCGGCGCTCAGGCCTTCCACCTGCAGCAGCATCTCAGCCATGGGACGCCCCGCCATCGCCCAGGTACACCGCCTTCACCCGCGGATCGCGCGCGATGGCCTGCACGTCGCCCTCGGCGAACAGCGCGCCGTTCACCAGCACCGACACGCGGCGGGCGAAGTTGAAGACCAGGTCCATGTCGTGCTCGATGAGCAGGATCGAGACCTCGGCCGGCAACGCGCCGATGGTGTCGAAGATCTCCTGCCGCTCGCCCTGCGGCACGCCGGCCACCGGCTCGTCGAGCAGCAGCACGCGCGGCTTCGCGGCCAGCGCGGTCGCGATCTCCAGCAGCCGGCGCTTGCCGTAGGCGAGCTGCGCCACCGGGCGGTCCCTCACGTCGTCGAGGCGGAACTGCCGCAGCAGCCGCTCGCAGTCCTCCGCCACGCCGGCATCCCGCCCCAGCGGGCGCCACCACCCGGCGCTGCGCCCCTGCTGCACCGTCACGGTGAGCGCCAGCGATTGCAGCGGCGTCAGCCCGCCCCACAGCTGGTTGATCTGGAAGGTGCGCACCAGCCCGCGGCGCACCCGCCGGTGCGGCGCGACGCGCGTGATGTCCTGCCCGTCGAGCAGGATGCGGCCGGCGCTCGGCGCGAGCACCCCCGTCAGCAGGTTGATCAGGGTCGTCTTGCCGGCTCCGTTGGGCCCGATCAGCGCATGGCGCGCGCCGGCCTCGACCTGCAGCGACACGTCCTGGGTCGCGGCCAGGCCGCCGAAGCGCTTGACCAGCCCGCGCGTCTCCAGCACGACGGCGCTCATCCGGGCCTCCGCCACCACGTCCACGGGCGCACCAGGCGGTGGCGGCCGACGAGCATCAGCAGCACCAGGAACAGGCCGAGCCAGAAGGTCCAGTACTGCGGCGTCCAGGCCGAGAGCAGGTCGTGCAGCAGCTTGAAGGCGATCGCACCGACCACGCCGCCATAGAGGTAGCCGGTGCCGCCGATCACCAGCACCAGCAGCACGTCGGCGCTGCGATGGAAGTCCAGCACGTCGAGCGAAGCGAAGCCGCTGGTCTGCGCCAGCAGCGCCCCGGCCGCACCGGCCATCCCCGCCGCGAGCGTCCAGGCGGCGGCCAGCCGCGCCGGCACCGACAGGCCGATGGCGGCGGCGCGCAGCGGGTTGTCGCGCACCGCCTTCAGCGACACGCCGAAGGGCGAGTGCACGACGCGGCGCGCCAGCAGCAGGCCCAGCACCAGCACCGCCAGGCTGTAGGCATAGGCGGTGCGGCCGTACAGGTCGAACTCGAAGCGGCCGAGCAGCGGCCCCATCGCCACGCCCTGCAGGCCGTCGGTGCCGCCGGTGAGGCCGTCGAGCTTGTTCGCCAGCTCGTAGAGCAGCGAGGCCACGCCCAGCGTCACCATCAGGCGCGTGAGGTCGCTGCCGCGCAGGATCAGCACGCTGCTCGCCGCGCCCAGCAGCGCCGTGGCGAGCACCGCCACGGCCAGGCCCACCAGCGGATCGGGCATCACGTGCTTGGCGAACAGCGCCGCCGCATAGGCGCCGAAGCCGAAGAACGCCGCATGCCCCAGCGAGACGATCCCGGCATACCCCAGCACCAGGTCGAGCGAGACCGCGAACAGCGCGAGGATCGCGATCTCGTTCAGCAGCAGCGCATGCGGGCCGGCGAACAGGCAGCTGCCGAGCGCCGCGAGGCCGAGCGCGAACTCCCACCAGCGCCAGGCGGCGTCGCGGCCGAGCGAACGCTGCACCCCGCTCACCGGGACACCCCGCGCCCGAACAGCCCCTGGGGACGCAGCATCAGGATCGCGATCATCACGGCATAGACGATGAAGGCGCCCAGCTTCGGCGCGTGGTACTTGCCGAACACGTCGGCGATGCCGAGCAGCAGCGCGGCGAGCAGCGGCCCGGTGATGCTGGTGGTGCCGCCGACCGAGACAACGATCAGGAAATAGACCATGAACTTGAGCGGGAAGCCGGGGTCGAGCCCGACCAGCTCGGCGCCCAGCGCCCCGCCCAGGCCGGCCAGGCCGGAGCCGGCGGCGAAGGTCAGCAGGAAGATCCGGTTCGTGTCGATGCCCAGGCCCTGCGCGACACGCGGATCGTCCACCGCGGCACGCAGCCGGCTGCCGAAGCGGGTGCGCGACAGCACCGCCTGCAGGCCCACCGCCAGCAGCGCGCACACGACGACGAGGAACAGCCGGTACCGGCCGATGCCCACCCAGGCCAGGTCGAAGCGCCCCTGCAGCCACGCCGGCACCTGGATCATCTGCTGCTGCGGGCCGACCAGGTAGTCGACCGACGACACGGCCATGAACACCAGGCCGATCGAGAACAGCACCTGGTCGAGGTGCGGCCTGGCGTACATCGGCCGGTACAGCGTGCGCTCGAGCAGCGCGCCCGCGAGCGCGGGCAGCAGGAAGGCGAGCGGCAGCGTGGCGAGAAAAGGCACGCCCCAGCGGTTCATCAGCAGCGCGGTGACGTAGCCGCCGGCCATCGCGAACGCGCCGTGCGCCAGGTTGACGAAGTTCATCAGCCCGAGCGTCACCGCCAGCCCGACGGCCAGCACGAACAGCAGCATGCCGTAGGCGATGCCGTCGAACAGGAGGGTGATCATCCCTACTTCGTCTTGCCCGGGTCCTTCACGGCCTTCTGCACGTCGAACTCCTGGTTGAAGAGCTGGCCGTTCACGCGCTCGACCTTGCGGATGTAGACATCCTGCACGATGTCGCGCGTCTGCGCATCGATCATCACCGGGCCGCGCGGGCTCTCGAAGACCTGGCCCTTCATCGCGGCGAGCAGCGCGTCTCCGCCGCCCGCGCCCTTCGTCGCCTCGAGCGCCTTCAGGATCACGCGCATGCCGTCGTAGCCGGCCACCGCCATGAAGTTGGGCCGGAACTTGTTCGCCGCCTGGAAGGCCTCGACGAACTTGCGGTTGGCGGCCGACGGGTGCGAGGCCGAGTAGTGGTGCGAGCTGACCACGTCCAGCGCCACGTCGCCCATGTCGTTGAGCTGGTCGTCGTCGGTCACGTCGCCGGTGCAGATGAGGCGGATGCCGGCCTTGTCGAGGCCGCGCTCGGCGAACTGCTTCATGAAGGCCGCGCCCTGGCCCGAAGGCAGGAAGACGAACACGGCATCCGGCGCCGCATCGCGCACCTTCTGGAGGAAGGGCGCGAAATCGGGGTTGCGCAGCGGCGAGCGGATCTCGCCGACCACCTCGCCGCCGTTCAGCCGGAAGCGGTCCTTGAAGGTCTTCTCGGCATCGATGCCCGGCGCGTAGTCTGCGACCATCGTGACCGCCTTGCGGATCTTGTTCTTCCCCGCCCACTCGGCGATGCCCAGCGTCACCTGCGGCAGCGTGAAGCTGGTGCGCACGATGTAGGGCGACTGCTCGGTGACGATGGACGTCGCGGCGGCCGTCACCACCATCGGCGTGCGGCTCTGCGTGGCGATGGGCGCGGTGGCCAGCGCGAGCGGCGTGAGCCCGAAGCCCGCCAGCACGTCGACCTTGTCGTTGACCACCAGCTCCTGCGCGATGCGGCGGGTCGCGTCCGCGACGCCGGCATCATCCTTGATCACCAGCTCGATCTTGCGGCCGGCCACCGTCGCGCCGTTCTGCGCCAGGTACAGGCGCGCCGCCGCCTCGATCTGCCGCCCGGTGGACGCCGACTGCCCCGTCATCGGGAGGATGAAGCCGATCTTGAACGGCCGGGCCTCGGCCCCCGCCGCGAGGGGGGAGGCCAGGGGCAGGCTCGCGGCCAGCCCCGCCGCGGCCAGGTGCCGCAAGGCGGTGCGCTTGTGCATGCGTTTCTCCGGGTTGGAAGGCGGTGGGATGATGCAGCGAATCCGGCGCGGGATGCTAGCATGCAGGTTCGCATACAGCACTCATGTTCTATATAAGAACAATCCCGCAGCATGCGGCCCTTCTTCAGGAGACAGGCATGACGCAGCGATCGATGGCGCCGTTCCGCGCCGACCATGTGGGCAGTTTCCTGCGGCCGGCCTACCTGCTGGAAGCGCGCGAGCGCTTGCGGACCGGGCAAATCGATGCCGCGGCGCTGCGGGCGGTGGAAGACCGGGCGATCGCCGAGATCGTGCGCTTCCAGGAGGACGTGGGACTGCAGAGCATCACCGACGGCGAGTTTCGCCGCACCTACTTCCACATCGATTTCCTGGAGCAGCTGGGCGGGGTGAAGACCGACGTGCCGGTGACGGTGAAGAAGCCGGACGGCAGCGAGGAGCTCGCGCCGCCGGTGATGCGGGTGGTGGACACGGTGCGGCATGTGAAGGACATCCAGCGTGCGGACTTCGAGTACCTGAAGTCGCAGACGCGGCGCACGCCCAAGGTGACGATCCCCTCGCCGACGATGCTGCACTTCCGCGGCGGGCGGGCCGGCATCAGCCGCGCGCACTACCCGGAGCTGGAGCCGTTCTACCAGGACGTCGCGAATGCCTATGGCGACGAGCTGCGTTCGCTGGCGGCCGCCGGCGCGACCTATGTGCAGATGGACGACACCAACCTCGCCTACCTGTGCGACGAGCGCATGCGCGAAGGGGCGCGCCAGCGCGGGGACGACCCGGACGAGCTGCCGCACCGCTATGCGGGCTTCATCAACCGGGTGGTGGCGCAGAAGCCGCCCGGCATGACGCTGGCGGTGCACCTGTGCCGCGGCAACTTCAAGAGCACCTGGGCCGCGCAGGGAGGCTACGAGCCGGTGGCCGAGGCGCTGCTGTCGGAGATGGACGTCGACGCCTACTTCCTGGAGTACGACGACGCGCGCAGCGGCGACTTCCGGCCGCTGCGCTTCCTGCCCAAGGGGAAGACGGTGGTGCTGGGGCTGGTGACGACCAAGCTCGGGCAGCTGGAGTCCAAGGACGACCTGAAGCGGCGCATCGACGAGGCCGCGCGCTTCGTGCCGCTGGAGCAGCTGTGCCTGTCGCCGCAGTGCGGGTTCAGCAGCACGGTGCACGGCAACGACATCGCGGTGGAGGCGCAGCGGGCGAAGCTGCGGCTGGTGGTCGAGACGGCGCACGAGGTGTGGGGCTGAGGAGCCGCTTTCCGCCACAATGCGGGCCCAGGAGGGAGCCGCGCAGCGGCCGGAGGACCCATGGGAACCTGGATGAACGGGATGCGGCGGGCATGGCCCCTGCTGCTGGCGATCGGCATGGCATGGCAGGTGCCGGCGCAGGCCGAGTACAAGTCGGCCAACCCGGTGGTGGTGACGCTGACCACGCCGCCGGCCTTCCGCGAGATGTCGCTGTCGCCCGACGGCAAGCACATCGCCGCCATCGGCTACAGCGAGCGCGCCACCGGCCTGTTCCTGCTCGACGCCACGACCCTGGAAGCACGGCTGCTCATCCAGCCGCGCCGCACCTTCGGCGGCTTCCTGCAACCTTACCGGGTGCTGTGGATCGGCAACGACTTGCTGGTCGCGACGCTGAACGACGGCACCTCCGTCTCGCTGGACCTGAACGGACGCGAGGTCGCCACCATCCAGGACAGCGTGCGCATGCGCCTGGCCGCCGACGTGCCTGGCGCGCCGGAGACCGTGCTCACGACGATCGACACCCACAGCGGGCGGGTCCGCACGGCGAACCCCCGCACCGGCGAGCGCGCTTCCGAGTCGATCGGACTGCCGGACGACATCGTTCGTACCAGGTTCGACGCCGCGGGCGTGCTGCGCTGGGTGGTGACGCGCAAGACCGCCTACTTGCAGGACGACACGCGACTGAGCCACTGGTACCGCACCGACGCGAAGGCGGAATGGCAGCTGCTCGACACGATCCCGGTCACCGGCGACGGCATGGACCTGCTCGCAGTCGAACCCGACGGCCGGCTGATCATCGCCTCGCGGCGCGGCCGTGACACCTACGGCATCTTCCACTACGACCCGAAGACGCGGCAGCAGCTCGAGCTGATGGCCGGCGTGGACACGCAGGACCTGACGGCCGACATCGACGACAACGCGATGGTGCTCGGCGTCGTGACGCGCGGACTGAAGCCCGTGCCGGTCTGGTTCGAGCCGAAGTGGGCCCGGTTGCAGAAGACCGTCGACGCTTCGCTGCCGGATCGCGTCAACCGCCTGTCCGGCCGTGTCGACGGCCGCGTGCTGGTGTTCTCGTACGGCGACACCGATCCCGGTCGCTGGTTCATCCTCGACACCGCGGACCTCAAGCTGTGGGAGGTGGGGGCCGTGAACCCGGCCATCGACCCGGCGCGCATGCGACCGATGGAGACGCTGCGCTACCCGGCATCGGATGGTCTCGACATCCCGGCCTACCTCACCCGGCCCGCCCTCGCGGCCGGCGCAGCGCCACCACCGCTGGTCGTGCTGATCCACGGCGGCCCGGCCATCCGCGACCACTGGGCCTGGGACGAGGAGGCGCAGGTCTACGCCGCCCACGGCTATGCGGTGTTCCAGCCGCAGTTCCGTGGTTCCAGCGGCTTCGGGCGCAAGTTCGAGGACGCCGGAATCGGCCAATGGGGCTTCGCGATGCAGGACGACATCACGGCCGGCGTGCAGCACCTCATCGACCGGAAGCTCGTCGACCCGAAACGCGTCTGCATCGTGGGCGCCAGCTACGGCGGCTATGCCGCGCTGTGGGGGTTGGCCAAGACGCCGCAGCTCTATCGATGCGGCATCAGCATCGCGGGGGTGGTGGACATCGCCTACATGCTGGACGACAACTCCGCGGCCGCCAACAGCCGCATCGGCCGCCAGTTCATGCGGCAGCGCGTGGGCGACGCCGAAAAGGACAAGACCCGCTTCGACGAAGTTTCGCCGCTGAAGAACGCGGCGCGCATCCAGGCGCCGGTGCTGCTGGTCCATGGGACCGACGACGTCGTCGTCCCGATCGCGCACGGGCAGAAGATGCGCGACGCGCTGAAGGAACAGGGCAAGGCGGTCGAGTGGAAGCCCCTCCACGGCGTCGGGCACGCCTTCTACCTCGAGGACCGGCAGCGCATGTACGACGCGGTGCTCGACTTCCTGGCCCGCAACCTGGCGGCCCCCGCCACGAAGTGAGGTTCAGCGCTTGTGGGCGAGCGTGAGCCCGTCGCCGATCGCCAGCAGCGACAGGTCGACCCGCTCGTCGCCGTGCAGCTTGTCGTTGAGCCGCTGCAGCGCCTCGGTGTCGCTGCCCGCCGGCGCCGACCGCGCCACCGCGCCGCCCCACAGCGTGTTGTCGATCGCGACCAGCCCGCCGGGGCGCAACAGCTTCAGGCAGCGCTCGTAGTAGCCGTCGTAGCCGCGCTTGTCGGCATCGATGAAGGCGAAGTCGTACTGCCCCGCCTCGCCCGCCGCCAGGCAGGCATCGAGCGTCTCCACGGCAGGCGCCAGGCGCAGGTCGATCTTGTGCGCAACACCGGCTTCCTGCCAGAACGGCTTGCCGATGCGCGTGTAGTCGTCGCTGATGTCGCAGGCCAGCACCCGCCCGTCATCGGGCAGCGCCAGCGCCACCGTCAGCGCGCTGTAGCCGGTGAAGACGCCGACCTCGATCGTGCGCCTCGCGCCCAGCAGCCTCACCAGCAAGGCCATCAGCTGGCCCTGCCCGGGCGAAATCTGCATCGTCGCGTGCGGGTGCCGGCGGGTCGCGGTGCGCAGGGCCACCTGCGCGGGATGCTCGCGCAGCGAATGCGACAGCACGTAGTCCATCAGCCGCTCGTCGAGCGGCAGCAGTCGGGATGACATGGCGGTCCTTTCAGGCGTCGAGGTGCTCATGGTGCGCGATTGCGCCGCGCTTCCAATACGCCGCCGCGCGGATCGCATGCCGATCGTGCCCCTTCTCGTCCACCAGCACGCGGCGCAGGGCGGCCATCGTCGACGCCTCGCCGGCGCACCAGGCATACCCCTCGCCCGGCGGCAGCTGCAGCGCACGCGCCGCCGCGACCAGGGCCTCGCTGTTGTCCACATGCTGCAGCCGGACATCGGCACGGCTCGCCAGCGGGCGCCGGTCGGCCGGGTCGAGCTGCAGCAGGACGATGGCGCGGGCCGTCGCCGGCAGCTCCTCCAGGCGCCGCTCGATCGCCGGCAGCGCGCTCGCATCGCCGACCAGCAGGTGCCAGTCGTAATCCACCGGGATGATGAACGACCCGCGCGGGCCGGCCACCACCAGGGCGTCGCCCGGCTTCGCGCGCGCCGCCCAGTCCGTGGCCGCGCCGTGCGCATGCAGCGCGAAGTCCAGCGTCAGCTCGCCCGCCGCCGCATCGTGGCGCCGCGGGGTGTAGTCGCGCCGCGCCGGCTCGGCGCCGCCGGTGTCGATCAACAGCTTGACATGGTCGTCGAAGGACGCGCTGACGAAGCCCGCCAGCGCCTCGCCCGCCAGCACGATGCGCCGGAAGCCCGGGCTCGGCGACTCGACGCGCACCACGCGCAGCTCGCGGCGGCGGATCTCGTGCTGGACGCGCTGCACGCGCCGCAGGGGCGCCACAATGGCTGATTCACTCATCGGGATGCTCGCTTCCGAATTGGTTGACAATATCTCCCATCATGGACAACAAAGATGACAATGTCAACCATCGCGGGGCGACTCGCGTGGAGGACGACGTCCTGGACCTGGTGCACACCGTCATGCACCAGTACCGCGCCCAGCAGTACCAGGTGCTGCGCGACGGGCCGCACGACATCACGCACATGGAAAGCAAGGTGCTCGGCTACTTCGGCCGGAACCCGGGTGCGACGCAGAGCGAGCTGGCGCAGCACAGCGGGCGCGACAAGGCGCAGCTGGCGCGGCTGATCAAGGGCCTGCGCGAGCGCGGGCTGCTGGACGGGGCGGCCGACGACGCCGACCGGCGCAGCATCACGCTGCGGCTGACGCCCGACGGCCAGGCCGTGCTGCGCACGCTGCAGAAGCAGGCGCGCCGGCTGAACGAGCGGGCCGTGCTCGGCTTCAGCGGCACGGAACAGCAGCAGTTGCTGGCGCTGCTGCAGCGCGTGCGCGCCAACCTCGCGGACGGGTAGCGCCGGATGCGCCGCCGGGTGGCGTGGGGCGGCACCGCGCCCTGCCGCGCCGATCGGCCGGCGGGCCCTCGCTACCATCGCGCCCACCCCTGGAGGAAACATGGACCTTCGATTGGCGCTCCACGAACTGGCCGGCAGCCAGCGGCTGGCGGCCGGGACAGCGCGGCGGCTCGAGGCGCTGGCCGGATTTCATGACGAGCCGCCGGCGCTCGCCCGCCGCCTGCCGGTCGGCGTGGCGGTGCTCGCCGCGGCGCTCGGCGGGCTCGGCCTGGTCTTCTGGATCGCCGCCAACTGGGACGGCCTCGGCCGCGCCGGCCGCTTCGCGCTGCTGCAGGGCGCCGTCGTGCTGGCCTGCGCCGGCGCGTGGTGGCGCCCCGCGCTGCGCGTGCCGCTCGGGCTGCTGGCCCTGCTCGGCATCGGCGGCCTGTTCGCCTTCTTCGGCCAGACCTACCAGACGGGCGCCGACCCGTGGCAGCTCTTTGCGCTGTGGGCCGCGCTGGCCCTGCCCTTGTGCCTGGGCGTGCGCAGCGACGTGCTGTGGGCCCCGTTTGCGCTCGTCGCGATGACGGCGGTCTCGCTCTGGATCTTCGCCCACACCGGCCACCGCTGGCGCCTCGAGCCCGACGACCTCGGCGCCCACCTGGCGGGCTGGGCGTCGGCACTGGCGCTGGTGGCCGCCCTGCACCCCGCCGGGCGGCGCCTCACCGGCGCGGGCGACTGGGCCTTGCGCAGCGCACTGACGCTCGCGCTGGTGCTGGTGTGCACCAGTGGCCTGACGGCTCTGTTCCTCTCGCGCAGCCTGCCGCTCTACGCGGCCGCGCTGGCGGTGCTCGCCCTCGGCGCGGTCCTGCTCGCCTGGCCGGCCGCCTTCGATCTCTATGGCCTCAGCGCGGTCGCGCTCGGCCTCAACGTCCTGCTCGTCGCCGGCCTCGCGCGCTGGCTGTCGAAGCAGCTCTCGCACAGCGACGGCATCGTCGCCTTGATGTTCGTCGGCGCGGCCGCCGCCGGCCTGCTGGCGCTGACCGTGACCGGCGTGCTGAAGCTCGCGCGCCGCCATGCGCTGGCCCGGGAGGCGGCATGACGCATCCCACCGACCCGCGCCTCGCTGCGGTGATGCAGCAGGCCGTGGCCACCGGCCTGATCCCGGCCGACACGCCGCCCCCGGCGATGGATGCGCGCCCCTGGCCGATCGTGCTGCTGACCGGCCTCGGCGCCTGGCTCGCCGCCGTGCCGCTGACCGTCGTCGTCGGCATGCTGCTGGGCGACGTCGTGACGCGCGGCGCCGGGTCGTATGTCGTCGGCCTGCTGGTGCTGGCCGGCGCGCTGACCGTGCTGCACTCGCGCAGCGTGCCGGCCTTCGTCGAGCAGCTGGCGGTGCCCGGCCTCCTGGTCGGCGGCGCGACGCTGGGCTTCGGCCTGTTCCGCGACCTGCCGGACACGGCGGCCTTCGTGGCCCTGGGCGCGGTGGCGCTGGCGGCCGCGGTGCTCGTGCGGGCCGCCTGGCTGCGCGGGCTGCTGGGCGCGGCAGCGGCCACGATGCTGGCGCTTGGCCTGGGCCAGGACTTCTGGCGCGGGTCGTCGTCGGCGCGCCTGAGCGCCTTCTGGTTCGCCTGGCACGGCTGCGCCGCCGCCTGGCTGGCCCTGCACGCCTGGGGCGACCGGTTGAAGCCGCACACCGCGGCCATCGCCGAGCCGGTCGGCGCCGGCTGGCTGCTCGCCACGCTGTGCGGGCTGGCGGCCTGGGCCGGCATGAGCTTCCTGGTGGGCGCGACCTTCGATGCCGGCAGCCGGGGGCTGGCGAGCGAGCTGCTCACCCACACCGGCTGGATGCAGCGCGCGCAGCAGGGCGCGTCGATGCTGCTCGCGGCCGTCGGCACGGTGTGCGCGGCGCAGCGCTGGCCGGCCCTTCGCGCGCCGTGGCTGCGCGGTGTCGCCGCGGTGCTGGTGCTGCTCGCGGCCTGGATGCCGACGCTCGGCGCGGTGCTGCTGCTGCTCGCGCTCTGCGTCACCAGCGCGCGCCTGCGCCTGGCCGCCGCTGCGGCAGGGGCCGCGGCCTGGATCATCGGTGCGTTCTACTACCAGCTCGCCTGGCCGCTCGCCCACAAGGCGGTGCTGCTGGTGGGTGCGGGCGCCCTGCTGGCGGCGCTGGCACGCTGGGGCCAGCACGGCCCGGCGGCGGCGCCGCCCGCGCCGCCCGTGTCGCACGCGCCCGGCCACCGCCGCTGGGGCATCGCCCTGTGCGCCGCGGCCGTGCTGGCCGTCGCCAACTTCGGCATCTGGCAGAAGGAATCGCTGATCGCCGAAGGGCGGCCCGTCTTTGTCGAACTGGCCCCGGTCGACCCGCGCTCGCTGATGCAGGGCGACTTCATGCGGCTGAATTTCCGCGTGCCGATGCCGGGCCAGGAACGCTTCCAGGACCTGGCGCGCGGCGAGCGACCGCGGGTCGTCGGGCAGCTTGACGCCCGGGGCGTGCTGACGCTGCGGCGCACCGACGACGGCACGCCGCTCGCCGCCGACGAGCTGCGCATCGAGCTCACGCCCAAGGACGGCCGATGGGTGCTGGTGACCGATGCGTGGTTCTTCGCCGAGGGCGAGGCGGCGCGCTGGTCGGGGGCGAGGTTCGGGGAGTTCCGCGTCCTGCCCGACGGCCGGGCCCTGCTGGTCGGCCTGCGCGGGCCGGCGCTCGAGCCGCTGTGAACGGCCCGCGGGCTCACGCGGACGGCTTCACCGCCTCGTACTTGTTGCCCACCGTGCTGCGGATCGGGTGGGTGTCGTAGATCAGGCTCAGGCGCTGGACGCGGTCGGAGCCGGGCGCGAACTCGAACAGGTCCATCACCTCGAAGCTGATCAGCGTGCCGTCCTGCACGGTCCAGTCGTAGCGGAAGAAGGCGGTGGCGCGGTTCGTCTCGCCGGCGCTCACGAACAGGTCGATCGGCGTGATGACGTTGCGCCGGGAGGCGCCGCCCAGGCGTTCGAAGAAGGGCCGTACCGCCATGTCGCCGAGGAAGGGCGAGAGCACGCGCCCCGTCGACGTGAACAGCGCGACGATCGCCGCATAGTCCTCGTCACCCAGCGCCTGCAAGTAGCGCTGCATCACGGCGATGTACTGGTCTTTCATGGTGCAGGACGAGTTTCGAGCAATCCGCCCGGGCCCTGTTGAGGGATTACGCGTAGCAGCGGACCTTCAATATGTCTCGACGTGGAAGCGCCCCTCGTCGACGAGCCGCTGGTGCAGCGCGCCCCAGTCCAGCCCGGCCGCCGCGCAGACGTCCGCGAGCGCCTCCAGCACACCCGCCTCCATGCCCTTCAGGCCGCACAGGTAGACGCAGGTGTCGCCGCGCAGCAGCGCGGCCACGTCGGCCCCGCGCTCGCGCAGCCGGTCCTGCACATAGCGCCGCGGCTCGTCCGCCGCGCGCGAGAACGCGAGCGAGGTGTCGATGAACTCCGCCGGCAGCCGCGTCAACGGCCCGAAGTACGGCAGCTCCTGCGGCCGCCGCGCACCGAAGAACAGCATCAGCCGGCCCTCCACCGGCCGCCCCGCCTCGCGCAGCCGGCGCCGCTGCTCGGTCATCGCACGCATCGGCGCCGCCCCCGTGCCGGTGCAGATCATGAGCAGGTTCGAGCCCGCGTGGTTGGGCATCAGGAAGCGCTCGCCGAAGGGGCCGCTCACAAGCACCGTGTCGCCCTTGCGCAGGTCGCACAGGAAGTTGGATGCAACGCCGCGCACCGGCCGGCCCTCGTGGTCGTGCGTCACGCGCTTCACCGTCAGCGCGACATTGTTGTAGCCCTCGCGCTCACCGCTGCGCGGGCTCGCCACCGAGTACAGGCGCAGGGTGTGCGGCTTGCCGTCCGCGTCGGTCCCCGGCGGCGCGATGCCGATGGACTGCCCTTCGAGCACCGGGAAGAACTGGGTGCCGAAGTCGAGCACCAGGTGGCGCACGTCGCCCTCGGCCTGCGGCGCGGTGAGCCGGAAGTTGCCGGCGACCGTCGCGACCGCCGGCTTCTTCTGCGTGTGCAGGTTCAGGTAGGGGTGGGCCGCCGACCAGGGCGGCCGCGCCGAGGTCGCCGAGCGCGCCGCATTCTCCTGCGGGACGGCCTCGACCGGCCCGGGCGCGCCCTCGGGCAGGCTCACCTCGGCCTGCACCGGCATCTCCTGCCGCGGCGGCAGCTCGTCCCAGCCGAACTGCTCCGCGACCGAGTAGGCCGCCGATCTCGGCACCGGGTGCCAGTGGTCGATGCTGCCGGTCGGGCAGGGCGAGACGCAGGCATGGCAGCCGTTGCACAGCGCCGGGTCGACCACGTAGTTGCGGCTGTCGTGCGTGATCGCGTCGACCGGGCAGGTTTCCTCGCAGGTGTTGCAGCGGATGCAGACCTCGGGGTCGATCAGGTGCTGCTGGATGTAGGCGATCGGCGCGAGCGGGACCATGTTCAGTTGAAGCGCACGTATTCGAAATCGACCGGCTGGCGGTTGATGCCGATGGCGGGCGGGGCGATCCAGTTCGCATACTGCCCCGGCCCGGTCACGCGCCCCATCAGCGACGCCACGTAGGCCCGGTCCTGCTCGCTCGGCAGCCAGCGCCCCTGGTTCGCCTGCCATTCCGCCTCGCCGAGCACGCGCCCCTCGGGGCTCACGCGCAGCCCCGAGAAGCTGCCGATCCGGCGGTTGAAGGCCTTGTGCGGCACCGTCAGGCGGAATGCCAGCCCGGCCTTCTCCATCACCCGGTTCCAGCGGTTCACGCCGGCCGACGAGTCGCGGATGTAGTCGTCGCGCAGCACCTCGTTCAGCGCGTTCAGCATCGGCACCTCCTTCTCGACCAGCATGCCGTCCTTCACGTCGAGGATGCGGTAGTGCTGCCCCTTGAGCACATGGTCGTCGTCGCGCCGGCCTTCCTCGTAGCGGCCCTTCAGGCCCGAGCTGTAGAAGATCGCGGCGTTGCTCGACTGGTCGGCGCCGAACAGGTCGATGGTCACGCTGTAGTGGAAATTCAGGTAGCGCTGGACCGTCGGCAGGTCGATCACGCCGTGGCGGCGCAGCTCGGCCGGATCCTCCAGGCCGGTCTGCTTCATCACCTCGCAGGTGCGCTGGATGACGCGCGAGACGCCGGATTCGCCGACGAACATGTGGTGCGCCTCTTCCGTGAGCATGAAGCGCGTGGTGCGCGACAGCGGGTCGAAGGCGCTCTCCGCGAGCGCGCACAGCTGGAACTTGCCGTCTCGGTCGGTGAAGTACGTGAACATGAAGAAGGCGAGCCAGTCCGGCGTTTCCTCGTTGAAGGCGCCGAGGATGCGCGGGTTGTCGGCATCGCCCGAGCGCCGCTCGAGCAGGGCCTCGGCCTCCTCGCGGCCGTCGCGGCCGAAGTGCTTGTGCAGCAGGTAGACCATGGCCCACAGGTGGCGGCCCTCCTCGACGTTCACCTGGAACAGGTTGCGCAGGTCGTACAGGCTGGGCGCGGTGCGGCCCAGGTGGCGCTGCTGCTCGACCGAGGCCGGCTCGGTGTCGCCCTGCGTCACGATGATGCGGCGCAGGTTGGCGCGGTGCTCGCCCGGCACGTCCTGCCACGCGGCCTCGCCCTTGTGGTCGCCGAAGCCGACGCGTCGATCCGCCTCGGCCTGGGCCAGGAAGATGCCCCAGCGGTAGTCGGGCATCCTGACGTGGCCGAACTGCGCCCAGCCGTCGGGCGTGGTGCTGACGGCCGTGCGCAGGTAGACGTCGTAGCCGTGCGAGCCGTCCGGCCCCATGTCCTGCCACCAGTCCAGGTAGTGGGGCTGCCAGTGCTCGAGGGCGCGCTGCAGCGCGCGGTCTTCCGACAAGTGGACGTTGTTCGGGATCTTGTCGGTGTAGTCGATGGTGCTCATGGGACGGAAGGGATCAGGGAAACGCGCTCATACACGCTTGAAATCGAATCCAGCCTTGTGGCCGGTGCCGTAGCGCTGGAGCGCCCCCGACTCGCCGACGGCATTCGGCCGGGTGAAGATCCAGTTCTGCCAGGCGCTCAGTCGGCCGAAGATGCGCGTCTCCATCGTCTCGCCGCCGCCGAAGCGCAGGTTCGCCTCCAGCCCGGTCAGCGCATCGGGCGACAGGCTGGCGCGCTCCTCGAGCGCGATGCGCAGCTCGTCCGTCCAGTCGATGTCGTCCGGCGCGGACGTGACCAGTCCCAGCGCCAGCGCCGCGTCGGCATCCAGCAGGCGGCCCTGCGCAGGCCGCAGCGCCGCCAGCGCGGCGGCGTCGCCGAAGAAGCGCCGGTGCAGGCGCGTCTCGCGGCCCACCATCTCCAGGCCGCCGAAGTTCAGCGGCGACAGCGCGAGCGTCGGTGCCGCATCCGGGTCGTCCGGCAGCGCCAGCATGTAGATGCGGTCGGCGGCCAGCGCCAGCTCGAGCAGCGTGCCGGCGAAGCAGGAACCGCGCTCGACCAGCGCGAACAGCGAGCGCGAGGACACGTCCAGCCGCGCCAGCGTGCGGCGCAGCAGGCCGATCGTCTCGCGCACCAGCCAGTGCCCGCGATGCGCGTCCAGCGTGGCGTCCAGCGCCAGCACGGCCGCGACATCGCCTTCCGTCTTCAGCAGCCAGGTGCCGATCTCCGGCTCGTTGGTGCGCAGGTGCAGGATCGCGTCGTCCAGCTCGCGCGCCATCTGCAGCGGGTACCAGGCCGCCCCGGCGGCGACGATGCCGGCCACGTCGCCCGGCTGCGGGCCGCGCGGCGCCCGCACCGCCAGCGTCGCCCGGCGTGCGGCGCGCTCGATGCGAACCGCGACGTGGGCATAGTCCAGCGCGTCCGGGGCCAGCCGCTTGTCCAGGCGCGGCAGCAGCACGCCGGCGGCATCGGCCGGGCGGTCGCCGAGGGCCGCCAGTTCGCGCGCCCGCTCCTGCACGCGCTGCGCGAAGGCCTGCGTCTTCACCGCCTCGTCGACGAGCCGCCACTCGACCGCCTTGCGGCCGCGCACCCCTTCGCTGGTGGTGCAGAAGATGTCCGCATGGTCGCGGCGCACGCGGCGCTTGTCGGTCAGGCGTGTCAGGCCGCCGGTGCCCGGCAGCACGCCCAGCAGGGGCACCTCGGGCAGGCTCACCGCGGACGAGCGGTCGTCGACGAGGATGATCTCGTCGCAGGCCGCGGCCAGCTCGTAGCCGCCCCCCGCACAGGCGCCGTTCACGGCGGCCAGGAACTTCAATCCGCCGTCGCGGCTGCTGTCTTCCAGCCCGTTGCGGGTCTCGTTCGTGAACTTGCAGAAGTTGACCTTCCAGCCGTGGCTGGACTGGCCCAGCATGAAGATGTTCGCGCCGGAGCAGAACACCCGCTCGCGCCCACTGGTCAGGATCACCGCGCGCACCGCCGGGTGCTCGAAGCGGATGCGCTGCACCGCGTCGTGCAGCTCGATGTCGACCCCGAGGTCGTAGCTGTTCAGCTTCAGCCGGTAGCCGGGGCGCAAGCCACCGTCCTCCGCCACCGCCAGCGTCAGGGTCGCCACCGGCCCCTCCACCGTCAGCCGCCAATGGCGATAGCGCGAGGGCTCGCTCTCGTAGTCGACCGGCGGTGCGGCGGATGGGTCGGCGGTCATCGGGAAGCTCCGGCAGCACCACGCTGCATTCTCATTCAATGGAATGCAATTTAGTGCATGTGCGCTGCGCCGTCAAACGAGGGGGACACTCATCCCGCGAGCCGCACCGTCCCGCGCAGCTGGTCCTGCAGGCCGACGAAGGCCGCCTCCATGGTCTTCTCGCTGGTGTCGAAGCTCGCGTCGGCCTTGGAATAGAAGGGCGAGCGGCTGTCCAGGATGCGCCGCAGGTCGTTCATGGCCTCGGCATTGCCCGACATCGGGCGGGTGTCGCCCTGGGCCAGCACGCGATTCATGTGCTCCTCGGGCGAGGCCCGCACCCAGACGGTGTAGCAATGGGCGAGCAGCATGTTGAAGGTCGCGGGATCGGAGACGATGCCGCCCGGCGTCGCGATCACGGCCCGCGGGTAGCGCTGGATGCACTCCTCGAGGGCGCGCCGCTCGTAGCGCCGGTAGGCGGCCGGGCCGTAGAGCGAATGGATCTCGGAGACGCTGCAGCCGGCCACCGCTTCGATGTGGTGGTTCAGCTCGACGAAGGGCACGACCCAGCTGTCGGCCAGCATGCGGCCGAGCGTGCTCTTGCCGGCGCCGCGCAGACCCACCAGGGCCACGCGCTGGCGCCGCGCCGCCTCGCTGGCCGGCGCGCCGAAGACCGAGGCCAGCGCGGCCCGCGCCTGTCCCAGCTCGGATTCGCTGCGCCCGCGCAGGATCTCGCGGATCATCAGCCACTCGGGCGAGCTGGCGGTCTCGTCGCCGACCAGCTCGGCCAGCGTGCAGTTCAGGGCCTGGGCGAGCTGGCGCAGGAACTGCACCGAGGCATTGCCGACCCCCATCTCGACGTTCGCCAGGTGGCGCTCGGACACGTCGGCCGCCTTGGCCAGGCTCTTGCGTGTGAGCCCGCGCCGGGCACGCAGCGCACGCGTGCGCTCGCCCAGCGCCGTCAGGAAGGGGTCTTTGTCGGGGGTGGCGTCATCGTCGCCGCCAGCACGCGGCACAGGGTTCGGGAAGCGGTCCAAGGGGTTGTCCGTAACGGGGTCGATCGGAACTGCTGGCTTGACTGAAATCGATGCAACATATTGCATTCGCGTCGAATCGCATGGATTCGTCAATGCATTATGCGGAGAACCCGGGGGGAAGCCAGTACGGAGGTGCTCGCAGGTTCATTCGGACCTGTCTGCCAGTCAAATGCTCCCGTCCGCCTGTCCTTGGGGTACAAACGCGCCCGGTTGTGACCGTCAGGAGAACCACATGCCGACTCTGCCCTCCCCGCCCCCCGAGCGCTTCAACGCCGCTGCCCACCTGTTGCAGTTGAACGCGGGGCGCCCGGGCAAGACCGCCTACATCGACGACACCACCCGCCTGAGCTACGGCGAGCTGGCGGACCGGGTGCGCCGCTGTGCCGCCGGGCTGCTGCGGCAGGGCCTGCGGCGCGAGGACCGGGTGCTGCTGCTGATGCCGGACACGGTGGACCTGCCGGTGGCCTTCCTCGGGGCGCTGTATGCCGGCATCGTGCCGGTGCCGGTGAACACACTGCTGCCGGCCGCGGAGCACGCCTTCATGCTGGCGCACAGCCGGGCCCGCGCGCTGATCGTCTCGCCGGCGCTGTGGCCGACGGCGCGACAGGCGCTGGCTGAACTTGCCGAGCCGCCCGCGGTCATCATGACCGGCCAGGCCGCCGACGGCTGCACCGCCTTCGCCGCGATGCTCGACACGCCGCCGCTCGAGGCGCCGGCCGACACCCACGCCGACGACTTCGCGTTCTGGCTCTACTCCTCCGGCTCGACCGGCAAGCCCAAGGGCACGGTGCACAGCCATGCCAACCTCTACTGGACCGCGGCGCTGTACGGCCAGCCCGTGCTCGGGGTGCGAGAGGACGACGTGGTGTTCTCCGCCGCCAAGCTGTTCTTCGCCTACGGGCTGGGCAATGCGCTGACCTTCCCGCTGAGCGCGGGCGCCACCGTCGTGCTGATGGCCGAGCGGCCGACGCCGGCCGCGGTATTCCAGCGCCTCACCGCACACCGGCCGACGGTCTTCTGCGCCGTGCCCACCCTCTATGTCGCACTGCTCGCCAGCCCCGCGCTGCCGCCGCGCGACGCGGTGTCGCTGCGCGTCTGCGCCTCGGCCGGCGAGGCCCTGCCGCGCACGATCGGCGAGCGCTTCGAGGCCCACTTCGGCTGCCCGGTGCTCGACGGCCTGGGCTCGACCGAGATGCTGCACATCTTCCTGTCCAACCGCGAGGGCGACCTGCACTACGGCAGCACCGGCCGGCCGGTGCCCGGCTACGAGGTCGAGCTGCGGGGCGACGACGGCCGCGCGGCCGCGCCGGGCGAGATCGGCGACCTCTACGTCCGCGGCCCGAGCGCCGCCCTGCTCTACTGGACGAACCGCGAGCGCACGCGCCAGACCTTCCAGGGCGACTGGGTGCGCAGCGGCGACAAGTACGTGGTCGATGCGCAGGGCGTCTACACCTACGCCGGTCGCAGCGACGACATGCTGAAGGTGAGCGGCCAGTACGTCTCGCCGATCGAGGTGGAGGCGGCGCTGATGGGCCACGCGGCGGTGCTCGAGTGCGCCGTGGTCGGCGTGATCGACGCCCAGGGCCTCACGAAGACCCGCGCCTACGTGGTGCTGAAGGCCGACCATGCGGCCGACGAGGGCCTCGACGCCTCGCTGAAGGCGTTCGTGAAGGACCGGCTCGCGCCTCACAAGTACCCGCGCGACATCGTCTTCACGAACGAGCTGCCGAAGACGGCGACCGGCAAGATCCAGCGCTTCCGGCTGCGCGCCTTGAACGACACCGGTGCAGGAGGGACCGCCTGACGCATGGTCGGACGCCGCCACACCGAACCGATCCAATTTGCCGAGCTCACGCAGCAGGGCCGCCGCATGCGCCTCGAGTACCAGTGGGTGGGCGACGCCGCGTCGACGCAGCCGGTGCTGGTGTTCCTGCACGACGGCCTGGGCTCGCTCGCGATGTGGAAGAACTTCCCGCGCCGGCTGTGCGAGGCACACGGACTGCGCGGCCTGATGTACTCGCGCTACGGCTACGGCCAGTCGACGCCCAAGCCGCCGGAAGAACGCTGGGGCGTCGACTTCCTTCACGTGCAGGCGCGCGAGGTGCTGCCCCAGCTGCTCGCCGGCCTCGGCATCGAGCGACCCTGGCTGTACGGCCACAGCGACGGCGGCTCGATCGCGCTGCTGTACGCCGCCTCGCACCCGGCGTCGGGCGTGGTGGTCGCGGCGCCCCACATCCTCGTCGAGGACCTGACCCTCGCCAGCATCGAGAACGCGCGCGGCAGCTATGAAAGCACCGATTTGCGGCAGCGCCTCGGGCGCTACCATGCGGACGCCGACTCGGCCTTCCGCGGATGGAACGACGTCTGGCTGGACCCCGCGTTCCGCGCCTGGACCATCGAGGACGAGATGCCGCGCCTGCGCTGCCCGGTGTTCGCGCTGCAGGGCCTCGACGACGAGTACGGCACGCTCGAGCAGATCCGCGGCATCGCCCGGCGCGCGCCGCAGACCCGGCTGCTCGAGCTGCCGCACTGCGGCCACGCCCCCCACCGCGACCAGCCCGACCTCGTGATCGACGAAGTGGGCCGGTTCATCGCCCAGAATCCCCCTGCAGTCCATCCCTGACGGAAAACCCCACTGGAGATTCGCATGCCACTGAACCCTTTGCCGGCCTCGCTGGCCCTCGCGCTGTCCCTCGCCGTTCCGTTCGCCGGCACCGCCCATGCGCAGGCCACCGGACCGGTCAAGGTCGGCTTCATGCTGCCCTACACCGGCACCTATGCCAGCCTGGGCACCATGATCGAGAACGGCTTCAGGCTGTACGTGCAGGAGCAGGGCGGCAAGCTGGGCGGCCGCGAGATCCAGTACTTCAAGGTGGACGACGAGTCCGAGCCCTCGAAGGCGACCGACAACGTCAACAAGCTGATCAAGCGCGACCAGGTCGACGTGCTGGTCGGCTCGGTGCACTCGGGCGTCGCGCTCGGCATGGCCAAGGCGGCGAAGGAGAGCAACACCCTGCTCATCATCCCGAACGCCGGGGCCGACGCCATCACCGGCCCTTTGTGCGCGCCCAACATCGTTCGCAGCTCGTTCACCAACTGGCAGCCGGGCTATTCGACCGGCGTGGTGATGGCGCAGAAGGGCCACAAGCGCGCGATGACCATCACCTGGAACTACGCCGCCGGCAGCGAGGCGGTGAAGGGCTTCACCGAGGCATTCGAGAAGGGCGGCGGCAAGGTGGTCAAGGACCTGAACCTGCCGTTCCCGAACGTCGAGTTCCAGGCCCTGCTGACCGAGATCGCGGCGCAGAAGCCGGACGCGGTGTATGCCTTCTTCGCCGGCGGCGGCGCGGTGAAGTTCGTCAAGGACTATGCGGCGGCGGGCCTGAACAAGACCATCCCGCTGTACGGCTCCGGCTTCCTGACCGACGGCACGCTCGAGGCCCAGGGCGCGGCGGCGCAGGGCGTGCTGACGACGCTGCACTACGCCGACAACCTGGACACGCCGCGCAACAACGCCTTCCGCAAGAGCTTCGCGCTGGCGTACAAGGCGAACGCCGACGTCTATGCGGTGCAGGGCTACGACGCGGCGCAGCTGCTGGCGATCGGGCTCGGCGCGGCCAAGGGCGACCTGGCGAAGCGCGAGGTGGTGACGACCGCGATGCGCAAGGCCGTGGTCGACAGCCCGCGCGGCAAGTTCACGCTCTCGGCGGCGGGCAACCCGGTGCAGGACATGTACCTGCGCGAGGCGAAGGGCGTCAACAACGAGTTCCGGTCGGTCGCGGTGAAGGGCCTGGCCGACCCCGCCCGCGGCTGCAAGCTGTGATCGCCGGGTGGACCTCGCAACCTTCCTCGTCCAGTGCCTGAACGCCGTCCAGTACGGCCTGCTGCTGTTCCTCGTGGCCAGCGGGCTGACGCTGATCTTCGGGATCATGGGCGTGATCAACCTGGCGCACGGCAGCTTCTACATGATCGGCGCCTACCTCGCGTTCGCGCTCGCGCCGTGGTTCGTGGACCAGTTCGTGCTCATGCTGCTGGTGGGCACGCTGCTGGCCGCGGTGTTCGGCTTCGTGCTCGAGTGGGCCTTCTTCAGCTTCCTGTACCAGCGCGAGCACCTGCAGCAGGTGCTGATGACCTATGCGCTGATCCTGGTGCTCGAGGAGGCGCGCAGCCTGCTGCTCGGCAATGACGTGCACGGCGTGCAGCCGCCTGCCTGGCTGGCCGGCAGCATCGCCCTCGGCGAGCTGATGTCGTACCCGGTGTACCGGCTCTTCGCCTCGGGCGCCTGCCTGGTGATCGCGCTCGCGCTCTACGCGGTCGTGCACCGCACCCGGCTCGGCATGATGGTGCGCGCCGGCGCCAGCAACCGCGACATGGCGCGCGGCCTGGGCATCGACATCCGCCTGCTCGGCCGCGGCGTGTTCGCTGGCGGCGTCGCGCTGGCCGCGCTGGCCGGCATGATTGCCGCGCCCATGTCCTCGGTCTACCCCGGCATGGGCGGCAGCGTGCTGATCGTCTGCTTCGTCGTGGTCGTGATCGGCGGCATCGGCTCCATCGGCGGTGCGCTGGCCGCCTCGCTGCTGGTCGGTGCCGTCGACACCTTCGGCAAGGTGTTCTTCGCCGAGCTGAGCGGCATCGGCATCTACCTGCTGATGGCGATCGTGCTGGTGTGGCGGCCCGAGGGCCTGGCGAAGCGGCGCTCATGACGAACACCGCCCTCCGGCGCGCCGCACCGCTTCTGGTGCTGATCGGCCTGGCCCTGCTGCCGGCCGTGCTCTCGCCCTGGCTGCTCGACCTCGCGATCAAGATCGGCATCTCGGCCATCTTCGCGCTCAGCCTGCAACTGCTGGTGGGCAACACCGGCCTCGTGAGCCTGGGGCATGCGGCCTTCCTCGGCATTGGCGCCTACGTCACGGTGCTGGCCTCGCCGCAGGGGGAAGGCGCGGCGCTGTGGTGGCTGTTGCCGGCGGCCGTTGCCGCGGCCGCCGCCTATGCGCTCTTCGTCGGCGCGCTGAGCCTGCGCACGCGCGGCGTGTACTTCATCATGGTGACGCTCGCCTTCGCGCAGATGGCCTACTTCGTCTTCCACGACACGAAGCTCGGCGGGGGCAGCGACGGCATCTACCTCTACGTGCGGCCGACGCTCGGCGTGGCCGGCACGCCGCTGCTCGACCTGGAGAACAAGCGCCACGTCTACGCACTGGTGCTGGTCGCGCTCGCCTTCACCTGGGGCCTGCTCGCGCTGCTGCTGCGCTCGCGCTTCGGCCACGCGCTGCAGGGCATCCGCGTCAACGAGGCGCGCATGCGCGCCGTCGGCTTCCGCACCTACGGCTACAAGCTCGCCGCCTTCGTGATCGCCGGCGCGCTGGCCGGGCTGGCGGGCGCGCTGCTGGCGATCCAGGATGGCGTCGTCAACCCCGAGCTGCTGTCCTGGCATCAATCGGGCGCCGTGCTGCTGATGCTCATCCTCGGCGGACTGGGGCCGCTGCGCGGTGCGCTGGTCGGCGCCCTCGCCTTCACGCTGCTGAAGGAGTTCTATGCCAGCGAGGGACTGGTCGGCCCGCTCGCCGCCCACTGGCAGCTGACGCTCGGCCTCACCATCATCGCCTTCGTCGCGCTGCTGCCACGCGGCCTGGTGGGCCTGCGCCGAGGGCCGGCGCGATGACCGGGGCGCCGCTGCTGCAGGCCCATCGGCTCACGCGCCGCTTCGGCGGCCTCGCGGCCGTGCACGAGGTCTCGCTCGACCTGCACCCGGGCGAGGTGCATGCGGTGATCGGCACCAACGGCGCGGGCAAGTCGACGCTCGTCAACCTGCTGTCGGGCGAGATGCCGCCGAGCTCGGGCGAGGTGCGCCTGCAGGGCCGCGACATCAGTGCCTGGTCGCAGCCGCGACGTGCCCGCGCCGGGCTGGGGCGCAGCTACCAGCGCACCACCGTGTTCGACAGCTTCTCGGTGCGCGAGAACTGCCGCCTGAGCGCCCAGGCCGCGCTGCAGCAGCCGTGGCGCGTGTGGCACTCGGCGCAGCGCTGCGCCCGCAGCCTGGCGGCGGCCGAGGCGGCGCTCGCCGCGGTGGGCCTGGCCGGGCGCGCCGACACCATTGCCGGCACGCTGAGCCATGGCGGCAAGCGCCAGCTCGAGATCGCGATGTGCCTGGCGACGCAGCCGCGCGTGCTGCTGCTGGACGAGCCGCTCGCAGGCATGGGTGCCGAAGAGACCGAGCGCATGCTGGCGCTGCTGCAATCGCTGAAGGCGGGCCACGCGATCCTGCTCGTCGAGCACGACATGGACGCCGTGTTCCGCATCGCCGACCGCATCACCGTGATGGTCGACGGCGAGGTGATCGCAAGCGACCGGCCGCAGGCGATCCGCGCCCATCCCGAGGTGATCGCGGCGTACCTGGGCGAGGAGGGGCCATGAGTGCGTTGCTGCTACAAGTGGACGACCTGCAGGCCGGCTATGACGGCAGCCGGGTGCTGCACGGCGTGTCGCTCGCGCTGCCGGCCGGCAGCGCGCTCGGGCTCCTGGGCCGCAACGGCATGGGCAAGACGACGCTGATCCGCAGCCTCATGGGCTACCTGCGCCCGGGCGCCGGACGCGTGCGCTGGGAGGGCCGGGACGTGACCGGCTGGCCCCCGGAGCGCATGGCCCGGCTGGGCATCGGCTACGTGCCCGAGGGCCGCGGCATCTTCCCCACCCTGTCGGTGCGCGAGAACCTGGTGATGGCGGCGCGCCCCGCCCGCGACGGCACGCGCCACTGGACGCTGGACCGCGTGCTCGACACCTTTCCGCGCCTGGCCGAGCGGCTGTCGCATGGCGGGCAGCAGCTCTCGGGCGGCGAGCAGCAGATGCTCGCCATCGGTCGCGCGCTGATGACGCACCCCCAACTGCTCATCCTCGACGAGGCGACCGAGGGCCTGGCGCCGCTCATCGTGGCCGAGATCTGGCGCGTGATCGCCCAGGTGCGCGCCACTGGCCTCAGCACCCTGGTCGTCGACCGCAACGTGCGGCGCGTGCTCGCCCAGACCGACCAGGGCGTGGTGCTGGAGAAGGGCCGGGTGGTGCGCGCCGGAACCTCCGCCGAACTCGCCTCGGACGACGCAGCACTCGCGCGCTGGCTCGGGGTTTGACGGTGGCATGACGGTGGGTTGACCGGCGCCGCAAGGGCGTCCGGACACGCCGCGTTACCGGCTTCGCGACGGGTTGTCATTTTTTGCGCCCCCGGCAGAGCTTCGTTCGACCACCTCCCGAATTGCGTCACCTGCGTCAGCATCCGTTTCATCCGTGACGGCCCGGCGAGTGCCCCCCAACATCGCGGCCAGGCCGCGCCGGTGCTCGCGGCAGCGCGCCTGCCACCGCCATCCGCAGCGCCGGCCGACACGTGTCGATACCGCCTTGCGGCGTGGCGTGCTTTTTGCGCTGGAGAACGCATTCCGGTCACCGAGCCGGGCGGCTGTGCGTTGGGACCGCCTCCAGATGAAAACCTTGTCACGCCTGGCGCTGCTGAGCGCCGCGATCTCCGGACTGCTGTTGAGCGGCGGCTGCACCACCACCAGCGCATTGCTCGGTGCCACCGGCATCGCCACCGACAGCAGCCCGACCTGGGACATCATCAAGCACATCCATGCCAAGCTGACCGAAGGCGACCCGGCCTCGTGCGCCGCGCTCAACTCGGCCCAGCGGGCGCTGACGGCGCGCTGCCTGCCTTTCCAGCCGGGCAGCCTGAAGGTGGCGGACATCCGCAGCTCGGGCTTCCAGGAATGCACGCTGACGATCGCCGCGCGCGACCCGCAGTTCTGGCCGGTGCTGCCGGAGCTGCTGGACAAGGGCGCCCAGCCCGAGGCCTGCTACCAGTCGCCGATGGTCGCGCTGGCGCAGGCGCCGAACGCGCCGGATTTCTCGAAGGCCACGCCGCAGCAACTGCGCTCGCTGCGCTTCCTGGCCGAGGTGGATGCCCGCGCGGTGCAGCACGACGTGGTCCGCCTGTTGAGTTCGCCGAACGCCCGCGCCGCCGGCCTGGACGGCGTGATCGACCAATGGCTGGACCAGGGTGACCTGCCGGCCGGGCGCCTGCCCTTCAGCCCGTTGAGCGCGCTGCACCCGAGCGCACTGCAGACGCCGCTCGCGGCGAAGCTGGAAGCGGCCGGCCACACGGCCCGCGCCGCCCTCGGCCCCTACCTCGGCAAGCGGCCGGCGGGGTTCGAGGAGGCGCTGCGCACCTCCGACTACGCGGCCCTGGAATGGTGGTTCCAACGCGAGCCCAAGCTGGTCGACAAGGTGCCGTCGACGCAGGGTGCGCAGCTGCCGTGGATCCCGCTCGCCCGCGTGGTGGTGCCGAGCTTCATGAATGACGCGCAGGCCCAGTCGCAGATGGTGGGCTTTCTGCTGCGCCATGGCGCGAACCCGAACCAGGCCCTGCCCTACCAGCCGGGCCAGACCGTGGTGTCCTTCGCACGCACGCTGAAGAGCCCGACCCTGGCCCAGCTGGATCCGCCGCCGGCACCGAAGGGCACGCCGGCCCCGGCGACGGTGGTGGCGAACAACGCCGCCAGTACCGGCCAGGCCGAGTAAGGCGCGGGCAGCTCAGTCCTCGGGATCGGCGAGGAAGGGCCAGCCGAGCAGTTCGGCTAGGCGGTGCACCACCCACACCGCCTCGTCGGGGGAGACCACCGGGCCGGCCTGCAGGCCGCGTCGGCAATCGGCCAGCACCGCGTCGGTCGAGGCGCCGGTGCCGAAGTGCTGGGCGCTCGCCCGCTCGCTCAGGTGCTGCGCGAGGTCTTCGCACAGTTCGTAGCGTTCCCGCAGTTCGCCCAGCGGCACCGTGAGGCGCTGGCGCGCATCGGTGTAGAGCGCGTAGAACGAGGGCGGGACGTGGATCTGGTACTCGTCGGACATCGCGCGATGATGCCAGCGCGGCGTCGCCGGCGGCCCCTCACTCGTCGAACAGGCCCGGCTCGCGGCCGATGCGGGCGCGCTCGATCTCGAGCAGACGGCGCTTGGTGTCGACGCCGCCCGGCGACGAGAAGCCGCCGGAACGGCCCCCGGCCGCGAGCACGCGGTGGCAGGGCACGATGATCGGGAACGGGTTGCTGCCCATCGCCTGGCCGATGGCACGCGCTGCGCCGGGTTCGCCCAGCTGGACGGCGATCTCGCCGTAGGTGCGGGTCTCGCCGGGCGGGATCGCGAGCGCGGCCTCGTAGGCCCGGCGGTGGAAATCCGGCAGGCCGGCGAGGTCCAGCGGGGCCTGCGACAGGTCGACGCGCTCACCGTGCATCAGGGCCTGGATGGCATCCACGACGGTCTGGATCGCGGGCGGCGGCAGCGCCGCCTCGGAACCGGCGTGGCGCGCGAGGATGCGCCGCTGCAGCCGCACCTCGCCGGCATCGGGCAGCCACACGCCGACGATGCCGTTCGCGCCCCAGGCCACCGCGCACGGCCCGATCGCGGTGTCGAAGACGTGGTGCTGCACGGCCGCCACGCTGCGCCCCGCTACGCGATGCCGATGTACTTGTGGGTCTGCACGCTCAGGCGCCACAGCGGATGGGCGAGGCAGTAGTCGACCGCCAGCCGGGTGTTGCGCTTGCGTTCCAGCCCGTCCATCGGCTGCAGGAAGAAGTGGTCGAACTTCAGGGCGGTGAAGCGCTCGGGCATCGCGAGCGGTTGCGGGAACACCAGCTTCAGCTCGTGTCCCGCCGTCAGCACCAGCTCGGCATCGGCCTTGGGGCTGACGCAGATCCAGTCGAGGCCCTTCGGCGCGGGCTGGGTGCCGTTGGTCTCGACCGCGACCTCGAAGCCCTGGGCGTGGAACGCCTCGACCAGCGGCTCGTCGAGCTGCAGCAGGGGCTCGCCGCCGGTGCACACCACCAGCGGCCGGCCGCTGCGCGGCTGGGGCCAGTGCGAGGCCACCGTCGCGGCGAGTGCGGCGGGGGTGTCGAACTTGCCGCCACCGGGGCCGTTGGTGCCGACGAAATCGGTGTCGCAGAACTGGCAGACGGCGGCCGCGCGGTCCTGCTCGCGACCGGACCACAGATTGCAGCCGGCGAAGCGGCAGAAGACCGCCGGACGCCCGGCCTGCGCGCCCTCGCCCTGCAGCGTGTAGTACATCTCCTTGACGGCGTAGGTCATGGTCGTGGCTTCAGATCGGGATGGCGAGGCCGGCGTCGGCCTCGGCGCTCTCGGCGATGACGATGGCGCCGCAACCGCGGGTCTCGTAGAGGTCGACGCGGTCGACCATGGGCAGCACGGCGCGGGCCTGGCCGAGGATCCAGGCGGCGAGTGTCGCGGTGTCGCCGTCGGCGAGGCCGTCGATCTCGTAGAGCGGGCGGTGGTCCAGCGCCTTGAAGATCGGGTCGAAGAGCGTCTTCACGTCGCCGAAGTCCACCGTCCAGCCCATCAGCGTGTCGAGGGGTGCGGCCAGGTGCAGGCGCAGCGTGTACGTGTGGCCGTGGATGCGGCGCAGCGGGCTGCCCTCGGGGGCGTGCTTCAAGCGCAGCGCGCTGTCGAGGGTGAACTCCTTCCAGATGCGGTAGTGCCGGCCGTCGAAGTTGGCGCCGCAGGAGGCGGTCTCGTAGACGGTGATCCACGAGAGCTCGGGCAGCACGGGCTTGAGGCGGTCCCACAGCCAGCTCGACATCAGCTCGCTGGTCGGGTTCTGCAGGCCGGGCAGGTCGTTCAGGCAGCCGTAGTTCAGTTCGTGGTGCAGGGGGGCCCAGCAGTCGTCGAGGTGGTCGTAGTCGATACTGAGGTCGCGCGCGCCCAGGTCCTGGTTGGCGTGCACGATGACCTCGAAGCCGTGGCCGTGCATGCGGCCGCACTTGTGGCCGAGGGGCACGCGCGGCAGCTGGTGCGCGGCCTGGAACAGGTAGCGGCGCCAGACGTGGGCCTGGCCGGCGAGGTCGAGGTCGACGCCGCTGTGGGCGGTGCTCTGGATGCCGAGCTGCCGGATGCCGGGGACGGTGGCGGCGAGCTGGGCCTGGATCCAACGCGCGAGGTTCTCGTCGGTGGGCTGGGCGACGATGTCGTTGAGCAGGCGGTAGTCGAGGCGGGCGGTGTGCGATTCGAGCTCGCTGCGCAGGCGCTCGACCTCGCCGCCGGGGAAGGCGGCCCAGCCGGCAGGCACTTCGGCGCGCAGCGTGCCGAGGAAGCTGTGGCCGTGCAGCCGCCGTGAGCGATGGCCCGGCGGCAGCAGGGTCACCTCGCAGGCGGACTCGAAGCCGCTGGCGGCGCAGTGGAGGGTTTTGATCGGCACGCGGGGCTCGGGGGTGAGGGGCAAACGAAAACGCCCACGGCGCGTGGGCGTCTTGGGAACGACCTGATTTTAGCGAGGGGGAAATACCCGACTTCTGCTTCCGCAGGGCCCCCGGCACATTCCGGGCACGAACGAGAGGCAGCCTTTCTCGCGATAGGGGCGTGCGGCTTCCCAGTGACCCTGGATCGTGTGGTATTCGGCTTCGGTTGTTGCGGATAGCATGTCACGTCGCTGCGGTTATTGCGTTTAGCTCTACACTCCTCAGCGGACTGACTGACAGGGCCTTTCTCGTCTCGGGGCCCTGACCACCACCAGGAGACCATGATGGATGCTGCCCCCGTGAAGGAAAAGGAGTTTGGCGCTCGTGCAACTCGTGCATTGAAAGAGATCGAGCCTCTTGGAGAGAACGACGCCCAACTTGTGAACACAGCCCAGCGTTGCCTGATGGCGGCCCTCGATCACTCGAGGGCTCATCGGATCGTGCTGTTGGCAGACGGCGAATCGAAGGCCGATGCTGACTCGCCTGTTCTTGAGATCCCGCCCGCCGCCCTGAAGGTCGTCGCGCGAGTCCTCGGGATGATGGGCGAGAGAAAGCCGCTGTTGCTGATCCCGCGCGACCATGAACTCACCACTCAGGAAGTGGCGAACATGCTGCACGTGTCTCGTCCGTTCATCATCAAGGAGATAGAGGACGGCCGCCTGGCTTGCCACATGGTGGGCTCGCACAGGCGCATTGCCTACGCCGAGTACATGCGCTACAGAGATGCGATGAAGGCCGACCAGCGTCAGGCGCTCCGCGAACTTGCGGAAGAGGCGCAGGAACTGGGCATGGGGTACAACTGAGTGGCAGGGCCATCACGGTACACCGCCGTATTGGACGCATGCGTCCTCTACCCGGCGCTCGTCCGTGACGCGCTCCTCTGCCTTCATGTCGATGGGTTTTACGCCGCTCGATGGACGACGGCGATCGAGCAGGAGTGGACGTCAAATCTCCTGAAGAACAGGCCCGATCTCCGCCAGGAACAACTCGATCGCACGTGCGCACGCATGCATAGGGCTGCTCCGGCGTGGCAAGTCACGGCTATGAACACTTCATCGACGCCCTTGAGCTTCCCGATCCCGACGACCGCCATGTATTGGCTGCGGCCATTCGTGGGCACGCAGACTGCATCGTCACGGCGAACCTCGCAGACTTTCCGAAGGACTACATGGCGAGGTTCGACCTTGAGGTCATCCATCCCGATGATTTCTTGGTCCTCCAGATGGATCTGGACAAGCTCCGTGCAATGGCCACGTTCAAAGCGATGCGATCCAATCTCACAAGGCCTCCGGTGAGCACGGAAGCTTTCATTGAAAATTTCGTGAAGTTCGGACTCGTCCGCACGGCCTCCAGGTTGGCCGAAGCGCTTGAGCTGCTGTAAGCCAGGCCTGCTTGTGTCTGCGCGGGGCGGTGCGAGTCCGCGGGTCGTTCAGCTACCGGTCAAGCGCTGACTTCGGCGGCGGACGACGCAGCGCCTTGCCGGCGTCAAGGTAGAGCGGCTGGCCGCTTACTGCACCGGTGAGCAGAGGGCTCTCGGGCAAAGAAAAAGGGCCAGTCGGATGACTGGCCCTTCCTGGTATTTGGTTGCGGGGGCTGGATTTGAACCAACGACCTTTGGGTTATGAGCCCAACGAGCTACCAGACTGCTCCACCCCGCGACTGAGCCTGTGACTATAGCACAGAGATGAAAGGGCTTGCATGCATCACAGTCCGGCACGCTGCAAAGTCTTGAGGAATTCTTCGGTCTTCTGGAAACCGATCACGCGCGTGCCGGGCAACTCGCTGCCGTTTGCGCCGAAGAAGATCGTCCCCGGCGGGCCGAAGAGGTTGAAGCGCTTCAGCAGCGCCTGGTCGTCCGCGTTGTTCTTCGTCACGTCGGCCTTCAGCAACAGCGCGCCCGCGAGCTTCGCCTGCACCGCCGCATCGCTGAACGTGAACCGCTCCATCTCCTTGCAGGACACGCACCAGTCCGCGTAGAAGTCCAGCATCACCGGCCGGCCCGCGCTGCGCAGCGCCGCATCCAGCTCGGCCACGCTGCGCACCGTCGCAAACGACACGCCGTCGTGTGCTGCAGCCGACGCGCCCGAGCCACTACCCCGCAGGTGTGCAAGGGGCTGCAGCGGGTCACGCCCGCCCGAAGCCGCCCCCACAAGCTGGAAGGCTCCCAGCAGCGCCAGCACCGCCGCGATCGACTTGCGCAGCAGCGTCCCCGGCGCCACCGGGCCCGCGGGCCCTTGCCCGGCCATCGCCACCACCGCCGAGCCGATCAGCAGCGCACCCCACAGGCCCATCGCCACCGCCGCCGGCAGCACCGGCTGCACGGTGTACAGGGCCACGGCCAGCAGCAGCAAGCCGAAGAAGCGCTTCACGCCATCCATCCACGCCCCCGCGCGCGGCAACAGCGTCCCGGCCGACGCGCCCACCAGCAGCAGCGGCACGCTCATGCCCGCGGCCAGCGAGAACAGCGCCGTGCCGCCCAGCAGCACGTCGCGCGATTGGCTCAGGTAGACCAGCGCCCCCGCCAGGGGAGCCGCCACGCAGGGGCTCACGATGAGGGCCGAGACGCCGCCCATCGCGAACACGCTGAACACCTTGCCGGCAGGCAGCTGCTGCGAGGCCTCGGTCAATCGCCCCGTCAAGGCGGACGGCAGCTGCAGCTCATACACGCCGAACATCGACAGCGCCAACACCACCAGCCCGAGCGCGAACACGCCCAGCACCCACGGGTTCTGCAAGGCGGCAGCCAAGCCCACGCCGGCCAGCCCCGCCGCGATGCCGAAGGCGGTGTAGACCAGCGCCATGCCCAGCGAGTAGCTGGCCGCCAGCGCCAGCCCGCGCGCCCGCGTCACCTGGTGCCCCTGCCCGACGATGATCGACGACAGGATCGGCAACATCGGCAGTACGCAGGGGGTCAGCGACAGCAGCAGGCCGGCGACGAAGAAGACACCCACCACGGTCCAGAAGCGCCCGCCGCGCAGGGCCGCATCGATGCCCTCGCTGTCCGGGCCGGGCACTCCCGATGCGTCCGCGGCAGGCGCTGCGGTCGACGTCGCCGCAGGCGCCGTGCCCAGCAGGCCGGACAGGCCCCGCGCCGGCGCCGGCGCCGTCGTCGACGAATTCGATGCGGTCGAGGCGTTCCACGCATCGGCCGCCAGCAGCTTCACCGACCCATCCCCGCCGAATCCGGCGAGGCTCACCTCGGCGCGCGACGGCATCGGCGGATAGCACAACCCCTTGTCCGCACACCCCTGGCTCGTCACCGTCAGCACGAAGCGCGCCGGCGCCTGCTGCACCGGCAGCACGATGCGGATCTGCTCGCGGTAGGTCTCGACGTTCTTCTGGAAGGTCTCGTCGAACTTGACCTTGCCGGGCGGGATCACCGGCTCGCCCAGCGTCGCCCCCTCGGCCTGGAACTTGAACTGCTCGCGGTACTGGTAATAGCCCGGCGCGATCGCGAAGCTCACCTCCACGCGCTTCGCATCCAGCGCCTTCGCGTCGAAGCGGAAGGCCGCTTCCGGCTCCAGGAAATCATCCGCCGCCCGCGCCTGTGCCGCCGCCAGCCCCAGGCCGGCCAGCGCCAGCAGAGCCCACATCATTCGCTGCCACAGGGAGTTCAGGGTCGAGGTGCGCATGGGATCGAAGCAGGAAGGCGTAGGACAGGAGGATTCCGCGGCGGGCGACAGGTTCCGCGCAATCACTTGAAGAAGCGGCGCCGGGTGAGCACCAAGGCCAGGTAGTAGCCGCCGAGCGCGTAGGCGGCGAGCACCAGCGTCGGCTGGACCACCTGCGCCGGCCACTGCCCCAGCACCAGCGGCCGCACCAGCTCCACCGCCGCCGTCAGCGGCAGCCCGTGGGCAATCGCCTGCAGCCAGTCCGGCATCTGCGCGATCGGGAAGTACACGCCGGACAGGAAGGTCATCGGCGTCATCACCAGCGTGAAGTAATAGGTGAAGAAGTCGTAGCCCTGTGCCAGCGCGTTGAACACCAGCGCGATCGATGCGAAGGTGACGCCGACGAAGCAGAGCAGCGGCAACGCCAGCAGCATCGACGGTGCCCGGCTGATCCCCAGCACGAAGATCACCGCCATGATCGCGGCGACGGTGAACACCGACTTGATTGCCGCCCACAGCATCTCGGCGAACACGATGTCGTCGAGCGCGATCGGCGCGTTCATGATGCTGTCCCAGGTCTTCTGCACCTGCATGCGCGAGTAGGCCGAGTACAGCGCCTCGAAGGTCGCGGCCAGCGCGCCGCTGACGGCGATGCTGCCCGAGGCCAGGTACTGGATGTAGGGCAACCCTTCCACCTGGCCGATCATCGACCCCAGCCCGTAGCCGAAGGCCACCAGCGTGATCAGCGGCTCGGCGATGTTGCCCAGCACGCTGGGGACCGCCAGCTTGCGCCACACCAGCAGGTTGCGCAGCACCACCGGCCAGAAGCGGGCGGTGATGCGGGGCGCGGCGTAGAACGAGATCAACATGCGGCCTCCTTCATTCGTCGCGGATCTGCCGACCCGTCAACTTCAGGAAAAGGTCTTCGAGGTTGGCCGGCCGGTGCAGCGTGCGCAGCTCATGCCGCTGCCCCAGCGCCCGCAGCAGCGGCTGCGGCTCGCGCACGTAGAAGAAGACGGTCTCGCCGCTGGTCTCGACGCGCTGCGCGAGCGCCGCATGCTGCGTCGCCGTCTCGAGCGCGCCCTCGCCGTACACCTCGACCACGTCGCTCTCCAGGTGCTCGCGGATCAGCCCGCGCGGCGTGCCCTCGGCGATCTTGCGGCCGTGGTCCAGCACCAGCAGCCGGTCGCACAGGCGCTCCGCCTCGTCCATGAAATGCGTCGTCAGCAGGATCGCCTTGCCCTGCTGCAGCAGGTTCTGCAGGCGCTCCCACATCAGGTGGCGCGCCTGCGGGTCCAGGCCGGTGGTCGGCTCGTCCAGCAGCAGCAGGTCGGGGTCGTTGATCAGCGCCCTTCCCAGGCTCAGCCGCCGCTTCATGCCGCCGGACAGCTCGCCCGGCTTCGCGTCGGCCTTCGACTGCAGCGCCGAGAACTCCAGCAGCTTCGGGATCCGCGCCTCGATCGTCGCCTTCGGCAGCCCGAAATAGCGCCCATAGACGCGCAGGTTCTCGGCGCAGCTGAAGTCGGGGTCGAGGCTGTCGAACTGGGTGACGACGCCGATGCGCTTCTTGGCCTCGCGCACCTGCTGCGGGATCGGCAGCCCGAAGGCCTGCACCTCCCCCGCGTCCGGCCCGGTCAGCCCCAGGCACATGCGGATCGTCGTCGTCTTGCCGGCACCGTTCGGGCCGATCACGCCGAGGCACTCGCCGGGCTGGATCTCCAGCGACAGGTCGTCGACGACCTTGTTGTCGCCGAAGCTCTTGTGCAGGTGGGCGATTCGGAAGATCGGCTCAGGCATGGGCCCCGAGTGTGCCATCGCCAAGAAAAAAGGGCCGGCGCCAGGCCGACCCTTTCGGTACGACGCGAAGCCGCAGCCCCTGCGCCGATTTATGCGTTGTCGGTCGCGGCTTCTTCAGCCACTTCCGGACGATCCACCAGCTCGACGAAGGCCATCGGCGCGTTGTCGCCGACGCGGTTGCCCATCTTCAGGATGCGGGTGTAGCCGCCCGGGCGCGCCTTGTAGCGCGGGCCCAGTTCGTTGAACAGCTTGGTGACGATGTCGCGGTCACGGGTGCGATCGAAAGCCAGGCGGCGGTTCGCCAGCGTCGGCTCCTTGGCCAGCGTGATCAGCGGCTCGACGACGCGGCGCAGTTCCTTGGCCTTGGGGACCGTGGTCTTGATCGCCTCGTGCTGCAGCAGCGAGTTGCACATGTTGCGCAGCATCGCGGCGCGGTGCTCCGAGGTGCGGTTGAGTTTGCGAAGTCCGTTGCGGTGACGCATGGTGCTGTTTCCTTTCTTGACTATGAATACCGGCAGCCGTATCAGGTACTGCCGGGTGCACCGGGCGGCCGCTCAGGGCCCGCCCACCAAGCAGGCGATTGTCGCCTGGATTAACGCTTGTCGAGACCTTGGGGCGGCCAGTTTTCGAGGCGGGCGCCGAGCGTGAGCCCGCGCGAAGCCAGCACTTCCTTGATTTCGTTGAGCGACTTGCGACCCAGGTTCGGGGTCTTCAGCAGCTCGGTCTCGGTGCGCTGGATCAGGTCGCCGATGTAGTAGATGTTCTCGGCCTTCAGGCAGTTGGCCGAACGCACGGTCAGCTCCAGCTCGTCCACCGGACGCAGCAGGATCGGGTCGAACTGCGTGCTGCGCTGGGCCGGCTGGTCGAAGGCGGCGATCTCGCTGCCCTCCAGCTGGGCGAACACCGCCAGCTGCTCGACCAGGATCTTGGCCGAGGCGCGGATCGCTTCTTCCGGCGTGATCGCGCCGTTGGTCACGATCTCCATCACCAGCTTGTCCAGGTCGGTGCGCTGCTCGACGCGGGCGCTCTCGACCGTGTAGCTCACGCGGGCCACCGGCGAGAACGAGGCGTCCAGCACGATGCGGCCGATCGACTTGGTCGGCTCGTCGCCGTAGCGGCGCAGCGTGCCCGGGACGTAGCCGCGGCCCTTCTCGACCTTGATCTGCATGTCCAGCTTGCCGCCTTGCGACAGGTGGGCGATGACGTGATCCGGGTTGATGATCTCCACGTCGTGCGGCGTCTGGATGTCGCCGGCCGTCACGGGGCCTTCGCCTTCCTTGCGCAGCACCAGCGTCACTTCGTCGCGGTTGTGCAGGCGGAACACCACGCCCTTGAGGTTCAGCATGATGTGAACCACGTCTTCCTGCACGCCGTCGACGGTCGAGTACTCGTGGAGCACGCCGGCGATGGTCACTTCGGTCGGCGCATAACCCACCATCGACGACAGCAGCACGCGACGCAGCGCGTTGCCCAGCGTATGGCCATAGCCGCGCTCGAACGGTTCCAGCGTGACCTTGGCGCGGTTGCCGCCCAGCGGCTCCACATTGATGGCTTTGGGTTTGAGCAGGTTTGTTTGCATTGAGGTCTTTCTTTCAATACCCTCGGTTCGTTACACCGATAAGGCTGAGGGACCAACGGCCGCAGCGGGTGCCCCGACCGGACGGAGAAACACGAACGACTTCGCCGGCGCCGTCCTTGCGGACCGCACCGGCGAGGCACAGCAGGCGATCAGCGCGAGTACAACTCGACAATCAGCGCTTCCTTGATGTCGGCACCGAATTCATCGCGGTCCGGCGCCTTCTTGAACACGCCTTCCAGCTTGCTGGCATCCACCTGGACCCAGTTCGGCATGCCCTGCGCCTCGGCCAGCTTGACGGCATCGGTGATGCGCAGCTGCTTCTTCGACTTCTCGCGCACCGCCACCACGTCGCCGGCCTTGACCAGGTACGAGGCGATGTTGACGACTTCGCCGTTCACGGTGATCGCCTTGTGCGACACCAGCTGGCGGCCTTCGGCACGGGTCGAGCCGAAGCCCATGCGGTAGACGACGTTGTCCAGGCGCGATTCCAGCAGCAGCAGCAGGTTGGCGCCGGTGTTGCCCTTGCGGCGCTCGGCCTCGGCGAAGTAGCGGCGGAACTGGCGCTCGAGCACGCCGTACATGCGCTTGACCTTCTGCTTCTCGCGCAGCTGCAGGCCGAAGTCGGAGGTGCGCGAGCCGGAGGTGCGGCCGTGCTGGCCGGGCTTGCTGTCGAACTTGACCTTGTCACCGATGGCGCGGCGCGCGCTCTTCAGGAACAGGTCGGTGCCTTCACGGCGGGCAAGCTTGCCCTTGGGTCCAAGATAACGTGCCACGTTGCTTCCTTTGGTCAATCTGACATGGGCCTTGGCAGCTCATGCGAGTCCGGCGAGTGTTGTTCTGAGCGCTCGGACGGTGGTCTTCAGGCCGGTCGGCCTAACGAAACCGCCGGCGCGGTGCAGGGCACCCGCCGGCGACGAGAAAAAAAAGCAGTGATCAGATGCGACGACGCTTCTGCGGACGGCAGCCGTTGTGCGGCACCGGCGTCACGTCGGATATCGAGTTGATGCGGATGCCCAGCGAGGCCAGCGCACGAACCGAGGACTCGCGACCCGGGCCGGGGCCCTTGATCTTGACGTCCAGGTTCTTGATGCCCTGTTCCTGCGCCGCACGACCGGCCACTTCGGCCGCCACCTGGGCTGCGAACGGGGTCGACTTGCGCGAACCCTTGAAGCCCTGGCCGCCGCTCGAGGCCCAGGACAGCGCACCGCCCTGGCGATCGGTGATCGTGATGATCGTGTTGTTGAACGATGCGTGAACGTGGGCAATGCCGTCCGCAACGTTCTTGCGGACCTTCTTGCGCACGCGCTGGGCAGCGGTATTCGGTGCTTTAGCCATATCGACCTTCTCTCAAATCACTTCTTGACCAGGGCGCCAGACTTGCGCGGACCCTTGCGGGTGCGGGCATTCGTCTTGGTGCGCTGACCGCGAACCGGCAGGCCCCGGCGATGGCGGAAGCCACGATAGCACCCCAGGTCCATCAGGCGCTTGATGTTGATGGACATCTCGCGGCGCAGATCGCCTTCGATCGTCATGCGGCCGATTTCTTCCCGGATCTTCTCCAGGTCGGTGTCGGTCAGGTCCTTGATCTTGCGATCGAAGGGAACCGCGCAGGCGGTGCAGATCTTCTGCGCCGTGCTGCGGCCGATGCCGTAGATCGCCGTCAGGCCGATTTCCGCATGCTTGTGCGGCGGGATGTTGATACCAGCAATACGTGCCATGTGCTTCCTCTATTCGCTTGTCGTCGAAGGCCGGGTCAGCCTTGGCGCTGCTTGTGACGCGGATCCGTACAGATCACGCGCACCACGCCCTTGCGACGGATGATCTTGCAATTCCGGCACATCTTCTTGACCGATGCTGCAACTTTCATACTCTTCTCCTAGGCCCTTTCAGAGCGCTTACCTGATTCAAACTCGTCGTGTCCCGACACTTACTTGGCCCGGAACACGATGCGGGCCCGCGTCAAATCGTAGGGCGTCAACTCCACCGTGACCTTGTCGCCGGGAAGGATCCGGATGTAGTGCATCCGCATCTTTCCGGAGATGTGCCCCAGCACGATGTGCCCGTTCTCCAACTTCACACGAAACGTGGCATTCGGCAGATTCTCCAGAATCTCGCCTTGCATCTGAATGACGTCGTCTTTCGCCATGCCTGTGTTTCGTGTTGCCTGTCTGCTGCCGTCGCCGGCCTCAGCTCGCCTTGAAATTCGCCTTCTTCAGCAGCGACTCGTACTGCTGGCTCATCACGTACGACTGCACCTGCGCCCAGAAGTCCATCGTCACCACCACGATGATCAGCAGCGACGTGCCGCCGAAATAGAACGGTACGCTGTACTTCAGCACCAGGAACTCGGGCAGCAGGCAGACCAGCGTGATGTAGATCGCGCCGGCCAGCGTCAGCCGGGCCAGGATGCGGTCGATGTGCTTGGCCGTCTGGTCGCCCGGACGGATGCCCGGGATGAACGCGCCGCTCTTCTTCAGGTTGTCCGCCGTCTCGCGGCTGTTGAACACCAGCGCCGTGTAGAAGAAGCAGAAGAACACGATCGCCGCCGCATACAGCATCACGTAGATCGGCTGGCCCGGCGAGAGCAGGCCGGCGATGTCCTTCAGCCAGCGCATGCTGTCGCCCGTGGCCGTCCAGCTCACCAGCGTGGCCGGCAGCAGGATGATCGACGACGCGAAGATCGGCGGGATCACGCCCGACATGTTCAGCTTCAGCGGCAGGTGCGACGACTGGCCGCCGTAGACCTTGTTGCCGACCTGGCGCTTGGCATAGTTCACCAGGATCTTGCGCTGGCCGCGTTCGACGAACACGACGGCGAAGGTCACCAGCGCCACGATCACGATGATGAACAGCAGCACCGGCTTGCTCATCGAACCGGCGTTCACCAGCTCGAACAGGCCACCGATGGCGTTCGGCAGGCCGGCGGCGATGCCACCGAAGATCAGGATCGAGATGCCGTTGCCCAGGCCGCGTTCCGTGACCTGCTCGCCGAGCCACATCAGGAACATCGTGCCGGCCACCAGGCTCACGACCGCCGTCATGCGGAAGCCGAAGCCGGGCGACAGCACCAAGCCGGGGGAGCTTTCCAGCGCGAGCGCGATGCTCAGCGACTGGAACACCGCCAGGCCCAGCGTGCCGTAGCGCGTGTACTGGGTGATCTTGCGGCGACCCGATTCGCCTTCCTTCTTCAGCGCCTCCAGGCTCGGCACCACGTAGGTCATCAGTTGCATGATGATCGACGCCGAGATGTACGGCATGATGCCCAACGCGAACACCGTGAAGCGCGACAGCGCGCCGCCGGAGAACATGTTGAACAGGCTCAGGATCCCGCCCTGCTGGCCCTTGAACAAGGCCTGCAGCTGGTTCGGATCGATGCCCGGCACCGGGATGTGGGCGCCGATGCGGTACACGACGAGCGCCAACACCAGGAAGACAAGCCGGCGACGCAGGTCACCGAACTTGCCGCTCTTGGCCAGCTGATTCGCGTTGGTTGCCACTGAAGCGTATCCCGTGTGTGAAGGAGGTGAGTCGGGTCCGGACGGCTTACGCCACCGAGCCGCCGGCGGCTTCGATCGCGGCCTTGGCGCCGGCGGTCGCGCCGATGCCCTTGAGCACGACCTTCTTGGTCAGCTCGCCGGTCTTGATGACCTTGACCACCTTGGCCAGCTGGCCGACCAGGCCGGCCTGCTTCAGCACCAGCACGTCGACTTCGGCGACGGCCAGCACCTCGAGGTCCGCCAGGGTGACTTCGGCGTTGAACTTCAGCTGGGCCGACTTGAAGCCGCGCTTCGGCAGGCGACGCTGCAGCGGCATCTGGCCGCCTTCGAAGCCGACCTTGTGGTAGCCGCCCGAACGCGACTTCTGGCCCTTGTGGCCACGGCCGGCGGTCTTGCCCAGGCCCGAACCGATGCCGCGGCCGACACGGCGCTTGGCATGCTTCGCGCCCGATGCGGGCTTGATGGTGTTGAGTTCCATGATCGTTCCTCGCCTCAGATCACTTTCACCAGGTACTGGACCTTGGTGATCATGCCGCGCACGGCGGGCGTGTCTTCCAGCGTCGATTCGCTGTTCAGCTTGCGCAAGCCCAGGCCGCGCACGGTGGCGCGATGCGACTCGCGCGTGCCGGCGATGCTGCGGACCAGCTTGATCGTGACGGTTTTCTTGTCAGCCATGATGTTTCTCCGCGCGCGGCTCAGCCGAGGATCTGCTCGACGGTCAGGCCCCGCTTGGCGGCGATTTCCGCCGGCGTGCTGGTGTTCTTCAGCGCGTCCAGGGTGGCACGCACCAGGTTGTAGGGGTTGGTCGACCCGAGGCTCTTGCACACGATGTCGGTCACGCCCATCACCTCGAAGACGGCGCGCATCGGGCCGCCGGCGATGATGCCGTCACCCGGCTTGGCCGGCGCCATCAGGACACGCGAAGCACCGTGCTCGCCGACCACCTTGTGGTGGATCGAGCCGTTCTTCAGCGAGACCTTGACCATGTTGCGGCGGGCCGATTCCATCGCCTTCTGCACGGCGACCGGAACTTCCTTCGCCTTGCCCTTGCCCATGCCGATGCGGCCGTCGCCGTCGCCGACCACGGTCAGCGCCGCGAAGCTCAGCGTGCGGCCGCCCTTGACCACCTTGGTGACGCGGTTGACCGCGATCATCTTTTCCTTCAGGCCGTCGTCGTTGCCTTCAGCCTGGGCGCGGGGTTGAAACTTTGCCATTGTCGAATTCCTTGTCTTCGCCGCGAGGCAGCGTCAGAACTGCAGACCGGCTTCGCGAGCCGCGTCAGCCAGAGCCTTGATGCGGCCGTGGTAGGCGAACCCCGCACGGTCGAATGCCACCTTCTCGACGCCGGCGGCCTTCGCCTTCTCGGCGATGCGCTTGCCGATGACGGTCGCGGCGGCGACGTTGCCGCCCTTGCCGGCCGCGCCGAGTTCCTTGCGGACGTCGGCTTCGACGGTGGAGGCGCTCGCCAGCACCTTCTGGCCGTCGTCGGAGATGACGCTGGCGTAGATGTGCAGGTTGGTGCGGAACACCGTCAGGCGGGCCACGCGCTGCGTCGCGATGCGCGCGCGGGTCTGGCGGGAGCGACGAATGCGCTGATCTTTCTTGTTCAACATGTCGTTCGCTCCTTACTTCTTCTTGGTCTCTTTGAGGGTGACCTTCTCGTCGGCATACCGGATGCCCTTGCCCTTGTACGGCTCGGGCGGGCGGATCGCGCGGACTTCAGCGGCGATCTGGCCGACGACCTGGCGGTCGGAACCCTTGATGACGATCTCGGTCTGCGTCGGGCAGGCGACCGTGATGCCGGCCGGCATGTCCTTGGCGACCGGGTGCGAGAAACCGATCTGCAGGTTCAGCTTCGAACCGGCGGCCTGGGCGCGGAAGCCCACGCCGACCAGGGTCAGCTTCTTCTCGAAGCCCTTGCTGACGCCGTTGACCATGTTCGCCACCAGGGCGCGCATGGTGCCCGACATCGCGTCGGCCTCGACGCTGTCGTTGGCCGGTGCGAACTGCAGCTTGCCGCCTTCGTTCTTCACCGTCACCAGGGTGTTCACCGGACGCACCAGCGTGCCGAGCGAACCCTTGACGCTGATCTTGTCAGCGGTGATCGACACTTCCACGCCTTGCGGGAGAGCGATCGGCATTTTTCCTACGCGGGACATTTCGCTTCTCCGTTCCTTAGGCGACGTAGCACAGGACTTCGCCGCCGATGCCGGCCTGGCGAGCCTTGCGGTCCGTCATGACGCCCTTGGGCGTGGTCACGATGGCAACGCCGAGGCCGTTCATCACGCTCGGGATGTCGTGGCGGCCCTTGTAGATCCGCAGGCCGGGACGGCTCACGCGCTCGATGTGCTCGATCACGGGGCGGCCGGCGTAGTACTTCAGCGTGATCTCGAGCTGCAGCTTGGACTTGTCGCCCGCCACCGCAAAGCTCTCGATGTAGCCCTCGTCCTTCAGGACCTGGGCAATGGCCACCTTCAGCTTCGACGCCGGCATCGACACGGAGGCCTTCTGGACCATCTGTGCGTTGCGGATGCGCGTCAGCAGATCGGCGATAGGATCACTCATGCTCATTCGAATATCTCCTGATCGTCCTGCCGATTACCAGCTGGCCTTGATGACACCGGGGATGTCGCCCTTGAACGCGAGTTCGCGGATCTTGTTGCGGCCCAGGCCGAACTTGCGGAAGGTGCCGCGGGGGCGGCCGGTCAATTCGCAGCGGTTGCGCTGACGGGTCGGGTACGCGTTGCGCGGCAGCTTCTGCAGCTCCAGGCGCGCGGCGTAGCGCTCTTCGTCGGTCTTCTTCGCGTCGTTGGCCGTTGCCTTCAGCTCGGCATACTTCTTGGCAAACTTGGCGGCCAGTTGCTCGCGCTTCAGTTCGCGCTCGATGAGGGATTTCTTAGCCACGGGCCACCTCAGTTCTTGAACGGGAATTTGAACGAAGCGAGGAGCGCCTTGCACTCGTCGTCGCTCTTGGCAGTCGTCGTGATGCTGATGTTCAGACCACGCAGCGCATCGACCTTGTCGTACTCGATTTCCGGGAAGATGATCTGTTCCTTGACGCCGATGTTGTAGTTGCCACGGCCATCGAACGAACGACCCGAGATGCCGCGGAAGTCGCGCACGCGGGGCAGCGCGATCGTCACGAAGCGGTCCAGGAACTCATACATCTGCACGCCGCGCAGGGTGACCATGCAGCCGATGGGCACGCCGTCACGGATCTTGAAGCCGGCGATGGCCTTCTTCGACTTGGTGACCACCGGCTTCTGGCCGGCGATCTTGGTCAGGTCGCTCACGGCGTGCTCCATGACCTTCTTGTCGGAGACCGCCTCGCTGACACCCATGTTCAGGGTGATCTTGGTGATGCGGGGCACCTGCATCGTCGAGGTGTAGCCGAACTTCTTCAGCAGGTCGGGGACGACCTTTTCGCGGTAGAACGCTTGCAAACGAGCCATGGCTAACCTCTTATGCCTTGATTTCTTCGCCGCTGGAGCGGAAGACGCGGACCTTCTTGCCGTCGGCCAGCAGCTTGATGCCCACGCGGTCACCCTTGCCGGTCGCGGCATTGAAGATCGCGACGTTGGACTGGTGAATCGGCATGACCTTGTCGACGATGCCGCCGGTGGTGCCCTTCATGGGGTTCGGCTTCACGTGCTTCTTGACGACATTGATGCCGTCGACGGTCACGTGGTCAGCATCGACACGCGCGACGACCTTGCCGCGCTTGCCCTTGTCGCGACCGGTCAACACGATGACCTCGTCGCCCGTACGAATCTTGTTCATGGCTCGTCCTTTGACTTGTCTCAGCTCAGAGCACTTCAGGTGCGAGCGAAACGATCTTCATGAAGCGCTCGGTCCGCAGCTCGCGCGTCACCGGGCCGAAGATGCGGGTGCCGATCGGCTCGAGCTTGGCATTCAGCAGGACGGCGGCGTTGCCGTCGAACTTCACCAGCGAGCCGTCCTGGCGGCGAACGCCCTTGGCGGTGCGCACGACGACGGCGCTGTAGACCTCGCCCTTCTTCACGCGACCACGCGGGGCGGCTTCCTTGATGCTGACCTTGATCACGTCACCGATGCCGGCATAGCGGCGCTTGGAGCCGCCGAGCACCTTGATGCACATGACGGACTTCGCGCCAGTGTTGTCCGCGACGTCAAGCCGCGATTGCATTTGAATCATGTTCTGTCCCCAACTTGTACCGCACCGAAATGCAGACAGTCTTGGGCCCGTGGGTTGGGCGGAGCCGACCGACTGGACTAGACCCCTGCAGGGACCGCAGGAGTCGCATCCATGGCATCGCTCGGCACGAGCAACGCCGGTCTTTCGGCGAAGCTGCGGATTATGGAGGACTTCAGATATCCGTGTCAACAGGGGTCGGGTGAAGTAACCGGGTGCGCCGCCCGGAATTGATGCGTGGGCCCCGACCTACAATCGCGGACTTTTCATCTTTTTCAGCCCCGGGGACCCACGTGTTCATTTCCGAAGCTTTTGCCCAGGCCGCGCCCGCCGGCGCCGCCTCGCCCGCCGGTGGCGGCCTCCTCCAGATGCTGCCGTTCGTGCTGCTGTTCGTGGTCATGTACTTCGTCATGATCCGCCCGCAGATGAAGCGCCAGAAGGAGCACAAGGCGATGATCGAGGCCCTCGCCAAGGGCGACGAGGTGGTGGTCGCCGGCGGCCTGCTCGGCAAGGTCGCCAAGCTGGGCGACAGCTTCCTGCACGTCGAGATCGCCAACGGCGTCGAGATCCAGGTCCAGCGCAGCGCCGTCGTCCAGGTCCTGCCCAAGGGCACCGTCAAGTAATCAGCAGACCCGCTCAGCCATGAACCGCTATCCGTGGTGGAAATACGCGATCCTCGGGGTCGCCCTGCTCGTCGGCCTGCTGTACACGCTGCCCAACTTCTTCGGCGAGGCGCCGGCGGTACAGGTCAGCAGCGGCAAGTCGACCGTCAAGGTCGATGCCTCCATGACGGGGCGCGTGTCCGCCACCTTGGCGGAGGCCGGGCTGAAGCCCGACTTCGTCAGCTTCGAAGGCAACTCGGTGCGCGCCCGCCTGCCGGACCTGGAGTCGCAGGCCAAGGCGCGCGACGCGCTGAACCGGGCCCTGAACCCCGACGCCAGCGACCCCGGCTACGTGGTCGCGCTGAACCTGGTGTCGCGCTCGCCGACCTGGCTGCGCAGCGTCCGCGCCCTGCCGATGTACCTCGGCCTGGACCTGCGCGGCGGCATCCACTTCCTGCTGCAGGTGGACATGAAGGCGGCGCTCGTCAAGAAGGCCGACGCGCTGGTCGGCGACCTGCGCACCCTGCTGCGCGACAAGAACCTGCGCCACGCCGGCATCGCGCGCAACGGCAACGCGGTCGAGATCCTCTTCCGCGACCGGGAGACGGCGAACGCGGCGCGCGCCCTCCTCCAGGACCAGCTGCGCGACCTGCAGTGGACCGAGAGCACCGACGGCTCCGAGATCCGCCTCACCGGCAGCCTCAAGCCGGAAGCGGCGCTGGCCGTGCAGGACGCCGCGATCAAGCAGAACATCACGACCCTGCACAACCGGATCAACGAGCTGGGCGTCGCCGAGCCGGTGATCCAGCAGCAGGGCGTCGACCGTGTCGTGGTCGAGCTGCCCGGCGTGCAGGACACGGCGCAGGCGAAGGCCATCATCGGCCGCACCGCGACACTTGAGCTGCGCATGGTGGACGACAGCGCCGAAGCGCGCGCCGCCGAGTCCGGCGCCGGCCCGGTGCCCTTCGGCAGCGAGCGATTCCAGGATCGCCTGGGTCGCAGCATCATCACCAAGCGCCAGGTGGTGCTGACAGGCGACCGGCTGTCGGACGCGCAGCCCGGGTTCGACAGCCAGACCCAGCAGCCCAAGGTCGACCTGACGGTGGACTCCACGGGCGCGCGCATCATGCGCGAGACCTCGCGCGAGAACATCCACAAGCGCATGGCCATCATCCTGTTCGAGAAGGGCAAGGGCGAGGTCGTGACGGCGCCGGAGATCCAGAGCGAGCTCGGCAACCGCTTCCAGATCTCCGGATCGATGACGGTCTCGGAGGCCAACGACACGGCGCTGCTGCTGCGCGCCGGCTCGCTGGCCGCGCCGATGGACTTCATCGAGGAAAGCACCATCGGCCCGAGCCTGGGTGCCGACAACATCGAGAAGGGCTTCAAGAGCGTCGTCTACGGCTTCGCCGCGATCGCGGCCTTCATGTGCCTGTACTACATGCTGTTCGGCGCCTTCTCGACCCTGGCGCTTGCCTTCAACCTGCTGCTGCTGGTGGCGGTGCTGTCGATGCTGCAGGCGACGCTGACCCTGCCCGGCGTGGCGGCGATCGCGCTGACGCTCGGCATGGCGATCGACGCCAACGTGCTGATCAACGAGCGGGTGCGCGAGGAACTGCGCAGCGGCGCCTCGCCACAGGCCGCCATCCACGCCGGCTACGAGCGGGCGTTCGCGACCATCCTGGACTCGAACGTCACCACCCTCATCGCCGGCATTGCGCTGTTCGCCTTCGGCTCCGGCCCGATCAAGGGCTTCGCGGTCGTGCACTGCCTGGGCATCCTGACCTCGATGTTCTCCGCCGTGATGTTCTCGCGCGGCCTGGTGAACCTCTGGTACGGCCGCCAGAAGAAGCTGAAGGGCGTGGCCATCGGCCAGGTGTGGAAGCCGCAGGGCGACACGCCGGCCCAGGGCTGACCCGCCTCGCCCCTCACCCCAGAACCTTTCAGGCACAGCCATGGAATTCTTCCGGATCAAGCGCGACATCCCGTTCATGCGGCATGCGCTGGTGTTCAACGTCGTCTCGCTGCTGACCTTCCTGGCGGCGGTGTTCTTCCTCGTCACGCGCGGCCTGCACCTGTCGGTCGAGTTCACCGGCGGCACGCTGATCGAGACCGCCTACACCCACAACGCGGACATCAACAAGGTGCGCAGCCTGGTCGAGTCGCTGCAGGTGGGCGAGGCCCAGGTGCAGAGCTTCGGCAGCCCGCGCGACGTGCTGATCCGCCTGCCGGTGCGCGGCGACCTGAAGCAGGACGTGATCCTCGAGCGCGTCTTCGGCGCGCTGTGCAAGGACGAAGGCGGGACGGTGTCGAAGCGCGCCTTCGTCAGCGACAAGGGCGAGGCGGTGTCGCGCCCCGAGTGCAAGGCGGGCGAAGCCGAGCCGCTGGTGCTGCGCCGCAACGAGTTCGTCGGCCCGCAGGTCGGCCGCGAGCTGGCCGAGAACGGCGCCAAGGCGCTCGCCTTCGTGGTCGCCGGCATCATGCTGTACCTCGCGTTCCGCTTCGAGTGGAAGTTCTCGGTCGCGGCCATCGTCGCCAACCTGCACGACGTCATCATCATCCTGGGCTTCTTCGCCTTCTTCCAGTGGGAGTTCAGCCTCTCGGTGCTGGCGGCGGTGCTGGCGGTGCTGGGGTACTCGGTGAACGAGTCGGTGGTCATCTTCGACCGGATCCGCGAAGCGTTCCGCAAGTACCGCAAGATGACGACGGCCGAGGTGATCGACCACGCGATCACCAGCACCATGAGCCGCACCATCATCACCCACGGCTGCACCCAGATGATGGTGCTGTCGATGCTGTTCTTCGGCGGCCAGACCCTGCACTACTTCGCCATCGCGCTGACCATCGGCATCCTGTTCGGCATCTACTCCTCGGTCTTCGTCGCCGCCGCCATCGCGATGTGGCTCGGCGTCAGGCGCGAAGACCTGATGAAGGCGACGAGCAAAGAGACCGATCCGGACGACCCCAACGCAGGGGCGGTGGTGTAGAGTAAGGACTTCCCCCACTCGATCGCTATCCGACACTTCATGGCGACCGCCGCCGATTCGTTGGCCCTGGCCGCCCAGGCGCGCCGCTCCTACGTCGAGCGGCTGCTGTATGGGGTGCCCGGCATCGTCCAGGGCATCGAGGAAGGGGCGCGGCTGCTCGCCGCCCAGACGGCCGAGCACGGGGTCCAGTACAAGCGCCGCGATGCGGCGGTCGACCTGCGCCGTGCGGCGCCCCTGTGGGTCAGCGGCATGACGGCCGCGCTGCGCGGCTCGCTCGGCAGCGGAACGGTGTCCGCCTCGCGGCCCGGCGACCTGCCCCCGCCGGGCCGGGCGGCCAGCATGTCGCTGGTCGACGACGACACCATCGAGGTCGAGATCCTGAGCTCGCGCCTGGCGCTGGCGATGATGGACCGCTCGTCCTGGGAGTTCACCGACCTGCGCTCGCGCATGTCCTCGCTGGAGCAGCGCGAGGAGCTCGACACCAACGACGTGCTGCGCCCCCACGTGCTGGCGCGCATCGTCACCGGCGCCTGGCGCGGCGCCTCGCTCAGCCACGAGCTCTGGCGCACCCTGCAGTCGGTGATCCACGAAGAGTTCGCTCACTTCGCCGAAGAGGCGTACCACGAGACGAACCGCTGGCTGGTCCAGAAGGGCGTGCTGCCGGACGTCGACCTGCGGCCGTTCATCCGCCGCTCGCGCAGCGCCGGTCCCGGCGGTGCGGGGGGCGGCGCGGCGGCACCGGCCGCGGCGGCCCCGCCGAATCCGACCGGATTCGGCCGCACCGGCGTCGGCGAGGAAACCCGCATGATGACGCGCGCCGGCGGCTTCGCCCGCGGCGCCGACCATGCCGAGGCGGTGCTCGGCCGGCTGAACCGGCTGATCGGCCGCCAGCTGCCCGAATTCAGCCGCACCGCACCGATGAGTTCGGGCTCGGCCTCGCCCGAGCTGAAGGCCGCCATCAACGACGCCCAGCAGGGCATCCAGCGGCGCCTGAACACCCAGCACGACGCCCAGCGCACCGCGCCCGGCCAGGTCAGCACGCCGGCCTTGCTCGAGGAGCTGCACCAGCGCAAGCAGGCGCTGAAGAAGGCGGCCTCGACGCCGGTCGAGCGGGCGACGATCGAGATCGTGGCGCTGCTGTTCCAGAGCATCCTGACCGAAGAGCGCATTCCGGCCGTCGTGCGGGTCTGGTTCGCCCGGCTGCAGATGCCGGTGCTGCGGGTGGCGGTCAGCGAGCCCGACTTCTTCGCCACCGTCGACCACCCGGCGCGCCGGCTGATCGACCGCATGGGGGCCTGCGTGATGGGCTTCGACTCCACCAGCCGTGCCGTCGGCGACGCGCTGGAGCGCGAGATCAAGCGCGTGGTGCAGGTGGTCGAGGCCTATCCCGACACCGGCCGCCGCGTGTTCCAGACCGTGCTCACCGAGTTCGAGAAGTTCCTCGAGAACTACTTCCAGAACGAGAACGAGGCGACGCGCAAGGGCGTCTCGCTGGCGCAGCAGGTCGAGCAGCGCGAGACGCTGGCCATCCAGTACACCATCGAGCTGCGCAAGATGCTCAACGAGGTGCCGGTGCAGGAAGGCGTGCGCGACTTCCTGTTCCAGGTCTGGGCCGACGTGATGGCGATGACCGCGGTCAAGAGCGGCGCCCAGGGGCCCGAGACCAAGACCATGAAGCGCGCCGCCGCCGACCTGATCTGGTCGGCCAGCGCCAAGGTCTCGCGCGAGGAGCGCGCCGAGGTGATCCGGCGCCTGCCGCCGCTGCTGAAGACGCTGCGCGAGGGCATGGACCACGCCGGCGTCTCGCCGGAGCGCCAGGACGAGCACATCCAGCGCCTGAACAACTCGCTGGCCGCCGCCTTCACCGCCAAGACCGCGGCCATCCCGCACGAGCGGCTCGAGGAGCTGATGGTGCGGCTGGAGACGCTCGAGGAGATGCTGCCGGACTCGCAGGACGTCGACATCGACGAGGCCATGGTGCTCGACCTGTCCGGCCATGAGAGCGCGGAGCTCGAGGTGGTCGGCGAAGGCGGCTCCATGCCGACGCCGGCGATGCTGACCTGGGCCCGCGAGCTGCAGGTGGGCGGCTGGTACATGCTGGACTACCGCAACCGCAACGAGGCGGTGCAGCTTGCCTGGCAAGGCCTGCGGCGGCAGCTCGCGCTGTTCGTCTCGCCGCACGGGCGCGGCATCCTGTTCCAGCAGCACCGCCTGGCCGCCTTCCTGCAGGCCGGCCTGCTGGTGCCGGCGCAGGACGAGTCGCTGACGGTGCGTGCCACGCGCAGCGCGCTGGCCAAGCTCGACGTGGACCCGAGCCGGCTCCTGAACTGAGCCGCGGCCGGTCAGTGGATCAGCCGGTCGGCCTCGTCGACGAAGAGCTCGTCCAGGATCAGCGCGTCCGGCTCCTCGCCCAGGCTCCAGAACACCATCAGCACGATGATCTTCAGGTCCTCGAGGTCGACCGGACCGCCATCGATGGCCGTCGCGCGGTCGATCACCATCTCGCGCATCGGCGGCGGCAGCACGCCGGCGGATTCGAGGAAGCTGACGAAGCCGATGGACGCCTCGCCCAGGTGGTCCTGCTCGGCGGGCGAGTAGACGCGCAGGCTGTCCGGGCCCTGCTCGCCGGCGTAGGACTGCGCCGCCGTCGCGAGGCCGTCGAGCCAGGACAAGGCCTCTTCGATTTCATCCGATTCGAAGCCCATCGCGGACAGCTTGCGCGTCAGCTGGGCGTGGTCGGGACATGCGTCGGGCCGCCAGTAGTTTTCGTACAGGTAGACAAGCACGTCGAACATGAACCCACTATACCCCACGGGATGAAACCCCCGTGCGGCAAAAAACCGCGTGTCGGACAGCCCGGTTCAGGCGATCGAAACCCTTTGAAACAGCTGCCCCGGAAGGCGAGCCACGCGGCCGTCGAGCTCGAGTTCGAGCAGCCGGATGTTCAGTTGCGCCGCCGACCAGCCCGTGCGGGCGACCAGGGCGTCCAGGCTGGTGGGTTCATGGCCCAGGGCGGCCAGGATGTCGTCGTCGGGATCGACATCGGAGTCACTGCTCACATCGAGCACCTTCCCCGCCTGGAGCGACCACTGCAGCTCGTCCAGCACATCCTGCGCGCATTCGACCAGCTTGGCGCCCTGCTTGATCAGCCAGTGGCAGCCGCGCGACTGCGGCGAGTGGATGGAGCCCGGGATGGCGAAGACCTCGCGGCCGGCCTCGCTCGCGAGCCGGGCACTGATGAGCGAACCCGACTGGAGCGCCGCCTCGACCACCAGGGTGCCGCGCGACAGGCCGGCGATGAGGCGATTGCGCTGCGGGAAGTTTTCCGCCAGCGGCGGCGTGCCCAGCGAGTACTCGCTCAGCACCAGCCCCTGCACCGACAGCCGGCCGGCCAGGTCCGCATGACGCTTGGGGTAGACCTGGTCGAGGCCGGTGCCGACCACGGCGATGCTGGCCGAACGGCCCTGCAGCCCACCCTCGTGCGCTGCGCCGTCGATGCCCTGGGCGAGGCCGGACACGATGGTGAGGCCGGCGTCGCTGAGCGCCTCGCCGAAGGCCCGCGCGTTCTCCAGCCCCTGCGGCGTGGCCTGGCGGCTGCCGACGATCGCCAAGCCGGGTGCCGCCAGCAGGTCGACGCGGCCCTGCGCGTGGAGCAGCAGCGGCGGGTCCGCCATCTCCAGCAGGGCCGCGGGATAGAGAGGGTCGCCGAGGGCGATGAGGCGGCGCGGGCTCTCGGGCGGCGCCTCGCGCAGCCAGCGCCGCGTCGCGGCGATGCGCTCGTCGATGTCAGGCGGGGGCTTCTCCGGCAGGGCGGCCGTCACCGGTCCCACCACCGCCTGGCGCGCCGCGGTGCCCGCATCGAGCACCGCCTGTGGCGAGCCGAAGGCAGCCAGCAGCTTGCGGGCCGATTCGCGGCCCAGGCCGGGCAGCTCCAGCAGGCGCAGCCAGGCGACCCAGTCCTCGGCCGTGCCCATGTGGCTGCACCGGGATCAGGCCATCCGGGCCGCGTTCAGCGCTGCGCCATCAGGGCTGCGTGAAGCGGTCGCCGCGGCGCACGGGCTCCTGCACCGACAGGATCAGCGCGTAGGACATGCGGTCGAAGACGCGGAACACGAACAGGAAGCCGTGGCGTTCGTCCGGCAGCTTGATCGGCTCGCCTTTCGCCGACTCGGTCTTGTCGAGGGTGCGGATGCCGTCCTTCCACAGCGCCAGCACATGGCCCTTTTCCAGGCCGTCTCGCGCGCCCTTGTTCAGCGCGACGATCTGGTTCTGGCCGGCGGCCACGGCCTCGCCGTAGACCGAGACGATCTGGCCCGAGATCGGCGACTGCGGCGCCCGCGGCACGTAGTTCTGGAACTCGCGCGGCGGCACCGGCGACAGGCGGTCGCCGACACGCACTTCCTGGCGGATGTTCGTCAGGATGAAGGTGTCCGGCACGATGTCTTCCGGCTTGGCGCCGCCGCTGGCGTCGCCCTTGCGGCTCAGCTCGGCGGTGCCCAGGTAGACGGCCTCATAGCCCAGCACCTCGTTCGTGGCGGGGTCGCGCAGCGGCTGCGGCTCGCGGAACAGGCGGAAGTTGCGTGCCTGGCCCAGGTCGCCGCGCACATAGGCCTTGTCGCCGCGGGCCAGCAGCACCCGGCCTTCCGGCGTCGCGACGACGCGCGGCGCCTTGGCCAGCTCGTTTGTCTCGAAGATCACCGCTTCGTTCAGGAACGGCTCGATCAGGTTCAGCGCGATCGCCGGGATGCCGTCGCGCGACAGGTCGCCTTCGCGCACGCGCGGCGACAGCTTGACCACGCCGCCCTCGCCGCCGCCCACGCGCAGGCGGGCCCGGCCGTTCGCCTTGTCGAGGTACAGGATCTGGCCCGGGTAGATCAGGTGCGGGTTGCGGATCTGGTCGAGGTTCATGCCCCACAGCTCGGGCCAGCGCCACGGGCTCGTGAGGAAGAGGCCGGAGATGGCCCACAGCGTGTCGCCCGTCTTGACGGTGTACGAGTCGGGCGCGTTCGGCGACAGCTCGGACAGCGGTACGCCGGCTTCGGCCACCTGGTGGGCGGTGCTGCGCTGCTTGGGGGTGATCGGGTAGTTGCCGGCTTGCGCGTTCGCGGTCGCGGCACCGAAGCAAACGCCCAACGCGAGGGTGATGGCGGCAGCCCGGGGGAACGACGGGGCGATACGGTGGCTTCGGGTCATGAAGGTAAGTCTCCGGGCGCTCAGGCAGCACAATGCTGCGTTGTGCGGTTAACTGAACCGGGCTGCGGCACGACACCGGCAGCTCGGCGAAAATCTTCATTCAGTTTCACAGATTCTGCCCCTAAACCCTTGATATCGCAACGAAATTGACTTCCGGACACACCTCCCGTGCGTCCTGTCACGCCCTCCGGCGTTGCGCGTTTCCCACATGGCCAAGCTTTCCATCCTCCGCTATCCCGACCCCCGCCTGCACACCGTGGCGAAGCCTGTCACGCAAGTGGACGCACGCATCCGACAGCTGGTGGACGACATGCTCGAGACCATGTACCAGGCCGACGGCGTCGGCCTGGCGGCCACCCAGGTCGACGTCCACGAGCGGGTGATCGTGATCGACACCTCCGAACGCCGGGACGACCCGCGCGTGCTCATCAACCCCGAACTCGTCGCCAGGAGCGAGGACATGGTCATCGGCGACGAGGGCTGCCTGTCGGTGCCGCAGGTCTACGACAAGGTGCAGCGCCATGCCCGCGTGACGGTGCGGGCGCTGAACCGCGACGGCGAGACCTATGAGTTCGAGGCCGAAGGGCTGCTGGCGGTCTGCGTGCAGCACGAGATGGACCACCTGATGGGCAAGGTCTTCGTCGAATACCTCAGCACCCTCAAGCGCGACCGCATCAAGACCAAGATGCTGAAGAAGACCCGCGACGAGCAAACCTGATGCGCGTCGTCTTCGCCGGCACCCCCGAGTTCGCCGAGGTCGCACTGGCCCGGCTGCATGCGGCCGGCTTCGCCCTGCCGCTCGTCCTGACCCAGCCCGACCGCCCCGCCGGCCGCGGCATGAAGCTGCAGCCGTCGCCGGTGAAGGCCTTCGCCGAGCGCCACGGCATCCCGGTCGCCCAGCCGCGCAGCCTGCGCCTGGACGGCAAGTACCCCGACGATGCGGCGGCGGCCCGCGCCGCACTCGAGGCGGCGCGCCCCGACGCGATGGTCGTGGCCGCCTACGGGCTGATCCTGCCCCAGTGGGTGCTCGACCTGCCGCCGCGCGGCTGCCTGAACATCCATGCCTCGCTGCTGCCGCGCTGGCGCGGAGCGGCCCCCATCCACCGCGCCATCGAGGCCGGCGATGCCGAGACCGGCATCACCATCATGCAGATGGACGCCGGGCTGGACACCGGCGACATGCTGCTGGTCGAGAAGCTGCCGATCCGCCCGGACGACACCACCGCGAGCCTGCACGACCGGCTGGCGGTGCTCGGCGGCCGGCTCATCGTCGAGGCGCTGGAGATCGCCGCCTGCGGCGGCCTGCCGCGCACGCCGCAACCTGCCGAAGGCGTGACCTACGCCCACAAGGTCGAGAAGGCCGAGGCGGCGGTCGACTGGTCGCAGCCGGCCAAGGTGATCGAGCGCCGCCTGCGCGCCTTCGATCCCTTCCCCGGCGGCACCGGCATCCTGGCCGGCGAGACCCTCAAGCTGTGGCGCGGCACGGCAAGCCCCGGCGAGTCCGCCGTGGGTGCGCCGGGCACGATCCTGTCTGCCGGCCCGGACGGCGTGAGGGTGGCCTGCGGTCGCGGCAGCCTGCTGCTGACCGAGCTGCAGCGCCCCGGCGGCAAGCGCCTGCCGGCGGCGGCCTGGCTGCAATCCCGCCCCATCGAGGCCGGCAGCGCGTTCGAGTCCCCCATCGATTGAACTTGGCGGCCCCTGCCCCATCTGAGACCCTGTCGTACCAAGGGAATCACCACCATGTTCAACCTGTTGAAGACCGCCGTGCTGATGGCCGCCATCACGGCCCTGTTCATGGCCATCGGCGCGCTCCTCGGCGGTCGCGCCGGCATGATGCTGGCGCTGGCGGTCGCGCTCGGCATGAACTTCTTCAGCTACTGGTTCTCGGACAAGATGGTGCTGAAGATGTACAACGCGCAGGAGGTCGACGAGGCCTCGGCGCCGCAGTTCTACCGCATGGTGCGCGAGCTGGCGCAGCGCGCCCAGCTGCCGATGCCGCGCGTCTACCTCATCAACGAGGATGCGCCGAACGCCTTCGCGACCGGCCGCAACCCGGAGCATGCGGCGGTCGCCGCGACGACCGGCATCCTGCGCGTGCTCAGCGAGCGCGAGCTGCGCGGCGTGATGGCCCATGAGCTGGCCCACGTGCGGCACCGCGACATCCTCATCAGCACCATCAGCGCTACCATGGCCGGTGCGATCTCGATGCTGGCCAACTTCGCGATGTTCTTCGGCGGCCGCGACAGCGAAGGCCGGCCGCACAACCCGATCGTCGGCCTGCTGGTGATGCTGCTGGCGCCGCTCGCGGCGAGCCTGATCCAGATGGCGATCAGCCGGGCACGCGAGTTCGAGGCCGACCGCGGCGGCGCGGAGATCTCCGGCGACCCGCAGGCCCTGGCGAGCGCGCTGCAGAAAATCCACCGCTATGCGCAGGGCATGCCGATGGAGGCCGCCGAGCGCCATCCGGAGACGGCGCAGATGATGATCATGAACCCGCTGTCCGGCGGCGGCCTGCGCAGCCTGTTCTCGACGCACCCCTCCACCGAGGAACGCGTCGCCCGCCTCCTGGCCATGCGCCCGGCCTGAACGGGTCGAGGGGCTGTCATCCTTCGAACTGGCCCCTCTTCGAGGGGCTTTTTCTCGTCTCGGCGGCCCCCGCCCCAGCGGACACTCTGGCGACAGACACGTCCGACCGCGACCACCGCCATGCAACGCTTCCTGCTCTCCTCCCTGCTGCTCAGTGCCGCCGCGCTCGCCGGCTGCGACATGCTGGGCGTCGAGTCGGCCGAGAAGCTGGCGGCCGCCCGCGAGGCCGACGGCCGCGCCATCGGCAGCGCCTGCCGGCATGCCAACCGCGCCATCGAGGACTGCTACGCCTTGAACAAGAAGGCCGACAAGGCCTCGGTCTTCGCCGGCTGGCGCGACATGAACGACTACATGCGCGAGAACAAGATCGAGCCGGTGGTCCCGACCCTGGCCGCCGGCGGCAAGCCCGCCGAAGCCCGATCGGAACCGAAGTCCGACGCGAAGGCCGAACCGCGCAGCGAGGCCAAGGCCGACAGCAAGCCCGCCGAGGGCGAAGCCGCCGCCGAAGCGCCGGTCGAGAAGCGCCCGGCCCGCACGCCCAAGGCCGCCAAGCACGACACCTGATCCGCCGCGGCGGCATTTCGGCCGCCTGGCGCCGCAGGCCGTCGCATCCGGCGCGACAGCCGCTCCCGTCCATCGCACAGTGGCGCTCCCTGGCCGCACCGGCCGCTGGAGACCGCCCGATGAACGCCCGCACCTTCTTCCTGTCCTCCGCCGTGGCGTTCGCCATGGCCGGCGCCACCCTGTTCGCCCTCGCCGCGGAGCGCACCGTCGGCTCCGGCCAGGTCAAGACCGAGCAACGCCCGGCCAGCGGCTTCCAGGCTGTCGAGGCCGACGGCTCGATCGACGTCGTGCTGCGCCAGGGCACGCGCGAAGGCGTCGAGGTGCGCGCCGACGACAACCTGCTGCCCCTCGTCGAGACCGAGGTGGTCGAGCGCAGCGGCGTGCCGACCCTGCGCATCCGCACCGCGCGCGGCGCAAGCTTCCACACCCGCCAGGGCATCGTCGTCACGGTCGACCTGGTGGCGCTGACGAGCGTCACGATGAACGGCTCCGGCGACCTGCGCGCCGAGCGCCTGCAGGCCCCGGCCCTGCGGCTGAACATCCACGGCTCGAGCGACGCCCGCATCGGCCAGCTCGGCACCGACGAGCTGAGCCTGAACATCGCCGGCAGCGGCGACGTGAAGGCCGGCGGCAGCGCACGCGCCCTCACGGTGGCGATCGCCGGCAGCGGCGGCGTCGACACCCGCGAGCTGGCGAGCGAAGACGTGAAGGTCAGCATCGCCGGCAGCGGCAGCGCGCGGGTGAACGCCCGGCGCGACCTGCAGGTGTCGATCGCCGGCAGCGGCGAGGTGAGCTACACCGGCGACCCCACCCTGCACCGCAGCATCATCGGCAGCGGCTCGGTCCGCAAGCGCTGAAACGCAGCCCACGCGCTGCCGAGCGGGAAAACCCGCATCGGGCGACAATCGGCCGATGAGCACCTCCCTGCGCGCCCTGATCCGCCACCCGCAATTCGCTGCCGGCGCGCGCGAGATGTCGGCCGTCAGCCTGGGCATTGCGGCCTGGGGCCTGGTCACCGGCGTCGCGATGGTGAAGGCGGGGCTGTCGGTGCCGCTGTCGCTGCTGATGACCTTCACCGTCTTCGCCGGCAGCGCCCAGCTGGCGGCGATCCCGCTGATGGGCGCCGGCTCGCCGGCCTGGGTGATCTGGGCCACGGCGCTGTGCGTCAACCTGCGCTTCGTGATCTTCAGCGCCCACTGGCGGCCCTTCTTCATGCGCTTCCCGCGCGGCCAGCGCATGCTGCTCGGCTACCTGACGGCCGACCTGAACTACGTGCTCTTCATGAAGAAGTTCAAGGAAGCCCGCGACGACGAGGGCCAGGTCGAGTACTTCCTGGGCGGCAGCAGTGCCACCTGGCTCGCGTGGCAGCTGCCGTCGGTGGCCGGCATCCTGCTCGCCGACGTGGTGCCCACGCACTGGGGCCTGGGCTTCGCCGGCGTGCTGGCGCTGCTGGGCCTGGGCTACTCGCTGCTGTCCGACAAGGCGACGAGCTTCGCCGCCGTGATTGCCGGCGCGGCGGCGGTCGCCGCCTTCGCCCTGCCCTACCGGCTCAACATGGTGGTGGCGATCGCCGCGGCGGTGTGCGTCGGGCTGATGATCGACGGCGGCGGCGATGCCGGCCGGCGCGTCCTGGCCTCACTGATGCGCGCGAAGCGGCCGGGCGGCAGCACCGGCCTGCAGCGCGAGGGAGCGGCAGGATGAACGATTTCGAAGCCTTGGTCACGATCATCGGCCTGACGGTGATCACCGTCGTCACCCGCTGCTTCTTCCTGATCCCCGAGCGCGAGCTGCGCCTGCCCGACTGGGTGCAGCGCGGGCTGCGCTATGCGCCCTTGGCCGCGCTGGCCGCGGTGGTGGTGCCCGAGGTGGTGATGAGCCACGGCCAGCTGCTGGCCACCTGGCAGGACGCCCGGCTCTACGCGGTGCTGGCGTCCACCGTCTACTTCTTCTGGCGCCGCGGCATCCTCGGCACCATCCTGGTCGGGATGGCGGTGCTGGTGCCGCTGAAGCTGGTGCTCGGCTGGTAACGAAGCCGGGGCTGGCAAGTCCGCCGCCATCGGTGTCCAATCGGGCACCCGCCGGGGAACTCGGAACCGCTTGGTAACTTTTACCGGTCCCGGCATCCCTAGAATCCGCCCTCTAACTTTGCCCGCCCATGAACGTCCTCCGTTTCGAAGACCTTGCAGCCCAAGGCAAGGCTGCCGGCCAGCGCGTGTTCATCCGCGCCGACCTGAACGTCCCCCTCGATGACGCCGGTCGCATCACCGAAGACACCCGCATCCGCGCCTCGGTGCCCTGCATCCAGCTGGCGCTGAAGGCCGGCGCCGCGGTGATGGTGACCTCGCACCTGGGCCGCCCGACCGAGGGCGAGTTCAAGCCCGAGGACTCGCTCGCGCCGGTCGCGAAGCGCCTGGGCGAGCTGCTCGGCCGCGAGGTGCCGGTGGTCGCAAACTGGGTCGACGGCGTGAGCGTCGCGCCCGGCCAGGTCGTGCTGCTGGAGAACTGCCGCGTCAACAAGGGCGAGAAGAAGAACAGCGAGGAGCTGTCGCGCAAGATGGCCGCGCTGTGCGACATCTTCGTGCACGACGCCTTCGGCACCGCGCACCGCGCCGAGGCCTCGACCTACGGCATCGCCCAGTTCGCGAAGATCGCCTGCGCCGGCCCGCTGCTCGCGGCCGAGATCGACGCGATCGGCAAGGCGCTGGCCAATCCGAAGCGGCCACTGGTGGCCATCGTGGCCGGCAGCAAGGTGAGCACCAAGCTGACCATCCTGCAGTCGCTCGCGAAGAACGTCGACCAGCTGATCGTCGGCGGCGGCATCGCCAACACCTTCCTGCTCGCGGCCGGGCTGCCGATCGGCAAGTCGCTCGCCGAGCCCGCCCTGGTCGGCGAGGCGAAGGCGGTGATCGAAGCCATGAAGGCGCGCAGCGCCGCGGTGCCGATCCCGACCGATGTCGTCACCGCCAAGGCCTTCGCGGCCGATGCGCCGGCCACCGTCAAGGCGGCGTCGGCGGTCGAGGCGGACGACCTGATCCTCGACATCGGCCCCGAGACGGCCGCGAAGCTGGCCGAGCAGCTGAAGGCCGCCGGCACCATCGTTTGGAACGGGCCGGTCGGCGTGTTCGAGTTCGACGCCTTCGCCCACGGCACCGAGACGCTGGCGCGCGCCATCGCGGCGTCGGAGGCGTTCAGCATCGCCGGCGGCGGCGACACGCTGGCCGCGATCGCCAAGTACGGCATCGAGGACCAGGTGGGCTACATCTCCACCGGCGGCGGCGCCTTCCTGGAGGTGCTGGAGGGCAAGACGCTCCCCGCCTTCGAGATCCTGCAGCGCCGTGCGCAAGGCTGAGCCGGGCCGCGCCGCGCTGCCGGCGGTCGCGCCCCTGATTGCAGCACCCACAACGACAAGACCGGAGACCTCCACCATGCCCCGCGCCACCAAGATCGTCGCCACCCTCGGCCCGTCGTCCAGCTCGCCGGAGGTGCTGACGCAGATCATCAAGGCCGGCGTCGACGTGGTGCGCCTGAACTTCTCGCACGGCAAGGCGCAGGACCACATCGACCGGGCGAACCTGGTGCGCGAGATGGCGCGCGCCGCCGGCAAGGAAGTGGCCATCATGGCCGACCTGCAGGGCCCGAAGATCCGTGTCGGCAAGTTCGAGGGCGGCAAGACGATCCTCGAGCCCGGCCAGCCCTTCATCCTGGACGCAACCAGCACCGAGCTCGGCACCAACGAGCGCGTGAGCCTCGACTACAAGGAGCTGCCGCGCGACGTGAAGCCGGGCGACACGCTGCTGCTGAACGACGGGCTGCTGAAGCTGACGGTCGACGCGGTGCGCGGCGACCAGGTGCACACCACGGTGGTGATCGGCGGCGAGCTGTCCAACAACAAGGGCATCAACAAGGCGGGCGGCGGGCTGACCGCGCCGGCCCTGACCGCCAAGGACATGGAGGACATCAAGACCGCGATGAGCTTCCAGTGCGAGTACCTGGCGGTGAGCTTCCCGAAGAACGCGACCGACATGGAGATGGCGCGCCAGCTGGCCAACGTGGCGGGCGAGCCCTGGCGGCACAAGCCGGCGCTGATCGCGAAGATCGAGCGCACCGAGGCGATCCCGGCGCTGGAGAGCATCCTGCGCGCGAGCGACGGCATCATGGTGGCGCGCGGCGACCTGGCGGTCGAGGTCGGCAACGCGGCGGTGCCGGCGCTGCAGAAGCGCATGATCAAGATGGCGCGCGAGATGGACCGCGTGGTCATCACCGCGACGCAGATGATGGAATCGATGATCGTCAACCCGGTGCCCACGCGCGCCGAGGTGAGCGACGTCGCGAACGCGGTGCTGGACGGCACCGACGCGGTGATGCTGAGCGCCGAGACGGCGGCCGGGCGCTACCCCGTGGAGACGGTGGAGATGATGTCCACCATCTGCATCGAGGCCGAGCGGGCGGAGGAGATCTCGCTGGACGCGGGCTTCACGAACAAGAAGTTCGGCCGCATCGACCAGTCGATCGCGATGGGCGCGCTGTTCACCGCGTATCACCTGGGCTGCAAGGCGATCCTGGCCCTGACCGAGTCGGGGTCGACCGCGCTGTGGATGAGCCGGCACAAGATCCACGTGCCGATCTACGGCCTGACCTCGCAGGTGGTGAGCCAGCGCAAGATGGCGCTGTACCGCAACGTGCGCCCGCTGCTGATGCCCAACTTCAGCGACCGCGACGAGGCGCTGCGCCGCGCCGAGCTGCTGCTGGTGGAGAAGGGCGTGCTGAAGCCGGGCGACACCTACGCGATCACCTGCGGCGAGCCGATGGGGTACCCCGGCGGCACCAACATGCTGAAGGTCTGCCGCGTCGGCTGACCCGCGCCACAATGGCGGGATGAGCCTCGCCCTTTCCGACATCCGCGCCGCCGCCGAGCGGCTGCGCGGCCAGGTGCTCGACACCCCCTGCATGCCCTCGCGCACCCTCTCGGCCATCGCCGGCTGCGAGGTGTTCCTGAAGTTCGAGAACCTGCAGTTCACCGCCTCCTTCAAGGAGCGCGGCGCCCTCAACAAGCTCGCGCAGCTGAGCGACACCGAGCGCGCGCGCGGCGTGCTCGCCGTCTCCGCCGGCAACCACGCCCAGGGCGTGGCCTACCACGCGCAGCGCCTGCACATCCCGGCGACCATCGTGATGCCGCGCTTCGCGCCGGCGGTGAAGGTCGAGCGCACGCGCGGCTTCGGCGCGACCGTGGTGCTCGAGGGCGACACCTTCGACGACGCCCGCGCCCACGGCCTGCGGCTGGCCCAGGAACGCGGCCTGACCCTGGTGCATCCCTACGACGACCTCGCGGTCGCCGCCGGCCAGGGCACGCTGGCGCTGGAGATGCTGGCCCAGCAGCCGGACCTCGACACCCTGGTCGTGCCCATCGGCGGCGGCGGCATGATCGGCGGCGTGGCCGTGGCCGCCAAGGCCCTGAAGCCCGGGCTGCAGGTGATCGGCGTGCAGACCGAGCGCTTCCCCGCGGTCTGGAACGCGGTCCATGGCGAACAGCGCGACAGCGCGCAGGTCACCATCGCCGACGGCATCGGCGTGAAGGTGCCGGGGGCGCTGACCGTGCCGCTCATCAAGGCGCACGTGGACGACGTGCTGCTGGTCGGCGAGGACGACATCGAGCAGGCGATCCTGATGCTGCTGGAGATCGAGAAGACGGTGGTCGAAGGGGCCGGCGCGGTCGGGCTCGCGGCGCTGATGAAGCACAGCGCGCGCTTCGCGGGACGCAGGGTGGGCCTGATCCTGTCGGGCGGCAACATCGAGCCGCTGGTGCTGGGCGAGATCATCCAGCGCGGCATGGTGAAGTCGGGGCGCCTCGCGCGCCTGCGCCTGGACGTGCGCGACGTGCCGGGGGCATTGGCCGACGTCGCCACCCTGCTGGGCAAGCTGGGCGCCAACATCGACGAGGTGCAGCACCAGCGGGCCTTCAGCTCGCTGTCGGTGGAGCGCGCCGAGATCGAGGTGGTGGTGCACACGCGGGGCGTGGCCCACATCGAGGAGATCCTGGCCGCGATGCGCGCACAAGGCTATCGCGCCGAACGCATCGGATGATGACGACCCCTCGACCGGCGGGTACGCCGGTCGATCCCCCGCGGGGATCGCGGGCCGGCTTGGGAGCGGCCCGGCGCTCGGCCCGCCCTCGCATTTGTAGCCCGGATGCGAATCCGGGATCCGGCCCTCAGCGGCGGATGCTCGCCACCATCGCTGCGACCGCCGGCACCATGTTCACCGGCACCAGCTCGACATCCTTCTGCTCGGCCGCCAGCACGCGGAACAGCTCGTCCGCGAAGCTGTGCCCGACGTAGCTCACGCCGCTGAAATCCACCTCGGCGCGCCGGAACTGGTTCAGCCGCGCCCCGACGCGACGCGCCTGCGAGCGCGACTCCAGCCCCGACTGCGTCGTCGTCAGCAGCCGCAGCGGCACCACCGTGCGCTCGAAATCGTAGCCCGCGCCGTCCGCGCTGTGCGCCTGCAGCACCTCTTCCAGCCTGCGCGTGCTGTCCAGCGCGAACGCCACGTAGATCGACGTGCCGGGATGCTTCAGCGCGCGGCCCTCGCGCCAGCGCCCGGCCTCCCAGCCGCGGTGCTGGAACGCCGACGCGTTCGCATGCAGGTCGAACACGTCCGCCAGCCGCGACGTGAAGAACAGGCCGCGGCCGCAGTGACGGTCCGGGGCGCTCGTCAGCTTGCCCTTGCTCAGCTCCAGCATCGCCAGGTGCGGCTCGTCGAGCGAGAAGGCCTCGTTCACCTTGTCGAACAGGCCCCGGCCGTCGTCCGACACCAACAACTGCGCATGGCTGGGCGTCTGGCGCATCGACACGGTGACGCTCTGGCCGGCACTGTGGTCGACGGCGTTGTTCAGCAGTTCGGTGTAGGCATGGTGGACCATGCGCCGCACCGGCTCCGGCAGCTGGAAGAAAGGCGCGAAGTCGCGCGACCAGGCCAGGTCCTCGCTCAGGCCGTCCAGCGGGTAGCGCTGCACCACCTGGCGCAGCATGCCCGGCCGGTACTGCGGCCGCGAGGTGCTGCCGCTGCGCTGCAGCCAGCCCATGTCGGCCAGCCGGCGCAAGGCCTTGTTGGCGGTCGCACGCGACACGCCGGCCCGCGCGGCGACCACGGCGGCCAATTCCTGCGGCTGCTGCTGGGCGGCCGCGGTGATCCACAGGGTGAGGGCATTCAGGTCGAGACGGGCCATGGCGGGGGTCCCTCCATCGGGAAGTTCGGTTGCTGCAGGCCAGTGTCCGCCGCCGCGGCGCCGGCTTGAGCCGGAAAAACGGCTGGAACACCGGCCATTTCGGGTGCATGCTGTCCCCCTGGGTCGTGGGGAGATCCGACACGGAGCCGGGTTTTCCCGCGGGGTGCGTCAGTACAATCGCCCGAGTTACAGCGCGGTTTCATGCCGGCTGAAGGGTTTCTCAACTTCCACGGACCTCTGCCATGCCACTCGTTTCGATGCGTCAGCTGCTGGACCATGCGGCCGACAACGGCTACGGAATCCCCGCCTTCAACGTCAACAACCTCGAGCAGGTGCAGGCGGTGATGAGCGCCGCCGACGAGGTCGGCGCCCCGGTCATCCTGCAGGCCAGCGCCGGCGCCCGCAAGTACGCCGGCGAGCCCTTCATCAAGCACCTGATCCTCGCCGCCGTCGAAAGTTACCCCAAGGTTCCGTTGGTGATGCACCAGGACCACGGCCAGAACCCGGACGTCTGCCAGGGCGCCATCGCCCTCGGCTTCAGCTCGGTGATGATGGACGGCTCGCTGCAGGCCGACGGCAAGACCATCGCCAGCTACGACTACAACGTCGACGTCACCCGCAAGGTGGTCGACATGGCGCACAGGGTGGGCGTAACGGTCGAGGGCGAACTCGGCTGCCTGGGCTCGCTCGAGACCATGAAGGGCGACAAGGAGGACGGCCACGGCACCGACGCCACGATGACGGTCGACCAGTTGCTGACCGACCCCGAGCAGGCCGCCGACTTCGTCAAGCGCACCCAGCTCGACGCCCTCGCGATCGCCATCGGCACCAGCCACGGCGCCTACAAGTTCACCCGCAAGCCCACCGGCGACATCCTGGCGATCAACCGCATCAAGGAGATCCACGCCCGCATCCCCAACACCCACCTGGTGATGCACGGCAGCTCCAGCGTGCCGCAGGAGCTGCTGGCGCAGATCCGCGAATTCGGCGGCCAGATGAAGGAAACCTACGGCGTGCCGGTCAGCGAGATCCAGGAGGCGATCAAGTTCGGCGTGCGCAAGATCAACATCGACACCGACATCCGGCTCGCGATGACGGGCGCGATCCGCAAGTTCTTCGTCCAGAACCCCGAGAAGTTCGACCCGCGCGAGTACCTCAAGCCGGCCCGGGAGGCGGCCAAGGCGGTCTGCCGCCAGCGCTACCTCGAGTTCGGCTGCGAAGGCCAGGCCGGCAAGATCAAGGCGCAGAGCCTGGTGCAGGTGGCCGAACGCTACGCACGCGGGGAACTCGCCCAGACCGTGGTCTGAAAGCGCCTGCCCGCCGCGAGACCTGAGCCCGGCACTGCCGGGCTTTTTGTTGGGCGGCCTCCTACAATCCAGGCCATGAACGCCGTGCTGAACTCCACCCTGACCTCCCTGCCCCTGCTCGCGCGCGGCAAGGTTCGCGACAACTACGCGGTGGGGTCCGACCGCATCCTGATGCTCGCCAGCGACCGCCTGAGCGCCTTCGACGTGATCATGGGCGAGCCGATCCCCGGCAAGGGCGAGCTGCTGACGCAGATGGCGCTGTTCTGGTTCGCGCACCTCGAAGGCATCGTACCCAACCACCTGACCGGCGACGACCCGGAGAGCGTGGTGACGCCGGCCGAGCGGCCCCAGGTGCGCGGCCGCTCGATGCTGGTCAAGCGCCTGAAGCCGCTGCCGGTCGAGGCGGTGGTGCGGGGCTACCTGGCGGGCAGCGGCTGGTCGGAGTACCAGCAGAGCCGGTCGGTGTGCGGCGTCGTGCTGCCGGCCGGGCTGAAGAACGCGAGCCCGCTGCCCGCGCCGATCTTCACGCCGGCCACCAAGGCCGAGATGGGCGACCACGACGAGAACATCCCGTTCGAGCGCATGCAGGAGATCATCGGCGCCGAGCTGGCCACCCGCGTGCGCGACATCGCGATCCAGCTCTACAGCCGGGCCGCGGCCATCGCCCTGAAGAAGGGCATCATCATCGCCGACACCAAGTTCGAGTTCGGCCTGGACACCGACGGCACGCTGACCCTGATGGACGAGGTGCTGACGCCGGATTCCTCGCGCTTCTGGCCGGTCGAGGGCTACGAGGCCGCGTTCCGCGAGGGCCGCAACCCGCCGAGCTACGACAAGCAGTTCGTGCGCGACTGGCTCGAGCAGGTGCGCATCGACGGCCAGCCCTGGGGCAAGCGCGCGCCGGCGCCGGCCCTGCCGGCCGAGGTCGTCGAGAAGACCGCCGCCAAGTACCGGGAAGCCCTGCAGCGCCTGACGGCGTGACCGGGCCATGTCGTCCCGCCTGCTGAAGCAGCTCGACGCCGCGATCGAGGCTGCGGGCCATCCCGTCAAGGCCGACTGCCTGCGCGCCGAGCGCGCGGGCCTGCTGGCCCGGCTGGGCCGCTTCGACGAGGCGCGGCGCGCGTTGACGGCCCTGCAGCAGCAGTACGCGCTGCAGCCGAGCATGGCGCTGAGCGCCTGGGTCAGCCTCGCCGAGGGCCTGATGGCGCACTACGGCAAGCTGGGTGCGGCCGAGGCCACCGACAAGATCCACCGGGCCTATGCGATGAGCGGTGCGGCGCGCGAGATGACCCTGCATGCGCTGGCCTGCGCCTGGCTGGCGCACCTCGACTACGTGCGGCACGACTTCGCGGCCATGGCGCGCCGTGTCGCCGAGACGCGGCGCCTGGCCGACGAGAAGCACCATGCGGCACAGTCGCGCGTGAGCCTGGTGGTGGCCCAGGCCTACCACTACGCCGGCCGCTACGAGCGGGCCCAGCCCTGGTATGCGCTGGCGCGCCAGCACGGCACGGCGGCGGGCGACGACGCGATGCTGGCCGCGCTGATGGCCAACATGGCCTGGCTGAACGCCAGCCAGGCGCGGCAGAACGTGCTGAGCGGGCCGGGCGAGGCGCAGGCGACGCGGCAGGCAATGCTGGGGGCCGAGTCGTCGCAGAACTTCGATGCGCTGGTCGGCACCGCGGCGCTGGATGCGTTGGCGCCGGTGATGCGGGCCCAGCTGCTGTCGTTGCAGGGGCGGCATGCCGAGGCGCTGCGCCTGTACGAACAGCACCTGGACGGCGCACTGGCGCAGGGGGCGGCCCACATGGTCAACTGGCTGCGCGCCGACCAGGCCTGGTGCCGGATGCAGCGGAAGCAGGACGACCTGGCGCGGATCGACGCGCAGGCGGCCGAGGCGGCCAACCGCGAGGACTGCGACCTGGACGACCGCGCCGCGACGCACAGCCGGCTGGCGCAGGTGTACGCGGCACTGGGGCAGGCCGACACCGCGCGCCGTCATTCGCAGCAGGCCGAGGCGGCGTGGCGCGCCCTGGCGGACGAGCAGGCCGAGGTGGTGCGATTGCTGGACGCCGCGCTCAACTGACTGACGATCCCCGGATTGTCATCCGGGCTACAAGACCCGTAGCCCGGATGGAGCGCAGCGGAATCCGGGAGCGGCGCCCGATCAGAACAAGGCCATGCTCAGCTTGCGGCGGTACTGGTCGACGACCGGATCCGCCGGGGCCGTGCTGACCTTGCCGGCCACCTCCACCGCCCCCTTCGGCGCGGCGGCCTCGGCCTTCGGTGCCGGCTTGCTCATCAGCTCGAGCACTGCGACGTAGGTCTTGCGCGCCAGTTCGCCGTTCCAGGCCTTGTCGCGCATGATGATCTCCAGCAGCTCGTCCATCGCCTGCGTGAAGCGCTGCGCCGCGAAATGCACCTGCGCCAGCTCGAAGCGCGCCTCGAAGTCGCGCTTGTTGGCCGCGATCGCCGCGGCCAGCGCCTCGGGACTGCGCGCGGACGCCGCCTGCTCGCAGGCCTCGAGCCAGCGGCCGGCGGCCGACAGCCGCGCGTCCAGCATCACCTTGCTCGCGACCGGGTCGAAGGCGCGCCGCGCATCGTCGACGCGGCCCACCGTCAGCAGCGCGCGCAGGTAGTCGTAGCGCGCCGCATCGTTGCCCGGGTCGATCGCCACCGCCTCCTGCAGGCGCTCGAGCGCGCTGTCGGCATCGCCGTCGGCCAGCAGCTCCTCGGCGGCCGCCAGGTCTTCCTCGGCCGCCATCTCCTCGGCGCTCGGCACGTGCCGGTCCAGGAACTCGCGCACCTGCGCCTCGGGCAGCGCGCCGACGAAGCCGTCGACCGGCTGGCCGCCCTTGAACAGGACGCAGAAGGGAATGCTGCGCACGCCGAACATCTGGGACAGCTGGCCCGAGATCTCGGGCTGCTCGTCGGCATTCAGCTTGGCCAGCTTGAAGCGGCCCGCGTAGGCGACCTCGAGCTTTTCGAGCACCGGCGCCAAGGCCTTGCACGGGCCGCACCACGGCGCCCAGATGTCCAGCAGCACCGGCTGCTCCATCGAGGCGTTGATCAGGTCGGCTTCGAAGTTCTGAATCGAGATGTCCATCGTGTTCCGGCAAAGGGAGGCGGCTGGGAGGCAGGTGAAGCCGCGCCGCCTACAATTCAAGGTTTTCCAGCCCTGGAGCGAGCCCGTGAGCAGCGCCCCCCTGGTTGGCGTGGTGATGGGATCCAGCAGCGACTGGGAGACCCTGCGCCTCGCGACCGAGATTCTCGCCGAGTTCGGCGTGCCCTATGAAGCGCGCGTGGTCTCTGCCCACCGCATGCCCGACGACATGTTCGCCTACGCCGAGTCGGCGGCGGCGCGCGGCCTGTGCGCCATCATCGCCGGCGCCGGCGGCGCCGCCCACCTGCCCGGCATGCTGGCCGCCAAGACGACCGTGCCGGTGCTGGGCGTGCCGGTCGCGAGCCGCCACCTCCAGGGCGTCGATTCGCTGCACAGCATCGTCCAGATGCCCAAGGGCATCCCGGTCGCCACCTTCGCCATCGGCAGCGCCGGCGCGGCCAACGCGGCCCTGTTCGCGGTCGCGATGCTGGCCACGGGACAGCCGGCCCTGCGCACCCAGCTCGAGGCCTACCGCGCGCGCCAGACCGAGGCCGCCCGTGCCATGACCGACAACCTCAAATGAACCGCTTCATCCCCCCGGGCCAGGTGCTGGGCGTGATGGGCGGCGGCCAGCTCGGCCGCATGTTCGTGCACGCCGCCCAGCAGATGGGCTATGCCACGGCCGTGCTCGACCCCGACAAGGACAGCCCCGCCGGCCTCGTGGCGCACCACCACATCGACACCGGCTACCTGGACGCCACCGGCCTGGCCCAGCTGGGCGCCCAGTGCGCGGCCATCACGACCGAGTTCGAGAACGTGCCCGCCGACGCGCTGCGCACCCTGGCCGCGATGCGCCCCGTCGCACCGTCCGGCGACGCGGTGGCGGTGTGCCAGGACCGCGCCGCCGAGAAGGCCCACTTCGGCGCCTGCGGCGTGCCCTGTGCCCCGCATGCGCTGATCGAGACGGCCGAACAGCTCGCCGCCGTGCCCGACACCCTGCTGCCCGGCATCCTGAAGACGGCCCGCCTCGGCTACGACGGCAAGGGCCAGGTGCGCGTCGCCGACCGCGCCGCGCTGGCCGCCGCCTGGGCCGGCCTGAAGCAGGTGCCGTGCGTGCTGGAGCAGATGCTGCCGCTCGCCTACGAGGTCAGCGTGATCGTCGCGCGCGGCGCCGACGGCGCGACGGTGCACTTCCCGCTGCAGCAGAACCTGCACCGCGACGGCATCCTCGCGGTCACCCGCGTGCCCTCGCCCGACGTCACCGCCGACGTGCAGCAGCAGGCCATCGCCGCCGCCGGCCGGATCGCCTCGACGCTCGGCTACGTCGGCGTGCTGTGCGTCGAGTTCTTCGTGCTGCGCGACGGCCGCCTGGTCGCCAACGAGATGGCGCCGCGCCCGCACAACTCCGGCCACTACACGCTGGACGCCTGCGACCAGTCGCAGTTCGACCTCCAGGTCCGCACACTCGCCGGCGCCCCGCTGGCCGCGCCGCGCCTGCACTCGCCGGCGGTGATGCTGAACCTGCTGGGCGACCTGTGGTGGCGCGACGGCCGCGAGGCCGAGCCCGACTGGGCCGCGGTGCTGGCGCTGCCCGGCGTGCACCTGCACCTCTACGGCAAGGCGAGCGCGCGCCCCGGCCGCAAGATGGGCCACCTGACCGTCACCGCCGAGACCGCGGCCCGCGCCAACGCCGTCGCCCTGCAGGCAGCCGGGCACCTGGGCCTCGCGGCCTGGTGACGCGCCGCCCCTGACGGAGCCTTCGCGTGCTGCTCGACGCCCGTGATTCGCAGGACGCCAGCGCCGTGGCGCGGGCGGTGGGCGAGGCCGCCCGCACGCTCGCGGCCGGCGAGCTGGTCGGCCTGCCGACCGAGACCGTCTACGGCCTGGGCGCACGTGCCGACGACGACGCTGCGGTCGCGAAGATCTTCGCCGCCAAGGGCCGCCCGGCCGACCACCCGCTGATCGTCCACGTGCCCGACGTCGGGGCGGCCCAGGTCTTCGCGGCCGACTGGCCGGCCCTGGCGCAGCGGCTCGCGGCGCGCTTCTGGCCCGGCCCGCTCACGCTGATCGTGCCGCGTGCGCCGGGCGTCGGCGGCGCGGCCGCCGGCGGCCAGGACAGCATCGGCCTGCGCTGCCCCGCGCACCCGGTGGCGCAGGCGCTGCTGCGCGAGGTCAAGGCGCTGGGCGTGCCGGGCGTGGCCGCCCCGAGCGCGAACCGCTTCGGCCGCATCAGCCCGACGCGCGCCGCCCACGTCGTCGAGGAGTTCGGCGACGCGCTGCTGGTGCTGGACGGCGGCGACTGCGAGGTCGGCATCGAGTCGAGCATCGTCGACTGCACGCGCGGCCACCCGGTGCTGCTGCGCCCCGGCATGCTGTCCCGCGCGCAGCTGGAGGCGGCGGCCGGCGAGCCGCTGGCCGACCCCGACGCCGCCGCACCGCGCGCCTCGGGCACGCTGGAGGCCCACTACGCCCCACGCGCCAAGCTGCGCCTGATGGCCGGCCCGATGCTGAACACGGCGTTGCAGATGCTCGAAGGCTCGACATTGAAGCTGGCGGTATATTCGCGGACCGTGCCGGCGCCCAAGGCGGTCCGCGGCCTGCGCCACCGCCGCATGCCGGACCAGGCCGCCCAGGCGGCGCACGAACTTTTTTCCGCGTTGCGCGAACTCGATGCCGAGGACGTGCCTCTGATCTGGGTGGAAGAGCCGCCCGCCGACCCCGCGTGGGACGGCGTGCGCGACCGCCTGCAACGGGCCGCGGCCGCCTGAGCCGCAGCCTGCACCACGCTTGTTCACCACCCTTCTTCACCCCATTTCCTGTCTGGAGAGTTCATGAAGTTCAAGGCTGATCCGAAGCACCGCGGCTGGCTGCTGCGCGGCACGTCCGCCGTCGCCGCCGCGCTGCTGCTGGCCTCGTGCGGCGGCGGCACCCAGGTCGACCACTTCACGCCGGGCCGCCTGCTTGCCTTCGGCGACGAGTCGAGCGTGATCACCTCGACCGGTGCGAAGTACAGCATCAACGGCTACAACGTCGACGCGAACAATGCGCCGACCACGATCAACTGCAACGTCAACCCGATCTGGATCCAGTTCGTCTCGGGCATCTACAACCTCGTGTTCGCGGGGTGCAACACGGACGGCGCGACCCCCACCGCCCGCACGCTGGCCCAGCCGAACGCCACCGTCGGCGACGTGACGGACCAGATCACGCAGTTCAGCTCCGGCGACTCGATCTCGGGCCGCGACATGGTGACGCTGCAGGCGGGCGCCAACGACATCGTCGGGCTCTACAAGCAGTTCCCGGGGCTGGACGCGAACGCGCTGCAGTCCGCCGCGTGGAACGCGGGCAACGCGCTCGGCGCGCAGGTGATCCGGCTCACCGACCTGGGGGCCAAGGTGATCGTCGCGACCGCGCCCGACATGGGCCTCTCGCCCTTCGCTGCCAAGGAAGAGGCGGCGAACCCGGGGCGGGCCGCCTTCCTGACCGCCTTGAGCTTCCAGTTCAATGCCGCGCTGCGCCTCAAGCTGGAAGAGGTGAAGAACGGCGGCAAGTCGGTCGGCCTGGTGGTGTTCGACGAACGCCTGCAGGACATGGCGCGCAACTACCCGAACTACGGGCTGGTCAGCACGAACGTGGCCGCCTGCACCGACGCCGCCGTCCTGCCCAACTGCAGCACCACCACGCTGAAGAAGGTGCCCGATTCCGGATCGGTCGATGCGACCTCGAGCAACTTCCTCTGGGCCGACGACCTGCATTTCGGCCCGACGGCGCATTACCAACTCGGCTCCATGGCCGCGAGCCGCGCCAACAACAACCCCTTCTGAGGCTTCAGCCTTCTTTACACGCCGGCCGGGTTTCTCCGGCACGGCGCGGGCAGGTGTCCTCCGTATAGTCGCCGGCAGCAGTCGTTTCCAGACACGCGGCCGGCGCCCCTCCTTCATGCACCGGCCGCCTTCACCAAGGGGCCTCCATGAAGAACATCCGATCCTGGGGTGCCGCGGCACTCGCGTCGCTGCTGCTGGCCGCCTGCGGCGGCGGCGGTGACGGCGACCAGTCGCCGCGCGTGCGCTACACCGCGCTGGTGTCGTTCGGCGACAGCCTGAGCGACGTGGGCAGCTATGCGACAACCGGGCTCGTCGCCGCCACCCATGGCGGGCGCTACACGGTGAACAGCCCGACCGCGAAGAACTGGACCGAGCTGCTCGCCGGCCAGCTGGGCACCGGCACGCCCTGCGCCGCGCAGACCGGGCTGGAATCCTCCGGCCCGCTCGCCGGCCTGGCGCAGGCCAAGGCCGACCACGCCGGCTGCTTCGGCTACGCCCAGGGCGGCGCGCGCGTCACCAACCCCGTCGGGCCGGGCAACAAGGCCCTGCTCCCCGGCAGCACGACCGGCTACGTCGGCCAGTTGACCGATCCGGTGGTGAACCAGATCACGCGCCACCTGGCGGCGTCCCCCGGCAACGTGTTCAGCGGCAGCGAGCTGGTGACGGTGATGGCCGGCGGCAACGACGTGTTCATCAACCTGGCCGCCGTCAGCGCCGGCGGCGCGACGCCGACGCAGGCGGTGACCGCGATGGGCCAGGCCGGGGCCGAACTGGCCGGCTACATCAAGGGCATGATCCTCGCCAAGGGCGCGACGCGCGTCGTGGTGGTGAACCTGCCGGACGTCAGCCAGACGCCGCTCGCCTACCACCAGAGCGCCAGCGTGCAGCAGCTGATCAGCACCATGGTGACCACGTTCAACGGCCAGCTGCATGCCGGCCTCGCCGGCACCGCCGGCGTGCTGGAGGTGGATGCCTACACGCAGGGGCGCGACCAGATCGCCCGCCCGCAGCTGTACAGCCTGAGCAACGTGACCGACCCGGCCTGCGACAAGACCAAGTCGCTGTTCGACAGCGCGCTGGTGTGCTCCACCGACACCACCATCGCCGGCGACGTGTCGCACTACGTCTTCGCCGACGACGTGCACCCCACGCCGTTCGCCTACCAGCTGCTCGCGCAGTTCGTCGCCAAGCGCATGGTCGAGAGCGGCTGGCTCTGAGCCGGCACGCGGCCCTGCAACGCAACGCACGCACAAGGACATTCCCATGACCCGGATCCCCGTCATCAAGACCCTGGCGATCGCCGCGCTGTCCCTCGCCGGCAGCACGGCGGCACTCGCCCAATCGGCCGGCACCTGGATGGTGAAGGTCGGCGCCAACCAGATCTCGCCGCAGGTGAAGAGCGACGACCTGAGCGCGCCCAGCCTGCCGAACAGCCAGGTCGACGTGAAGAGCGACACCCAGCCGATCGTGACGCTGGCCTACATGCTGACCGACCACGTGTCGCTGGAGTTCTTCGGCGGCCTGGCCTACAAGCACGAGGTGGTCGGCGACGGCGCGCTGTCGGGCGTCGGCAAGCTGGGCACGATCAAGCAGGTGTCGCCGACGCTGTTCGCGCAGTACCGCTTCCTGGAGGCGTCGTCGGCGCTGCGGCCCTACGTGGGCGCGGGGCTGACCTATGCGCACTTCTTCGGCGAGGAGGGCTCGGGGTCGCTGACGGCGCTGACCAACCCGGGCGGGCGGCCGACGCAGCTGTCGGTAGACTCGGCCTTCGGCGCCTCGTTCCAGCTCGGCCTCAGCTACCAGTTCAACGAGCGCTGGTTCGTGGACGGGTCGGTGGTCAAGACCTACCTGAAGACCACCACGACGCTGTCGACGGGGCAGTCCATCGACACCAAGCTCGACCCGATCTCCACGAACCTGTCGATCGGGTATCGGTTCTGAGAATGAACGACGATCCCGGATTGGCATCCGGGCTACTTGGATCCGTAGCCCGGATGGAGCGCAGCGCAATCCGGGAGCGGCGCTCGATCAGTTCAAGGTGTCGTTGATCACCCACTGCGTCAAGGCTTCCAACGCCGGCCTCGCGGCGTTGGCGCTCGGGTGGTTCACGATCGCCACGAGCACGTAGCGCTTCCCGCTGTTCCCGAGGACGAAGCCGGCGATCCCGGCGACGTCGCGCAGCGAGCCGGTCTTCAGGTGCGCACGGCCCAGCGCCATGCGCGAGCGGCGCATCGTGCCGTCCAGGCCGCTCACCGGCAGCGAGCTCACCAGCTCCGGCATCACCGGTGCGGCCCATTCGGCCTGCAGCACGCGCGCCAGCAGCTGCGCCGTCACCCGGGAATCGCGCGACAGCCCCGAGCCGTTGTCGACCGTGACCGCCGGCGCCGCATCGGGCCAGCGCTCGGCCAGCCACTGGCGCAGCACCTCGCGCGCCAGCTCGGGCGAGCCCAGCCCCCGCTGCGTCAGGCCCAGCGTCAGGAATAACTGCTGCGCCATCACGTTGTTGCTGTACTTGTTGATGTCGCGGATCACCTCGGCCAGCGGCGGCGACACCATCTCGAAGCTCGGCGGCGTCGAGGGCGCCGTCCCGTCGCGCACCCGGCCCGTCAGGCGACCGCCCATCTCGTGCCACAGGCCCAGCAGCAGGCGCTCGTTGTAGCGCTGGGGCTCGGGCCAGGCAATCGACCACGCCTTCTCGCCGCACAGCTTGCGGAAGCCGCCGGCCAGGCGCAGCGTCGCCGGCTCGGCCACGTCCAGCTGCAGCGGCGCGCGCCAGTCGTCGCACGGGCCGGCGATGAGCGGCACCGAGGCCTCGATCCGCACCCCGGCCAGCGGCACGTCGGAGATCACCCGCGCCACGTTGCCGGCCGCGTCCGGCACGAAGCTCAGCGTCAGCGACTTGTAGTTCAGCAGCAGCGCATCCGGCTGCACGTTGTAGGGCCGCAGCGGGTCGTTGTCGAAATCCGCCGCGCCCTGCGGCGAGGGACGGAAGGCGCTGCGGTCGAGCACGATGTCGCCGCGGATCTCGCGCACCCCCAGCTGCTGCACCCGGCGCAGCATCATCCACAGCCGCTCGGGCACCAGCTTCGGGTCGCCGGTGCCGCGGATCACCAGGTCGCCGTCGAGCACGCCGTTCGGCCCGGGCCGGCGCACCGTGCCCTGCAGCCAGACGGGGGTCGACCAGGTCCAGGACGGGCCCAGGATCTCCAGGGCCGCCGAGGTGGTGAGCAGCTTCATCAGCGAGGCCGGGTTGACCGGCTGGCGCGACTGCCAGTCCAGGCGCGGCGCGCCCGCGCCGACCTCCTGGACCCAGGCGACCAGCGCCTCGCGCGGCAGCCCGGCCTGTTCCAGCGCCGCCTCGGCCTCGGCCGGCAGCGGGGCGGCCTGCAGCGGCAGCACGGCCCACAGCGCTGCGAGGGCCAGCCCCCCCCGGATGCGTCTCCCTACATTCCCCATGCGGGGATGATCGCACGCACCCCGGGCTTTAGACTGTCGGAAATGGGCATCCTGCTGGCTTTCGACACCTCCACCGACGCGATGGGCATCGCCCTGGTCCTGCCCGGGCCGCGATCCCTCGCCCGCGACCTGCCGGGCGGCCCCCAGGCCTCGGCCGCGCTGATCCCCGCCCTGATGGGCCTGCTGGCCGGCGAGGGGCTGGCCCTGTCCCAGGTCGACGCGATCGCCTTCGGCTGCGGCCCGGGCGCCTTCACCGGCCTGCGCACCGCCTGCTCGGTGGCCCAAGGGCTGGCCTTCGGGGCCGGCAAGCCGGTGCTCGCGGTCGACAGCCTGATGCTGGTGGCCGAGGATGCGCGCGCGCAGACCGGCGCCGCCGAGGTCTGCGTCGCGATGGACGCGCGCATGGACGAGATCTACGCCGGCCGCTACCGCTGGGACGGCGCCGCCTGGCAGGCGACGCAGGCGCCGGCGCTGCAGACGCTGGAGGCCTTCAACGCCGGCCTGGCGCAACCCACCGCGGTGCTGGCCGGCTCGGCACTCGCCGCCTTCGGCGAGCGGCTCGCGATCCCGCCGCAGGCGCTGCAGGTGCCGGACCCGCGTTCGCGCGCCGAAGCCCTGGCCCGCCTCGCCGCGCAGCTGTGGTCGCAGGGCCGCGCGGTCGACGCCGCCCACGCCCTGCCGGTCTACCTGCGCGACAAGGTGGCCCAGACGACGGTCGAGCGCGAGCACGACAAGGCCCTGAAGGCCAAGGTGGTCGCATGAGGCGGGCCGAGCGCAGGGCCGCTCCCAAGCCGGCCCGCATTCCCTTGGGGGATCGATCGATGTACCCATCGAGCGAGGGGTCGTCATGAGCGCCGTCCTGCGCGACAAGCGCCTCTTGCTGCCGATGGGCATCACCCAGCTCGACGCCGTGCTGCAGATCGAGCGCCAGGCCTACGACTTCCCCTGGACCCACGGCAACTTCATCGACTCGCTCGCCGCCGGGTACGTCGCGCGGGTGATCTATGGCGAGCGCGGCGAGATGATGGGCTACTTCATCGCGATGCCCGGCGTCGACGAGATGCACCTGCTCAACCTGACGGTGGCCCCGGCCTTCCAGCGCCAGGGCCATGCGCGCTTCCTGCTCGACGAGCTGGTCGGCGTGTGCCGCGAGCGCGGCGCGGCCCAGCTGTGGCTGGAGGTGCGGCAGAGCAACGAGCGCGCCCGCGCCCTGTACCTGCGCTACGGCTTCCAGGCCATCGGCACGCGCCGCGGCTACTACCCGGCCTCGCGCAGCACCCACCCGAGCGGGCGCGAGGACGCGGCCGTGATGAGCCTGCAGGTCGGCCTGCAGCGGAAGGACGGCCATGCGGTGGAGTGAACGCCAGGTCGCGATGCTGCGCGAGATGGGGATCCGGGTCTGGGAAACGCCCGGGGCCGCGCCGGACGGCGCGGCGGAAGCCGCGGTCGCCCAAGCCGTCGCGGCGGCCGACGAAGCGCGGGCCGAGGCCCCGGACGCCGCGCCACCGCCCGCAAGCCGCGCCGTGGCCGCGCCGCCCCCCGCCGCCGTCGTGCGCGGTCCCCGTCCGGCCGGCGTCGCCGACATGGACTGGCCCGCCCTGCGCGAGGCGGTCGCCGGCTGCACGGCCTGCAAGCTGTGCAGCGGCCGCACGCAGACGGTGTTCGGCGTCGGCCACCCGCAGGCCCACTGGATGATCGTCGGCGAGGCGCCGGGCGAGCAGGAAGACCGGCAGGGCGAGCCCTTCGTCGGCAAGTCGAGCCAGCTGCTCGACAGCATGCTGCGCGCCATCGCGCTGACCCGCGCCGAGGCCGAGCCGGCGCGCCAGGTGTTCATCGCCAACACGTTGAAGTGCCGCCCGCCCGGCAACCGCAACCCGGAGCCGGAGGAGCTCGCGCAGTGCGAGCCCTTCCTGATCCGCCAGATCGAGCTGGTACGCCCGCGCGTGATCCTGGCCATGGGCCGCTTCGCGGTGCAGAGCCTGCTGCGCAGCAGCGAGCCGATCGGCCGCCTGCGCGGCCGGGTCCACACCTACCAGGGCGTGCCGCTGATCGTCACCTACCACCCCGCCTACCTGCTGCGCAACCCGGAAGACAAGGCCCGCGCCTGGGACGACCTGTGCCTGGCGCTCGACACCCTGCAATCCGCCTCCCCCGCGACGGGCGCATGAGTTCCGGCGCAGCACCCTGGCCCGACCTCGAGCAGCTGCCCTGCATGGTGCTGCGCCTGTCGACCGAGTGCGTGGTGCTGCAGGGCAACCGGGCCTTCCTCGAGTTCTGCGGCGGCGCCACGGCGGCCGACGCCGGCCTGCTGTGGCAGGCCCTGCTCGGGCCGGAATCGCGCGCCACGCTCGCGAACCGGCTGCTCGCACGGGCCGATTTCTCGCTCCACCTGCGCATGCAGTGCGCCCCCCGGTCGACCGGCGGCGCCTGCTGGCTGGACTGCGATGCGCGCTGGCAGCCTCCGACCGCCGCCCGGGACGGCCACTACCTGTGCGTGCTCTACGACGTGACCGAGAGCCGCAGCGCCGAGCTCTCGGCGCGCGCCCGGGCCGACCAGTTCCAGCTGCTGGCCGACAATGTGCCGGTGCTGATCGCCTACTACCAGGCGAGCACGCTGCGCTGCCTGTTCGCGAACAAGCTCTACGCCCAGACCTTCGGCTGGGACGAGCAGTCCATCGTCGGGCACACGGTGGCCGAGATCATCGGCGAGCCGGCGGCGCGCCAGATCCAGCCGCAGGTCGACCAGGTGATCCGCGAGCGCCGCAGCGCCTCGTACGAGCGCGAGTTGGTCGGCGCCGACGGCCAGCGGCGCTGGATCGAGGTCAACCTGCTGCCGCACGTTGCCGCCGAGGGCGACGCGACCGCCGCCTTCGTGCTCATCGCCGACATCACCAAGCACCGCCTGGCCGAGCAGGCGGTGCGCGAGTCGGAGGAGCGGCTCGCGCAGTTCATGCAGGCGAGCGCCGAGGGCATCGTGTTCCACCAGGACGGCGTGATCACCGATGCCAACCCGCCGGTCAGCGCCCTCACCGGCTACAGCGTCGAGGAGCTGCGGGGGCGGCAGACCCTGTCCTTCATCGCCCCCGACCAGCTGGCGCGCGCTGCGGCCACGCAGTCGGCCGGCGCGGAGCTGACCTACGACAGCGCGGTGATCCACAAGGATGGGCGGCGCATCCCGGTGGAGTTCACGGTGCGCACCATGCTGCGCAACGGCCAGCGCATGCGCATGACGCTGATCCGCGACCTGCGCGACCGCCAGGCGGCGCAGGAGCGCATCCACCACCTGGCGCACCACGACGCGCTGACGCAGCTGCCCAACCGCATGAGCTTCATGGAGACGCTGGAGCACCGCATCACCGGTGCGCGCAGCAGCGACTCGCAGCTCGCGCTGCTGTTCATCGACCTGGACCACTTCAAGCGCGTCAACGATTCGCTCGGCCACCTGATCGGCGACACGCTGCTGCACACCGTGTCGCAGCGCATCGTGCAGAGCCTGCGCTCCACCGACCTGGTGGCGCGCTTCGGCGGCGACGAGTTCGTCGTGCTGTTGCCGGGCGTGCTGCAGCGCAGCGACGTGGAGGAGGCGACGCAGAAGCTGCTTGCCGCCATCGAGGTGCCGGTGAACGCCGACGGCCGGCTGATCTCGGTGACGCCGTCGGTGGGCATCGCGCTGTTCCCGCACGACGGGCAGACCGCCGACGAGCTGATCAAGAACGCCGACACCGCGATGTACCTCGCGAAGGCGCGCGGACGGGCCACCTACCAGTTCTTCACGCCGGCGATGGCGCGCTCGGCGTATGCGGCGCTGGTGATGGAAAGCCAGATGACGCAGGCGCTGGAGCGCGAGGAATTCGTGCTGCACTTCCAGCCGCAGGTGCGCTCGCACGACGGCGTGCTGGTCGGGGTGGAGGCGCTGATCCGCTGGAACCATCCGGAGCGCGGGCTGCTGATGCCGGACCATTTCATCCCGCTCGCCGAGCAGCAGCGGCTGATGCTGCCGATCGGGCAATGGGTGCTGCGCGACGCGCTGCGCTGCGCGCGGCGCTGGCACGACGCGGGCGTGAGCGACGTGCCGGTGGCCGTGAACCTGTCGAGCGTGCAGTTCCAGGCCGGCGGCTTCATCGGGCTCATCGCCGACCTGCTGCGCGAGGAGGGCGTGCCGGGCCGCCTGCTCGAGCTGGAGCTGACCGAGCGGATGCTGATGGACGACCTGGGCGAGGTGAAGGACCGGCTCTCGGAGCTGAAGGCGATGGGGATCCGCATCTCGGTCGACGACTTCGGCACCGGCTACTCGTCGCTCGGGCACCTGAAGGAGCTGCCGATCGACAAGATGAAGATCGACCGCTCGTTCGTGAAGGACCTGCCGGACGAGCACGACTCCGCGGCGATCGCGCGCGCCATCGTGCAGCTGGCGCGCAGCCTGGACATCACGGTGATCGCCGAGGGCGTGGAGACGATCGCGCAGCAGGAATTCCTGACGCGGGTGGGGTGCGACGAGCTGCAGGGCGAGCTGGTCAGCGCGCCGCTGCCGGCGGCGGCGTTCGAGGCCTGGGCGCTGGCGCTGGCGCGGCCTGTCACGGCATGAAGGACGCCCCCCGGATTGGCATCCGGGCTACAGGAACTGCTGGTATTCGTAGCCCGGATGGAGCGCAGCGGAATCCGGGGTTCAGCCCGTCCGCGCCTTCTTGACCGGCCGCGTCCACCCCTCGAGCGACACCTGCTTCGCCCGCGACACCGTCAGCTGCCCCGCCGGCGCGTCCTTCGAGATCGTCGAGCCGCCGCCGATGGTGGCGCCCGCGCCCAGCACCACCGGCGCGATCAGCACGCAGTTGCTGCCGACGTGCACGTCGTCGCCGATCACCGTGCGGTGCTTGTTCGCGCCGTCGTAGTTGGCGGTGATGCTGCCGGCGCCGTAGTTGACCCGCTCGCCCACCGTCGCATCGCCCAGGTAGGCCAGGTGGTTGGCCTTCGCGCCCTTCGCGAGCGTCGAGTTCTTCACCTCGACGAAGTTGCCGATGTGCACCTCGTCGCCCAGCTGCGCGCCCGGCCGCAGCCGCGCAAACGGGCCGACCAGCGCGCCGCGCCCGACACTCACGCCCTGCGCCTCGCCGTCGATGTGGGTGAAGGGGTGGATCACCGCGCCGTCCGCGATGCGCGCGTTGCGCACCACGCAGTTCGCGCCGATGCGCACGCCGTCGCCCAGCGTCACCTCGCCTTCGAACACGCAGTTGACGTCGATCTCGACGTCGCTGCCGCACTGCAGCGTGCCGCGCAGGTCGAAGCGCGCCGGGTCGGCCAGGCGCACGCCCGCCTCCATCAGCGCCTCGGCGCGCCCGCGCTGGTAGCGGCGCTCCAGGTCGGCCAGCTGCAGCGGGCTGTTCACGCCCAGCACCTCGGTCTCGCTCTTCGGCTGCGCGGCGACCACCGGCACGCCGTCGGCCACCGCCATCGCCACCACGTCGGTCAGGTAGTACTCGCCCTGCGCGTTCTCGTTCTTCAGGTTCGCCAGCCAGCGCTTGAGCAGCGCGGTCGGCGCGGCCATCACGCCGGTGTAGACCTCGCGGATCCCGCGCTGCGCCGGCGTCGCGTCCTTGTGCTCGACGATGGCGCGCACCGCCTCGCCGTCGCGCACGATGCGGCCGTAGCCGGTGGCGTCGGGCAGCACGATCGTCAGCAGCGCGAGCTTCGTCCCGCCGCTCGCCTCGACCAGCGCGCGCGCCGTGGCCGCCTCGATCAGCGGCGTGTCGCCGTTCAGGACCAGCGTGATGCCCTCGTCCTGCAGCCGCGGCACGGCCTGCTGCACGGCATGGCCGGTGCCCAGCTGCGGCATCTGCCGCACGAAGAGCAATCCGGGTGCCTGCACCGCCGACTCGACCGCGTCCGCCCCATGGCCCGTGATGACGATGGTGCGATCCGCGCCCAGGGATGCGGCCGTCGCCAGAACATGCTGCAATAGGCTGCGCCCGGCCAGCTTGTGCAAGACCTTGGGCAGGCCGGATTTCATGCGGGTCCCTTTGCCCGCGGCCATGATCACGATGTCGAGTGCCATGCAACGTCCTCTGTCAAGGTTCGGGATTATCGGTGTTGTGTTCCTGCTGACCATCCTGCTTTCGGGGTGTGGTGCGATGCGGCTCGCCTACAACCAGGCGCCCGACCTGAGCTACTGGTGGCTGGACAAGTACATCGACTTCAACGACGCGCAGACCCCGCGCGTGCGCGACGCCATCACCGGCTGGTTCCGCTGGAACCGGCGCACCCAGCTGCCCGACTACGCGCAGTGGCTCGACCGGCTGGCCGCCGACCTGCAGCAGCCCGTCACGCCGGCCCAGGTGTGCCGCTGGACCGACGAGGTCGAGGCGCGCATGTTCACCGGCCTCGACCAGGCGCTGCCGGCGCTGGCCGAGACGGCGCTGTCGCTGACGCCGGAGCAACTGAAGCACATCGAGAAGCGCTATGCGAAGGTCAACGCGGACTTCGCCGACGACTACCTCCAGGAAGACCCGCAGGACCGGATGAAGGCGACGATCAAGCGCACGATGGAGCGCGCCGAGATGCTGTACGGCGACCTGGACGAGGCACAGACCGAACGCGTGCGGCGCGCGATGATGGCCTCGCCCTTCGACCCGGAACTGTGGCTGGCCGAGCGCAAGGCGCGCCAGCAGGACGTGCTGCAGACGCTGCGGCGGCTGCTGGCCGAACGGCCGCCGCAGCCCCAGGCCCAGGCGGCGCTGCGGGCCATCGCCGAGCGGGTGCAGCGTTCGCCGCGCGAGGGCTTCCGCAGCTACCAGGAGAAGCTCACGCGCTACAACTGCGACATCGCGGCGCAGCTGCACAACACGACCTCGCGCGAGCAGCGGCAGTTCACGGAGAAGAAGCTGCGCGGATGGGCGGCCGACTTCCGCGCCCTGGCCGCCGACAGCGGCCGCTAGGGCCTGTTCACGACGGCGGCAGCTGGATCGTCACGCGCCGCGGGTTGATCCCGGTCTGCGGGAAATCCTTCAGCGCCGCCTCGAACATCGCCGAGATCAGTGCGTCGCTGCCCATCGTCGCCCCGTCGTTGGCGGCGCGCGCCTCGTACACCACCTGGCCGGACTGCCGGTCGCGGATCAGCACCGCGACCTCGCGGTCGTAGCGCGTCGAGTCGATGTAGCGCGGCCCCCAATACCCCGGCGGCCCCCAGAACGGCCCGCGGCCGTAGCCGTAGCGCGACCGGTAGAGGCCCCCATGCCACCACAGCGGGTCGTCGTACGGCGAGATGTCGTAGCGGTTGATGCGCGCACCGACCTGCACCGTGAAGTCGGCCGCCTTCGCATCGCCCGCTTCGCTGAAGCCCGCCGCCTGCAGCGAATGCCGGGCCATCGATTCCAGCTTCTCCTGCTCCATCGCCCGCGCCTGCTGCGACGGCAGCCGCTCGAAGGCGTAGGTCGACGCGCTGCGCCCGGCCGGCCACTGGCTGTAGGTGGACACGTCGCTGTCGACCGCGTTCATCGCGGCACAGCCGCCCAACCCCAGCAGGGTGCCGGCGAGCAGCAGGGTCGTGAAGAAAGGTGTCGTGCGCATCGTCCGCCTCCGTCGTCGTCGTCAGGTCACAAGTGCAGCTTGACCGGCGCCGCCGCAGGCCCCGACACCGGACCGCAATCCTCGTCCTCGTCGAAGGCCCGGTCGCCGCCGGCATCCGGCACGCCGGTGGTTTTGAGCGTGGCGAAGGGGTAGAGGTTCCGGTCCATCATGTGCGAGGGCACGATGTTGCCCATCGCGGTGAACATGTTGTCCAGCCGCCCCGGGAAGCGCTTGTCCCAGTCGCGCAGCATCTGCTTCATCTGCACCCGCTGCAGGTTCTCCTGGCTGCCACACAGCGTGCAGGGGATGATCGGGAACTGCCGGTGCTCGGCCCAGCGCTCCAGGTCGGTCTCGACCACGTAGGCCAGCGGGCGGATCACGATGTTCTTGCCGTCGTCGCTGACCAGCTTGGGCGGCATGCCCTTCAGGCGGCTGCCGAAGAACATGTTCATCAGCAGGGTCTGCAGCATGTCGTCGCGGTGGTGGCCGAGCGCCACCTTGGTCGCCCCCAGCTCGCCCGCCACCCGGTACAGGATGCCGCGGCGCAGGCGCGAGCACAGGCTGCACATGGTCTTGCCCTCGGGGATGACCCGCTTCACGATCGAGTAGGTGTCCTGGTTCTCGATGTGGAAGGGCACGCCGCGGCTCTCCAGGTAGGCCGGCAGCACGTCCGCCGGGAAGCCCGGCTGCTTCTGGTCCAGGTTCACCGCCACCAGCTCGAAGCGGATCGGCGCGCGCTGCTGCAGGTTGAGCAGGATGTCGAGCAGCGCATAGCTGTCCTTGCCGCCCGACACGCAGACCATCACCTTGTCGCCGTCCTCGATCATGTTGAAGTCGACGATGGCCTGGCCGACCTGCCGGTGCAGGCGCTTGCTGAGCTTGTTGATCTCGAAGGCCTGCTTCGCCTCGTCCTTCTTCACCTGATCGGGTTCCAGTACCGCACTCATCTCACACTTCCTTCTTGATGCCGAAGACTTCGCACCCGACGGCGTCGCAGTCGGGGTACACGTCGGGTTTCTCGGTCGACACGCGCGCCGCCCGCACCCGCGGGTGGGCGAGCATCAGGGCCAGCACGTCGTCGCACAGCGTTTCCTGCAGGTGGATGTGGCCCTGTTTCACCCGGCCCGCCACGCTGCGGCGGATGAAGTCGTAGTCGACCACTTCGTGCAGCTCGTCCTCCTTCGGCGTCGAGAGCGCGAGCGGGATGTAGAGGTCGACGTTGATCAGCACCCGCTGCTCGCCCTTCTTCTCGAAATCGTGGACGCCGATGTTGATCCACACCTCGTAGTCGCGCAGGAACAGCCGGCGGCAATCCATGAGGCTGGGGTGGTGGAGGAGCGAGTTCATGGCGTCAGGTCGGCTTCGAAGGGTTGGCAAGGAACATCACGTCGCGCGGCTGGGCCGCCAGGTGCTGGCCGCCGTCCACCAGCAGGGTGGTCCCGGTCACGGCCGGGGCCTCGATCAGGTAGCGCACCGCGTGCGCGATGTCGGCCGGCGTGGACGAGCGCTGCAGCGCCGTCAGCGCATGCGCCTGGGCGAATTCTGCCTCGGTCATCGGGCCGGACGGCAGGGTCACGCCCGGCGCCACCCCGCACACCCGCACGCGCGGCGCCAGCGCCTGCGCCAGCATCACCGTCGCGGCCTGCACCGCGGCCTTGGACAGCGTGTAGGACAGGTAGTCCGGATTCGGATTCCAGAGCTTCTGGTCGAGCAGGTTGACGACGCAACCGCGGCCGTCGCGCGATTCCAGGTGCGCGTGCAGCGCCTGCGCGAGCAGGATCGCCGGGCCGGTGTTGGCGCGCCAGTGGCGGTCCATCGCGGCGTAGCTGAAGCTTTCGGCGTTGTCGTAGCCGAAGGTGGAGGCGTTGTTGACGATCCCGTCCAGCCGGCCGAAGTGGGCGCAAACCGCCGGCACCAGGCCCCGGCAGTCGGGCTCGTCGGCCAGGTCGGCGGCAAAGACCTGGGCGCGGGCGCCGAGGCGGGCGGCCTCGGCCGCGGTGGCCTCGGCCTCGTCGCGCGAGGCCCGGCAGTGGATCGCCAGGTCGTGCCCGTGGGCGGCCAGGTCGAGCGCAATCGCGCGGCCCAGGCGGCGGGCGGCGCCGGTGACCAGGGTGACGGGGCGTGCGGACATGGCTTTCTACAATCGGGGCATGCAAACCCCACCAGCCGGCAGTGTATCGGCGCCGCTCGTCTCGCTGATCCGCCAGGCCATCGCCCGCCAGGACGGCTGGCTGCCGTTCGACCGCTTCATGGCCCTGGCCCTCTATGCCCCCGGGCTGGGTTACTACGCCGCCGGCGACCGCCAGTTCGGCGCCCTGCCCGCCTCGGGCAGCGATTTCATCACCGCGCCCGAGCTCACGCCGTTGTTCGGCGCGGCGCTGGCGCGCCAGGTGAACCAGGCGCTGCAGGCCTGCGGCGGCCGCGAGCTGTGTGAGTTCGGCGCCGGCTCGGGCGCGTTGGCCGAGCAGCTGCTGAGCGCCGGCCTGCCGATCGACCGCTACACCATCGTCGACCTGTCGGGGACGCTGCGGCAACGCCAGCAGCAGCGGCTCGCGCGCTTCGGCGACAGGGTGCGCTGGGTGTCCGAGCTGCCCGATGCAATCCACGGCGTGGTGGTCGGCAACGAGGTGCTGGACGCGATGCCGGTGCAGCTGCTGCACTTCGACGGCGCGCGGTGGCACGAACGCGGCGTCGTCGTCGACGGCGAGGGCTTCGCCTGGCAGGACCGCCCGACCGCGCTGCGCCCGCCGGTGGAGGCGCCCTTCGTGCCCGGCACGGTGACCGAGGTCCACCCCCAGGCCCGGGCCTTCATCGCGACCCTCGCCGAGCGCCTGCAGCGCGGCGCCGCGTTCTTCATCGACTACGGCTTCCCCGAGGCGGAGTACTACCTGCCGCAGCGCCACGGCGGCACGCTGATGTGCCACCAGGCGCACCGCGCCGACCCGGATCCGCTGGTCGAGGTCGGCGCCAAGGACATCACCGCCCACGTCGACTTCACCGGCATCGCGCTTGCCGCCCAGGACGCGGGGCTCGAGGTGGTGGGCTACACGACGCAGGCCCATTTCCTGATCAACTGCGGCCTCGTCGACGACCTGGCGCAGGCCGACGTGCGCACCCGCGCCAACGCGCAGAAGCTGCTGCTGGAGCACGAGATGGGCGAGCTGTTCAAGGTGATCGGGCTGGCGCGCGGCTGCGACGCGTCGTTCATGCAGGCGCCGCTCGGCTTCTTGCACGGCGATCGGACTCACACTCTCTAAGCTGGAGAGGTACGGAGGAAGTGAGATGAATGTCAGTGCCCCGTGCTCTTGCGCTGGGGCGGTTCTAACGATGTAATGCGTCCCAACGCGCGCCTGTGAAGGCGCCTCCCCATGCGGAGGCGGCGAGGGACAGGCGATGAGGTGGCCGGACTGCGCGCCCACACAACAACGTGGCGGCCGGCGTCGAATCAGGAGAGGAATCGGATGTTTGCATTCATCACGCTGCGCGTGCCGCTTCGGCACGCGGGTATGGCGCTGCTCGTCGGGGGCAGCTTGTGCGTTCGGGCGCAGGAAACGCCGCTGCCCTTGCCGATGGTCAAGGAGTACACCTACTGCGGTCATCCCTACGAGGAGTGGCGGGAGGATTCGACGGCGGCCTGCGTGGCGGCGACGAAGGTGTGCCCCCTGCCTTTTGCCAACTGGACCGCCCGCATGCTGGTTGCGCCGGGATACCCCGGCGGTGCGTGCACGGTTGAGTTCCTTGCGGCGGACGGCGGTGTCGGCTGGACCGGGTGGTGGTACGGAACTTCCCATGTCACCTGCAGCCAGGGCACGACCCTTCGGCCGGGCCTGGGCCGCGACTATCCCTTGTTCACGTCGGACTGCCTGCCGAAGATGTCGGTGCCTCTGGCGTCCGATCCCCCGAGGAGCTGCCCGGCGGACCCGCGGGTGGCCAACCCGATCCACCCGCTGCGCGCCGTCAAGCGCGAGGTGGTGGACACGGGTCTCGTGATCGGACGGCTGAACTTGCAGTTCACCTACGACACGAGCCGCAAGATCCCGCGGGTGCCGGAGCGCTTGGCCGGGTCCGGCGGGAGCATCGAGGGCGGCCCGCTCGGCAGCCTGCTGTGGTCCAGCAACCTGCACCGCTCGGTGGGTTACCAGGAGGTCAGCCAGGGGATCGGCCTGCCCGTGCCCACCGTCGTCGACCGCGGCAACGGCGTGATCAGGACATGGACGAGCACGAACCAGGCGCCGCCGGTGGCCGAGCCGGGCAATGCCGACCGATGGATCCCGCTGCCCGCGGGAGGCTCCGCCTACGTCGACAGCACCCGCAACGTGATGGAGACGTACACCGCCAAGGGACTGCCGGCGACGATGACCTGGACCGATGGCACGCGTGTCGATTTCAGCTATGACACGACGGGCCGGCTCGCCCAGGTGAGCGACAACGCCGGCCGCAGCCTGAGCTTCGGTTATGCCGCAGCAGGCGCTGACCAGGGGACGTTCCTGAACACCATCACCGATGCCAGCGGCGCGGTGACGAGCCTGAGCTATGACAGCCGGGGCAACCTCGTGGCCATCGGCTGGCCCGACGGCCGCACCCGGAGATTCGTGTACGGCATCCGGACGTTGCCTTGGGCGATGACGGGGATCGAGGACGAACGGGGCGTGCGCTATGCGAGCTTCGGCTATGACAGCGAGGGCCGGGCGATCAGCAGCGAGCATGCGGGCGGGACGCAGCGATTCAGCGTCAGCTACACCGTGCCGCCGAGCATCCAGGTGACGGAGCAGACGGACGGCAACTACGTGCTGCAGACCTCGACCTGGAATGCGCCGCAGGGGGTGGTGGTGACGCAGCCTGACGGGAGCACAAGCACCTGGGGCGTGATGAGCCTGAACGGGAAGAACCACCTCACCGGGCAAAGCCAGCAGGCCGGGGCCGGGTGCGCGGCGAGCATGAGCGGGCAGAGCTATGACGCCAATGGCAACCTGGCGAGCCGCGACGACTTCAACGGCACGCGCAGTTGCTACGTGAGCGACTCGACGCGCAACCTGCAGATCACTGAGGTCGCGGGGTTGAGCCAAAGCCAGGTCTGCGGGACGGTGACTGCGGCGAACGCGACATTGCCGGCGGGAGCGCGCAAGACCAGCACGCAGTGGCACCCGGACTGGAGCCTGCAGACGAAGCAAGCCGCGCCGGGGCAGATTACGACCTGGGTCTACAACGGGCAACCCGATCCGTTCGCGGGGAATGCCACCGCGAGTTGCGCGCCGAGCACGGCCACGCTTCCGGACGGCAAGCCGATCGCGGTTCTGTGCAAGCAGGTGGAGCAGGCGACGACGGACGGGGATGGGCACCTGGGCTTCAGTGCTGGCCTGCAGGCCGGACCGCACACTCGAGTTCGCACCTGGACTTACAACGAACGCGGCCAGGTGCTGACCGCCAAGGGCACGCGCAACAGCGACACCACCACATACACCTACTACGCGACGACCGATGCGAACCACACCGTGGGCGACCTCGCCACGATGACGGATGCGGCCGGCAAGACCACGACCTACGACAAATACGACAAGCTCGGTCAACTGCTGCAGAGCACCGACCCCGACGGCGTGGTCACGCTGCGCACGTATGACGCCCGCCAGCGCCTGCTGACGAGCACGGTGGGCACCGAGACGACGACCTACACCTACGACCCGGTGGGCCAGCTCACGCAGGTGACGCAGCCCGACGGCCGCTGGCTCGGCTACGAGTACGACGACGCGCACCGCCAGACGGCGGTGAAGGACAGCCGCGGCAACCGCATCGAGTACCAGCTGGACAACGCCGGCCGGCAGATCGGCCAGACGGTGAAGGATCCGACGGGCAGCTTGAAGCGCAGCCTGGCGCACGTGATGGACGCGCTGGGCCGGGTGCAACAAGGTACGGGCCGGGAGTGAGAACCATGAAGAACCTGAACTTGCACACCTTCGCACTTGCCTGCGCAATCCTGTCGCAGTTGGCCTCTGCCCAGACCCTGCCCCCGCCGCCGGTTTCGCCCACGCCGGTGACGCAATACGAGTACGACGCCCAGGGCAACCGCACCAAGATCATCCGCGGTGCGGGCACGCTGAACCTGGAGACCCGCCTCAGTTACGACCCACTGTCGCGCGTGAAGGAGCACACCGATTCGAAGAACGGCAAGACCGGCTTCGAGTACGACGGCGGGGATCGAACCACGAAGGTCACCGACCCGAGGAGTCTCGTCACCCAGTACCCGCGCAACGGCTTCGGCGATGCGACCCAGCTGATCAGCCCCGACACCGGCACGGCGAACCACACCTACGACACCGACGGACGCCTGCTCACCCGCACCGACAGCCGCGGCGTGCTGGAGACCTACACCTACGACGGACTGGGTCGCCTGACGACGCTGGTCTACAGCCAGAGCGGGCAAGCCAGCCAGACCTTCAGCTGGAGCTACGACCTCAAGGGCGCGGACTACAGCTACAGCGCCAATCGGCTCAGCCGCACCGATCACCCGAGCGGTGCAAGCCGCTTCAAGTACGATCCGCAAGGCCGGATCGTCGAGGCGATCCAGGCGGTGTATGCCGCCGCAGGTGCCAACAGCTCGGCCATCGTCAGCACGACCCGCTACGGCTACACACTGGGCCGGCTGACCAGCATCACCTACCCGTCGGGGCGCAAGCTGGTGCTGGGCTACACCGACGGAGAACTGACCAGCCTGAGCCTGGCCCCGGACGCCAACGGCACGGCCATGCCGCTGCTCACCGACATCCGATGGGAACCCTTCGGGCCGGCATCGGGCTGGAACTGGGCGATGGCCAGTGGAGCTGTAGCGCACGAGCGCTTCTACGACCAGAGCGGCCGCATCGTCCGCCTGCGGCTGGGCGATGTCTTCCGCGACATCACCTACGACGCGGCCGACCGGATCGTGAGCTACACCCACCTGAGTGCGAGCGACGGGATCCCGCAGCCGAGCCTCGACCAGAGCTTCGGCTACGACGAAAACGATCGCATCACCAGCATCACGACGGCGAGCAGCAGCTGGGCGATCAGCTATGACGCCAACGGCAACAGGACGGGCGTGACGCTCAACGGCAGCCCGAGCGTCTACACGACCGAGGCGACGAGCAATCGGCTCACTGGCATCACCAATCCGGCACGCAGCTTCGGCTACGACAACGCAGGGAACACGACGACCGACAGCCCGAACTACACAGCGACGTATGGCCTGAGCGGATCACTGGCGAGCATCACGAGAGCAGGCATCACCGGCACCTACAGCTACGACGCCAACAAGCGGCGCATCCGCAAGGTGACGAGTGCGGGAGCCAGCAGCACGATCATCTTCGTGTATGACCTGGAGGGGCACCTGCTCGGCGAGTACAACCAGGCCGGGCAGGCGATCCGCGAATACGTGTGGCTGGGTGACACGCCCGTCGCGATGGTCCTGCCGGATCCAGCCGCCCCGACAGGCGCACCGCAGGTGTTCTACATCCACACAGATCACCTCGACACGCCCCGCCTTGTGTTGGACCGGCAAGGGCACAAGCGCTGGCGCTGGCTGGCCGAGCCGTTCGGGACAACGGCGCCGGAGTCCAATCCGGAAGGGCTGGGCACCTTCACGCAGAACCTGCGCTTCCCGGGGCAGTACTCCGATCCTGAATCGGGACTGTTCTATAACTATCGCCGCCAACTTGATGCATCCCTTGGCCGCTACGCCGGATCTGATCCTATCGGCTTCGCGGGCGGAGTAAATACTTATGTTTATGTTGGTAGCAATCCACTGCTCGCCGTCGACCCCAACGGACTGAGCTTTTTCGGGGATGCCGGAGCATTTGTCGGGGGATGGGGTGGCCGCACCCTTGGAGGGATAGGGGGCGAAGTGGTTTTCCCTCCTGGAGGAGGCGTTGTTGGAGGGCTTCTCGGCGGCCAGTTGGGAGCTTGGGGAGGACGTGCGGTTGGTGAATGGTTGAATGATCTTATATTCTCGGTTCCGCTCGAAGGAACAGACGAATTTGCCAAAGACACGGAGCACCTTCGATATAAGAATATCTGTAACAATCCCCCGCCCCCATCGGGCGATCATTGCCAAGATAAACGCAACGAGATAGATTGGCTAAAGCGGTGTAGAAACATGCGACAAGAATGGGATGATCGCTATTGGCCCAAGAGGCATGCAGATGATATCCGTTTGCTGGATAAGGCTATTAAACGGCTCGAGCGAATTCTCGCAAACTCATGGGACTGTCGGCAATGCAAATAGGCGAAAATTCATATCCTCCGCCGCCTGGGGAGCTTTGGCAAGGGGCTGACGAGGATTCGGACATTTCGTCAGTGAGGGACATGTTTATTGGCAAGACCAATGAAGAATTGCCTCCCCTGCTACAGGAAAACTATTTAATAAGATGTCTTGATCTGGCAGTTATGCCGGATCTCGCATTTGGATATTATGGAATTGGATTCGCAAATTTCATTCTCGCCGCCAACCTTGATGACGAGCGCTTTGGTGTATTTCTCGGCGCCTTCTTGGATGCGACATCCAGAAAGCGCGAATCTTCACCTCTATGTTGGCTTGGTTTCTGGCGTCACGCCGATGGTTTGTTAGAGCGGCTTTTTAAAAAACTGGGTGCCTGCGAGATGAATGAAGACACGAAGAATGAGTTGACAAAAGAGCTTGACGAACTCCGCTCCGCAATATCCGAGTAAGGGGCATGTCTGGACCCTGTGTGGACACGCCGAAGAAGCACGCGGAGGGCCAGGTCTCGCCTTTTGCCTCCGGGGACCTTTCTCGGAGCAGCGAGCAAGAGGCAAGACCTGATTCCAAGGCCGCCAAGGCCGCAATGGGACCGCTTCCGCCAACGCCTGGTGGATTACCATTCATACCCTGATTGAGGAAATATGGACCCGTTTTCTCTGGAGCTTCATGATGCCCGCCTTCTTGACGTGAATCTGGATCCCGTCCATGGGCATGCGACGTTGATGATAGAGGCTTATGAAGAGCCCTCTTCCTCAATGCGAATCAGATTGAAAATCAGGTTTGAGCAAGTCAAGAGTGCCAATATATCTCTTGATTCAGCTGCTTTGATGAGTAATTTCAAAGCGGGGAACATCAGCTATTGGCACCCTGGAGTGCTTCCGGAGGCAACTCATCTCTATTTGTCCGACGGCTACATCGCGATATCGTCCGGGGCGATCTTCATTACTCAGGTAAATATCTGAGGCGTTGCGGCGCCATTCGTCACGAAGCAGTAGCATCACCCCATGCGCCGTATCCGCCTGCTGTTCCTGATGTCCGCCGCCCTGCTGTCCCTCAGCGCCTGCGGCGGCGGCTTCTACGTCGAATGGGGCAACGGCTTCGACGACCTCGGCCCACCCAGCGTGAGCTTGGTGGCCTCGTCGTCCTCGGTGCAGGCCGGCCAGGCGGTGCTGCTGGCCGCGGCCGCCTCGGACGAGAACGGCATCGACGAGGTCACCTTCTACCGCCTCGACGGCAGCAGCGCGGTGCTGCTCGGGGGCGACAGCAGCCGGCCCTACGAGTGGTCGGCGACCGCGCCGGCCGATGGCCGAAGCACGCTGCGCGTGTTCGCGCGCGCCACCGACAACAGCGGCCACTGGGCCGACAGCAGCATCCTGACGCTCACCGTCACGCCCTGAATCGCCGTCCTCGGGTATGGTGTCGCGCCGATCCGAGCGACCACCCTCTTGCCCGATGCGCCTGCTGCCGTACGCGTTGCCCCTGCTTGCCTTCGTCCTGGCCTCCTCGCCGGCCCGCGCCCAGCAACCCGACAACCCACCCGCCACGGTCGAGCCCACGCCCAGCGGCAAGCCGCTGTGGGAGGTGGGCGTCGGGGTGGTCGCCGTCAACGGCCCTGACTACCCCGCCGCCGGCACGCGCCACGGGCGAATCGCGCCGGTGCCGATCTTCATCTACCGCGGCGAGCGCCTGCGCGTCGACGAGGACGGCGTGCGCAGCCGCCTGTTCGCCGGCGGGCGCCTGGAGCTCGACGTCTCGGGGGCCGCGGCCTTCAATGCCCGCGACAACGACGCGCGACGCGGCATGCCGGGCCTGGACTACCTGTTCGAGCTCGGCCCGCAGCTGCGCTGGCGCCTGCCGCTGGAGAACGGCCAGCAGTTCAGCGCCCACCTGAAGGCCAGGGCGGTGTTCTCCACCGACGGCCACGGCATCGACCGCCACGGCAGCGTGCTCGAGCCTGAGCTGCGCTGGCAGAAGCGCGGCTGGCCCGACAGCGAAAGCCAGGTGCAGCTCAGCCTGCAGGGCACCTGGGCCAGCGAGGCGCTGCACGACTACTTCTACCAGGTGGATCCGCGCTACGCGACGCCGCAGCGGCCGGCGTACGAGGCGGGTGGCGGCTATTTCGGCAGCGGCGTGCGCGGGTGGTGGTCACGGCGCGTCGCGAAGGACACCGTGTTGAGCGTCGGGCTCGGGCTCAACAGCCATGCGGGGGCGGCGAATAGGGCGAGCCCGTTGTTCGAGCGCAGTCGCACCGCGAGCCTCACCGCGGCGTTGATCTGGACGCCATGGCACAGCGACGAACGCGTGCCGTGATCAGAACTCCAGCATCAGGTGCAGCACATGCGACCCGATGCGCTTCTCGACCCGCGGGATGAAGGCCACGCGCGCCGTCACGCCCTGCGTCGTGAACAGCCGCGCCGTCGGCACGAACAGCGGCTGCACCGCATGGTCGTACCCCGTCACGCCGCCCATGGTCACGCCGAAGCGCGCGTACTCGAAGGTGTAGCCCGCGTACGCGCTGGTGCGGCGCAGCGAGTTGCGGTAGATGCCGCCCGTCCAGTTCTCTTCGCTGCGGTAATACACCCCGGGGTTCACGTTGTTGTAGTTCTTCGCCGGCACGTGCTTGCTGGCAATGTGGATGCCCCAGGTCTGCGCCGACGCGGCGGGCGCAACGCTCGCGATCCCCAGGCCGGCAAGGCAGGTGGCGATCAGTCGGTGGGGCTTGAACATGGTGGTCTTCCGGGCAGCTCTGTCAGCTCTTCTTTTCGACCCGGCCCCGTCGGCCCCAAGTGGCCGGGGCCACCTGTCACGGCTTCCGCGCGCACAAGCACACGGTCGGATTTGGCATCCGTACGCGCGGTTACAGGCAGGTTTCACGGCGCTGACACGCCCTGTCAGGCAACCCCCTAGGACGCAGTCATCCAGGCGCTGACAAGCCCGCGCCCCGGTCCTAAAGTCGCGGCGGGGCCGCACTTCGAACGGCCCACGGGAGACGACGGTGCCCACGCAGCCCGCTGACGAGCCGCCCCTGGCCGACGACTGGACCGCCCTGCAGCAGGCCGAGCGCGAGGCCCTGCTGGCGCGCCGCCGCCAGGCCCTGGGCCTGCCGCCTGAGGCCGACCACCCGGCCCTGCGCCTGCCCACCGTCGGCCTCGCGCTCTCGGGCGGCGGCGTGCGCAGCGCCACCTTCGCGCTCGGCCTGCTGCGCGGCCTCGCCCAGACCCACGGCCAGCCGAACAGCGAGCGCAGCGACCCGGCCGACCGCAGCCTGGTCGCCGACGGCATGCTCGGCCGCGTCGACTACCTCTCCACCGTCTCCGGCGGCGGCTACACCGGCGCGATGTTCGGCCGCCTCGTCGGCAGCTTCGGCCTTGCGCGCGCCCAGGCCCTGCTCGCCCACAGCGATTCGCCGGTGCTGCAATGGCTGCGGCGCAACGGCCGCTACCTCTCGCCCGCCGGCTCGCGCGACATCGGCATTGCCGTCGTCACCTACCTGCGCGCCTGGCTCGCCATCCACACCGAGTTCATGTTCGCCTGCATGCTGCTGGGCCTGCTCGCGATCGCGCCGCACCTCGGGCAGCACAGCACCCAGGTGCTGGACCCCGCCGGCTGGGAGCACTGGTTCACGCCCTGGTGGCCCGCCGCGCTCGCGCTCTGGGCCGCGACCGCGCCCGGCCTTATCGCCGGCTACTGGGCCGCCCGCGACACGCCCGACCCGGACGCCCGCGCCGTCGGCCCCGGCTGGCGCGACCTCGGCTTCCTCGCGCTGATGGCCGCCGCCGCGGTCGCGCTGCTGCGCGCGCTGGGCTCGGGCCACGCCGTCGACCCGCTGCGCGATGCGCTCGACTGGCCCGGCGCCGCGCTGCTGGCCCTGCTGTCCATCGTCATCGGCCAGCTCGGCGTGCAGGGGCGCCTCGCCCTCAGCCGCGAGCCGCATGCGCTCGCCGTCGCGCGCCTGCGCAACCAGCTCACGCGCGGCCTGAAGGGCGCGACGATGGGGGTGCTGGCGATCGCCGGCATGGGCGCGCTGGACCGGCTCAGCTGGTGGGTGCTCGAGGAGCTGCAGTCCGGCAACCCCTGGCTGTGGGGCGGCGTCGGCTTCGGCGGCCTCGTCGTGCTGGTGCTGCGCCGGCTCGCCCAGCCGCTGCAGCAGATGGCGGCCGAGGCCGGCGCCCATGCGCGCGGCTGGCTGCCGCGCCTCGTCGACCTTGCGTCGCTGATCGGCCTGCTGGCCCTGGTGACGGCCTGGATGGTGCTGCTGCAGTGGTTCGTCTTCGCGCCCGAGACCTTCGAGGCCCTGCGCGCCGTGCCCGCCTGGATGCGCGCCAGCCTGGTCGCGCTGGCCTGGGCCGCCTGGATCGTGCTGACCGCCGGCAATGCGCAGATGGCCAACACCTCGTCGCTGCACAGCTTCTACCGCGCGCGCCTGACGCGCGCCTACCTGGCCGTCGGCAACCCGCGCCGCGGCCTTGCGGGGGCGCCCCAGCCGCGCAGCGACGTCACCAGCGTCGTCGACGGCGACGACACCGCCCTGCACAGCTACCGCCCGGAAGAGGGCGGCGGCCCCATCCACCTCGTCAGCACCTGCCTGAACCAGACCCGCGACGACCAGAGCGGGCTCTACAACGCCGACCGCAAGGGCACGGCGCTGACCGCCACCTGGCGGGGCCTGGAGATCGGCCCGGCCGGGTTCGTGGCGCTGAAGCCCGGCCACGACGCGGGCACGCTCGGCCGCTGGGTGGCGGTCTCGGGCGCGGCCGCCTCGCCGGGCGCCGGCTCGTACACCTCGCGCGGCCTGGCGCTGCTGGTCTACTTCCTCGGTGTGCGCCTCGGCCACTGGGTGCGCGCGCCGCGCCAGGCCGTGTCGCTGCGCTGGCTCAGCCGCTTCGCCTGGCGCGCCTGGCCCAAGCCGCTGATGCTGGCGAGCGAGGCCTCGGCCACCTTCTACGGCGTCGAGCGCCCCTGGTGGTACCTCTCCGACGGCGGCCACTTCGAGAACAGCGGCGTCTACCCGCTGCTCAAGCGCGAGACCGACTTCATCATCCTCGCGGATGCCAGCTGCGACGCCGAATACCGCTTCGGCGACCTGGAGAACCTGGTGCGCAAGGCGCGCATCGACTTCGGCGCGGAGATCGACTTCTACACCCGCGAGGAGGCGCAGCACCTGTTCAGCCTCGCCGGCACCGACCTCACCGTGCTGTCGCCCGAGCACATGACCGACAACCACTCCAGCCGCGGCGTGCTGCTCGCGCGCATCCGCTACCGCGAGCGTCCCGGGCCGCGCGGCCCCTGGCGGCCCGAGGCGACGCTGCTGGTGGTGAAGCCCAACCTGCACGACGCGCTCGACGTCGACCTGCTGGCCTATGCGCGCCAGCACGAGCGCTTCCCGCACGAATCCACCGGCGACCAGTCCTTCGACGAGGCGCAGTGGGAGAGCTACCACCGCCTCGGCGAGGACTTCGGCCGCGCCCTGCACGACACCTGGCTCGCCCAACTGCCCGGCTGGCGCAGCCCGGCGCGGCACGGCCTGCGGGTCGCGGCCCGGCTGCGCGGCGCACGCGACGACGCCGCGGCCGCGGCGGCCGAGCCGCTGTGGCGCCGCAGCGCCAAGGCGACGGCGATCACCACCACGCTTGGCCTCGGAGCCTCGGGCACGCTGCTGCTGTCGCTGTGGCAGGTGCAGGAGCAGCTGCAGCGCAACCAGGCCGACCAGCAGGCCGAGGCGCGCCAGCTCTTCACCGAGGTGTCCAAGGCCCTGCAGACCTTCAATGGCCGCTGCCCCACGGTGGCCGAGCATGTCGTGACACAGGCCTCGCTGCTGTTCGACCTGCGTGGCAGCCCGGCGCTGCGCCCGCTGGAGCGCGCCGGCGTCGAACGCCTGGCGGGGCGCATCGCCGACGAATGCCGCAAGGACGTGGACCCGACGCAGGACTGCGTGGCCGCGGGCCAGCGCGTGCGCAACGACCTCTGCGCGGTGGTGCAGAAGCCGCCCACCGAGAACACCGCCTTCAGCTACTGGCACCCCGGCACCTCGCCGGACGAGCAGGCCGCGGCGGCGCGCCGCGTCTGGCACGCGCTCACCGGCCGCGCGACGCAGATCGCGAGCGCCGCCCACGTCGACCTGCCGGTGCCGCCGCCCCCGCCACCGGTGGCCGCGCCCGACGATCCGGCGCGTGCCAACCTCGCCGCCTGCAAGCCCGGCGAGGAGCGCAGCACGCTCTACATCGAGATCTACGACGAGGCCTCGCGCGAGGCGGCGAGCGCGCTGCGCCAGTCGATGCAGGAGAAGATCGACGCCGTGGTGCAGGTGGCGCCGATCGACAACGCGGCGCGCAACGCCCAGCTGCGCCAGCAGCGCCGGCCCGTGCCCTGGCCGGTGCCGACCTTCGTGCTGCACGACCCGGCGAGCCGCGAATGCGCGCTGGCGCTGTCGCGCTTCATCGGCGAGCCCTGGGTCACGCCGTCGCGCATCGATGGCGTCTGGATCCGGGAGCGGCGCCGCTCGGTGGTGCCGCGGCCGGGGGTGATCGAACTGTGGCTGCCGCCGGTGCTGGCGGCCGGTCAGTCCCTCGAGCCCTGAGCCGGCAGCCGCAGCAGGCGCTTCAAGCCCCAGGCGAAGAGCAGCGCGAAGACCGGCAGTGCGAGCGGGTTCATCACGAGTTGCCCGAGGTCGCGGCCGTCCGGCTGCGCCATCCAGACGACTCCGGCATTGAAGCCCGCATGCAGCAGCACGCAGGGCCAGAGCGAGCGTGTGCGCTGCCAGGCGAGGCCCAGCAGCAGGCCGGTGCTGAAGCCGACCGTGAACTGGTAGATGTTGAGGTGCGCCAGGCCGAACAGCGCGGCCGAGTGGATGATCGCGGTCGACGGCGGGTAGCGCGTCAGCAGCCCGCGCAGGATCAGCGACCGGAACAGCATTTCTTCGAGCACCGGCGCGAGCACGCAGGCCGAGATCAGTTCCACGCCCGAGGCCGAGGTGGCGCGCGAAAACCATTCCGCCTCCCAGGCCGACAGGGGGAAGACGGCCTGCAGCAGGCTGTCCATCCAGCCGTTCGCGAGCCACAGCAGCGGCAGCAGCGCGAGCAGCGGGGCGGTGGTCACCGACAGCGTCCAGGCCGGGGAGGTCGGCGCGTCGTGCAGCAGGCGGCGCTGGCTGAGGCCGCGCCAGACGAGGACCGTCGACACCACCAGGCCGACGGCGAGCACCTGCGCGAGCTCGCCCAGCGCCATCTCGTCCAGGCCGAGCCAGGGCTGCAGGTCGGCGAACAGGCTCGCCAGCAGCATCTGCAGCAGCATGAAGCCGAGCACGATCACGATCGATGCCCCGAGCCCGCCGGCCAGGGTCTCCGGGCCTCTTGCGCTCATTCCGACAGCACCCGCAGGATCTCGCGGCCGTAGGCCTCCAGCTTCTTCGCGCCGACGCCGCTGATCTGGCCCAGCTCGTCCAGCGAGCCGGGCAGCGAGCGCGCCATCTCGGCCAGCGTCGCGTCGTGGAAGATCACGTAGGCCGGCAGCCCGTGCTCGCGCGCGACCTCGGCGCGCCAGGCCTTCAGCGCCGCGAAGCGCGCCAGGCCACCGTCGTCCAGCGGCACCGGCGGCGGCTTGTCGCGCCCGCCCGAGCGGGTGCTGCGGCCCTTGCGGCCCTTCGGCGACTCCAGGGCCTCGCGCAGCAGCAGCTGCACCTCGCCGCGCAGCACCTCGCGCGCGCTCGCGGCCAGCTCCAGCGTGTTGTATTCGCCCTCGGTGCGCACGTGGCCCAGCCCGATCAGCTGCCGCAGCACGGCGCGCCATTGCAGCTCGCTCAGGTCGGCGCCGATGCCGAAGGTGGAGAGCGACTGGTGGCGGTACTGCGTCACCTTGTCGGTGACCTTGCCGCGCAGCACGTCGATCAGGTGGCCCGCGCCGAAGCGCTGGCCGTGGTTCTGGTGGAAGCGGTAGATGCAGCTCAGCGCCTTGCGCGCCGGCTCGGTCGCGTCCCAGGTGGCGGGCGGCTGCAGGCAGTTGTCGCAGTTGCCGCAGGGCTCGCTCGCCTCGCCGAAATAGGCGAGCAGGCGCACGCGCCGGCAGTCGTGCGCCTCGGCCAGCGCGAGCAGCGCATCCAGCTTGGCGCGCTGGCCGCGCTTGAACTCCTCGCCGGCCGGGCTCTCGTCGATCATGCGGCGCTGGTTCACGACGTCGGCCAGGCCATAGGTCATCCAGGCGTCGGCGGGCAGGCCGTCGCGGCCGGCGCGGCCGGTCTCCTGGTAGTAGCCCTCGATGTTCTTCGGCAGGTCGAGGTGGGCGACGAAGCGCACGTCGGGCTTGTCGATGCCCATGCCGAAGGCCACCGTCGCGACCATCACCACGCCGTCCTCGCGCAGGAAGCGGTCCTGGTGGCGCTTGCGCACGTCGGCGTCCATGCCGGCGTGGTAGGGCAGGGCGTTGATGCCCTCGGTCTTCAGCCAGTCGGCGGTCTCGTCCACCTTCTTGCGCGACTGGCAGTAGACGACGCCCGCATCGCCCTCGTGCTCGTCGCCGATGAAGCGCAGCAGCTGGCGCCGCGCATCGTCCTTCTCGACGATGCTGTAGCGGATGTTGGGCCGGTCGAAGCTGCTGATGAAGACACGCGCGTCCTGCAGCCGAAGGCGCTCGATGATGTCGGCGCGCGTCAGCTCGTCGGCGGTCGCGGTGAGCGCGATGCGCGGCACCCCGGGACAGCGCTCGTGCAGCACGTCGAGCGCCAGGTAGTCCTCGCGGAAGTCGTGGCCCCACTGGCTCACGCAGTGCGCCTCGTCGATCGCGAACAGGCTCAGCAGGCCGCGCTCGTGCAGCGAATCGAGCTGGGCCAGGAAGCGCGGCGTGGTGATGCGCTCGGGCGCGGCGTACAGCATCACCAGGCGGCCGCTCATCATCTCGCGCTCGATCTTCTGGGTCTCGTCCAGCGTCAGCGTGGAGTTGAGGAAGCTGGCGTGCACGCCGGCTTCCTCGAGCGCGCCGACCTGGTCGTGCATCAGCGCGATCAGCGGGCTGACGACCAGGGCCACGCCGCGGCCCTCGCGGTGGCGGGCGATGGCCGGCACCTGGTAGCACAGGCTCTTGCCGCCGCCGGTGGGCATCAGCACCAGGGCATCGCCGCCCGCGCTGACGTGGTCGACGATGGCCTCTTGCGCGCCGCGGAACGCGGCGTAGCCGAACACCTGCTGCAGGATCTGCACAGGTGCGGTGTCGGTGTCGGGGGTCACGGAGCGGGGAGGGGGCGAAGCGGAGCGAAGGGGAGATGTTACCCGGGGGCGCCCGGCGGCGGGGATTCTGGCACCCTCCAGGGCTTCCTCAGCGAATCCACCGGAGAGCACGATGACCGACAACATCCACACGCCGCGCGCCGACCAGCTGCGGCAGCTGCTGATCCGCAACTTCGAGACCCAGCCGCGCGAGCATGAACGGCGCGAGCCGCTGTACGAATTCGAGAGCGCCCGCCTGGCCAAGGGCACGGCGGCGCGCAAGCTGGGCGCGAGCATCGACGTGCTCCCGCCCGGCAAGCGCGGCTGTCCCTACCACTTCCACTATGCGCAGGAGGAGATGTTCGTGGTCCTGGAAGGCCGCGGCACCCTGCGCGTGGCCGGCGAGCACCTGCCCGTGCAGGCCGGCGACGTCGTCTTCATCCCACCCGGCCCGGAGTACCCGCACCAGTTCATCAACACCTCGGACGCCCCGATGAAGTACCTGTCGATCAGCACCAAGGACAGCCCGGAGGTGGTGGAGTACCCCGACTCGGGCAAGTACCTGGCCTCGGCGACGCGGGACGGGGACCCCTATGGCTTCGCCCGCATGCACCGCAAGGACAGCGACCTCGAGTACTGGGACGGGGAGCCTTGATCGGATGCTCCGGCCGCAGCGGCCGGTGACGAGTTGAAAAAGCCGGCATGAACCGGCTCCGGGGTGGATTCCGGTGCCACTCCTTGCACGCTGTTACCCGCAAGGCCATGGGGTTTGCGTCCAATGGAAACGTTTCCATACAAGCTGTCCGTGGAAACGACAGGAGCAGTGCGCGTCATTATTCAACAAACACCGGAAAGATCAAACATGTTCCACAAAACACGACGTTGGTTGGCTTGCGTGGCAAGCGTTTTGTTACCACTGGCGGCCCTGGCCTGGGCGCCGTCCGCTTCCGCGGCGACCTGCAACGCGGTGACCTGGCAGTACGGCACCTACTACCGCCTGGGCGACGTGGTGCGCTACCCCAACAACGGCAGCTACTACAAGCTGGTCAACGTGGGCGGCAACGGCAGCGATGCCACCGATCCGACGATCAGCACCTGGTACTGGCAGCCGACCTCCTGCGACACCAACAGCGGTGGCGGTGGTGGCGGCAACACCGGCGGCAGCTGCCCGAACTGGCAGCAGGGCGTGTTCTACCGCCTGGGCGACATCGTGCGCTACCCGGCCAACGGCAACTACTACAAGGTGGTGAACGTCGGCGGCAACGGCAGCGACGGCACCGACCCGACGATCAGCACGTGGTACTGGCAGCCTAGCTCGTGCCCGGGCGGCGGCGGTGGTGGCGGCGGCGGCGGCGGGGGGGGCGGAGGCGGCACCTGCACGGCCTCGAACTGGCAGGCCGGTGTCTATTACCGCCTCGGCGACGTGGTGCGCTACTCGAACGGCAACTACTACAAGCTGGTGAACGTCGGCGGCAACGGCAGCGACGGCACGGATCCGACGATCAGCACCTGGTACTGGCAGCCGACGACCTGCAGCGGTGGCGGGGGCGGTGGTGGGGGCGGGGGCGGGGGGGGGGGCGCCCCGTGACCCGGGCGGCGGCGGGGAGCCGATGGGCAGTGCAGAGAATCCACCACCTCCGCCACCGCCACCGCAGGCGACGAGGACGGCGG
>Ga0102588_1000091_pt1 | contig 174026 bp, 187 predicted proteins | sample AraplaMF_Col_mMS_FD_76854 | JGI IMG/M metagenome (GOLD analysis project Ga0102588, IMG submission 76854) | Arabidopsis root microbial communities from the University of North Carolina, USA - plate scrape MF_Col_mMS (SPADES assembly) (version 2) | ecosystem: Host-associated > Plants > Roots >...
ACAAGGGTGTAAAGATCGACTTTTCGCTCGGCATGATACCGCCGTTATCGGGTCACAAGTGTAGTTGCAAACGACAACAACGCTAAGGAATACGCTCTCGCTGCCTAATGGCGGTGCGGGAATTCCGCTCCAAGTCCTCTAGGTTAGCCCCTTGAGGCGGGGTCCGAAGGCACCTGGCAACAGAAGCCTTCACCTTCTCCCTGCCATTGAAATCATGTATGCTTCCGTCAAGCATGACTCGGAGCGAGACTTTCGCAGGGCGGCCAGACATGGCATATATCCCTGAGAAAAGACTCCCGAACCAACGAAAGACAGGAAAAGCATGGGGCAGGACCACATCCGCTACGACATTCTGGCACAGGACGCGCTTCGTGGCGTCATCCGCAAGGTCTTGTCTGAAGTCGGAGCGACGGGCCGCCTCCCCGGCGACCACCATTTTTTCATCACCTTTCTGACCGGCGCTCCCGGCGTGCGCATCTCGCAGCACCTGAAGAGCAAGTATCCCGAGCAGATGACCATCGTCATCCAGCACCAGTTCTGGGATCTGAAGATTACGGAATCGCTGTTCGAGATCGGCCTGTCCTTCTCCGACGTTCCGGAAAAGCTCGTCATCCCCTTCAATGCCATCCGCGGCTTCTATGATCCCTCGGTGAATTTCGAGCTGGAGTTCGACGTGCCGCTCGCCGATGGCGAAGAGCTGACCGATGCCGAGATCACCGCCTATCCCGTCGCTCCCGAAAAGGGCGAGGAAACGCCGGTCGCCAAGCCTGCCGAGGGGGCCGACGAGAAGAAGCCCGGATCGGTCGTCTCGCTCGACGCCTTCCGCAAGAAGCAGTAACCGCAAGGGAAGCCAAGGCTTCCCTTTTTCATTGCGGCCGGATGTCAATTCGGCCAGTTAAATTCAGTTCAGATCGAAGCATGCCATGAGCGCCGACATCGTCAATCTCCGCCAGTTCAAGAAGAAGCAGGCCCGTTCGGAAAAGGACAGGCAGGCCGAGCAGAACCGCGTCAGCTTCGGCCGTACCAAGGCCGAGAAACAGCTGACCAAGGCGCTGAACGACAAGGCGGAGAAATCCCACAGCCAAGGTCGGATCGAGAAGACGAAGGACGAATAGTCCGAAAACCGTCTATTCTCAGCAGCTTGAACCCTTTTCCTGAATCACCTGGCCAAGTCCTGCCGATGATCCGCAAGCATTCCGCCACGCTTCACGGCCACCGCACCAGCTTTTCCCTGGAAGACGAATTCTGGGGCGAACTGAAGACCATCGCGTCCATCCGCGCCATTCCGCTCGCCGTCCTGATTTCCGAAATCGACGACGCCCGCGGCCCGGACAGCAATCTGTCCTCGGCCTTACGGCTGCACGTGCTGGCCTGGCTGAAGAAAGGCTAAGGATTGGTGGTTTTGGCGAGGTCATTGCCGCGCCCGTGGGCGCCCGGCAATGACCCCTTGATGGCTAGGTTCGGGTAACCACCCGCAATCAGCTTATGCAATCCAGGGCCGCAGGAAACTCCACCCTTCGGATGGATAGCCTGTCCTTCCAGCTGAATTATACTGCTGAAGGTCGCAGCTACTCCCGCCAATGTTTCTCGACCCAAGGCGTAGGGCGTATGAAATGGCGAAGATGTGCGAATATGCTTTCCCCACCTCGCGATTTCCGGCTGGTGATACGTGACAGATGTTCGCGCACGTTATCGGCAGACTCTTCGTTGTACTGGCCCGTAATCGCATGTTCCGGCCGCAGACCGCGCGGAAAAATCACCACCTTGGCCCCCGGCGGCAGCCGCGGCCCCAGGAAATAATTGAGAGGCAGCGGCCAACGGCAGTCCTGACGAAAATGCAGGACCCAGCGTCTCGGAAAGAATTTTGGGACGCTCGGAGCATTTTTCGTCACGAAGCGCTGCTCGAACCGATACTCGTCGGCGATCGCTTGCGGATTGGCCAGAAACTTCTGCTGCAGAGGCACCAACTTGCCGACCGCAAACCGGAAGAGCGACGTCTGCCCCAGCTTCTCGAACGGCGTCGTCTGGTTTCGGGTCATGACGATATCGTCGGGACCGCCCGTCTCGAAGAAACCGTCCAGTGATCCGACGATGACCAGATCGAGGTCGAGGAAGAGAACGCAACCCTTCAGCTTTCCCAGCACCGGTCCCCACAGACGCGACTTGTTCCAGATACCGGGCGTATCGACTGGGAGACTGTCGAGATCAAGCGGCGGCAGGTCTTCGCACAGGATTTCCGGGTGAAGACCCTCGCGGCTGTCTGTAAAGCAGGTGAAGGTAAACGGTGGCGTTATGTTGCGCGCCACCATTGCATAGAGACGGTTGATGTAAGCGGGGCCGAACTTCGTTCCCCAGCTGATGCAGATAACCTGCTTCACGCCATTGCTGGCGTCGAGGACGCGCGCCATTCCCGCTCCATACCGTTGCGTTTCGTGCACCGGTGCCTACCAGCGCGTCCGCGTCCTGTGAAGAGTGGCGATCCAGAATTCGATGGCGGCAAAGCCGGACTGGCCAGCTACTGCTGCACGGGAGCATCGGGAAGCGTGTCGAAGTTCAACCGGTTTCCAGTGACGGGCGGTGCCGGGTCGGAGCCTCCGCGATCCTGACTGGCGGCAGCGCGGCGCTGAGCCTCCGCTTCGGCAGCTGTCTTTGCATCCGCCTCGGCCTTGGCCCGGGCTTCGGCTTCCGCCTTCTGCTTCGCCGCAGCCTCGGCGAGCGCCCGCAGCCGTTCCTCTTCAGCCTTGCGCTCGGCCTCTATCGCTGCCGCCCTGGCACGTTCGGCATCGTTGAACTTGTAGAGCGCCACTTCCCGGCGCAGGCGCTGCTTTTCGAGCACATTGGCCTGCAGCCGCTCGACGCGGCGGCGTTCCCGCTCGAATGCGCGCAGCGACAGGTAGCCGGTGATATCGGTGACATCCATCGTCCGGCCGGGAGAGGCCAGAAGGCCCGAGAAATCCAGCCTCAGCGCCGGATCGGCACCGGAGAGCGCGTCGTTGCCGGGATTGAAACCGACATCCAGCGACGCGTTGATGCGCTCCTGCGGCAGGTCGATTTGGGCATTGCCGGTCACCTTGGCGAGATCGTTGGACAAGGTGACATTCTGAACCCGCAGCACGCCGTCGGTTATGTTGAAGGGAATGCCCGTCGGCGGAAGCTTCGCCTCGCCATTGTTGAGCAGCGTCTCGACGATCGGATGCACCTTGCCGGCATTCAGCTGGTCCTGCATCGGATCGGTGGCGGAGAGCAGCGGCGCAAGGATCGCCAGATTGAGGCCGCGCACGCTGGTTTCGCCCAGCCGCATTTCGCCCGAGCCGGTCAGCGAGCTCGCCAGCTCCGTCATCGACTTGCCGGATGCCTCGGAACTCAGTGACAGGCCGAACTTACCGTTGGCGACCGGCGCGCCGTCGCGCGACCAGACGACGCCGCCGAGATCGGCATCGGCGAGCGCCAATTTCGTCTGGAAGAAGCCGGTGCCGTCGGCATTGGTGAAGAGCAGATTGCCGGAAAGCTTGCCGCCGTCCCACGTGCCCTGCATGTCGTTCAGCTGCAGCTCGTCGCCCTTGTAGGCGATGTTGCTGGCAAAATCGTTGACCGCGCCCGACCAGCCCGGCCAGAACTGCTTGGCCGAGAGCTTCAGGTTGACGTCCATATCCTTGAAAACAGGCTGCCCCAGACCCTGGGTCGTCAGGTTGCCGGTCGCAGGATCCGTCATCGGCCCATAGACCGCCTCGCCGAGCCATGTTGCATCGGCGCGGTCGAGCGCCAGCTCGCCGCTTGCCGTGGTCTTGTCCGCCGCCCTGTCGACCGCCAGCGCACCGGCGAATTTGTTGTCGGCCGCGTGTCCCTTCAGGTCCGCGAAGGCGATCTTGCCGCTATCGATCGTCGCCGTCGTCTGCAGGCCGAACGGCAGGCCGGTGCCGAGCTGCGGCAGCGCGATACCGTTCATGATCAGGTATGGGTCGAGATCGGCGCTCTCCAGGGCGATACCGACCTGGCCGTTCATAAAGGTATCGGGGCGCACATCGACCTTGCCATTGGCGGTAAACGAGGTGCGGTCGGTCGCAAATGCCAGCGAAGCGTCGGCCGGATCGGTACCATTGACCTGTACCTTCAGTGACAGCCTGCCATTGGCATCGGCTTCCACCGGCAGCGGATCGAGACCGGCCTGGCCGAAGAGCACCGAGGTCGTCGCGTTCTCGAGCGTCGCCTCAAGGCTCGTCGTCCCCTTGCCGGTCAGCGCCAGAAGGTCGGACATGCGATAATCGAGATTGACGCGACTGCCGTTGGAGACACCGGCAAGCGTCAGAGTCAACCCGTCATTCTCATCGCCGCCGAGCGTCAGAGCGCCGCGCAGCGCCGTATTCGTGTACCAGGCGGAATTGCGCACCAGCCGGTCCATGACCGGATGCGGCGGCAGATGCTTCTTCAGCATGGTGAAGAACGGGCCGGGATCGGCCGATTTGAAGGTGATCTCCCCGGAGCCCTTATAGTCGAGCAGCGAGCCCTCGGCGCGGCCGGTGGCGGTCAGCTCCGCGCCCGCAAAATTCTTCACCGCCAGCTTTTCGACAGCAAGCGCGCCGTCGGCAATGGTGAAGCTCGTCTCGACATTCGACGCCTCGACACCGAAGGCCGTGAACTTGTCGGCCTTCAGCTGGGCGGTGATCTTGTGATCGAGCACATTGTCGCCGGCATCCTGGCCGGTAAAGAGGCCGGTCAGCGCGCGCAAAGCATCGAGGTCCAGCGCGTCGCCGTTCAGCGCCACATTCAGCGACGGCGTCTGGTCCTTCGGCGCCAGCCGCTCAAGCCTGCCCTTCAGCGTTGCGGGGCCGACGGCGACCTCCAGATTGTCAAAGGTCTGCTTCTGATGCGTCAGGCTGACATCGGCGGAAAAGCCCGCCTGGCGAAGCTGGCGGATCGCGGGATCGACCGAACCCGCGAGCCAGGAAGCAAGTCCGCTCGGCTGATTGGAGGCGACGGTCACCTGCCCGTTGAACGAAGGCTGGCCACGCAGCGCAAGCCGCCCCTTGCCTTCTACCTGTGTCCGGCCAGGCAGCGTGCCGACAGCATCGTCGATCATCCAGCCGTCGCCGGCTGGCTGTAGGTCCAGCTGCACGTCGCGGATCGTCGTATCGCCGGCGACGATTGCCGGCAGACGTACACTCGCCTTGCCCGGCACCTGCGGGATCGGCACCTGCGCCACGATATTGATCAGCGAGTTGAGGCGCTGGCGGGCCGAGAGGCCCGGATCGCGCGCCGTCTTGCCGCCGGCCCCCTGATTGCCGATGCGGTTGACGTCGATCTGCTGGCCGTTGGCGATCAGCAGGAATTCCGGCGCACTGCCGGTATCGAGCGTCGCCTCCCCGGTGATCACATAGGGGTCGTCGGTCGAGCCGACTTCCAGCCGGTATTCCGGAACGCGGATGCGCTCGTTGGTCAGCTCGAAACGGCCCTTGACGCGCGGCGGCGGCAGCGTCTTATCACTCTTGCTCTGCCCGCGGTTCTCGATCGCCGCCGACATCGTGCCCTGATAGTTCGGCTTGCGGTCGACGAGCTTCAGCTCGCCGTCGAGATCGACGCTGACGGGATGCTGGTCGGGAACGAGACGGGTGCGCACCTTCAGGACGCCGTTTTCATCCGGCTGGCCACTGGCGATCGAGAAGCTGCCATGCTCGCCATCCAGCGTCGCATCGCCATCGATGCGCCAGGGACCGGCAAGCGACTTCGCCGACATTTCGGCATTCAAGCCGCTGACATGACGCGAACGGCCGGACTGGTCGTCGATGAACTGCACATCGCCGCCGCTGACATGAACATTTTCGAGCACCACGGTCTTGGCCGGAATTGCCGCCTGGCTGCCACGCATCCAGTCGAGCGTGCCGTCCTTCAGGAGGCGCAGCCGCACTTTCGGATTGACGACGCGCATGTCGAAGATCAGCGCTTCGCCGGAGAGAAACGGCGCAAGCTCGGCATCCATGGAGAACTGCTCGACCTGAACGATCGGCTGGCCGTCAGGCTCCTGCCCGACGCGCACGTCATGCATGGTCACCGACGGGAACGGCAGCAGCCGCGCATCGACGGTGCCGTGCACGGTGACCTTCTTGCCGATGATCTGGCTTGCCTGATCCTCGAAATTCTTGCGGAAGTCGGTCCAGTCGATGAATAGCGGTGCGAGCAGCGCCACAAAGAGCACTACGACGATCACTCCCCCTAGAAAGACGAGGAACCGGCCTACCAATTCAAGGATTCTCCATTCGGGATTCTGTTGCCGACACTACTGTTATTCATGCCGGTAGCAAGGCCGAAGATCATGAGATTATTCCGTTTTCAGCCGAGGTGAAAAATCTTGCCGGGATTGAAGATATTGTCCGGATCGAGCGAGCGCTTGACCTGGCGCATCAAATCGACGGTGCCGCCGAGCTCCTCTTCCAGAAACGACATCTTGCCTTGTCCGATCCCGTGTTCCCCGGTGCATGTTCCATCCATTGCCAGCGCCCGCGCATTGAGCCGCGAGACGAAATTCTCGACGCCGGCGACGCCTTCCGCGGTCTTGTCGTCGAACAACACCAGGACATGGAAGTTCCCGTCGCCCGCATGCCCGACGATCATCGCCAGCAAGCCGTGCGCCTCGATATCCGCCTGCGTCTCCGTGATGCAATCCGCCAGCCTCGATATAGGAACACAGACATCCGTCGAAAGTGCGGCAAGTTCGGGAGCCAGCGCCCGCGAGGCCCAATAGGCATTGTGGCGGGCCTTCCAGAGCTTGGCGCGTTCCTCGGCATTGACGGTCCAGACGAACTCCCCGCCCCCGCATTCGGCAGCGATTTCGGCAAATTGCTGCGATTGCAGCGCAACCGTCTCGTCCGTGCCGTGGAATTCGAGGAAGAGCGTCGGCGTCTCCTCGTAGCTGAGGTTCGAATAGGCATTGCAGCACTTGATCTGCAGCGCGTCGAGAAGCTCGATGCGGGCAACCGGAATGCCCATCTGGATGGTCATGATGACGGCGTCGCAGGCCGCCTTGATCGTTGGAAACGGGCAGACGCCGCCACCGATCTTCTGCGGAATCCCCTGCAACCTGAGCGTCACCGACGTCAGGATGCCGAGCGTGCCCTCGGAGCCGACGAAGAGCCGCGTCATGTCGTAGCCGGCGGACGACTTGCGGGCGCGCCGTGCGGTGCGGATTTCCTCGCCATTGGCGGTCACAGCGGTCACGGACAGCACATTGTCCTTCATCGTGCCGTAGCGCACCGCATTTGTGCCCGATGCTCGGGTCGCCGCCATGCCGCCGATCGAGGCGTTGGCGCCGGGATCGATCGGGAAGAACAGGCCGGTATCGCGAAGATAGACGTTGAGCTCCTCGCGGGTGATGCCGGGCTCGACGGTGCAGTCGAGATCCTCGGCATTGACTTCGAGAACCCGGTTCATGCGGCTGAAATCGATGGAAATGCCGCCTGAGGGCGCATTGACCTGGCCTTCGAGCGACGATCCCGTGCCGAAGCCGATGACGGGCACCTTGTGCTCGGCGCAAACACGGACGGCGGCTTTCACATCTTCGGCCGTCTCGGCAAACAGCACGCCATCGGGCAGCTGCGCCGGAATATAGGTGGTCGTATGGGCGTGCTGCGCGCGGAAGGATTCGCCGGTCTGGAAGCGCTCGCCGAAACTCTGCTTCAGGATGCCGAGAACGGCAGAAATGCCTGCCTCGTTGCGCAATCCAGCCTTCGCATCCTTGAGAGCCATCCCGTTGATCTCCAATACGTTCTACCATCGACAGGCAGGCTGGTATGAGACAAAGGGACTGACATGTCCAGTCAAGATTGCGCGTGAACGGGTGAGCGGCGGACAGCCTTTCGGATAAGCCCGCCCGCCGCGCGATCGTCAGACCAGAGGCGGGTTCAGCCGGGCAAAACCCTCCTGGCGGCGATAGGGAAAATAGGGATAGGGCGCAGTCACGGCGCTCACCGCATCCAGCCGCGTGATCTGCTCCGCTGTCAGCGACCAGCCGACCGCACCGAGATTCTGGCGTAGCTGCTCCTCGTTGCGGGCGCCGATGATGACGCTCGATACGGTTGGGCGGCTGATGAGCCAGTTGATGGCGATCTGCGGCACCGTCTTGCCGGTCTCCTGGGCAATCTCCGTCAGCACATCGACGATGGCATAAAGCTTCTCGTCATCGACGGGCGGCCCGAACTCAGCTGTCTGATGGAGACGACTGCCCTCCGGCAGCGGCTGGCCGCGGCGGATCTTGCCGGTCAGCCTTCCCCAGGCAAGCGGGCTCCAGACCAAAGCACCGACGCCCTGATCGGCACCGAGCGGCATCAGCTCCCATTCGTAGTCGCGGCCTGCGAGCGAATAATAGACCTGATGGGCGACGTAGCGCGGATGTCCGTTCGCATCGGCTGCAGCCAGCGACTTCATCAGCTCCCATCCGGCGAAATTCGAGACGCCCGTATAGCGCAACTTGCCCGCGGCAATCAGCCCGTCGAGCGTCGACAGCACCTCCTCGACCGGCGTCGAGGCATCAAAGGCGTGCAGCTGCAGGAGGTCGATGTAATCGGTGCCGAGACGGCGGAGTGCGGCATCGACCGAACGGATCAGCCGCGAGCGCGAGGCGCCCCAATCGGCCGGGCCGTCGCCGACCGGCAGCGCCGTCTTGGTCGAGATCAGCACCTGATCGCGCTTGCCGCGGATCGCCTGCCCCAGCACTTCCTCGGAGGCACCCGCCGAATAGACATCCGCCGTGTCGAACAGGTTGACGCCCGCCTCCAGGCAGATATCGACGAGACGGCGGGCTTCCGCCGCATCCGTATTGCCCCAGGCACCGAACAGCGGGCCGGAGCCACCGAAGGTCCCTGCGCCAAAGCTCAGGACGGGAACGCGCAGGCCTGACCGGCCGAGATTTCGATAGTCCATAGTCTTTCTCCTGTTGTCTCCAGAAGATAGACACTCAATTTATGCTGATATAGATTGCCTCGAAGAAACTCATTTGTGATTTGAATTCATCATGAGCAGGCAGGACATCAATCGCTCCGGCGAAATGGAAGTCTTCGTCCGCGCCGTCGAGCTCGGCGGCTTTTCGGCGGCCGCGACGGCCTGCAAGATGACGCCGTCGGCTGTCAGCAAGCTGATTACCCGCCTTGAGGCAAGGCTCGGCACCCGCCTCGTCAATCGCTCCACCCGCAAGTTGCAGCTGACGCCGGAGGGGTCGGCCTTCTACCAGCGCAGCGTTTCGATCCTCGCCGATATCGCCGAGGCCGAGCGCGATGCATCGTCGGGGGAGCAGGCGACCGGGCCGATCCGCATCAACACCAGCGGCTCCTTCGGCAACCACATCCTGGCGCCGCTCGTGCCGCAGTTCCTCGCCGAACATCCCGGCATCACCCTCGACATCACCGTGACCGACAAGGTCGTAGACCTCATGGCAGAGCGGGCCGACGTGGCGATCCGCGCCGGTCCCCTGAAGAGCTCCAGCCTGATTGCGCGCAAGCTCGGCGGCGCCCGCAAGCTGATCGTCGGCTCGCCCGGCTATCTCGCGACACACGGTATGCCCAAGTCGATCGCCGAGCTCGAAAACCATTGCCGCATCGGTTTTTCCTATTCCCGCGCCATTCAGGGCTGGCAGCTTCTCGATGGCGCCGAGGCGGTCACCGTTCCGGTGACGCCGGGGGTGCAGGTCAGCGACGGCGAGGCCATGCGGCATCTGGCCGTGGCGGGTGCCGGCCTCGCCCGGCTCGCCGACTTTACCTTACGGCAGGACATTGCCGCTGGGAGACTTGCCGTCGTGATGGAAGACTTCAATCCCGGCGATATCGAGGACTTCTACGCGGTCTATCTCGGCCAGGGCGGCCCGCTTCCGGCCCGCATTCGCGCCCTTCTCGATTTCCTGGCTACTCACGCCAAGCTATGAGCCGCGCCGGTTAACTCGAAAAGGCGAATTGGCAGCCGCAGGAAAGCCGTGTTGTCTTCCTCCCCGGCAACGGAGGGACATCGAGATGCAAGCCACCCCATTCAAGAGCCCAAAACTGATGGGCTCAAAACTGACCGGCCCAAAACTGACGGGGATGACCGTCTTGTCATCGACGGGCGCGGTTCTCGCCATGCTGACATCGCCTGCGGACGCAGCGATCAAGACGGTGACGACAAAGCCGACGGCAGCCACGATGACACCAGGCGAGCCGGTCCTGTACGACGACAAGGCCTGCCCCGCCGGGATGATCGCGAAATTCACCAAGGCGAAGAGAAACAACAATATTAGCAAGAAATGCGTTCATAAGTGACGAGATGGGGCGCTGCGCCGCCTGCGATGGCGGCGTCCCATGCCAGATTTCGCAGTTGACCCTGCCGCAGGCTGACAAATATACCCGGACTGCGCCCCGGCACCCCTGCCGGTCCAGTAGTCACGCCGACAATCATCCTTCGACCGCTCTGTCGCGGTGCTTGCCGATCGGCAAAAAAGATATCGTTGATGCCGTTCAAAGCCCTTGCCAGCGTCCTGCCATCCCGTGCGAGCCTGCCCCGATGGGCGATCCTGCTTGCCTTGTCCTCGCTCCTCGTTCTCGGTCTGGAACTGCTCGGCCTTCCGGCATCGCTGCTGATTGGCCCGATGGTCGCAGCGATCGTGCTGGCGCTGACGGCCTCGAAGATACAGCTGCGCGTGCCGCGCTGGCCTCTCCTTTTCGGCCAGGCGCTGGTCGGCTTCCTGATGGCGCGGGCGATCACCGTCGATATCGTCAAGACGATGTCGGATGACGCCCTGCTCTTCCTGTCGCTGATCTTCGCGATCATCGCCGCCGCCGGCCTGCTCGGCTACATCCTGACAAAGTGGCAGGTCCTGCCGGGCACCACCGCCGTCTGGGGCTCCTCTCCCGGTGCCGCCTCGGCCATGACCATCATGTCGGAGGCCTATGGCGCCGATGCCCGCCTCGTCGCTTTCATGCAATATCTGCGCGTCGTCTTCGTCGCCGTTGCCGCCTCGCTGGTCTCGACGATCTGGGCCAATAGCGCAGGCGCCGAACCGCCGCCGCTGGTGTTCTTCCCGCCGGTCAACTGGCCGGCTCTTGCGGCAACGATCGCGCTGACCGGTCTCTGCGCCTATGCCGCCGCCCGCTTCCGCATCCAGGGTGGCACGATCATCCTGCCGCTCATCGTCGGCTCGACCCTGCAGGGGCTGGGTCTGCTGACAATCGAATTGCCGCTCTGGCTGCTTGCCATCAGCTACGCCCTGATCGGATGGAGCATCGGCCTGCGCTTTACGCCGTCGATCATGGCGCATGCCGCCCGCGCCCTGCCCCGCGTCGCCGCCTCGATCCTGACGCTGATGTCGATCTGCGGCCTGATGGCCTTTGCGCTCCACAAGCTCGCCGGCGTCGATCCGCTGACGGCCTATCTGGCAACCAGCCCCGGCGGCGCCGATTCGGTCGCCATCATCGCCGCCTCGAGCGATGTCGACGTGCCCTTCGTCATGGCGATGCAGGTCGGCCGTTTCATCGTCATCCTGCTGACCGGCCCGATGCTCGCCCGCTTCATCGCGAAGAAGAGCGGCCTGGTGATGAGCCGCGCCTGAGCGCCGCCCACTGCCCGGGCGTGACACCGTAAGCCTTCTTGAAATGCCGGTTCAGGTGGCTCTGGTCGGCAAATCCGGTCGCGAAGGCGACTTCGGGCAGCTTCTCGCCTGCGCCGATCAGCGTCCGCGCCTGCTGCAGCCGCCGCATCAGGAGATAGCGATGCGGACTGGTCGCAAAGGCGGCGCGAAAATGCCGCGACAGGGTAAAGCGGTCGATACCGGTCACCGCCTCGAGCTCCTCGGAATGAACGGCCCGCGTCGCATGCGCTTCGAGATAGTCACGTGCCTTGCGCGCCTGGCGCCAGGCGAGCTTGCCGATCGGCTTGACCGGTGCGCTTGCTCGCCTTGCCAGACCGCCGGCGACCTCCGTCAGGAAATCGTCGACGAACAGGCCGTCGAGCTCGCCATCGAGATCGCCGAGGGCCCCGAGCAGCACATTGGCAAGCGCCGCATCGCCGAATACCGGCTCGCCGACGAACGGCAAACCCATCTTTTCCGCATCCAGACATTCGGCGACCAGCGCCGGCTCGATGTAGAGCATTCGGTATTGCAGTCCGTCCTCTGTCCCCGCCCCGCCGTCATGCTCCTCGTCGGGGTGCAAGACGATCACCTGACCCGGCATGCTGAAGCGCTTCTCGCCGCGATAGCTGAAGGTCTGGACGCCCTTCAGCGTCACCCCGATCGCATAGGTGTCGTGGCGGTGCAGTTCGAAGGCATTGCCGGAAAATTGCGCCTCGATGCGCTCGATGCCGGGAAAGGCAGGCGCAGTCAGGATGCCGTCCGCGCCCGCAGGCACGCACAAACGTTCAAGACCCTCGAAGATGGTTGAATTTACATCCTGGCTCACTGCCACCTCGCACTCACGAAGAGACCTGGAATGTTTGATACCAAAATTGCGATCGTCCTGCGAAACAATCTTGCCTCCTGGCAGACGCTGAATGTCACCGCCTTCCTGATGAGCGGCATCGCCGGGCAGAGCCCCGATATCATCGGCGAAGCCTACAGGGACAAGGCGGGCAATCTCTACAACGCCCTCTCCGTCCAGCCGATCATCGTCCTGTCGGCCGACGACGCGACCATCGCCGCCGTTCACCGCCGCTCGCTGGAACGCGGCATCGCCACCTCCATCTTCATCGAGGAGATGTTTGCGACCGGCCACGATGCCGCCAACCGCGAGGTCTTCGCGCAATTTGCGCCTGACGATGCCAAGGTCGTCGGCATTGCCATGCGCGCCGACAAGAAGATCGTCGACAAGATCACCAAAGGCGCCAAGATGCACGCCTGAACGAAAACGGCCGGGCATTGCCCGGCCGTTTCGAATGCAGATGGAAGCCGGATCAGCCCTGGGTAACCGGAGCGATCTGGATTTCGACGCGGCGGTTCTGCGCGCGGCCTGCCTCGGTTGCGTTGGACGCAACCGGCTGCGACGGACCGAAGCCGACGGCCGAGACGCGGCGCGGATCGATGCCCTGGCCGCCGAGATAGTCGGCAACCGACATGGCGCGGCGCTGCGACAGATCCTGGTTATGCTGCAGGCTGCCGGTCGAGTCCGTATGGCCGTTGACGTCGATGAGCGTGCGGTTGAACTTGCGCAGCACGATCGCGACGGAATTCAGCGTCTGGTAGAAGCCCGGCTTCACCGCATCCTGGTCGATGTCGAAGGTGATGTTCGACGGCATGTTGAGGATGATGTTGTCGCCGTTGCGGGTAACGGAAATGCCGGTGCCCTCGAGCTGCTGGCGAAGTTCGGCTTCCTGCTGGTCCATGTAATTGCCGATCGCGCCGCCGGCGAGAGCACCGATACCGGCGCCGATCAGAGCCGCGTTGCGCGCACCATGGCCGCGACCGCCGAGAGCGGCACCTGCCAGCGCGCCGCCAACGGCGCCGAGCATCGCGCCGCCCGCCGTGTTCGACATCTTCTGCTCGCCCGTATAGGGGTCGGTCGTCGTGCAGGCGCTCAGATAGGTGGCGGCAAGCGCCAGAAGCAGAAATTTCTTGATCATTGGCAGAGGGCTCTCCGTTCGAAGCTGATCCGAGCAAATATTAAGGAATGCGGCAACAAGATGAACGCCATTCGTCCAATAGCGCAAAACGCTGCAATTGCACACGCTGCGACCGGGACTGTGCCCGGATATCACCAGCTTTGCGCCCAGCTCTCACGCAAAACGCCCGGGAACGAGCCCGGGCGATTCGCGGTCATCATCGGAACTCAGATGTTCTGGAAGAGCTGCGTGATGGTATTGTAGCTCGCATTGGCGATCTGCAGCGCCTGGATACCGAGCTGCCGCTGCGTCTGTAGCGCCGCCAGTCGGCCGCTCTCTTCTTCCATGTTGGCATCGACCAGGCGACCGATACCCGACGTGTAGGAATCGGTCAGCGACTTGGCGAAATCGTTCTGAAGGTCGATACGCTTTTCCAGTGCACCGAAGGATGAACCGACGGTCGTCATCTGCTTCAGGGCTGCATCGGTCACGCTGATCATGTCTTTCAGATCATCGGCCGATGTATTGGCGTCGAGACCGATCTCGACCTGGCCGGTCGTATCGCCCTCTTTGCTGAAGATCATCACATAGTTCTTGGCCGCACCGAGTTCGGTGGCGTAGTGATCGGTCGTCAGCGCGCCGTATTCGCCGTTGCCGCCGGCGCGGTCATCGACCATGTAGCGCGCGTCGGACGAGTTCGTCACGCCGGCCGATGGGACGTCGATATGATAGGTGAGCGTCGAGACCTTCACCGAACCGTCGTCGCCGCGAATGAAGGAGGCAGGGATTTCCTTCGGCTTCGTCGGATCGTCCTCGTCGGTCAGAACAACCCAGTTGTCGCCGTTGAAGCTCGCTGCTTCCGACACCGAACGTAGCTGCGCCTTCAGCTGGGTGATCTCGTCGTTGATCTTGGTCTTGTCGACGCCCTGCTCGGTCGCCGCCACCAGCTTTGACTTGATGGTGGAAACGATCTCGATGGCGCTGGAGACGGCCGTATAGGCAACGCCCATGGTTGCCGCCGCCATGCCGAGCGCATCCTGGATCGCACCATTCGCCTTGTTATCGGTGCGAACCGTGGTGGCAATCGCCCAATAGGCACCGTTATCCTGCGCCTTGGCGACGCGAAGACCGGTGGAGACGTGATTTTGCGTCGTGGTCAAACTGCGGTTGGTGTCGCGCAGAATATGCAGCGCCGCATCAACCGATGTGCGTTGAAAGATACTCACAGAACTCGAACTCCGAACACAACAATACGCAACTAACTGACATGACCGGGTCCGCGAAACGTCATGTTCGGGCGCTGGAAACAGCGGAAGGAAAGCACCTCCAAAAACGCTGGAGGCATTGATCGGTCACGGCGCAATCATTGCCGTTTATACTTAAAAAACGGCTAACATTCAGAAGTGATTTACGCTGTTTTGCAATTCTTCGTTGACTATAAAAAACGCCGCCGGAAGTCCCGGCGGCGCCTCTCTGAAGTATCGCGAAAGCCTTATTCGGCAGCCTGCAGCTGCTCCGGATCCGGCACCACCTTCGGGCGGGTCGCATGCGACATTTCCTCGTGCAGCCGGGCTTCTTCATGGGCTTGCGGCTTGGCGAAGCGGGCAAGCAGCAGATAGGCAACCGGCGTGATGAACAAGGTCACGAGGGTTGCCATGCCGAGGCCGCCGACAATGACCCATCCGAGCGCGATACGGGCTTCCGCACCGGCCCCCTGGGCCAGCACCAGCGGCACGCCGCCGAGAACCGCCGCGATCATCGTCATCATCACCGGGCGAAGACGGATGCTGCAGGCCTTCTCGATCGCCTCTCTGCAGGAAGCGCCGGCATCGCGCAGATGGTTCGCGAACTCGACGATGAGGATGCCGTTCTTGGCCATGACCCCGATCAGCAGCACGAGGCCGATCTGGCTGTAGACGTTGAGGCTCGATCCCGTCAGCACCAGCGCGAAGACCGCGCAGGCAAGGCCGAGTGGTACCGTCGACATGATGATGATGGACGACAGCACGCTCTCGAACTGCGCCGCCAGCACAAGGAAGATGATGGCGATGGCAAATCCGAACGTCAGTGCCATGCCGCTGGAATTTTCCTCCAGCGTCGCGGCTTCCGCAAGCGGGATCAGGCGCGAACCCGGCGGCATCAGCGGTTTGGCGAGTTCCGTCGCGACCTGTACGGCCTGGCCGAGCGACACACCCTCCTTCAGGCTTGCCGAGAAGGAAACGGCAGCAAGCTGCTGTTCGCGGCGAAGCGTCGGCGAGACGGCGCGTTCTTCCAAGGTCGCAACTGTCGACATCGGCACCATGCGGCCGTCCTTGGCCTTCAGGTAGATGTTCTCGAGATCCGTGGGATCGTCGATCGGCCGCGTGCTCGACTTGAGCTTGACCGGGATTGCATCGCCATCGACGAAGACGTCGACAACGGAACGGCCTTCGAGCAGCGACTGGATGGACGTGCCGAGCGCCTTGATGTCGATGCCAAGATCGGAAGCACGTTCGCGGTCGACGGTGACGAAGACCTGCGCCTGGTTCGGCTCGTCGTTCAGGCGCGGCGTGTCGAACAGATCGGTTTGGCGCAGCGCATCGACCAACTGAATGGCCGCCTGCGTCAACTGCTCGTGATTGGTGCCGACAAGCGCCATCTGCAGGCCGTTGCCGGCGCCGCGAATGCGCAGACTGTTCTGCTGCACCGCATTGCCGCGCAATGCCGGCACGGAGGCGACGGCTGTGTTGATGTCCTTGACGATCTCGGCCTGCGTCCGCGCGCGCTCAGACCAGGGAGCCAGCGTCAGCACCATGAAGCCGCTGTTCGACGCACCGCCCTGGCCCGAGATCGAAAACACGTTCTGGATTTCGCCCGAGTCGCGCAAAGGCTTCAGCTTCTCCTCGATCAGCTGCAGCTTGTCGCGCGTATATTGCAGGCTGACGCCCTCCGGCGCGGTGGCGCGCAGCATCACCATCGCCCGGTCTTCCTGCGGCGTCAGTTCGCTGTGGACCTTACCGAAGGTGACATAGGCGGCAGCGCCCAGCAGCAGGGCGGCGACGATGACGGCAAGCGGTGCATTGAGGCAGGCCCGCAGGCTTCTGGCATAGAGATCGGCGAGAAAGCCGCCGAAACGCCCGAGCATGCCGTGATCCTCGCGCATGGGCTTGGTCAGCATGCGTGAGGCCATCATCGGGCAGAGCGTCAGCGCCGTAATCGACGAGAGGCCGACGGCGAAGGCGAGGACAAAGCCGAATTCGCGGAACAGGCCGCCCATCTGACCGGGCAGGAACGACAGCGGAATGAAGACGGCCGCCAAGGTTGCCGTCGTCGCCAGGACGGCGAAGAACACCTCCTGGGTGCCGAGCACGGCCGCGGCACGCGGCCCCATGCCTTCAGAGCGTCGGCGCACGATGTTTTCGAGCACCACGATCGCGTCGTCGACAACAAGACCGGTCGCCAGAACGATGGCGAGCAGCGTCAGGATGTTGATCGAGAAGCCGACGAGGTAGATCGCCACCAGCGTGCCGATCAACGCCACCGGAATGGTGAGCGCCGGGATCAGCGTCGCCTTCCAGTCGCGCAGGAAGAGGAAGATGACCACAACGACGATGAGGCTGGAGAGACCGAGCGCGATCTCGACTTCGTGCAGCGCACCCTGAATGAATACCGCATCGTCGCTGGTAATGGCGATATGTGTGCCTTCCGGCAGACTGCTGCTCAGATTGGCGACGGCGGCCTTCACGCCTTCGGAAATGCTGAGCGTGTTGGATTGCGCCTGACGCAGCACGCCGAGACCGACGCCGGGAACGCCGTTCGAACGCAGCGCCGTCGTGCCGTCATCCGGGCCGAGCATGACGGTCGCGACATCGCGCAGGCGAACGTTGTTGCCGATCAGGATATTCTCGAAATCCTCAGGCTTCGTCAGGTTCGCGGTGGCGCGGACGATGATGTCCTGCGTCGAAGATTCCAGCGATCCGGCGGGCACGTCCATGGCGGCTGTGGAGAGCGCGTTGGACAGATCCGCAATCGTCAGGCCGCGCCCGGCAAGCGCCTCTTGGTCGACATCGACGCGAAAGACCTTCTCCTGGTCCCCGTAGAGTTCGACGTCGGCGACGCCATCGACGGCGGCAAGACGGTCGGAAATCTCGTTCTCGACCAGCTGCGTCAGGTCTTCCATCGACAATGTCGTGGAGGTGACGGCGAGGCGCATGATCGGCTGACTGTCGCTATCGGCCTTGATGATGCGCGGCTCATCGGCATCATCAGGCAGCTGATCGGTGACGCGGCCGAGCGCGTCGCGCACGTCATTGGCAGCCACCGCAAGATCGGCGGTATCGCTGAACTCGAGCGTCACGCGGCTCTGGCCGAAATCGGATATCGACGAAATCGACTTCAGGCCGCTGACACGCGCGACAGCCCCCTCGATGACGTCGGTGACTTCCTGGTCCATGGTCTGGGCCGAGGCGCCGTCATAGGTTGTCCGCACGCTGATGACCGGCTGGTCGACATCGGGCAGTTCACGGACTTCTATGCCGACAAGCGCGGCGAGACCGGCAACGACGAGCAGCGTGTTGAGAACGGCAGCGAGGACCGGACGGCGCACGAAGAGCGCCGTAAAGCTCTTCTGGCTCTGGGCACCGGCGCCGTTGTGGCCGGCATTCATGCCGTGACCGGATTCGTTCTTGCTCATCAGCCGGCGACCTCCGCCAGCTTCTCGCCTGCCATGCGGACGGCGCCGTTCTCACGGACGCGCTGCAGCCCCTCCGTTGCGACGACATCACCCGCCTTCACATCCCCTGAGACGAGAACGGCGTCAGGGTTGCGCTGGATGATGCGCACACGGCTCTTCACCGACTTCTTGTCGACGATCTGCCAGACGAAGGATCCCTTCGAATCCCACTGCACCGCCAGCGGGCTGACGGAGGCATAGGTTTCGCCGGGAAAACGCATGGTGACGCCGAAGGACATGCCGGCGAGCAGCATGTCTTCCTGGTTCTCGATCTTGGCACGGATACGGATCGTACGGCTCGCCGGATCGACGCGGTTGTCGATGGCTTCGACCGATCCTTCGAACACCCGGCCGGGACGCGAAGCCGACGTCGCCTCGACCGGCATGCCGACGCTGACCTGTACGGCAAAGCGCTCCGGCGCCCAGAAATCGACAAGCAGCTGAGACCGGTCGTCGATCTGGACGATGGTGCTGGTCGTCGTGACGTTGTCGCCGATATTGACCGGGACGATGCCGACGATGCCGTCGATCGGCGCGGTGATGTCGCGGCGCGACAGGTTGAGATCGGCGGCCTGCAGCTGCAGGCGCGCACCCTGTTCGGCGATCTCGGCGTCGAACACATCCATGCGCGACACGCTGGATTTGATGTTGTGATAGAGGCTGGACTTCTCCAGCGCCGCCTTCAGCGACACCTCGGCCTGCCCCTTGGCGATCACCTGCTCTTCGCTGTCGAGCTTGGCGATGACCTGACCGGCCTTCACCTTGTCTCCCGACTTGATGAGGATCTCGCGGATAGTACCGGTCGCCTGCGGCGTGACCGCAACGGAGCGGATCGCATCGCCGGTGCCGATGGCGCTCAGCCGATCGTTGACGACGCCCTGCTGGACGTCCTGCGTCGCGATGAGAACGGCATTGTTGCCGCCGCGACCGCCGCCGTTGCGGCGATTACCGCCCTCTCCGCGGGCCTGACCGTCGCCGGCAGGCGCCGTTGCATCAGCCGTCTCGGACGCCGGTGCAATTCTGGAAACGAGGCTCTCGGGAACCCCGGCATTCTTCAAACTATCCGCCGCACCAGGCGCAAAAAATATCCATCCGGCAAAACCGGCAACAATCACAATTATACAAAGAACAAACTGCTTCCAAAAAGCCATTCACGTCTCCAGAGGGACTCGAGGTTGGACCAGGGTCGGTCGAAAGAGGCGTATCGGGTAAAGATTCCCGCCTTACTGCGGCAATATCGCCCTTTACAAAGCGGCTTCAAGCGTATCCCTGCGTCATTACAGAAATGTAATCTGGACGAGGTCCGGAAAGTGGCGATGCAAGTCACTTTTGCTTGAGCAGACCGGGATTTTCGGCGTTTTTTACGGCGCGCTTCTTTAGCAGATCCAGAAAAATGCAGTAGAAAGCCGAAACTCCTTTCATCCGACAAAAGGATCGACGCGCACCGGTCCCCTGCTTCCGCCCTCGGAAAACCCCATAAAACCCTGGGGTACGGAAGCAGAACATCTTTTCTGGTCTTTCGGTCCCGAATCACTACATTACGCGGCATGAGCAATAGTTTCGACGACATCCCCTTCTTCGACGAAGAGCCGCAGGCGCCGCGCAAACCGGCCGCCGCCGCCCCTGCAGCGGGCGGCCTGGCGGCCCGCGCCATGGCAGCGCGCGACGGCGGAAGACGCCCGGATTACCTCTCCGGCCTCAACCCGGAACAGACGGACGCCGTCGAAACGCTTGAAGGCCCCGTCCTCGTTCTCGCCGGCGCCGGCACCGGCAAGACCCGTGTTCTGACGACGCGCATCGCCCATATCCTCAATACCAACCGCGCCTTCCCCTCGCAGATTCTCGCCGTCACCTTCACCAACAAGGCGGCCCGCGAGATGAAGGAACGTATCGCCGTTCTCGTCGGCGGCGCGGTCGAGGGCATGCCCTGGCTCGGCACCTTCCACTCGATCGGCGTCAAGCTGCTGCGCCGCCATGCCGAGCTCGTCGGCCTGCGCTCGGATTTCACCATTCTCGATACCGACGACGTCGTGCGCCTCATCAAGCAGCTGATCCAGGCCGAGGGTCTCGACGACAAGCGCTGGCCGGCCAAACAGTTTGCCGGGATGATCGACACCTGGAAGAACAAGGGCCTCGGCCCCGCCGATATTCCGGAAGGCGATGCCCGTGCCTTCGCCAATGGCCGGGGACGCGAACTCTATTTCGCCTACCAGAACCGTCTGTCGACGCTGAACGCCTGCGATTTCGGCGATCTGCTGATGCATCCGATCGCGATCTTCCGCAAGAACCCGGACCTGCTGAAAGAATATCACGGCCGCTTCCGCTACATCCTCGTCGACGAGTATCAGGACACCAACACCGCCCAGTATATGTGGCTGCGGCTTCTCGCCCAGCGGCCGAAGGGCGAACCGCAGAATGTCTGCTGCGTCGGCGACGACGACCAGTCGATCTATGGCTGGCGCGGCGCCGAAGTCGACAACATCCTGCGCTTCGAGAAGGACTTTCCGGGCGCCAAGGTCATCAAGCTGGAGCGCAACTATCGCTCGACGGCCCATATCCTCGGTGCCGCCGCACATCTGATCACCCATAATGAAGGCCGCCTCGGCAAGACGCTGTTCACCGACCGCTCCGACCCTGACGACGTCAAGGTTCAGGTCCATGCCTCCTGGGATTCCGAAGAGGAAGCCCGCGCCATCGGCGAGGAGATCGAACAGCTCCAGCGCGACAAGCATAAGCTGAACGACATGGCGATCCTGGTGCGCGCCTCGTTCCAGATGCGCGAGTTCGAAGACCGTTTCGTCACGCTCGGGCTCAACTACCGCGTCATCGGCGGCCCGCGCTTCTACGAGCGCCTCGAAATCCGCGATGCGATGGCCTATTTCCGCCTCGTCGCGCAGCCCGCCGACGACCTCGCCTTCGAGCGCATCATCAACACACCGAAGCGCGGCCTCGGCGACACGACGGTGCGCGCGCTCCACGATTATGCCCGGGCCCGCGACATTCCGATGCTGGCGGCCGCCGCCGACATGATCGAGACCGACGAGCTGAAGCCGAAGGCCCGCAAGGCGCTCTTCGACGTCATCCAGTCCTTCCGCCGCTGGCAGGGCCTGCTCGAGAATACCCCGCATACCGAACTTGCCGAGACGATCCTCGAAGAGTCGGGCTATACCGACATGTGGAAGAACGACAAGACGGCCGAAGCGCCGGGCCGCCTCGACAACCTCAAGGAACTGATCCGCTCGATGGACAGCTTCGAGTCGCTGCGCGGCTTCCTGGAGCATGTCTCGCTGGTCATGGACGCCGAGCAGAACGAGAATCTCGATGCCGTCTCGATCATGACGCTGCATTCGGCCAAGGGCCTGGAATTCGACACCGTCTTCCTGCCGGGCTGGGAGGAAGGCCTCTTCCCGCATCAGCGCTCGCTCGACGAAAGCGGCCGCGCCGGCCTCGAGGAAGAACGACGCCTCGCCTATGTCGGCATCACCCGCGCCAAGCGCCGCTGCCACATCTGGTTCGTCTCAAATCGCCGCATCCACGGCCTGTGGCAATCGACGATCCCGTCGCGCTTCCTCGACGAACTGCCGGAAACCCATGTCGAGGTCGCCGAGACCGAGCAGAGCTACGGCGGCTATGGCCGCGGCGGAGGCTACGGCCAGTCCCGCTTCGACAAGGCCGACCCCTTCCAGAACTCCTATTCGACGCCCGGCTGGAAACGCGCCCAGCAGAACAAGACCGACGCCACCCGTGACAACTGGGGCACCCGCTCCGGCCACGCCGTCGAGCGCATCGGCTACGGCGAAAGCGGCCCGCGCGGCCGCACCATCGAAGGCGAACTCGTGGCCAAATCGGCCTCGTCCGAACCCTCGAAGTTCAACACCGGCGACCGCGTCTTCCACATCAAGTTCGGCAACGGCAACATCGTCGGCATCGAGGGCAACAAGCTGACGATCGACTTCGACAAGGCCGGGCAGAAGCGGGTCTTGGATGGGTTTGTGGAGCGGGTTTAAACTACACCTAACAAAGTTTGTTAGGTATTGTTTGCCGTGCTATGGTCGAGCCCATGAAAAGCACGAATATGCGAACCTTGACCGTATCCCTTACCCCTCAACAGGCCGCGCGATTGCAAAGCGCCGTCGATAGCGGCAGCTATGCGTCGAACAGCGAGGTCGTTAGGGACGCGCTGCGCCTGTGGGAACAGCGCGAAGACGTGCGCGCCCTCGAACTGGACCGGCTCAAGCAAGCCTATCATGACGGGAAGAACAGCGGAGAAGGCGAAGACGTCGATCCCGCAGCGTTCATGAAGAGCCTGAAGGCGGAACGCTCCGCACGTGGCTAGCTATAGACCGCCGTCCCTCACCCCAGCATCTGCATCGACCCCAGCCCCAGGATATCGTTGAGCAGCGCGATCCCCATCCCCAGCGCCACGATCACCAGTCCGATCAGAAACAGCCGGCGCGAGCGGTCGTAATTGGCGGCGATCAGCGAGTCGCGCGCCAGGAGATCGGCGAAGACCTTCACCTGGATGGCGATGCCGACGGTGAGGAAGGCCATGGGGATGATGTCGATGCGGCTCCAGTCGTTGGGGTTGGAGACCCAGCGGCTGATGAAATTCAAGGAAAAGCCGAGGATGATCCCGGCAGCGGTCAGCGAGCCGTTGCGGAATGTCGAGTCGATCTTCTCGTCTGGACCGGGCTCTGCCACCGCTTTCCCTCCCGATGACGGTCATTCCAAGAAAGGCAGAAATGGCGCGCCTCTGCAAGGGTTTACGCAGAGTACGGCGCTCTTCCTCACGCCGCGATGGAGCTTATGTGAGCCGATGTCACCCATTCGTGACTTCGTCCGCCGCCGCTCGTCCCGCATACTGCCTGCGGGCTGGATAAGGAGGAAGCAGATGAAACGCTACTCGCTGTCGATGATCGGTCTTTCGCTCCTGGTTGCCATCGTCGGCAATCCGGGCATCGCCATGGCCTGCAACAAGATCATCGGATCTTGAGCCCTCGACGCAACCGAGCAGAAGGCGCGGGCCGGGGTTCGCGCCTTTTTTTTGCGATTTTGATTCCCCATGAAAACTGCGTCGCCCTCCACAGTCAATCGCACTCCTCCCTGTCAAAACGCCGCTTTGACCCGACTCGCAAATCGGCTTAGCCCGGCTGTTGCCCGGCCATGAAGACCGGGCTTCACGACGAACTCGCAAAGGAGGTTCTAGTGACCAGCGTTTCATCCTTGGGCAGCGCCCTCACCCAGTATCAATCCCCGATTTCAAGCCTCGACAAGAACGGCGACGGCATCATCTCCGCCGACGAGCTCGCCGCGGCCAACGTGTCCAGCGGTGCATCTGCGACCACCGCCAGCGCTGCAAAGGCATCCTCCGCCGGTGCCGGCGACAGCGGCTCCGCCGCCGACGTCGTCAATCGCATCACCGCCGACATCCTTTCCATGATGCTGCAGATGCAGCAGCAGTCGGAAAGCGGCACAAGCAGTGATGACAGCAGTGACGCCGCAAGCCGCCCGCAGGGCATTCTTGCCGCACTCGACACCGATGGCGACGGTCAGCTGACGACCAGCGAAATCCTCTCCGGCGACACCCAAAGCCTTGCCGGCAACGCGTCGGGCGACGACGATCAGTTCCTGACCAATATCCTCAGCGATATCGAGAAATCGCAGCAGGCCTACCAGAATACCTACGGCTCTTCTCCTGCTGCCGATACGGCAGATACACAGGGCGAGATCCGGGCTATCTGACCCGCGCCGGGCTCCGCCGGGGGAGCCTTGCCGGAGAAGATGGACGGCGATTGCCGACGGCCGCCGAACGCTGGGGCCGCCGCGGTCGACAGACGCGAGTAACGGCAAAATACGCACGCCATGCGCGTGATGTCGGACGGACGAGGCAACCGTGCTTAAAGTACCGCAGCGCCAATCGAAATACCCGAAAAATAGGGCTTGCATGCGGAGCCTGAGCCCCTCACTAATCGCTTGAGATGATCGCGATCCCGATTGCGCAAGACACGCTTCGAGGGAGTCCTTTTTGATGAGAGCGCTTCTGCTCGTCGATATCCAGAACGGCTTTTGTCCCGGTGGCAATCTACCCGTTCCCGATGGCGACAAGGTCGTCCCGGTGGCGAACCGGCTGATCGGCAGTGGAAAATATCGGCTGATCGTCGCCTCGCAGGATTGGCATCCGCCCGGCCATGGCAGCTTTGCCTCCTCGCACTCGGGCAAGCAGCCCTTCGAAATGGGCGAACTCTCCGGCAAGCCGCAGATGCTGTGGCCGGATCATTGCGTGCAGCATACCGTCGATTCCGAGCTGCATCCGGAGCTGAAGTCCGAGGAGATCGACCTCATCCAGCAGAAGGGTGAGAACCCCCATGTCGACAGCTACTCGGCCTTCCGCGACAACGACCGCGATGCCTCGACCGGCCTGTCGGATTTCCTCGAAGACCAGGGCGTCACCGAGCTCGACGTCTGCGGCCTCGCCACCGATTATTGCGTGAAATTCTCGGCGATCGACGCGCTCGACATGATCCCGGGCGTCAAGGTGCGCTTCATCGCGGATGCCAGCCGCGGCATCACGGCCGAGGGTGTCGAGGCAGCGATCGAGGAGATGCGCGCCCGCGGCATCGAGATCATCGACAGCGAGCAGGTCCTCACAAGCTGAGCCTCAGTCGGTGGCCGCCCGCTCCAATCCGTAGATATCGTCGGCCAGATCCTCGGCGCGCTTGGCAAAGGCCGCATGCGCATCCTGCAGCCCCTTCTTGTAATAGGCGGCACCGATCTCCTTGGCGAAGAACTCCATGACCAGCTCGGCCTTGATGATGCCGATGGACTGATCGAGCTCGCTGTCGAAAAAATGCTGGATGCGCGCCACCAGCTGCGCCTTCTCTTCCTTCGAGAATTCCACCGCTTTCATCGCTCTTCCTCTCCTCGTGAACGGCATCACCGTTCAGCGAAATCGATCGTTCAATCAAGGAAATTCGATTGCGGCGGCAGCCTTTGCGCCATAGAGGAGGCCCATTCGAGAAAAGGAAGATACCGATGAGTCGGTCGGATTTCGTTGACGGCCTGCGGGGCGGCTTTACCGTGGCCCTCGCCTCCGCCCCCTTCGCCGCGCTGTTTGGAGCGCTTGCCGCCGATCATGGCATGTCGCTTGCCGAGCTCACCTTCATGAGCGCCACTGTTTATGCCGGCGCCAGCCAGATGGTCGGCATCGAGCTCTTCGGCGGCAATGTGCCGGCCTGGGTGATCGTCGCCTCGATCCTCGCGGTCAATTTCCGCCATGTGCTCTATTCGGCGGCGATCGCCAAGCACATCCGGCACTTCACGGCGCTGCAGAAGTTCTTCACCTTCTTCCTGCTGGTCGATCCGCAATTTGCCGAAACCGTCAAGCGCGGCGAGGCCGGCAAGCCGGTCACCTTCATCTGGTATCTCGGCTTCGGCATCATCATCTACATCCCCTGGGTGCTGGTCAGCCTGCTCGGCGGCGTGCTCGGCAGCTTCATCGGCGATCCCAAGACGCTCGGCCTCGATATCCTGCTGCCCACCTATTTCCTCGGCATCGTGCTCGGCTTCCGCAGCCGAGACAACTTCCTGCCGGTGGCGCTCGTCAGCGCCGTCGCCTCGGTGATCGCCTATCACCTCGTCGGCTCGCCCTGGCATGTCAGCCTCGGCGCTGCCGCCGGCATCATCCTGGCGGCCGTTCTGCCGCTGCCAGCTGTCCACGCGCCGGAACCGGCCAACGAGCCGCACGAGGTCTGATCATGCAATTCGATCTCCACATGCTCCTCGTCATCATCGCCGCCGCCGTCGCCACTTACGCGACGCGTATCGGCGGCTACGTGCTGATCACCACGATGAAGCGCATTCCGCCGCGCATGGAAGCGGCGCTCAATGCCGTGCCCGCCGCCGTGCTCACGACGCTGGTCGCCCCCGCCTTCTTCGATGGCGGCTGGGAGTCCAAGCTGGCGCTCGCCGCCGCCCTCGTCATCGGCCTGCGCTTCTCGCATATGTGGATGCTGGCCGTCGCCTGGGTCATCGTCATGGCCTGGCGCCACACGATCGGGATGTAAGGACTGCCAGGACCCGGGCCGCTGACAAACGGCCACAGGGAGGGCACGTCATCCTCGGGCCTGTCCCGAGGATCTAACCACGTCAATCATATCAGGCAGTTGCAGATCCTCGGGACAAGCCCGAGGATGACGGCAGAGGGGTTTCAAACCCTGTCAGCAAGCTGAGGCGCGAGACCGCCTCTACCTTACCGTCTCTGCCGACCGCTCAATATTCCAGCGGCAGCGTCGCATTTTCCAGCCACGCCTGGACATCCTTGTCATGGATCAGCGGCATCAGCGCCTCGCGGGTGCGGGCGTGATAGTCGTTGAACCAGTGCAGCTCGTCATGCGTCAGGAGTTCCGGAATGACGATCGAGCGGTCGATCGGGCAGAAGGTCAGCGTCTCGAAGCTGCGCATCGGCGTATCGCCGCCCGCGACCTCTTCGGCCTCGCGCACATAGATCAGGTTCTCGATGCGGATGCCGAAGCTTCCCGGCCGGTAATAGCCTGGCTCGTTGGACAGGATCATGCCGGGCAGCAGCTCCTGCGTCGAAAGCTTGGAAATACGCTGCGGCCCCTCATGCACCGAGAGATAGGAACCGACGCCGTGGCCGGTGCCATGGCCGAAATCGGCCCCTGCCCGCCACAGCGCGATGCGTGCCAGCGGGTCGAGGTCGCAGCCGCGCGTGCCCTTAGGGAAACGCGCCGTGCTGATCTGGATCATGCCCTTCAGCACCAGCGTGAAGAAGCGCTTGTGCTCTTCGGTGACGGCACCGATGCCGACCGTGCGGGTAATATCGGTGGTACCATTGATATATTGCGCCCCTGAATCGATCAGGAACAGCTCGCCCGCCTGGATCGGCCGGTCGGTATCGACGGTGACGCGGTAATGCATGATCGCCGCATGCTCGCCCGCACCCGAAATCGTATCGAAGGACACATCCTTCAGCGGGTTCTGCATGCTCTGGCCGACGCTGGCACGTACCGCCTCAAGCTTCTCAGCCGCCTGGATCTCGGTGACGCCACCCGGCTTCTGCGTCGAGAGCCAGTAAAGGAACTCGACCATCGCCGCACCGTCCTGCAGATGCGCGGCGGCCGAACCGTTGATCTCGACATCGTTCTTGATGGCGCGCGGCAGCTTTGCCGGATCGGCGCCCTCGACGACTTCGCCGCCAGCCTTGCGGATGATCTCGGCCAGCGCATAGGAAGCGATCTCGGGATCAATCATCACCCGGCCGCCATCCTTCGAAACCGCAGCCAGCCGCTCGTCGAGCGACGACGGGGCCAACTGCGTCGAGATCTGCGCCAGATAGGCCTCCTGCTCGATCCCGGTCTTGCGCTTGTCGAGGAAAAGCTCGGCCTTGCCGTCGGCATGGATGATGGCGCGCGCCAGGGGATGCGGCGTATGCGGCACGTCGGCGCCGCGGATATTGAAGATCCAGGCGATCGAGGACGGATCGGCGATCAGCACCGCCGCCACCTTCTTCTTGGCAAGGTCGGCGGCAACAGTCGCGATCTTGTCCTTCGCCAGAACACCGGCCTGGGCGATATTCTGGATCGCCACGGCGCCGAGCGGCTCCGCCGGACGGTCACTCCACAGCCTGTCGAGCGGATTGTGCGGCAGGAACACCAGGCTTCCGCTGATCTCGGCGAGCGCCTGCTGCAGCTTGCGGACGTCCGATCCCGAATGCAGCCAGGGATCGATGCCGAGACGCATGCCTTCCTTGCCGTTCTTGGGGATCCACAGATGCGGCGGCTCGTTGACCAGATCGCCGCCGATGAAGACCGAACCGTCCACCTGCTCGGCAAGCTGCGTCACGTAACGGCCGTCGACGAAGACGATCGCCTGCGTGCGCGCAATCAGCGCAATTCCGGCCGATCCGGTAAAGCCGGAAATCCAGGCCAGCCGCTCGGCGCATTTCGGCACATATTCGCCGTTGAACTCGTCGGCGCGCGGCACGAGGAAGGCGTCGATACCGAGCGCATCGAAACTTTCACGCAAACCCGAGACCCGATCGCGGCCGAATTGCGGCGTGGAGGTCACTTCAAAAGACTGAAACATGCTGAAAACCCAATGCTGAAGGCCGAATCCGCCTGAGAGCGGTTGGCGCTATGTTACCGGAATTTCTAGGGAAGTGGAGAAAAACACCGCCACCTCTCCTTAAGGCAGGCCGCCCATTATTTTGGCAGAAATGTGACAGCAAATGCGAAACTGGCACGCTTTATGCATTCCACGCATGGCTCCCATGACGCAAACCCTCTGCCAGAGATTTTTCGAGTCGCTATATAGGGCGCATCAAACGGGTTCGAAATGAACCCCTAACGAAAAAGGAATTTTGAAATGACTGCCTCTCTGTCGCGCTTCGCTTACAGCAGCCCGGTGCAGGCTGGCGAGCGCCAGACTGTCCGTCATGTCATCGGCTCGCGCCGCCCGCTGAATGAGGATAGCCTCAAGATGCTCGGCACCAGCCACAAGGCTACGCGCCACAAGGGCGCACCCAGCTACGCGTTCTGAGCTATTTGCCGCTTCGTCTCTCCTCCTCCCTCGACGGACCGGCAATCAGAACTGTAGAGCCCACTCGAGCGCTCCTCCTCCTTAGCTCGTGGGCACGACCGTTTGACGGTCAAAAGGCGGTGCCACTGGCACCGCCTTTTCTTTTTCCCGCAACTGCCTTCCCTGGCCCTTACGGACGATCGAGATGGATCGTCACCCAGCCGTTGCGCCAGATGGTGCGAACATGGCGCATCTTCTGGCCATTATAGGCTGAAAGCACCTTCCAGCGCTGCGATGCGAGGATGCCCGACAGGATCACCGTCCCGCCGGCCGCCAGATTGTCGACAAGCTTCGGCGCCATGCGGATCAGCGGCCGCGCCAGAATATTGGCGATGATCAGGTCGAAAGGCCCGTATTCGGAAAAGGCGGTCGAATGAAAGCCGGGCGCCGTCTTGGTAACGATGCCATTGGCAATGCCATTCGTGCGCACGTTCTCTGCGGCAACGCGCGTGGCGATCGGGTCGATATCGGTGGCCAGAACCGGGATGTTCTTCAGCTTGCGCACGGCGATGGCGAGAACGCCGCTGCCGGTGCCGAGATCGAGCGCATTCCTGACGTTGCGTGAGCGCATGACACGATCGATCACCTCGAGGCAGCCGGCCGTCGTTCCGTGATGGCCGGTGCCGAAGGCCTGCCCGGCGTCGATCTCGATACCGATATCGCTGGAGCGCACCTTGTCGCGGTCATGCGAGCCATGCACCAGGAAGCGCCCTGCCCTGACGGGCTTCAGCCCCTCGAGCGACTTCGCCACCCAATCGACATCCGGGATCACCTCGCGCTCGACGGAAAGTTCCGGATAGGCGGCTTCGAGCGCCTCGTCGACGCGCCGGCGCACCTCGTCCTCGTCTTCGCGCATCATGTAGACGGAGGCTTCCCAGATATCCTTCTTCTCGTCGATCTCGGTCGTGGCAATGGCGAAGTCCTCTTCGCCGAAAACGTCGCTCAACAGATCGAGCACCTGCTCGGCCTTCTTCTCGGTGGTCGAGACATACAGGCGGATTTCACTCACGAATTCGTCTTTCTTTACTGGGCGCCATCGATCCAGGGCGGAGGCGGCGTATCATAACCGGCAACACCGCGCAGCAGGCGGTTTGCAACAAAGGGAATGCGAACGGCGAGCGGAGCAAGCATGTTGCGCAATTTCGTCGCTACCGGATTACGCATCGTCACCATCGACGTCAAACCATAGGTTTGCTTCAGCACGGTTTTGACGGCCGGAATGCGCCGGGCGGAATATTCGTGCTCGCGCCCCTCGGAGATCAGATAGGCGAGCCAGCAGGCATCCTCGATGCCGAGATTCATGCCGCGCGCACCGGCGGGCGAGTGAATATGCGCGGCATCGCCGGCGACAAACACATTGCCAACGGACATCTTCTCGACATGGCGGAAATGGATACGGAAATTCGAGACCCAGACGGCCTGGCCTCCCGGCATCGGATGGCGGATGCGCTTTTCGAAATCCGGCAGCGTCGAGAGATAGCGCACGGTATCGCCGGACACCGGCAGACGGCCGATCATGCCGGGATCGACGAGCTCGATCTCGACATAATGCGGATCGACGGGCTCAGGATATTGATAGTCGGCGAGATAGAAGCTGCTTTCCAGCGCCTGGCCGGGAAAGCTGAGCCCGGCCGCCTTGCGCACCGCCGAATGGGCGCCGTCGGCGCCGATCAGGATATCGGGAGCCAGCTCTTCGGCCGTGCCATCGGGACGGCGCAGCACGACGATGGGCTTTTCCATGCTGCCCTCGACACGCTCAAGCGCGGTCTGCCATTCCGGCTCGACTTCGTAGTCGGAAAGCTTGCTGATCAGCAGCCGCTCTGTATGCCCCTGCGCCAGGATCTGCATCGCGTGATACTTGCCGGTAACCCGGCCCGGATCGATCTCGAACAGCACGCGGCCGCCAGAACGCGCCCGCAGGCGGTCGACGCGGAATGACACCTGCTGGATCACATCGCTGACCCGCGCCGGCGAAAGAAGCGTCATCGTACGGGCATTGATGCCGAGCGCCCGGCTTTCCACCAGCGGCACCGGGCCGGCATCGCTGTCGATGATCCTCGGCCGGTGGCCGCGCCGCACGAGTTCGAGTGCCGCTGTCAGGCCGGTCGCCCCGGCCCCGACGATCAGGATATCACGATGTCCTCCCGGCATGGCGTCATCCCTTGGTGATCAGGTTCTCCAGCTTCTTTACAGCCGTATCGGGATTTTCGCCATAGGCGATGGTTCCGGCAAAGCGGCCCTGCCCGTCGAGCAGGAAGACCGAGGCCGTGTGGTCCATCGTGTAATCGCCGTTGGGATTGTTCTCGTCGACCGGAACCTTCTTGGCATAGACGCGGAAACCCTTGATGACGTCGGCGATCTTGTCCGGCGGACCGGAAATGCCGGTGATGCGCTTCGAGACGTTCGAGACATACTGGTTCATGATCTCGGGCGTATCACGCTCCGGATCGACCGTGACGAAATAGGCGTTCAGCTTGTCGCCTGATGGATCGACCTTCTCCATCCAGCCGTTGAGCTCGAACAGCGTCGTCGGGCAGACTTCCGGGCAATGGGTGAAGCCAAAGAACAGCGCGCTCGGCTTGCCGCGCAGCGCCTGCTCGCTGATCGGCTTGCCGTCCTGGGCAACCAGCGTGAACGGCACGCCATACGGCCCTTCGGCCGCCAGCGGCAGATCCTTGGTCTTGGTGATGTTGAGCGTGAGCCAGCCAAGCACGCCGGCCACGATCAGCACGGCAACCCATACGGCGATACGGAAATTCTTCATGATGCGATCCCTAGCAGCGCCGAAGCGCCCATCGGTTGCGGAATATAACCGAAAGGCGCCCTGCGCAATTCAACAACCCGTTTCCTTACCCGTGATTAATTGCCTCACCCGGAAAAGGAGAAACCACCTGAACTGACGCAAGGTAATGATGCCATTTCTCCTATATTACAAAGCTTTGCGCCGTTCACTGTAGAAAATCAGAAGAAATACATCGTTAGCGAATACTTAATCCGCCGACTTTATATTTAGCACTGCGTCCGGCGCCTTTGCTGCCGTACGGACATGATGTCTGCGCCGGGTCCAATCGCCCAGCGAACGCTGGGATAAACGCATTTCATCCGCTTCATTTCAGCCGGGGACATCATTTCGTGACCATCAATACCATTCGCAAGACATTATCCGTCAACCAGAGGCTCTGGACGCTTGCCGGAGCCGCCCTGATCGGCTTCGGCTCGATGGTCGCCGTCGGCTGGTATGAAAACACCAGGATCGAGACTGCGCTGACCCGCGCCAACAGCATCCAGGACAGCGTCGACCACATCAACGAGATGCGCATGGCGAACCTGACGCTGATCCTCGCCGCCATGGATACGATCGTCGACCGCGCCGACAAGACGGTCGATCCGGCCCGCCTGAAACTGATGCAGCAATCGATCGACCAGCTGAAAGGCGGATCGAAGGAAATGGCGATGCTGGCCGGCGAACTGAACGCCGGCAATCTGCTCACCAACTACGACAACGACGTCAAGACATTGCAGCAGGCGATCGTCGGCGACCTAAAGGCCGCCGTCGAAGCCGGCGCCTCCAATGAAGCCTTCGACAAGCTCGATGAAGCAATCGACGAGGGCGGCGACAAGCTGACGGAAACGCTGAACAAGCTTGCCCAGGACGGCGGCGATGTCGCGCAGCTGCGTATCGAGCAGGCAAACGAAATCTCGGCCAATGCCCTCTGGATCCAGATCGGCCTCGGCTTCTTCGCCATCGTCAGCATGGCCCTCCTCCAGTACATTCACGGCGGCTCCATCCGCCGTGGCATTGAAGCGGTCCGCTCCAGCATGGTGCGCATCATGCAGGGTGACCTGCAGAGCCAGGTCCCGGCCACCGAGCGCGGCGACGAGATCGGCGAGATGGCGCGTGCCGCCGAAAGCTTCCGCCAGGCCGCCATCGACAAGCAGACGCTTGAAAGCCGGAGCGAAAGCGAGCGCCGCCAGAGCGAAGCAGAACGCCGTGAACGCGAAGCCCTCAAGCTCGCCGACGCCGAAGCGCTGAGCGCTGCCGTCGACGATCTCGGCCAGGGCCTCAACCGCCTCGCCCGCGGCGATGTCACGGTCACGCTCGACCGTCCGTTCAAGGCCGAGCTCGAACGCCTGCGCAGCGATTTCAACCAGACCACCGAGCACCTGCGCAAGGCGATGCGCGACATCACTGCAAACAGCACCTCGATCCAGGCCAACAGCCGCCAGATGAGCTCCGCCGCCGACGATCTCGCCAAGCGCACCGAGCAGCAGGCCGCCTCGCTGGAAGAGACCTCGGCGTCGCTGGACGAGATCACCGCCACGGTCCGCAGCGCCACCAGCCGCGCCGAGGAAGTCGGCCACATGGTTGCTCATACCCGCGAGAATACCGAGAAGTCGGATCTGGTCGTTACCCAGGCGATGGCCGCCATGCAACGCATCGAAGGCGCCTCGCGGGAAATCGGCATGATCATCAACGTCATCGACGAGATCGCCTTCCAGACCAACCTTCTGGCGCTGAATGCCGGCGTCGAGGCAGCCCGCGCCGGCGAGGCCGGCAAGGGCTTTGCAGTCGTCGCCCAGGAAGTCCGCGAACTCGCCGGCCGCGCCGCCGGTGCGGCAAAGGACATCAAGGCGCTGATCACCAAGTCAGGCGCGGAAGTGAAGACCGGCGGCGAGCTGGTGACGGCTGCGGGCGAGGCTTTGCGCCAGATCGGCGAAGATGTTTTGCGGATCGACGAACATGTTAAATCAATCGTAACCTCTGCGCGCGAACAATCCACCGGACTGCACGAGATCAATACAGCCATCAGCCAGATGGACCAGGTGACGCAAAAGAACGCCGCCATGGTCGAGGAGACGAACGCCGCAAGCCATACGCTTGCCACGGACGCCGACAATCTGATCAGGCTCGTCGGGCAGTTCCAGATCGGCGAGGGCATGAATGCCCGTCAAACGCCGCGAGAAGCTTCCGCCGCCTCGCATCCGAAATCCTCACCCGCACGGAGCCTGATCGGCAAGGTCGCGGGCGCATTCAATGGCGGCGCCGCCGCCAGAGCCATGGCCGCTCCGGCCGGAGACAATTGGGAAGAATTTTGATGACGAACGCCATTATCACACAGGCCGGATCCCACCTCGAAATCGTATCGTTCCATCTCGGTGAGCAGGAATTCTGCATCGATATCATGGCCATCCGCGAAATCCGCGGCTGGGCGCCGGTGACCCCGATGCCGCATACCCCGCCTTACGTGCTTGGCCTCATCAACCTGCGCGGCGCGGTGATCCCGGTCATCGACATGGCCTGCCGCCTCGGCATGAAGATGACCGAGCCGTCCGAGCGCTCCGCCATCATCGTCACCGACATCGCCGGCAAGCTGGTTGGCCTTCTGGTCGAGCAGGTCTCGGACATGATGACCATCAAGAGCGAAGACCTGCAGCCCGCCCCGGAAATCATCCCGGAACAGCAGCGCGCCTTCTGCCGCGGCATCGTCGCCCTGGAAAAGACCATGGTCTGCTTCCTCAACCTCGACACCGTCATCGCCGACGAGCTGGCGCGCGAAGCAGCCTGATCGCCATTTGCACGCAGAAACAAAAAGGCCCGGTCATCGCCGGGCCTTTTTCGTTTGGTCTCACACGTCTCGCCGTCATCCTCGGGCTTGTCCCGAGGATCTAACGAACCCCTCGGTCAGCTGTCTTAGATGCCCCGGACGGGGCCAAGCATGACGGAGTACGTTACTGCGGCTTCCCGTTCTTCCAGACCGGGTTCTGCCCATAGAGCGGAATCGTCGAGATCGACATCTTCGCCGAGCCATCCGTCAGCTCGCGAATGCGCGAGATAGATCAGCGTATCGTTGGGCTTGTCGTAGATGCGGGTCACCACCAGCTTCTTCCAGATCAGCGACATGCCCGCCTTGAACACCTCGTCGCCGTCCTTCGACAGGTTGATGTCGCCGATCTCGATCGGCCCCGTCTGACGGCAGGCGATGGAATTGTTGGAGGGATCCTCGAACCAGTTGCCGTTCTTCACCCGGTCGATCAGGCTGCGGTCGAAATAGGTGACGTGGCAGGTGATGCCCTTCACCTCCGGATCAGGGATCGCATCGACGATGATATCGTTGCCGATCCAGTCGACCCCGACCTTGCCGACCACCTCGGCGGAAGCAGCGCCGGCAGAAAGGGCGGCAACGGACGCGGCAGCAAGAACGATCTTACGAAACATGGATGGAAGCTCCTGATTGAACCGCTTTCTAGATAGGCAGCATCAGGCCCAATGCAAGAAAAGCCGAACGCTCAGGCGCGCTTGCAGGTGCAGGGCTCGTAGCCGGCCGCAAGCAGCCTGCCCGGCTTCATGCCGATCGCAGCCGGGATCGCATGCACCGCCGCAGCCTTGACCGCCTTCGCCATCTCGATCGCCGCCTGGGCGCAGACGACGGCGTCCTCGGCGGCATTGTGGTGGACGAAACGCAGGCCGAGATGTTCGGCGATGATGTTCAGCCGGTGTGACAGGAACTGCGGCCAGATACGCTGTGCCATCTTAAGGCTGCAGAGATAGGTGAGCTCCGGATAGGACTGCCGATAGAGATCGAGCGAGGCGCGCCAGACGCTGAAATCGAAGGCCGCGTTATGCGCGATCATCGTCGCGCCCCTGAAATCCTCATGAAACTCGTCCATGACCTCGGGGAACTCAGGCGCATCCTCGACATGCTCGGGCCGAATGCCGTGGATGGCGATATTCATGCCCGAAAAACGCATGTCCCTGGGCCGGATCAGCCGCTCCTCGACGCGCGTCACCCTGCCGTCCTCGATCCAGGCAAGACCGACCGAGCAGGCGCTGCCGCGCTGTTCGTTGGCCGTTTCGAAGTCGATGGCAATGGTCTTCAAGGAGAGGTCCGTGATTCGCTTATGGTCAGACAGGCTTAGCCGCGCCGGCAGCGGCAGGCAAATGGCGCTGTTGACATCGCGCCCGGCATCAACGACTTTTGCCGCCATGATCGTATCGAACGCTCACATCGCCACCATGCATCTCACCACGGCCCCTGCAGGGCTCGGGGAGGCATTGGCGCGTTAATCGTGCGATCACCCCCGAAGACCCTGCCGAAGCGAGCAGGGTTTTCGAGGCCCTGCTCTCCTCCACCATTTCCAAGGAGAGCATTTTGGAAAATCAGAAAGACATTTCATTCAGCCAGCCATCGTCCGCCAAGGGCGTGATTGTCCGCGCCATGCGTGCTGACGACCTCGAGGCCGTTACCGCCTTCCTCAACCTCCCCGGCTTCCGCCACGGCACGCTGCGCCTGCCCTTCCAGAGCGTCGAGGAAACCCGCAGGCGTTTCGAAACCATGCCAGAGGGCAATATCAGCCTGGTCGCCGAATATGATGGCGTCCCGGTCGGCGACGCCCACCTGATGCGCAGCCACGGCCGCCGCAGCCACGCCGCCAGCATCGGCATGGGCGTCCACGACGATTTCACCGGCAAGGGCATCGGCAGCGCCCTGATGCTGGCTTTGGTCGACACGGCCGATAACTGGCTTGATATCAAGCGGCTGGAACTGACCGTCTATACCGACAACCCCGCCGCTCTTGCCCTCTACCGCAAATTCGGCTTCGAACAGGAAGGCCTGCTGAAAGCCTTCGGCTACCGCGCCGGCGAATATGTCGACGCCTACGCAATGGCGCGGGTCAGATTCTAGGCGACCTCGAGTTTGTAGGGCTTTACCAGGCATTCCGCCGGCACGCCCCAGGCATCGGTCAGCTTGAAGATCATATCCACCGTGAGCGCGCGCTTGCGGTGGAGAATTTCCGAGGCGCGCGAGCGGGATGACAGGAGATCCCCAAGATCGGCCTGCGTCCTGCCGCTCATCTCCATGAACGCCTGCAGGAACTCGACCGGATCGAGATCGGCAACCGGAAAATCCCGGCTCTCATAAGCTTCGATGAGGTCGGACAGCACATCAAAGCGATCCGCTGCCGCCGTGCCTTTCGCAGGCGGCGCCTCGAAATAAGGCGTCACCTCGCCGATCGCCCAGGCGAGATCGCTGTCATTTCTGATCGGCTTTATATCCATCACACAGTCTCCGGGTCGATCCTGTCGTAGTCCGAATGGGTTCCGACGAATTTGATGAGCACGCGCCGGTAAGCATAGGCGACATGCACGATGAGGCGGTACTTGTTGCCGCCGATATCGAAGATGACGCGATTGTCGCCGACGAAATCCACATTCGCGCCGAATGTCCGCTTGATGTCGGCAGGCCCGGTCCATTCGGCCCTGCTGACCGTGGAATACCAGACGCCGAGCGGCACCCTCGCTTGCGGGTGCAACTCCCAAAACGCGCGCAATGTCGACTTGGCAATCACCTGCATCGCCAAATAATATTCCCAATTCGGGAACATTTCAAGGTGGATGAACTAGCCGCCGATCAGCGCCAGCCACTCATCCTCGTCCATCGTCTGGACGCCGAGCTCCTTCGCCTTATCGAGCTTGGAGCCGGCGCCCGGACCGGCGATCAGGATATCGGTCTTCTTCGAGACCGAACCGGCGACCTTGGCGCCCAGGCTTTCGGCGCGCGCCTTCGCCTCGTCGCGGGTGAATTTCTCCAGCGCTCCGGTGAAGACGACGGTCTTGCCGACGACGGGGCTGCCCGAGGTCACGGGTTGCTCGGCTTCCTGCGGCGTCACCTCGGCGACCAGCGCGTTGATGACCTCGACATTGCGCGGTTCTTTGTAGAACTCGACGATGGCGCGGGCGACGATCTCGCCGATGCCCTCGATGGCGTTGAGGTCGTTCCACGCTTCGCCGGAGAGCGGTGCGGCCTCCTGCATGGCGGCCGCGAAGGCCTCGTAAGTGCCGTAGGAGCGCGCCAGAAGCTTTGCCGTGGTCTCTCCGACATGGCGGATGCCAAGCGCGTAGATGAAGCGGTGGAGCGCGATTGAGCGGCGCTCGTTGATCGCCGCATAGAGCTTGCCGACGCTGACCTTGCCGAAGCCGTCGATATTCTCAAGCTTCGTCAGCGCCGATGCCTGCTGTCGCTTCTCCAGCGTGAAGATATCGGGCGCCGTGCGGATCTTCAGCGACGGGTCATCGCTCTCGAAGAAGAAATCCACCTGCTTCGATCCGAGGCCCTCGATATCGAAGGCGTTGCGCGAGACGAAATGCTTCAGATGCTCGGTTGCCTGCGCCCGGCAGATGAAGCCGCCGGTGCAGCGGGTGACGGCGTCGACCTTGCCGGTCTTCTCGTTGACCTCGCGCACCGCATGCGACCCGCAGACCGGGCAGGTCTTGGGGAACCGGTAGGCGGCGGCATCTGCCGGCCGCTTCTCCATGACGACATCGAGCACCTGCGGGATCACATCCCCCGCCCGCTGCACGATCACGGTATCGCCGATGCGGATATCGTGCTCTTCCTCGCGGATGCGCTCGCCGGAATTGCCGATGCCCTTGATATAGTCTTCGTTATGCAGCGTCGCATTGGTGACGACGACGCCGCCGACGGTGACGGGCGTCAGGCGGGCCACCGGCGTCAGCGCGCCTGTGCGGCCGACCTGGATATCGATATTCTCGACGACGGTGAACGCCTGCTCGGCCGGGAACTTGTGCGCTGTCGCCCAGCGCGGGCTGCGCGAGCGGAAGCCAAGGCGCTGCTGCAGCTCCAGGCTGTCGACTTTGTAGACGACGCCGTCGATATCATAGTCGAGATCGGGGCGCTTCAGGCCGATATCGTCGTAATGGGCGAGAATATCGGCCACCGCGTTGAGCCGTGCCATCAGCGGATTGACCGGGAAACCCCACTCCTTGAATTTCTGCACCATGTCGAACTGCGTCTTCGGCAGATCGTTCGGCTCGGAGATTTCGCCCCAGGCATAGGCGAAGAATTTCAGCTTGCGGCTCGCCGTCACCTTGGCATCGAGCTGGCGGAGCGACCCGGCAGCGGTGTTGCGCGGATTGACGTAGGTCTGCTTGCCCTCCGCCTCCATCTGCCGGTTCAGCGCCAGGAAGTCGCTCTTGGCCATGTAGACCTCGCCGCGCACCTCGACGACATCAGGCACGCCCTTCGGCAGCGTCTGCGGGATTTCCTTGATGGTGCGGATATTGGCGGTGACGTTCTCGCCCGTCGTGCCATCGCCGCGCGTTGCGGCGCTGACGAGCTTGCCGTTCTCGTAGCGGATCGACATCGACAGACCGTCGATCTTCGGCTCCGCCGTAAAGGCGATCGACTGGTCCGGCAGGCGCCCGAGGAAGCGATAGACACTGGCGACGAAATCCTCGACGTCTTCCTGCGAAAACGTGTTGTCGAGCGACAGCATCGGCCTTGCATGGGTAACGGCAGAGAAGGTCGCGGATGGCGCAGCCCCCACCCGGCGCGTCGGGCTGTCTTCGCGGATCAGCTCCGGAAACCGCGCCTCGATCGCATCATTGCGCCGCTTCAGCGCGTCGTAATCCGCATCCGAAATCTCCGGCCGGTCCTTGCCGTGATAAAGCGCATCGTGATGGGCGATTTCCTTCGCCAGGCGCTCGAGCTCGGCTGCGGCCTCTTCGATCGTCAGGCTATCGGCGTCGGTGGACATGCGTGATCACTCCGGAGAATCTGGAGTTGTTTTTTAGCGCAAATTGGCCGGATGGGAAGATGCTCGTCCTCGCGGTGGCCACCCCTCGTCCTTCGAGGCTCCCTGCGGTCGCACCTCAGGATGAGGGGTGGAGGGATGGCGGTGCAAGGGATGGGGAGATGCCAGTGCGTGTCGAATGCAAACTGCGCCGCGGACGTAGCTATAAAGCCCCGGCATCATCTAGCCGCAGCACTCACGGGAGCCCTCATCCTGAGGTGCGAAGCCCTGCAAGGGCGTAGCCTCGAAGGACGAGGGCGGCGCGGCACAGCTTCACATCCTAAACCAGTGGCCACCCCTCGCCCTTCGAGGCTCCCTGCGGTCGCACCTCAGGATGAGGGGTGGAGAGATGGCGGTGCGGGCGTGGCGGGATGGTGGCGCAAGTGATGAAGCAACGTGCCCCTCAGACGTGGCTATGAAGCCCTGAGATCAGCCAGCCGCAACATCCACGAGAGCCCTCATCCTGAGGTGCGAAGCCCACAGGGCGTAGCCTCGAAGGACGTGGGCGGCGGGGCGCAGTGCCCTACCCGTTCCCCGACAACAGCTTGGCAGCCGCAGCCCGCGCCTCGTCGGTGACGGAGGCGCCGGCCAGCATCCGGGCGATCTCCTCGGTCCTGTCCCGCGGCGCCATGGTGGCCACCCGGGTCGCGATCTTCTCGGAGCCCTCGACCGGTCCCTTGGAGATCAGGAGATGGGTTGCGGCTCGTGCCGCCACCTGAGGCGCGTGGGTGACCGAGAGAACCTGGACCTTCTCGGACAGCCGCTTCAGTCTCTGGCCGATCGCGTCGGCGACGGCGCCGCCGACACCGGTGTCGATTTCGTCGAAGACAAGCGTCGGTGCCGAGCCGCGGTCGGCCAGCGCCACCTTCAGCGCCAGCAGGAAACGCGAGAGTTCGCCGCCCGACGCCACCTTCATGATCGAGCCCGGGCGCGTGCCCGGATTGGTCTGCACATGGAATTCGACGACATCGATGCCTTCGGCAGCAGCCTCCCCGGCATCCGTGGTGATCTCCACCATGAAACGGGCGCGTTCCAGCTTGAGGGCCGGCAGCTCGGCCATGACGGCCTCAGACAGCGCCGTCCCGGCATGATGGCGCTTCTCGGAAAGCGAGCGCGCCGCCGCATCATAGGCGGCCTTGGCGACGCCCACTTCCGCGTCGAGCTTGACGAGCTTCTCCTCGCCGGCATCGAGATCGGCAAGATCGGCGATCATTCTGACGGCAAGTGCGGGAAGCTCGGTGACCGGCACCGAATATTTGCGGGACGCGGCGCGCAGTGCAAAAAGCCGCTCCTCGACCCGCTCCAGCTCCTTCGGATCATATTCCGTCTTCCGGAGCGCCGCCTCGACTTCCATCTGGGCGTTTGAAAGCTGGTCCAGCGCCGCGTCGAGCAGCGCCACGGTGTCTTCGAGCAGTCCGGGCGCCTCATGGCTCTTGCGCTCCAGGCGGCGTACCAGCGAGGCGATATGCGGCACCGGCGAGGCATTGCCGTTCAGAAACTCGGAAGCCTCGGCGATATCGCCGGCGATGCGCTCGGCCTTCATCATCTTCTGGCGGCGGTCGGCCAGTTCTTCCTCTTCGCCATCGCGCGGCGAAAGCTTCTCGAGCTCCTCGACCGACGAGCGCAGATAGTCGGCCTCGCGGGCGGCATTTTCCACCTTCTCGCGATGCTTCTTCAGCGTCCGCTCGGCGTCGCGCCAGATCTTGAAGAGATCGGAAACGCCGGCGACCTCCTCGGAAATTCCGGCGAAGGCATCGAGCAGGATGCGGTGGGCATTGGTATCGACAAGCGCGCGGTCGTCGTGCTGGCCGTGAATTTCGACGAGCATCTGCCCGGCCTGGCGCATCAGCTGCACGCTGACCGGCTGGTCGTTGACATAGGCCTTGGTGCGGCCGTCGGCGGATTGCTGGCGGCGGAAGATCAGGTCGCCGTCGTCGTCGATGCCGTTTTCGCGCAGGAGCCTGCGGGCGCCGTGATCCATCGGCACGTCGAAGACAGCGGTCACCTGACCCTTGTCTTCGCCATGGCGTACGAGACCGCCGTCACCGCGCCCGCCGAGGGCGAGCGACAGACTGTCGAGAAGGATGGATTTGCCTGCACCCGTCTCCCCCGTCAGAACGGAAAGACCGGTTTCGAACGAGAGATCCAGCCGCTCGATCAGAACGATATCGCGGATCGAAAGCTGGATCAGCATTGCGTTACGGGCCTCACGAGCCGAGCAGCAGCTTCCGGCCGGCTTCGGAAATCCACGAGCTCTTGTTCTCCCGCGGCTCCGCGCCACCGTTCTTCAAGAGCTTGTAGGAATCGGCGTACCACTGGCTATCCGGATAGTTGTGGCCGAGAACCGCCGCCGCAGTCTGAGCCTCTTCCACGATACCCATCGCGTAATAGGCTTCGACCAGACGGGAAAGTGCTTCCTCGACCTGATTCGTATTCGGGTACTTTTCAACCACGATACGGAAACGGGAGATAGCGGCAAGATACTCCTTGCGCTCCAGATAGTAGCGGCCGATCTGCATTTCCTTGCCGGCGAGCTGGTCGCGGGCGAAACGGATCTTGGCCTGTGCGTCGTCGACATATTCGGAGTCCGGATACTTGTCGATGACGGCCTGCATTGCATCGATCGTCCGCGACGAGGCACGCTGGTCCTGCGTGACGTCGGAAATCTGCTTCGAATAGGACAGGCCGATCAGGTATTGCACATAGGCGGCGTCCTTGGAGGACGGATACTGCGCCATGTAACGGTTGCCCGAAGCCAGAGCGTCGTCGATCTTGCCCTGACGGTACTTGACGAAGGTGCTCATGACCAGCGCCTTGCGCGCCCATTCGGAGAACGGGTTTTCACGGTCGATGGCGTCGAACTTGCGCGCCGCTTCGGCCATGTTGCCCGCCTTCATGTTGGCGAGCGCCTGATTGTAGAGAACGTCCGGTGGGTCGTTGTCGAGGCCGAGCTTGGTGATGTCGATATCTGGATCCGACTGGCAACCGGAAATCAAGGCGCCTGCGCTCAGCACCACGAGCGATGCGAGCAAAGCGCGCGCTGTCTTCATCATACCTTCAGACCTTGCATAACTCATAGATAAATCCCGACTCCCGCTACCCACTCTTAGCGGCAGCCACACCTCGCTGGCGTTTCTAGCCATAAATGTGCGGCGAGAGCAACGCAATGATGGCCCATTAACGCATTTTTGTGGCATAGGCCGGGAGAATATCCTGCTTTTTAACTTTGATTCCCTCTGTTGCCGCTAAGCATCTGCGGTAAAAACACTATCTGTTGCGAACAGTGCATAAAAAAACCGCCTCCCGAGGGAGGCGGTCCTGGTCAAATAATTCGTTCTGGAGGTCACGCCGACCAGGGGGCGAATCCGGGAGCACTCACTGCGATGAAATCGCGGGCCGCAACGCGCGGACGCGCAGCCGAGGTCTCGACGACCTCATAGGCGCTGGGATCGCTGAGCAGCGCCTTGAGCGCATTGGCATTCATCTTGTGGCCGCCGCGATAGGACCGGTAGCAGCCGATGAACGGAGCACCGGCAAGCGCCAGGTCGCCGACGGCGTCGAGCGCCTTGTGACGCACGAACTCGTCCTTGGCGTAGCGAAGGCCTTCGACATTGATGACAGTGTTGTCGTCGGAGATGACGACGGAATTCTCAAGCGAGGAACCGAGAGCGTGGCCCGAAGCCCACAGACGCTCGACGTCGCGCATGAAGCCGAAGGTGCGCGCGCGCGACAGTTCGGTCTTGAACGTCTGCGCCGTGAGGTCCCCTTCCCACTTCTGGCGGCCGATCAGCGGGCATTCGAAATCGATCTCGACTTCGAAGCGCGTGCCGTCATAGGGGCGGAATTCGCTCCACGAACCGCCATGCTCGATGCGAACCGGCTTGGTGATGCGGATGTAGCGGCGCTTGACGCCGAGAGAAACGAGGCCGACCTGTTCGATCGCGTCGATGAAGGGAGCGGAGCTGCCGTCCATGATCGGCATTTCGGCGCCGTGAACTTCGATCAGCACATTGTCGAGGCCAAGCGCGTAGACGGCGGCCATGACATGTTCGATCGTCGCGACCGAATGCGCCGGAGAAAAACCGAGAACCGTGCAGAGGTCGGTATTGCCGACCTGCGAAGAAACCGCGCGCAGTTCGGTGACCGAACCGTTTTCGTGCATGCGCTGAAACACAACGCCCGTATCAACTTCAGCCGGATTGAAGGTGATGGAGACTTCCGCGCCGGAATGAACGCCAGTGCCCGAAAGCGTCACCGGGCGAGAAACCGTCGTCTGGAAGCCAAGCATGCCAATAACCATAAAATTCTGCCTTCATTACCCTCAGCGGTTCCTAGCGCCCGAAGCGTCGAAATCAAACCGCCAAGTTCTTTTGTCCACACCGCCGAATTGTCGCCATATGGCGTCAGGGCGCGGACCCCTGACCTCATACATACGTGGGCCCGGGCTCCATTCCAAATCACTGTTCGTTTCGGATTGTTACGAAACCATGCAATTGAAATGACTTGTTAATTCGCCCCTCGCGCGAGGCCCGAAAACAGAAGCGCCCGGGACTGTGATCCCGGGCGCTGAGCGTGGCGATTCTGTGTCGTCTGTTAGTTCGACTGACGGCGCAGGAAGGCAGGAATTTCGAGCTGATCGTCTTCCTGCATCATGCGGGCCTGCGGAACGGCACGGCCCTGGTCGTCGAGATTGCCGCGGCGCGGAGCGTAGAGGCTGGCTTCCGGCGAAAGCGGACGGCGCTGCTGCGAAGCGGCTGCCGGAGCAGACGTCATCTCGGGAGCGACTTCCTCTTCGCGGCGGTTCAGCGAGTTCGTGATCCGCTTGAGCAGGCCCATCGGACCACGCTCCTCATGGGCGGCCTGTGCGACTGCCGGCTGCGAGCGGTGGTCGATCTCGGCCTGGACGACCGGCGGGAAGTCTTCGACCTTCGGCATGCGGGCCGGCTGCTGCATGGCAGGCTCCTGGCGGACCGGCTGTGGCGCGACCGGCGCAGGCTGCTGCATCATGACAGGCTGGGGAGCCGGCTGGCTCATGACCGGGGCCGGAGCGGGCTGCATCGGGGCCGGACGGGCGACCGGAGCTTCCGGTGCAGCGGCGAAGATGCGGCTCTGCGGACGGAAGGTTTCCTGAGCGGCCGGCTGCTGGACGGGAGCCGGGGCAGGAGCGCGCGGAGCGACGATGTCGAGTTCGCGTTCCATCTGTGCTTCCGCCATACGGATCGTCTGCGCGACGGTATCGACCGGCTGCTGTGCCTGCATGACCGGAGCAGGCTGAACTGCGGCCGGAGCCGGAGCAACGGCCGCCGAAGGACGGATGATCGGCTTTGCGGCTGGCTGGAAGGTCTTGGTCGACGCTGCGGCAGCAGCGCGATCGATGCCGGTCGCGACGACGGAGACGCGGATGATGCCTTCGAGCGATTCGTCGAAGGTTGCGCCGAGGATGATGTTGGCGTCCGGATCGACTTCCTCGCGGATGCGGGTTGCAGCTTCGTCGACTTCGAAGAGCGTCAGGTCACGGCCACCGGTGATCGAGATCAGCAGGCCCTGTGCGCCACGCATCGAGGTTTCGTCGAGCAGCGGGTTGGCAATCGCGGCTTCGGCAGCCTGCATTGCACGGCCCTGGCCGGATGCTTCGCCGGTGCCCATCATTGCGCGGCCCATTTCGCGCATGACCGAGCGGACGTCGGCGAAGTCGAGGTTGATGAGACCTTCCTTCACCATCAGGTCAGTGATGCAGGCGACGCCCGAGTAGAGAACCTGGTCGGCCATCGCGAAAGCGTCGGCAAAGGTCGTCTTGTCATTGGCGATCCGGAAGAGGTTCTGGTTCGGAATGACGATCAGCGTGTCGACCGACTTCTGCAGCTCTTCGATACCGGCTTCGGCCAGACGCATGCGGCGGCCGCCTTCGAACTGGAACGGCTTGGTAACGACGCCGACGGTCAGGATGCCCTTGTTGCGGGCGGCCTGAGCAACGACCGGAGCAGCACCGGTGCCGGTACCGCCGCCCATGCCGGCGGTGACGAAGCACATATGCGTGCCGTTCAGGTGATCGATAATTTCATCGATGCACTCTTCGGCGGCCGCGCGGCCGACTTCCGGCTGCGAACCCGCGCCGAGGCCTTCGGTGACGTTGGCGCCGAGCTGGATGATGCGCTCCGCCTTGGTCATCGTCAGAGCCTGAGCGTCCGTGTTGGCGACGACGAAGTCGACGCCCTGGAGGCCGGCGGAGATCATGTTGTTGACAGCGTTGCCGCCGCCACCGCCAACACCGAATACGGTGATCCGCGGCTTCAGCTCAGTGATATCTGGCTTTTGCAGCTTGATAGTCATGTTACCCGTTCCTTCTCTTTATGGCCGCATCGCCACGCCGGCCAATTCACTCGATGTTCAGAAGCTTTCCTTCAGCCACTGGCCCATGCGGGCTATGCGGCTGTTATTTCCCCCAAGCGACAAGAGCAGACCGCTCTGTGACGCATGTGTCTCCATGTCCGCGACCTGCGGATAGATCATCAGGCCGACGGCCGTCGAAAAGGCCGGCCCCTTGGCTGCCGTCGGCAGGCCGGAGACGCCCATCGGGCGGCCGATACGAACGTTGCGGGCCAGGATCTTGCGGGCCACGTCTGCAAGGCCGGTGAGCTGGCTTGCGCCGCCCGTCAGCACGACGCGCTTGCCGACGATCGGGCTGAAGCCCGAACGCTGGATCCGGTCGCGGATCAATTCCATGGTTTCCTCGATGCGGGCGCCGACGATGCGCGAGACGAGTGCGCGCGGAACCTGCGTCGGCAGATCGCGCTCGTCTTCGCCGATCGGCGGGATCGAGACCAGTTCACGCTCGTCCGAAGAATTCGACATCGCCGAAGCGTGAACGACCTTCAGGCGCTCGGCATCTTCGATGCGGGTCGAAAGACCGCGGGCGAGATCGGTGGTGACGTGGTGGCCGCCAAGGCCGACGGCGTCGGTATGAACCAGCTTGCCTTCGGCAAAGACCGAGATCGTCGTCGTGCCGCCGCCCATGTCGATGGCAGCGCAGCCGAGCTCGACTTCGTCATCGACGAGTGCCGCCAGACCGGAAGCGTAAGGTGTGGCCACGATGCCTTCGACCGAGAGATGCGCGCGGTTGACGCTGAGCTCGAGGTTCTTCAGCGCAGCGCGCTCTGCCGTGACGACATGCATGTCGACGCCGAGCATGTCACCATACATCGACAAGGGATCGCGGATGCCGCGCTCGCCGTCGAGCGAGAAGCCGGTTGCCAGCGAATGAAGCACCGCGCGGTCCTGGCGCAGCGACTGCTGGCAGGCCGCGGCAAGAACCTTCTTGAGGTCGTTGAGTTCGACTTCCTGGCCGCCGAGATCGATCGTCGCGGTATAGACGTCGCTGCCGAGACGGCCGGCCGTCAGGTTGACGATCAGGCTTTCGACCGTGAGACCGGCCATGCGCTCGGCCGCATCGACGGCGAGACGGATGACGCTCTCCAGCGCATCGAGGTCGGCGATCACGCCGGTCTTGATACCGCGGGACCGCTGATGGCCGATGCCGATGATCTCGATGTTGTGCGTACGGCCCGGGAGGATTTCGCTTTCCTCGCGCGGCGTCAGCCTGCCGATCATGCAGACGACCTTCGTCGATCCGATGTCGAGCACCGAAACGATGTGCGACCGCTTGGACGAAAGCGGCTTCAGGCGCGGCAATCCAAAGTGGGATGAACCGAACAAGCTCATATATTCTGCCCCGCCTTCTTCAAATCCTTGGTTCGCTGATCGAGCACCACCTGACGCCGGGCCATGGCCTCGGGGGTGAGCTGGATTGCGGTCCGGTCAGCCAATCGGAGATCGACGGCTGCGATGTCGCGCGCCAGAAGATCCTGTTCCTTGTCGAGCTTCGAAAGCGTCGCCAGGGCCAGATCGACATCATCGGCCGGCAGCTTGACGACGACGCCGTTGTCGAGATGCAGATCCCAACGGCGGCTGGAAACCCAGACATATGCCCTCACCCGTGCCTTGATATCCGGCCACTTGGCGAATTCGTCCTCGAGCGAAGTTGCGGCGGTCTCGGCGTCACGGCCGACGACCAGCGGCAAATTCGAAAACTTGTTGTCGCGCAGCGGCGCGATCACGCTGCCATTGCGTTCGATCAGCGAAAGCTCCTGGCCGTGCTGCCAGATCGCATAGGCCTGACGCTCCTTGAGCTTCACCTCGATCGTCTTCGGATAGATCTTGCGGACCTCGGCGCTTTCGACCCAGGGAAGCTTGGCGATCTTCTGGCGCGCCGCATCGACATCGAGGGCGACTAGCGACGTCGTACCGTCGAGACCGAGAAGCTCGAGAATTTCGATTTCCGATGTCGCCGTATTGCCGGAGACCTTCACATCTTCGATGGCAAAGCCGGCAGCCGTTGTCGTCGCCTGGGCGACCGCTTCGGTATGACCGCCGAGCGACATGCCGTAGAGGCCCGTCGCGGCCAGGAAAGCCAGGGCCGAAACGGTCCCGACATGCGCGGGAATGTAGATGCGCCCGGTACCAAGACTGACAAGGAAGCGCACAACGCGGCGCAGCGGACGCGGCAGCACGACGCGGCTATCACCTTCCGGGAAGGCGATATCGTCGTGACGGCTCGGGCGCCCCATCCTTTTGACTGTCAACGAGAACAAGAAGCGTCCTCCACCATCCAGCGCAGAAACTCACCAAAGGAATAACCGGCATGACCGGCCATTTCGGGCACCAGGGAGGTAGGAGTCATTCCCGGCTGAGTATTCACCTCGAGCCAAATGATCTCGCCATCTTCGGAGAAGCGATCGTCGTAGCGAAAGTCAGACCGGCTGACGCCACGGCAACCAATTGCTTGATGCGCCCTTAATGCCAATGATTGTATTTTTTGGTAAATTTTCGGTGAAATTTTCGCAGGGATGACGTGTTTTGAACCGCCTGCCGCATACTTGGCATCGTAGTCATAAAAGTTGTGGCCAAGCGGCACCACCTCGGTCACGCCAAGCGCCGTGTCGCCCATGACACCGCATGTCAGTTCGCGGCCATGAATATAGCGCTCGACAAGAACCTCTTCGCCATACCGCCATTCGGCAGAACTGATGATCTGCGGCGGATGCGACTGATCCTCCTGCACGATCAGAACACCGAAGCTGGACCCCTCGCGCACCGGCTTCACCACATAAGGCGGCTTCATCGGATGTTCGGCCGGGAAGGCAAAGCGATTGATGACTTCGGACTGCGCGACCGGGATGCCGGCGGCGGCAGCAACGCCCTTCGCCTTGCCCTTGTCCATCGCCAGCGCCGAGGCCAGCACGCCGGAATGCGTGTAGGGAATTTCGAGATATTCGAGAATGCCCTGGATCGTCCCGTCTTCGCCGAACGGCCCGTGCAGGGCGTTGAAGGCGACATCGGGGCGGAGGGCGGACAGCTTGGCGGAAACGTCACGGTCAACATCGATGACCGTGACCTGGAAGCCTTCAGCTTCGAGAGCCTCGGCGCATGCCTTTCCCGAGGACAGGCTCACCGGCCTCTCCGAGGAAAATCCGCCCATCAGGACAGCGACATGCTTGCGACTCATAGATACCCCCAAAATAACTTCCGGCATGAATTCCGACGCTTGCGCGAGGCTTTCGCTGACCGAATCTCGCCTGCTCGGGCTTGATGGCAATCTGACAACAATATGGTTAACGAAGCGTTTACTTTCGTTAACCGGCCCTCGGTCAGGGTGACGCGAGCCGCCGGACGTCCCTGCCGTTTCGACTCGAAATCAGCGACTTATGGCGGTGTCCGGAACCTCGCTCGAAGGATGAAAAAACCCGCACAGCCGGGGCTATGCGGGTTGCGATCGCCGATATCGTCGCGCTGGCTCAGTCGTCCTTATCAAGCAGTTTCCAGACCGTTCCGCCGAGCGCGCCGCCAAAGATCGGGGCCAGCCAGAATAGCCAGAGCTGCTGCAGAGCCCAGCCGCCCGCAAACAGCGCCTGCCCCGTCGAACGCGCCGGATTGACCGACGTGTTGGTGACCGGAATCGAGATCAGATGGATGAGGGTCAGCGCCAGGCCGATCGCCAGCGGCGCAAAACCCGCAGGCACCCGCTTGTTGGTCGAGCCGAGAATGACGATCAGAAAGAACATCGTCAGCACGACCTCGATAGCCAGGGCCGAGGCCAGCGAATAACCGCCCGGGGAATGCTCGCCGTAGCCGTTCGAAGCGAAGCCGCCCAGTTCGAAGCCGGCCTTGCCGCTCGCCACCAGATAGAGAAGCGCTGCCGCCGCAACGGCTCCCAGGACCTGCACAACGATATAGGGTACGACACGTCCCATCGGGAAACGCCCGGCAACAGCAAGGCCGACGGACACCGCCGGATTGAAATGCCCGCCGGAGATGCCGCCGACCGCATAGGCCATCGTCAGCACCGTCAGTCCGAATGCCAGTGCGACACCGGCGAAACCGATTCCGAGAGCCGGAAAGGCTGCCGCCAGGACGGCACTGCCGCATCCGCCGAAAACGAGCCAGAATGTGCCCAAAAACTCTGCAATAAGATTTCTTTGCATAATATCTCTCCTAAGCTCTCAACCAGAGCGCGAATAGGAGCTGCTTCAATTCGAGTTTCGTCAATCTGGTAATTTTACTAGGGGAGGCCGGCTGCGCTTGCCGAAACAGACCCGGCAAATACGTCCGGATTTCATCACTTTGTTGCTCATTTAGCGTTTGCCGAGACCGAAAATTGCGCTATGAGCCGGTTGCCTTCCAAGGCAAACAGTAATCCCTGATTGGAATGACAATGTCTGACGCGATATCCCCCGTATCGCCGACCCCCGCTTCATCGAACAGTGCGCAAGTCAACTCGCCGGCGCGCGTTCTGATCGCGAGCCTCGTCGGCACAACCATCGAATTCTTCGACTTTTACGTCTATGCGACGGCCGCCGTACTGGTCTTCCCGCATCTCTTCTTCCCGGCAAGCGATCCGGCATCTGCAACGCTGCAGTCCTTCGCCACCTTCTCGATCGCCTTCTTCGCCCGCCCGTTCGGCGCCATCGTCTTCGGTCACTTCGGCGACCGGATCGGCCGCAAGGCGACGCTCGTTGCCGCGCTGATGACCATGGGCCTGTCGACCGTGGCGATCGGCATGCTGCCGGGCTACGATTCGATCGGCGTCATGGCTCCGATCCTGCTCGCGCTGTGCCGATTCGGCCAGGGTCTCGGCCTCGGCGGTGAATGGGGCGGCGCCGTGCTGCTTGCCACCGAAAACGCCCCTCCCGGCAAGCGCAGCTGGTACGCCATGTTCCCGCAGCTCGGTGCTCCGATCGGCTTCATCCTCTCCTCCGGCTTCTTCCTGATCCTGACGGAAACGATGACCAACGAAGACTTCCTGGCCTTCGGCTGGCGCATCCCCTTCGTCGCGAGCCTCGCGCTCGTTGCCGTCGGTCTCTATGTCCGCCTGAAGATCGCCGAAACGCCGGAATTCCAGAAGGCCGTCGAAAAGCACGAGCGCGTTGCCGTTCCGGTTGCCGTCGTCTTTACGAAGCACTTCCGCAGCCTGGTTCTCGGCACCTTCATCGCCGTCGCCACCTTCGTTCTGTTCTACCTGATGACGGTCTTCACGCTGTCCTGGGGCACGGCGAAGCTCGGCTACTCGCGTGAACAGTTCCTGGTCGTCCAGCTCGTCGGCGTCGTGTTCTTCGGCCTGACCATCCCGATCTCCGGCCTGCTTTCCGACCGCTACTCGCGCCGCCTGATCCTGATTCTCGTCTCGATCGGCATCGCGATCTTCGGTTTCTTCTACGCGTCGCTGCTCACGGCGGGCCTGACGGGCGCCTTCCTGTGCTCGATCATCGGCCTCGCGCTGATGGGTTTCACCTACGGTCCGATCGGCGCCGCTCTTGCAGCCCCCTTCCCGACCACGGTGCGCTATACCGGCGCCTCGATGACCTTCAACCTCGGCGGCATCTTCGGCGCTTCGCTGGCGCCCTACATCGCCACCTGGCTGGCAACCAACTACGATCTCTCCTATGTCGGCTACTACCTTGCCGGCTCGGCGCTGATCTCGCTGGTCTGCATCCTGCTGTCGGGCCGCGAAGAAGTCTAAGCGCTTCCGAAGCTCAATCGATCGAAGGCCGCGGTGGCAACGCCGCGGCCTTTTCGATTCTTGTCTGTTAACGCCTGCCCCCTACTCTCTCCTCACAGGCCAGAGGGGGACGATCATGCTGACGAGACGGTCACTGCTGACACAAACGATCGGCGCAGGCTTTGCACTGTCGATGCCGCGCCTGTCGCGCGCCGCAGTGCCCGATGTCAACGTTACCTTCCTCGTCATCAACGACGTGCATGCCTGCCGGATCGGCGACGGCCTCAGCCCCAATTGTCAGCAGGAAGGCAAGACCGACGCCAATCTGCTGCGTCACATCCTGGCGCTCAACAACATCCATCACCAGAACTGGCCGGAAGAGATTGCCGGCAAGCCGAGCGGCCTCAGCGTCGCCGGCCAGCGCATCGCGCGTCCGGAAGGAATCATCGTCTGCGGTGACGTTACCGACGATGGCGGCGGGCAGACGGCGGAATTCGCGGAAGGCTCGCAGCTCCTGCAATTCTCGCACCGCTATCAGGAGGGCCGCGGACCTGATCATGTCCACTTCCCCGTCTATGTCGGCCTCGGCAATCACGATCTCGACCAGGACGGCCGGCCGCCGCAGGTCGACTGGTATCGCGACGAGCTGCGCGACTACGTGCAGATGAACCACAAGCCGAGCGTCTTCTTCAAACCGGCCGTTCCCGTCGACAATTACGACGAAGCCTCGGACAACTATTCCTGGAACTGGGGCGGCCTGCATCTGATCCAGGCGCAGCGCTATGGCGGCGACAACAGCAAGGGCACGGCCAGCAGCCTCGACTGGATGAGAGAGGACCTGAAGACCTACGCATCCGACGGCAGGCCCGTCGTCATCTTCCAGCACTACGGCTGGGATCATTTCTCCACCGAGCGCTGGGATCCGGCCAAGAGCACCTTCGACGACGACGGCACCGGCACGCCGCATTGGTGGGATGAATCAGAACGTCAGGATCTGCTCGCAACCCTCAGCGGCTACAACGTAATCGGCATTTTCCACGGCCACGAGCACGACACGCCGATGGCCTACAAGGTCAATGGCATCGACGTCTTCAAGGCAAAGGCCGCCTTCATGGGCGGCTTTACGCTGGTGCGTGTCAGCAACGGCCGGATGGACGTCGCGATCGGCGAAGCCGCAGACAACAAAGGCGGCGTCCGTTTCGACACCGCCTTCAGCAAAGCCCTCAGATTGTAGAACGAACCGTTATTCGCTGGTCACGCCCTGGAACGGGCGCACTTCGCGGCTCGGCATGAAGACGCCGAGTCGCTTGATTTCCCATTCCAGCTTGATGCCGGAATTCTCGAAGACCTCGCGGCGAACCTGCTCGCCGAGATATTCGAGATCGTAGCCGGTCGCCTGCCCCATGTTGATCATGAAGTTGCAGTGAAGCGACGACATCTGAGCCCCGCCAATGACGAGACCGCGGCAGCCCGCTTCGTCGATCAGCTTCCAGGCCGAATGTCCCTCCGGGTTCTTGAAGGTCGAGCCGCCGGTCTTCTCGCGGATCGGCTGCACCGTCTCGCGATGGTTGCGCACGGCATCCATGTCGGCACGGATCTTGGCGCGGTCCTCGGCATAGCCTTCGAACAGCACCGAGGTGAAGATCAGGTCCTTGGAGGCCCCCGAATGACGGTAGGAATAGCCCATATCGGCATTCGAGAGCACATGCTTGTTGCCCTTGCGGTCGATCGCCGTCAGCTCGACCAGACGCTCGCGCGTCTCGCCGCCATTGGCGCCGGCATTCATGCGCGCCGCGCCGCCGATGCTGCCCGGGATACCGTAATAGAAATGGAAACCGCCGATGCCGTTGTCCATCGCCATGGCCGCAACGTGCTTGTCGGGGCAGATCGCCCCGGCGCGGATGCGGTTCTCGCCGGCAAGCTCCAGCCCGCCAAACCCCTTGGCAGACAGGCGCAGAACGACGCCGGGAATGCCGCCATCGCGTACCAGAAGGTTGGAGCCGACGCCGACGACGGTCAGCGGCACCTCTTCCGGCAGCAGCTTCATGAAGGCGATCAGATCGTCTTCGTCATGCGGCTGGAACATCAGCTCGGCGAGACCGCCGGCGCGGAACCAGGTGACGCGATCCATGGGGGCATCCGGCGTGATACGACCGCGGATATCCTTGACACCTTCTCCGAGGGACTCGAGAAGCTTTTCCCCATTGACCTGTTTCATGCAGACTTTCCCGAAAGGCCTTCCAATTGCTTTGGCAGTGCAGCTGCCCAGTAAGTGATACTCCCAGCCCCCAAGAGAACCACGAAATCGCCCGGCTTTGCAATCTCTGCAACCAGCTCAGGTAGTACGTCTTGTGACGGAAGGAACCGCGCGTCGCGATGACCGCCCGCCTTGATGCGCGAGACCAGCGCCTCGGAATCGACACCCTCGATCGGCTCCTCGCCCGCCGCATAGACGGGAGCGAGCAGGATGCTGTCGGCATCGTTGAAGCAGTTCGAGAATTCTTCGAACAGGCTCGACAGGCGCGTATAACGATGCGGCTGATGGACCGCGATGACGCGGCCCTTGCAGGCCTCGCGTGCCGCCCTCAGCACAGCCTTGATCTCGACCGGATGGTGACCGTAGTCGTCGAACACCTGCACGCCGTTCCACTCGCCGGTCAGGGTGAAGCGCCGCTTGACGCCGCCGAAGGACGCGAGGCCCTTGGCGATATCCTCATTCGAGATGCCGAGGCGGTTGGCGACCGCGATCGCTGCCGTGGCATTCGAAATATTGTGACGGCCGGGCATCGGCATCACGAGATTGTCGAGCTTGAACACCTTTCCGGTGCGGCGGCGGCGAATCTCGACGTCGAAGATCGAGCGCGCGCCGTCGATGCGGACATTCATGAAGCGCACATCGGCCTGCGGGTTTTCGCCATAGGTGACGACCTTGCGGTCCTCGATGCGGCTGACCAGCGCCTGGACTTCCGGATGATCGAGGCACATGACGCCGAATCCGTAGAACGGCACGTTCTCGACGAACTGGCGGAAGGCCGCACGCACGGCATCGAAATTGCCGTAGTGATCGAGATGCTCGGGGTCGATATTGGTGACGACGGCGACGTCGGCCGGCAGTTTCAGGAAGGTGCCGTCGGATTCGTCGGCTTCGACCACCATCCACTCGCCCTCGCCCATGCGGGCGTTGGTGCCGTAGGCATTGATGATACCGCCGTTGATGACTGTCGGATCGAGACCGCCGGCTTCGAGCAGCGTCGCCACCAGCGAGGTGGTCGTCGTCTTGCCATGCGTGCCGCCGATGGCGATCGCATTGCGGAAACGCATCAGCTCGGCGAGCATTTCGGCACGGCGCACGACCGGCAGCAGCTTCTCGCGCGCCGCGATCAGTTCCGGATTGCTCTTCTTGATCGCCGTCGAGACGACCACGACTTCGGCGTCACCGAGGTTCTCGGCCTTGTGGCCGACGAAGACTTCGATGCCCTTTTCGCGCAGGCGCTGAACGTTGGCACTGTCGGACTGGTCCGATCCCTGGACCTTGTGTCCGAGATTATGCAGCACTTCGGCAATGCCGCTCATGCCGATGCCGCCGATGCCGATGAAATGGACGAGGCCTATAGCCTTCGGCAGTTTCATGACTGTGCCCCCTTGAACTCTGCAATTGTACGTCCGGCGGCAATAGCCTCTACCATGCCAGCAAGCAAGTTGGCAGCGTCCGGTTTCCCGGCCTGCTTTGCCGCCGCCGCCATCCGCGCCAGCTTTTCCGGGTCGTTCATCGCATGCGTCAGGATCGAGGCGATCTTCTCGGACGACAGTTCGGCCTGAACGATGACCTTGGCGCCGCCGGTCGCGGCCAGCGCTGCGGCATTCGCCGCCTGATCATGATCCAGTGCATGCGGATAAGGCACGAGCACGGCCGGGCGGCCGATGATGGAGATTTCCGACACGGTCGATGCGCCCGAACGGCAGATCACCAGATGCGCTTTCGCAAGACGCTCAGCCATATCGGTAAAGAACGGCGCGATATCGGCACCCATCTTCAGCTGCACGACGCAGCCGCCGACCATTTCCATGTCCTCGGGCCGCACCTGCTGGGTGATGCGCAGCCGCGCACGCAGGTCGTCGTCGAGCAGGCTGATCGCCGTCGGCATCGCCTTGGAGAAATATTGAGCACCCTGGCTGCCGCCGAAAACGACGAGATTGAAGGGCTCGCCGGGATGCGACGGCGCGTAGGGAACCTTCGCCGCCTCGATGATCGCAGGGCGAACCGGATTGCCCGTCGTCACCGTCTTTTCGGGATAGGTGCCGCCATTCTCGGGCAGGAAGCCACCGGCAATCGCCTGGACGCGGGCGGCCAAAGCCTTGTTGGCGCGGCCCATCACGGCGTTCTGCTCATGGATCATCGCGGGCACGCCAAGCTGCGTTGCGGCCAGCAGCGGCGGCACTGTCGGATAGCCCCCGAAGCCGACGACGACGGCCGGCTTCAGCTTCTGGATCAGCTTTTTGGCGGCGCGCATGCCGCTCCACAGCGTCCAGAGCGAGCGGGCGACGGCGACCGGGTTCTTCGACCCGATCGTTGCCGAGGGCACGACATGGATCTGCTCGGCCGGGAACTTGCCGGCATAGCGCTCTGCCCGGCTGTCGGTGACCAGATGAACGGAATAACCGCGGGCCTTCAGCTCGTAAGCGAGGGCTTCCGCGGGAAAGACGTGGCCGCCGGTTCCCCCGGCGGCAAGAAGGACGATGCCTTTACTCATAATTTTACTCCGCCGGCATTCCGTGCGGCACGCGGAAGAGGCTCCGGTCCTGCGCACGTTTTTCCGGGCGATGGCGCGTCAGCGCGAGAATGAAACCGGCGGTGACGCAGATCGCCACCATGGACGAGCCGCCGTAGGAAATCAGCGGCAGCGTCATGCCCTTTGCCGGAAGCAGTTCGAGATTGACGCCGATATTGATGATCGACTGGATGCCCATCTGCAGCACGAGGCCGGCGACGGCAAACCGGTTGAAGTCGTTCTTCTCCTTATATGCGTGCGACAACCCCCTCAAGACAAGGGCGGTGAACAGCGCAACAAGGGCGATGCAGAAGATGATGCCGAACTCTTCGGCGGCGACCGAGAAGATGAAGTCGGTATGGGCGTCCGGGATGATGCGCTTGACGATGCCTTCGCCCGGGCCCTGACCGAACCAGTCACCGCGGATGATCGCTTCGCGGGCGGTATCGATCTGGAAGGTGTCGCCCTCGCCGGTCATGAACTTGTCTATTCGCCCGGCAACGTGCGGGAAGACGTAATAGGCCGAAACCAGACCACCGGCACCGCCGACGCCGAGCACGATGATCCACAGCCAGGGCATCCCCGCCATGAAGAACATGCCGCCCCACACCGCGGTCGTCAGGATCGTCTGACCGAGGTCAGGCTGGGCGACCAGCAGTGCGGCGACCATGCCGAACAGGATGATGGCAAAGAGATTGCCCGGAATTTCCGGCTGGCGCGCATGCTCGGCAAACAGCCAGGCGCAAACGACGACGAAGGCGGGCTTCATGAATTCCGACGGCTGGATGGAGATACCGGCGAGCGTCACCCAGCGCCTGGAACCCTTGACCTCGATACCGAAGAACAGGGCCAGCAGCATCATGGCGAGCGCCACGATCAAAAGCAGGATCGCGGTTCGCCGCACCTGGCGCGGCGTCAGGAACGACAGCCCGATCATCACCATCAGCGACGGGATCATGAAGGCCGCGTGGCGCTTGACGAAATGGAAAGGCTCGAGCCCGATGCGCTCGGCAACCGCCGGCGACGCGGCGAAGGACAACATGAAGCCGATGCCCATCAGAAAGACGAACATCGCCAGGAAAAAGCGGTCGATGGTCCAAAACCAATCGGCCAGAGGCCCACGTTCCGCGCGGCTTACCATGTCATTTATCTCCTGTTGCCGAACCGATCAGCATGGTGATTCCGTCGAGCGCTGCCACATGGCTGACAAATGCATCGCCCCGGACTTCGAAGTTCTTATATTGGTCGAAGCTTGCGCAAGCCGGGGATAGCATCACCGCGACAGGGCCAGTTTCATCGTCTTGCGCATCGGCAGCGGCATGCGCGACCGCGCGCTCCAGCGTGCCTGAAATCTCGTAGGGCACCGCTTCGCCGAGCGTCGCGGCAAACTCCGCCGCCGCCTCGCCGATCAGGTAGGCCTTGGCGATCCGCGGGAAGAAAGGTGCAAGCGTCGTGATGCCGCCCGCCTTCGGCAGGCCGCCGGCGATCCAGTAGATCCGGTCGTAGCTCGACAGTGCCGGTGCCGCCGCATCGGCATTGGTCGCCTTCGAATCGTTGACGAAGACGGCATGGTCGCGCCGGCCCACCGGCTGCATGCGATGCTTCAGGCCCGGGAAGGACGCAAGCCCTGCCCTGATCTCGTCGGCGCTGACGCCGACGGCAAGGCAGGCCGCGACGGCAGCCGCCGCATTCTGCGCATTGTGGCTGCCGCGCAGCGTCTGGATGCCATCGAGATCGGCAAGCGGCAGCGCCGCGCCGCCGGTGGCATGGATGAGCTTCGAACCCTCGGCATAGATGCCGTCGGCCAGCGGTTGGCGGCGGGAGATGCGGATAACCTTGGTCCCGGCGCGTTCGACGCGGTCGGCGATCATTTCGCAATAGCTGTCATCGACACCGACGATCGCCGTATCGCTACCGGCAACCAGCCGTTCCTTGACGTCGGCATAATGCTGCATCGTGCCGTGACGATCGAGATGATCGGGCGTCAGGTTAAGGAGAATACCGGCAGACGGATTGAGCGTCGGCGCCAGATCGATCTGGTAGGACGAGCACTCCACCACGTAGAAACGCTGCGCCTTCGGCGGATCGAGCGTCAGAACGGCGGTGCCGATATTGCCCCCAAGCTGCGTGTCGCGGCCTGATGATTTCAGGATATGGGCAATCAGCGCCGTGGTGGTCGATTTGCCGTTGGTGCCGGTAATGGCGATGAAGGGGCTGTCAGGCGCATGGGCGCGGCGCTCGCGCACGAAGAGCTCGACGTCGCCAACGATATCGACACCGGCAGCGCGCGCCAGATCGACGGTCCAATGCGGCTTCGGATGGGTCAGCGGCACACCGGGGGACAGCACGAAGAGCGACTGCGCGCTCCAGTCGATGCCGTGAAGATCTGCTGTTACAATGCTTTCGGCGCTCGCCTTGGCGACGCTATCAGGATTGTCGTCCCAGGCGGTCACATCGGCGCCACCGGCAACCAGCGCCCTGGCAGTCGCCAACCCCGAGCCGCCGAGCCCGAAGAGAGCGACCTTCCTACCAGCGAGTGTCGTGACCGGTATCATCGCCCGCTCACCGCAGCTTCAGGGTGGAGAGGCCGAGCATGGCGAGGCCAACGGCGACAATCCAGAAGCGGATGACCACCTGGCTTTCCGTCCAGCCCTTCTTTTCGAAATGGTGATGGATCGGCGCCATCAGGAAGACGCGGCGGCCGGTCATCTTGAAGAAGCCGACCTGGATGATGACCGACAGCGTTTCCATGACGAACAGGCCGCCGACAATGGCCATGACGATCTCATGCTTGGTGGCAACCGCAACGGTGCCGATCGTGCCGCCGAGCGCCAGCGATCCGGTATCGCCCATGAAGATGGCGGCGGGCGGCGCATTGAACCAGAGGAAGCCGAGACCGGCGCCGATGACGGCACCGAGAACCACGGCAAGCTCACCGGTGCCGGGCACGAAGTTGATCTGCAGGTAGTTCGAAAACACCGCGTTGCCGGCGAGATAGGAGATGATGCCGAAGGACGCCGCCGCGATCATCACCGGCACGATCGCCAGACCATCGAGACCGTCAGTCAGGTTCACCGCATTGCCGGCGGCAACGATGACGAAGCCGCCGAAGAAGACGAACATGATGCCGAGATTGATCAGGAAGTCTTTGAAGAACGGAAAGGCGATCGAGGAGCCGAAGGTCGAGCCGGCAGGACCCGAGGCGAGCGATGTCCGCATCATGAAATAGACGGCGATACCGGCGATGATGAACTCGATGCCGAGGCGCGCCTTGCCGGAAAAGCCCTTGTCGCTCTGCTTCGTGACCTTGAGATAGTCGTCATAGAAGCCGATCGCGCCGAAGCCAAGCGTCACCAAGAGCGTCGCGACGACGTAGACATTCGACAGATCGGCCCAGAGCAGCGACGAACCGACGATACCGGCCAGAATCATCAGGCCGCCCATGGTCGGCGTACCGGCCTTCTTGAAATGCGTCTGCGGACCGTCGGCGCGGATCGGCTGACCCTTGCCCTGGCGGATGCGCAGAGACCGGATGATCATCGGTCCGAACAGGAAGACGATCAGTGCGGACGTGAAGAGAGAGGCGCCTGTACGGAAGGTAATGTATCTGAACAGGTTCAGAAATTTCAGATGTTCCGACAGTTCGACTAGCCAAATCAGCATTCAGGGCCCCTTGTTTACCCGGTCAAATCTCGCGCTGCGTGTCCGCAAATGGCGCAAACTTGTCAAGGAGCGCGGCAACGATCTTGCCGAAACCAATCCCCAATGACGATTTGACCATCAAGACATCGCCCGGCTCGACCGAGTTCAGTACAAAATCTTTGAGTTCGTCCGTCGTCTCGCGATACTCGACGGCGACGCTGTCCGGGAGCGAATCCCTCAGCGCCTGCATGTCCTTGCCTGCGAGCCAGACGTGTTCGATACCGGCCGCAAGCAGCGGACCGGCGAGATCGGAATGCACGCGCTCGGCAAATTCACCCATTTCCAGCATGTCGCCGAGAATGGCGACGCGGCGGCCGTAGCCCTGCGGGACGGCGGCGGCGAGCAGCGCGATTGCCGCGCGCATCGAGGCTGGATTGGCATTGTAGCTCTCGTCGATGACCGTCAACGTGCCGGCGCCGAGCCTCAGCTTGTGGCGCTTGCCCCTGCCCTTTTCGGGCTGCAGCGTCGCCAGCGCATCGATCGCCTTGTCGAGATCGGCGCCGACAAGCGTCACGACGCCGAGCGCAGCAAGCGCATTCTCCGCGATGTGGCGGCCAGGCGCGCCGATCACCACCTCGAACGTCTCGCCGTCGATCGTCAGCCACAGCGCCGAGCTCTCGTCCGAACCGTTGAATTCGGCGAGACGGAACTCCGCCTTGGCATGCTGGCCGAAGGAGTGGATGTTCCCGATGCCGAGCGCCTGGGCGGTCCGGTCGAGGAAATTATACTGGTCGTTGTCGCGGTTGAGCACGACATGGCCGCCCGGCGTCAGGCCTTCGAAGATCTCGGCCTTGGCGGCAGCGATTTCCTTGATGCTCTTGAAGTTGCCGAGATGGGCCGGCGCGATCGTGGTGATGACGGCGACATGCGGACGGATCATCTGCACCAGCGGGCGGATTTCGCCCGGATGGTTCATGCCGACCTCGAAGACGCCGAAATGCGTATCGAGCGGCATGCGCGCCAGGGTCAGCGGCACGCCCCAATGATTGTTGAAGGAGGCGACCGACGCATGCACCTTGCCCGACGGCGAAAGCACATGGCGCAGCATCTCCTTTGTCGTCGTCTTGCCGACCGAACCCGTCACCGCGATGATCTGCGCCCGCGAGCGCTGGCGCGAGGCGATGCCCAGACGCTCGAGTGCCGCCAGCACGTCGTCGACGACGATCATCGGCACGGTCAGGCGGCCGAGACCGGCAAGCCGGGCCTCGCTGACGACGAGCAGCGAAGCGCCGTTCGCCATCGCCATCGAAGCGAAATCGTGGCCATCGACCCGGTCGCCCTTGATGGCGAAGAAGGCTTCGCCTGCGCCGATCGAACGGCTGTCGATGGAAATGCCGGTGATGCCCTGCGGAAGCGTGCCGAAAGGCCGCCCCGCCATGGCCGAAATCATGTCCTCAGTGGTCCAGAGCCAGTTCAAGGTTTCGCCTCCTCCAAGGCTTCACGCAGTTCGGCGTGATCGGAGAAAGGCAGCGTCACACTCCCGATGGTCTGCCCCTCTTCATGGCCCTTGCCCGCGACGATCAAGGTATCGCCTGATTTCAGCATGGCGACGGCCTTGCTGATCGCCAGCGAACGGTCACCGATCTCGGTGGCGCAGGTCGCTGCCGCCATGATCTCGGCGCGGATCGTCGCCGGATCTTCCGAACGCGGATTGTCGTCGGTGACAATCACGACGTCTGCCAGACGGCAGGCGATCTCGCCCATGATCGGGCGCTTGCCCTTGTCGCGGTCGCCGCCGCAGCCGAAGACCACGACGACACGGCCGGTCGTGAACGGGCGGACGGAATTCAGGACGTTCTCAAGCGCATCCGGCTTGTGGGCATAATCGACATAGGCAAGCGCCCCATCGTGGGTGTGGCCTACGAGTTCGAGACGGCCGGAAGCGCCCTGCAGCTTTTCGAGCGCCGCCATCGCCACCTTGGCCGGAACGCCTGTCGACATCGCGAGACCTGCAGCAACCAGCGCATTGGCGATCTGGAAATCACCGGCCAGCGGGATATCGACCTCGAAAATCTCGTCACCGACATGCACTTCGGCCACCTGCTTGTGGCGGAAATGCTCGACGCGCTTCAGGGTCAGATAATCGCCCTTGCGGCCGACGGTGCGGACATCGTGACCAGCCCTGGTGGCCGCTTCGATCGCCTGCGCCGACCATGCATCGTCGGCAAAGATGACCGCCGGCGAGCCCTTCGGCAGCAGCGTATCGAACAGCCGCATCTTGGCTGCCATGTAATCCTCGACCGTCGGATGGTAGTCCATGTGGTCGCGGCCGAGATTGGTGAAGGCGGCAGCAGCAAGCTTGACGCCATCGAGACGGCTCTGGTCGAGACCGTGGCTCGATGCCTCCATCGCCGCATGCGTCACGCCTTCGTCGGCGAGTTCGGCAAGCAGCTTGTGCAGCGAGACGGGATCGGGCGTCGTCAGCGAACCATAATCGTTACGCGTCGGTGAAACGACGCCGGTCGTGCCGATCATCGCTGCCGGATGCCCGGCATGGGCATAGATCTGGCGCGTGAAGGAAGCGACGGACGTCTTGCCGGCCGTGCCCGTTACCGCAACCATCGTGCCCGGCTGCCTGCCGTAGAAATTGGCGGCAGCCAGCGACAGAAAGCGGCGCGGCTCCTTGACGGCGAGAACCGGGATGGAAGCCTCGACCGGCTGTGCGCTGATCGCCACTGCAGCACCATTCCTGGCGGCGTCGGCGATGAAGCCCGCTCCATCGGCCTTCGTGCCCGAAACGGCGACGAAGGCCATGCCGCGCTCGACCTTGCGGCTGTCGGCTGTCAGGCCTGAAATCTCCAGCCCGCCTGCCGGTCCGTCAAGTTGATCCCTGATTTCCGGAAATGCGCTTCCGGCAATGTCCCGCAGTTTCATCGATGGTCTTTTCTCTCTGGCGCCGCTCACCCCACGCGAATCGGCGCCGTATTCATTCAGACTCAATAAGACACCAACAAGGCCGATCCGTCTTCGCCGAATTGCGGTTCGACGCCAAGAATGGGGGCTGCGCGGCGGATAATGTTCTTCACCATCGGCGCAGCCGTGTAGGCGGCGATGTTCTGGCCCTTCTCGCCATTATGCGGCTCGTCGCAGAAGGTGAGAACAACATATTGTGGATTGTCGATCGGGAAGGCCGCCAGGAAGGCGTTGAAGTTGAGGTTGTGGGCGTAGCGGCCGTTGACGACCTTGTCCGCCGTACCGGTCTTGCCGCCGACATTGAAGCCCGGCACGTCGGCATTGCGGCCAGAACCCTTGATGCCGTTCAGCTTGAAGAGATAGCGGATGCTGTCGCTGGTGCTCTTCTTGACGACGACCTCGGCTGTCTCGTCGGCCTGTTCGCGGGTGCGCGGCAGGAAGGTAGGCTCGATCAGCTTGCCGCCATTGACGAGAGCCGCACCGGCAACCGCCGTCTGCATCGGCGTCGTGGACACCCCGTGGCCGAAGGAGATCGTGATCGAGTTGATCTTCTTCCAGACCTTCGGCTGGCTCGGCATCTTCACTTCCGGCAGCTCGGTCTTCATTTTCGTCAGCAGGCCGAAGCGCGTCAGGTAGTCCTTCTGCATCTCCATGCCGACGATATCGATCATCTTCGCCGTCCCGATGTTCGACGAATATTCGAAGATTTCTGGAACGGTCAGCCAGCGGCGCTGGCCGTGGAAGTCGTTGATGGTGAAGCCGCCGATGCGGATCGGGCGGCTGGCATCGAAGCTGTCGTTGATGCTGACCTTGCCGCTGTCGAGTGCCATCGCGGTCGAGAAGGTCTTGAAGGTCGAGCCCATCTCGAACGTGCCGTTCGACATGCGGTTCAGCCAGCCTTCCTTGGCGCCCTCTTCCGGATTGTTGGGATCGAAGTCGGGAGCGGACGCCATGCCAAGCACTTCGCCGGTATGGATGTCGAGCACGACGGCGCCGGCGCCCTTGGCTTCATAGTTGGTGACCGCGCTGGTGACGACGTCACGGACGATGTTCTGAACGCGGATATCGACCGACAGCTTCACCGGCTCGAGCGGCTGGTCGCTGGTCATGCCGACGGAGGCGAGATCGGCGAGGCCCTGATCGTCGATATACTTCTCCATGCCGGAGACGCCGCGGTTGTCGATATTGACGTAGCCGAGGATGTGCGATGCCGTCGGGCCACCCGGATAGAAGCGGCGCTTTTCCGGACGGAAGCCGATGCCGGGAATGCCGAGCGCCAGGATCTGGCTCTGCTGCTTCGGCGTCAACTGGCGGCGCAGCCAGGCAAAGTGCGAGCTCTTGACCGACAGCTTGCGATAGGTGCCCTTGACGTCGAGGTCCGGCAGCACGGTCGCCAGCTTCTCGATCGCTTCGTCGGCATCGACGATCTTGTTCGGCTCGGCAAACAGCGAGACGGTGCGGATGTCGGTCGCCAGCACTTCGCCGTTGCGGTCGAGAATATCGGGGCGCGAGGCCATCAGCCGGTCGGGCGGCAGGATCGAGGAAACGATTTCCGGAGTCTTCATCGCATATTCGACGAGGCGGCCGCCGATGACGCCGTAGAGCGCCGTGAACGCGAGGATCAGCAGGCCGACGCGGCTCTTGGCCTGGCCGGACTTCTTCTTGCGGGATCCTTCGAGCGGGATGCTGCCCGACGGACCGCCGAAACGGTTATAGACGCCGGAGGAGAAATGGGCCTGGCTCTTCAGAACCATGATGCGGGAGAGAAACGACATGGCTACTCCACCGATCCGGTTGCAAGCTGGTCCGCATCATCTTCGGGCTCTGCGACCCGCGGCGCCGGCTTGGGTGTTACCTTTGCAGCCACCTTTGTGCCGGCGGCAGGCTTTGCAGCCGCCGTCTTTGCACCGGCCGCAGGCTTCTGATCGGCCTTCGCTTCGGTGACATCGGGTACCGGAACCTGAGCCTTCAGCATCGGCAGTTCGCGTGCGTGGACGAGCGACGTCGAATCCGTCGGCTGCAGCTTCAGCTCGCCATTATAGGTATTGACGAGGCGCTCCAGCCGGTTCGGCTGCGATTGCAGCGCCCAGTCGGCCTTCAGGAGCTCGATCGTGTCCTTCTCGAGCTTGATCTCGGCCTCGAGGCGGTGAACCTCCTCGAGCTTCAGCTCGGCGCGATGCTTGATCGTATAGGTCACGGCGGCCGCGGCCGTCATCACACCGATCAAGATGAAGTCGAACGTTCTCAGCACATCAACCCCCAAGTTTTCCGAGACTGGCCAGGCTAGGCAGACCGAAGATGGACATGTCAGCCGCTTCGGCCGGAGCCGATGTGCGCTCCCCAGCGCGCAGCTTGGCGGAACGTGCCCGTGGATTTGCTTCGGCTTCCGCCTGGCTGGCAGCAACCATAGATTTCCCGACCGCCGTAAAGGTCGCCGCGCGTTCATGCGCTACCGGCAGGTGACGGGAACCGGACGCCTTGCCTGCGCGATCGGAGAAGAATTTCTTGACGATGCGGTCTTCCAGCGAGTGGAAGGTGACGACCACGAGGCGGCCGCCGGGCTTCAGCGCGCGCTCGGCGGCAAACAGCGCCTGAGCCAGCTCGCCGAGCTCGTCATTGACGAAGATGCGAAGCGCCTGAAACACCTGCGTCGCCGGATGGATCTTGTCCTTCATCTTGCGCGGCGTAACGAGCTCGATCAGCCCAGCGAGATCGCGGGTCGTTTCGAACAGCTTTTCGGCACGGCGCTTTTCGATGGCGTGTGCGATGCGCGGCGCCTGATCTTCTTCGCCGAGAAAATGGAAGATGCGGATGAGCTCAGCGACCTTGGCACGGTTGACGACATCCGCAGCCGAAACACCGGCGGCCGACATACGCATGTCGAGCGGACCATTCTTCGAAAACGAGAAGCCGCGATCAGCCTCATCGATCTGCATCGAGGACACGCCGATATCGAGCACGACGCCGTCGAGCCCGCCGTCAGGCGCATGATCTGCAAGATGGGAAAACTGCGAATGGACGAGCTGCAGACGGCCGGAATGCTCGGCAACCAGCGCCTGACCGGCGGCAATCGCCGTCGGATCGCGATCGAGCGCGATGACATCGGCACCGGCGGACAGAATCGCCGACGTATAGCCGCCTGCGCCAAAAGTGCCGTCGAGAACGACCTTGCCAGAAGACGGCCGCAGCGCGTCGAGCACTTCCTTGAGAAGAACCGGAATGTGACGAACCGGTCCGCCACCAGCTTCGGATGAACCTCCGCCAGGATTCGTCACCATTCCGCGCCCTCGCTTGTTCAGGAGCACTTGCCCGCCAGCGTGCGCCCCTCTCGTGCCTGCATCTGCGCCGCCTGAAATGCCTGCGGCTGCCACAGCTGAAAATGATCGGCCCGCCCGACGAAAGTCACCTCGTCCGAGATCCTCGTGAAATCCCGGATGAAATCCGTGACCATCAAACGCCCTTCGGCGTCGAGCCTCATGAAGACCCCGCCCCCGTGGATGAGAAGCGACATCTCGTTCGCGACCGGCGAAAACGGATCCTCCGCAGCAATCTGCCGCTCGAACCTTTCGAGAAGATCCGGGCCGCCGACGCTGATCGCCGGAAACACAAAATCCTGGAAGCAATAGAGCTCCTGGATATTGCGCTGCGCCAGCACGGAACGAAAGGCCGCAGGCACGGAAACCCTGCCCTTGGAATCGATCCTGTTGGTCGCACTTGAAAGGAAGCGGCTCATGACACGAAACATCCGTTTCCGAAAGAGCCCGAAGCGAAGAGCCGCCACCGAAACCCTCAACACAGAGCACAGCTTCGCGAGCCGAACGGACCGAAATCCGCCCGGCGCTTCCGGGATGGAAGGCGCCTTGGCTTTGCGATGGATGGGCAAATGATTGCCCCTGTGCAGTGCTCTTATGGGATACCATGGGACCATATGGGCGTCAATGGGAAACGCCCTTCTTGCGATGAGCGCAGTACCGAAAATTTATAAGCTGTTAAGTTTAACAAAGGGTTAGGATCGACACTTTCCGGCACCCCAGAAAACGTCCGCAAGAAACCGGAAATATGGGTTGAACGCCTGATTTCTCCGCACAAACCAGCCACGACGGCGGCAGCTGCCGCCACCGCGCCGAAGGCATCACCATCGAAGAAAATCAAATCGCCAGTTGGCCTGTAAGCCGGGTTCTGTATGGCTCCGGTTTGACCCGGAACGTGGCAGCCATTCCTCTGGGACGGCGTTTGCACGCCGCCTCTCGCAACCCACCCGGATGACTGGCCTGGAAACCGGCCGGAAGGCTTGCGCCAACCACGTCATCCCTATTCGGTCTTGCTCCCGGTGGGGTTTACCTTGCCATCGCCGTTGCCGGAGACGCGGTGGGCTCTTACCCCACCCTTTCACCCTTACCTGCGCAGGCGCAGGCGGTTTGCTTTCTGTGGCACTTTCCCTGAGGTCGCCCTCGCCGGACGTTATCCGGCACCGTATTTCCGTGGAGCCCGGACTTTCCTCACCCTACCACCTTTCGGCATTGTAAAGCGCGGCTGCCCGGCCAACTGGCAGCGCTCCCTTAGCGGAGCCCGCCGGCAAATGCCACAGCAAATATCGGTGCGGGTTACCGGAAAGCCGGCTTGAAATCCGTCGCATAGCCCTGCGGCGCGATCTTTCCGTTGAGAAGCAGCTCGGCGCCGAGCCGCCCGATCTCGTCGGAACTCTTGGCCGACGTTCCCGCGCAGCCGGTCAGCACGGCGATAGCGGGCGACGCGGTGAAGCCGATCATCGGGTGTTTGCTTGCCGTTTTCGACACCACGCAGGACGCCGTCAAAACCGAAAGCGGCTTTAATTGCGGAACGAGGCGCCGGGTGATCAGCATCAGGTGATCGCGCGCCCGCGGCCGGCCATCGGTGCGGAACCAGGCCCGGAGCTCGGCGTCGGTCTTCAGCTGGTAATCGTCCGGATCGCCGCCGATTTTCAGGTAGAGCTTGCCATCGGGATAGCGGATCGGCGGCAGCAGGTAGATGTCGATATCGCCCGCCTCGAGAATGAGCGACGGCATGCCGGCGAAGATCTCGGCCTGCTCCTCGCCGACCTCGAACATCGCCACCGTTCGCCCATAAACCGACATATCAACGGATTCGGACAAGAGATTCTCACTGATGGAAAAACCACCGGCAGCGAGCAGCACCTTTTCCGCCGTGACCGTCCTGCCGCCCGATGTCTGCACTGAGACGACGCCACCCTCGTCCCGGATCGCCGTCACATAGTCGCGAATAATGGTCGCGCCGCGCTTCTCGGCGATCACAGACTGCGCCTTCACCAGCCGCCGCGGGCTGATATAGCCGGCATCTTTCTGCTGGAAAACGCCTTCGCAATTCGGCGGCAGGGCGAAATAGGGAAAGGCCTGTTCGAGGGAATCGGCGTCGAGCATCCGCGTCTCGACACCGAGCGAATCCGCCGCGTCCCTGGTCTTGCGGGTATAATCGGAACCGGAGGGCGCAACGACGACGCAGCCCGCCTCGGTATAGAAATCGATGCCGCTCTCGGCCGCGATCTCCGCGTAGCGCGCGATGGAGCGATTGGCGAGAAGCGCCCAGTCCCGGTCGGGATCGACGGTGCGGGTAATGCGGCCTTCGTCATAGTGGCTGGCGAAGACGCCCTGATGCGCCTTGCGGTTCTCCGGCTCGTCCGGACCGATGACGGCCACGCCATCGGTCTGCATCGCCAGATGTTTTGCCGCGGCCGCACCCATCATGCCGCGGCCGACGACGATATATTTGAAATCCGCTGCCATGCCTGCCGTCCCTATCTGCCCGAATATTTTTCACGAAATCCGGAGGATAGGGATAGCCGCCCGCGGGATGGGCAGCAAGGCGGCCGCCGTCGCAGACCGTCTTCAACCGGCAATGCCTGGCCCGCTTGCGCGATCTCAGACGCTTTGTCCGGCAACTTGAATCAGTTTCTGAAGAGCAGGCGGAAAAGGATTCCGCATCAGCGGGTTACGGGCGCCTCAGAGAAGCGCCAGCACCTTGCCGCAATAGGCCTTGGAGACCGGGTTCATGCGCTTGGCGGCATGGCCGGCATTGTACTTGAGGATCGTGCCGCAGGTTTCGCCGCCGCCGAGCTCATGGGCCATGGAGAGATATTTCATGCCGTACTTGATGTTGGTTTCCGGATCGAAGAGACCCTTCTTTGTACCCGCATAGCCCATCATCCGCGCCGTTGCCGGCTTGATCTGCATCAGGCCGACTTCACCCGCGCTGCCGCGTGCATTCGGGTTGAAATTGCTCTCGACCCGGATGACGGCCGACGCCAGTGCCACCGGCACATCATACTGCTTTGCATATTTCGCAATCAGGACCGAGTACTTGCCGGTCGCAAAATCAGGCATCGCATAGCCGCTGCCGCGATCGACGGTCTTGAATTTCACCGTCTCGGTCTTATCGGTTTTATTATTCGTCTTAGTATCTGCATCGCCCGCGAAGGCACAGTTATACCCTGCCAGCAGCATGCCAACGCATGCCGCAGCACTAATAATCGCATTTCTCATATAGTCTTGACACTCCGACCCAAAGAATTGCCGGACTGCGCGCCTCGCCGTCTCACGGTAACACGCAGCCAAGGAATGGCCGCATGCCGCAGCAATTCTTATCGTTTCAGTTGACGTCTGGCCGCTACACTTCACAAAGGCCACGGACGCCGTTCAGCGGCAGGGGTTAGACCATCGCAATGAGGAGATAATAGGGAAATGATGTGGCACTGCACAATTCAAGTGCAGATCGGCAAATTCGCCGCTGCGAGCGCCGGATCGCCGCTTACGAATAGCGAGGCAGCGCGCCGAGCAGCCGGTGCAGCGTATCGATCGTCGAGAAGTCGGCGATTCCATCGACCCGCTCCGGGCGGAAATGGCGCTGGAAGGCTTCGAGCTCGCCGGCCATCTTGTCGGAGAATTCGCCCGTGATTTCCGTGCCGTAACCATAGAGCGACAGCATCGACTGCAGCGCCTCGATCGGCTGCCCGCGGTCGCCCCTTTGGAAGAACCGTCCACCGGTGATCGGCGCCGGTTCGACCCAGTGACCGACCCCTGCTTTATGCAGGTCGCCCCAGGGGAATTTCTCGCCCGGATCGACCTTGCGAACCGGCGCCACATCGGAATGTCCGAGCACTCTTTCGGGGGCGATTGACCAACGTTCGCCACAATCCCGACACAGTTCGATCACTGCCGCAATCTGCTCTTTCGGGAATTCGGGCAGCCCGCCCGGATGGCCGGCATTGGCGATCTCGATGCCGATCGATGCCGAATTGACGTCGTCTTGGCCGTGCCAGCTGCTCTTGCCCGCATGCCACGCGCGGCGCGTCTCGGGCACCATCTGCACGACATCGCCATTCTCATGCACGAAATAATGCGACGAGACCTGGCTCTCCTCGCGACAGAGCCAGTCGAGCGCCGATTCTGGCGTCGACATCCCGGTATAGTGGAGAAGAATGATATCCGGCGTCCGCCCCCCTGCCCGCTCGCCATGGTTCGGCGACGGCTTGACGGAGGCCTTGCGGTAGTCGGCCTCGAAGGCACTCATGCTGCGCGGCGTTCCTTTTCGATCGCCGCATAGGCGTCGTTGAGGGCAGCCATACGCTCGTTGGCGATCGCATGAAACTCTTCCGGCACGCCGCGCGATACCAGCCTATCAGGATGATTTTCGCTGACCAGCGCCAGATAGCGGCGGCGGATCGTCGGGAAATCGTCTGCCGAGGAGACGCCGAGAACCTTGTAGGGATCGCGGCCGATCGAGACATGACGGGCGGCGATCTGCTCGAAGCGCTGCTCGCTCATCTTGAAGATTTCGGCGATATGGCGAAGGAAATGCATTTCCTTCTCATGGATCAGCCCATCCGCCTTGGCGATATGGAACAGACCGTCGAGCACGTCCTCCAGAACCGGGCAGTTCGCCGCGCAGGTGACGCAGAGCGACGACAGCTTCTCGGCATAGGCTTCGTAACCGGCAACGTCCTGGCGCGCCAGATTATAGAGACGGGCGACATTCTTAGCCTGATCCTGCGGGAATTCGAAGATGTCGCGGAAGGCCTGGACCTCCTTCTCGCTGACGATGCCGTCGGCCTTCGCCATCTTGGCGGAAAGCGCGATGACGGCAACCGAGAAGGCAACCTTGCGGCGGGTCTCGGGATCGCCTTCGAAAACCGTGCGCACGGCCTCGACCACCGCGGAGAGCACATTGCCCGCGGTATTGCCAATGGCGTTGAGCAGTTTTTCCCAGAAGGACATCGAAGTTTCCCGCATCGCAATATCTGATAACACCATGACCAAAAAATTGTTGCCAATGCAAGGCAGCGATTAGTCGTAGGGTTGAAAACACTTTTCACAATTCGGTAATTGTGCGCCGATCCGGTGCCGCAATTTGCGTCTCGTCTGAGACAGTTTCCACAGATCTCGGCGATACAGTTTCGCCGCCTGAACCGATTATATCGCCGCTTCCGCCGACCCTTCGCCTGGAGTGCTGATTTTTCGTCAATTCTTTACTTTACAGGCCTCTTTCCCTGCCGCATGCATGCAGTAGCTAAGCGCGTGCAATCGCGCATCGAAGCCGTCTAGGAGGGATTATGGCCAAACAGAAAGTCGCAATGCTGACCGCCGGAGGTCTCGCTCCCTGTCTGTCATCAGCCGTCGGCGGCCTCATCGAGCGCTATAGCGACGTCGCGCCCGATATCGAACTGATCGCCTACAAATCCGGCTACCAGGGCGTTCTGCTCGGTGACAGCATCCAGATCACCAAGGATATGCGCGAAAAGGCGCCGCTGCTGCACCGCTACGGCGGCTCGCCGATCGGCAACAGCCGCGTCAAGCTGACCAACGCCGCCGACTGTGTGAAGCGCGGTCTCGTCAAGGAAGGCGAAAACCCGCTCCGCGTCGCAGCCGAACGCCTCGCCGCCGACGGCGTCACCATTCTCCACACGATCGGTGGCGACGACACCAATACGACGGCTGCCGATCTCGCCGCCTATCTCGCCGCCAACAACTACAACCTGACCGTCGTCGGCCTTCCGAAGACCGTCGACAACGACGTCGTGCCGATCCGCCAGTCCCTCGGCGCCTGGACGGCAGCCGAAGTCGGCGCGCATTTCTTCGACAATGTCAGCAACGAACAGAGTGCAGCGCCGCGCACCCTCGTCATCCACGAAGTCATGGGCCGCCATTGCGGCTGGCTGACGGCAGCGACCGCCCAGGCCTACCTGAAGCGCACCCGCCACAATGAATATGTCGACGGCATGCTGATGAATTCAGGCATGAAGAGTATCGACGCCGTCTATCTGCCGGAGACCGCCTTCGACCTTCAGGCGGAAGCCGCTCGTCTCAAGGAGATCATGGACCGCACCGGCCATGCGACCGTCTTCGTCTCGGAAGGCGCCTGCCTCGATGCCATCGTCGCCGAGCGCGAAGCCGCCGGCGAAACCATCAAGCGCGACGCTTTCGGCCATGTGAAGATCGACACGATCAATGTCGGCGGCTGGTTCCAGAAGCAGTTTGCGAACCTGCTGAATGCCGAACGCTCGCTGGTTCAGAAGTCCGGCTATTTCGCCCGCTCCGCTCCGGCCAATGCCGAAGACCTGCGCCTGATCCAGAGCATGACCGACCTCGCCGTCGAAAGCGCGCTCAACAAGGTCTCCGGCGTGACCGGTCACGACGAGGATCAGAACGGCAAGCTGCGCACCATCGAATTCCCCCGCATCAAGGGCGGCAAGGCCTTCGATACATCGGCCAAGTGGTTCGCCGAATTGATGGATCAGATTGGCCAAAAATACCGCGCCGCATGATTGACGCAGGGTTGATATGGTGTCTTTGCTTGTTTCTCAGGGAATAAGGAGGAGATTCCATGTCGCTCGAAGCCTGGCTCGCTTTTGCCGCTGCGTCCGCCATCATGCTGGCCATTCCCGGACCGACGATTCTCCTCGTCGTCTCCTATGCGCTCGGCCATGGACGCAAGACGGCGCTGGCGACCGTATCGGGCGTGGCGCTCGGCGATTTCACCGCCATGACCGCTTCGCTGTTCGGCCTCGGCGCCCTGCTAGCAGCCTCCGCGACCCTGTTTACCGTGCTGAAATGGATCGGCGGCGCCTACCTCATCTGGCTTGGCATCAAGCTGTGGCGGGCGCCGATCATCCCCGGCCCCGTCGCCGATAACGACAATCTGCCGGAAGAAAAGTCGCTCAAGATCTTTCTTCATGCCTATGTGGTGACGGCGCTGAATCCGAAGAGCATCGTCTTCTTCGTCGCCTTCGTGCCGCAGTTTCTCAATCAGTCCGCGCCCTTCTTCGAGCAGATGCTGATCATGGAACTCACGTTCCTGGTGCTGGCAACGCTGAACGCCTCCGGCTACGCCCTGCTTGCCCATTCCGCCCGCGGCCTGATCCGCAAGGCGAGCGTCCAGCGCGCCGTCAACCGCACGGGCGGCACGCTGCTGATCGCGGCAGGCGCCGTGACCGCCGGTTACCGCCGCATCGCGGCCTGAACGCTATCGCGATTTTCAGCGGGTTGCGACGCCCATACGAATAGGTTAATGGGAAAAATCAGTGCTTAGCTTCTTAGTAACTTTTTAAACGCTGCCAGGGCGGCGCGATTCACGAAAGTGACAGAATGGTAGCGAACGGATTTTCCGGCCTGAAACGCAGTCTGGTCGTTTCGACGATGCTCTGCGGGATCATGACCGGATGCTCGACCGTCGAGTACACCTCCCAGGCCGAATTGAGCGCGGTGCAGTCCGTCGTTCCAACGCCGAAGCCGGGTGAAGATGCGATGATGATGGCGGCCGTTCCGGCTGCCGACGGCTCCGCTCCGCAGACCCCGATGGCATTCGCTGCCGCCAATCCGCAGACGACGCCTGCCCTTTCGGCCGAAACCGCCGTGCTGCCGACTGCCGTTTCGCCGGCCGATGCCGCTTTCCAGCAGACCGCTTCGGCCGCCATGCCGACCGAGATTCCGCTGACGCCGGAGATGACGGCGATCCAGTCCGTCATCCCGACCCCGCGTCCGGGCACCCCGGCTTCGCCGGCAACGCAGCTCGCCTTCGCCGCCACGACGCCGCAGAACGGCGCGCTAGCAGCGCTTGCCGTCCAGACCAAAGCGCCGCGCTCGATGTCCGATTTCACCTTCGACGAATCCGGCCCGATGGACCCGCCGACGGCCCCGCCGATGTTCAGCGACAACGATACCGACGATGCGCCGACCGCTGAAAAGGGCTTCGTCAACAAGCTGATCGACAAATATGCCAAGCTCTACGAGATGCCGGCGTCCCTGCTTCACCGCGTCGTCCACCGCGAGAGCCGCTACAATCCGCGCGCCTATAACAAGCGCGGCTATTTCGGCCTGATGCAGATCAAGTACAATACGGCGAAGTCGATGGGCTATGATGGCCAGCCGTCAGGTCTGCTGGACGCCGAGACCAACATCAAATACGCCGCCAAATATCTGCGCGGCGCCTGGCTCGTCTCCGACAGCAAGGAAGACGATGCGGTCCGTCTCTATGCGCGCGGCTATTATTACGATGCCAAGCGCAAGGGCATGGACGACGTTGCCCAGGGCAACTACTGAGCCTCACAATGTGATGAACCGGACGGTCAGGGCGACGACAGCGCCCCGACGATCTGCTTGACGAGCACCTGCGGCTTGTAGCCGAGCCGGCTCGGCGTCAGCCCCATGCGCACGACGACGAGGCCGGCGGACGGCACGATCGCCACACTCTGCCCATCATGCCCTTCGAGCCAGAACGTATCGGCAGGCAGCCCCGCAGCAGGGCTCAGATCGCCGCCGGGTGCCGCAAGCCATGCCTGCCCCTGCGTGTACTTGCCGCCTGACGACTGCGTCGGCGTGCGCATCGTCGCGACGAACCCCTCCGGCAACAGCCGCTGACCGTTCCACACGCCATCCTGCAGCAGGAACTGTCCGAAGCGCGCCCAATCATGCGCCGTTGCATAGAGATAGGAGCTCCCGGCAAAGGTGCCGCGGGCATCGGCCTCCAGCACGGCGCTCGACATGCCGAGCGGCCCGAACAGCGCCTCGCGCGGATAGTCGAAGGCCCGCTGCGGATCGCCGAGCCGGTCCATCCAGATGCGCGACAGAAGCACGGCGGTGCCGCTCGAATAGCGGAAGGTCTGGCCGGGCTTGTCCACCAGCGGCGCATTGACCGGCAGCGTCACCATGTCAGGATCGAGATAGAGCATGCGCGTCACGTCGGTGGCGGCGCCGTAATCCTCGTTGAAGGCGAGGCCGCTCTCCATGCCGAGCAGATCGGCGAGCGTGATCGCCGAACGCCCATCGCCGCGCCATGCGTCGAAGAGATGGGCATCGTCGAAATTCAGCTTGCCCGCCAGCATCACCCGGCCGACCAGCGCGGCGTTGACCGTCTTGGTCATTGACCAGCCGAGCAGCGGCGTGCGCGCGTCGAAGCCGTCGCCATAGCGTTCGGCGACGATCCTGCCGTCATGCACCACGACGATCGCCCGCATCGCCGGCCCGGCGAGCGCGGCGTCGGCCAGCAGCGGGGCGAGTTTGGCATTGTTGGACGCGGCGACGCGATCCCCCTCCGGCCACAGTTCATCGCTCGCCGGCGAGATGGCGATATCCTCTTCAGGAGTGGCATTGGCCGCTGCCTGGTAATCGCCGTCGGGCACGCTGGTGCAGCCGAAGGCGCCGCGATAGAGCGCATGGCCGGGCGCAAACAGGCCGAGAATGCGCGCCGATACCTTCCCCTCCTCGCGATTGACCGAGACACGCACGAGCCGCAGCAGCGGATTGCCCGGCGCCTGGACGTCGTCATAAAGCACCGCCTCGGGATCACGCCCCGCCATGAAGACGTTCGAGCAGACGATCTTTGCCGCATAGCCGTCCCCGACCCGGAGCAGCTCCGGCGGCCGGACATAGAGCCAGATGGCACCGCCGATCACCACGACGATGATGAGCGCCAGCAACGCCTTCAGGATACGCAGCACTACACGCATGTTTCTTCCTCCACCGGTGGAGAGAAGCAGGAAATGCAATCACAAAAAAGGGCACAAACGCAGAAGCGTCATTTCATCCCACGCTATCGGCACAGAAAACGATGCCCACAGCCTGCGTCATCAAACTGTAGCAGCGCCGCGTTAAACGCCCTGAACGCTAAAAACGGTGATGGAATCAGATGACCGAATTTGCACCGGATGCCGGCTTCCGCAAGAACCGGAAACTCAAGGATGCTCTTCTCCGCCACAAGGCATTTTCCAAGGAGGGCTTCTCGGAGCGGCTTTTTGGCTTGCTTTTCTCCGGCCTCGTCTATCCGCAGATTTGGGAAGACCCCGATCTCGACATGCAGGCCATGGAGCTGCAGCCGCATCATCGCATCGTCACGATCGGCTCCGGCGGCTGCAACATGCTCGCCTACCTCTCCAAGGCTCCGGCTTCGATCGACGTCGTCGATCTGAACCCGCATCACATCGCGCTGAACCGCCTGAAGCTCGCCGCCTTCAAGAACCTGCCGGATCATAGTGATCTCGTCCGCTTCCTGGCGATGCCGAACGAAGCCTCGAACAGCCGCGCCTTCGACCAGCATCTGTCGCCGGTTCTCGACGAGGCGACGCGCAGCTACTGGAACGGCCGCAAGTTCGGCCGCCGCCGCGTCACCGTCTTCGACCGCAACATCTATGAGACCGGCCTGCTCGGCCGCTTCATCGGCGCCGCCCACCTGCTCGCCCGCCTGCACGGCGTCGACCTGAAGCAGATGACCAAGACCCAGTCGATCCGCGAGCAGCGCCAGTTCTTCGACGACAAGGTCGCTCCGCTGTTCGAGAAGCCGGTCGTGCGCTGGATCACCGGCCGCAAGAGCTCGCTCTTCGGCCTCGGCATCCCGCCGCAGCAATATGACGAGCTCGCAAGCCTCGCCGCCGATCATTCGATTGCGCCGGTGCTGAAGCACCGCCTCGAAAAGCTCGCCTGTCACTTCCCGATGCGCGACAACTACTTCGCCTGGCAGGCATTCGGCCGCCGCTACGCCGCCGGCGACGAAGGCCCGCTGCCGACCTACCTGAAGCCGGAGCACTACGAGGTGATCCGCGCCAATGTCGATCGCGTCACCGTGCATCATGCAAACTTCACCGAACTGCTCGCCAAGGAACCGGCCGCCTCGCGCGACCGCTATATCCTGCTCGACGCGCAGGACTGGATGACCGACGAGCAGCTGAACGGCCTCTGGGCCGAGATCAGCCGCACCGCTCGCCCCGGCGCCCGCGTCATCTTCCGCACCGCCGCCGAGAAGAGCATCATCGAAGGCCGCCTCTCGCCCGCGATCCGCGAGCAATGGGATTACTTCGAGGAGAAGTCGCGCGACATGACGGCTCTCGACCGCTCGGCAATCTACGGCGGCTTCCACATCTACGGGAAAAAGGCGTGACCGAGATCCGCACGCTCCCGGATGAACAATCCGAAGCACATGCCGGCCTGATGGACGGCATGTACCGCTACCAGCGTCACATCTACGACCTGACGCGCAAATACTACCTGCTCGGCCGCGACAAGGCGATCCGCAGCCTCGCCGTGCCCAAGGGCGGTACCCTGCTCGAGGTCGGCTGCGGCACCGGCCGCAATCTGGCGATCGCCCATCGCCACTTTCCCGACGCCCGCCTCTACGGCCTCGACATCTCCCAGGAGATGCTGATCTCCGCGCGCAAGACCTTCGCCACCAAGGCTGCCGTTCCGGACTTCCGCGTCGCCGACGCCACCAGCTTCACGCCGCGCGAATTCGGCACCGCCGGCTTCGACCGCATCCTGATCTCCTATGCGCTCTCGATGATCCCCGATTGGGAGCGTGCCGTCGATGCAGCCATCGCCGCGCTCAATCCGGGCGGCGAGCTGCACATCGTCGATTTCGGCCAGCAGGAAGGCCTTCCCGACTGGTTCCGCGCCCTGCTGAAAGGCTGGCTCGCCAAGTTCCACGTCACTCCGCGCGCCAATCTGCAGGCGGTTCTCCAGGCTCAAAGCCATGAAAATGATGCCGCTTTGTCCTTCGAGACACTGTATGGCGGCTATGCCTGGCGTGCGGTCATCACCGCCAAGCCTGCATAATTTACTTGAAAATAACCATTTTTTTACGTTGATATGGTGAAAAGGGGACTATTCCTCGGCTGCATTCGTCTTCGAAGGTCGCACTGTGGGGCAAGTAGATCATTCGTTACATGACGGGATATTCATGCGCGGACTGTTGTTTTGCGTTTTGCCGCTGGCTTTGATGCTCGCCGGTTGCAGTTCCACCGGTTATGACTATCTCGAGACCGCCTCGATCAAGAAGGCCCGTTTCCAGGACACCGATCCGCAGGATTTCGGCCCGAAGACGCCGCATCAGAACGACATCCACGGCATCGATATTTCCAAATGGCAGGGCGACATCGACTGGCAGACGGTCAAGTCGTCGGGCGTCGCCTTCGCCTTCATCAAGGCCACCGAAGGCAAGGATCGCGTCGATCCCAAATTCAACGAATACTGGCAGCGCGCCCGCGCCGTCGGCATTCCGCATGCCCCCTACCACTTCTATTACTTCTGCTCCTCGGCCGACGAACAGGCCGACTGGTTCATCCAGAACGTGCCGAAGGAATCGATGCGCCTGCCGCCGGTCATCGACGTCGAATGGAACGCGGAATCAAAGACCTGCCGTCTGCGCCCAGACCCGGCCACCGTGCGCGCCGAAATGCAGCGCTTCATGAACCGGCTGGAAGCCTATTATGGCAAGCGTCCGATCATCTATACATCGGTCGATTTCCACCGCGAAAATCTGCAGGGCTATTTCCAGGACTATCATTTCTGGGTGCGCTCGACGGCAAAACACCCTGAAGTGACCTATGCCGACCGCCGCTGGGCCTTCTGGCAATATACCTCGACCGGCGTCATTCCGGGCATTCAGGGGCCGACGGATATCAATGTCTTCGCCGGCAGCCAGAAGAACTGGAACAATTGGGTCGCTGCGGTTTCCAAGGATAGAAATTCTTAGTAACGTCCACCGAACTTTCTTGCTTCCGTCACATTCATCTGTGAAAGCGGCGGACATATTTCGGATATAAGGACGAACCCATGCACCGCTCGCTCGCAAGCCGCTCTGCACTTGCTCTTCTGTTTGCCGTCACGTCTGCCACCACCGTCTTCGCCCAGCAGGCCGCCCCTGCCCCGGCGGCACCCGCAGCGCCGCAGACACCGGCTGTCGCCTGCGACGGTGACCTCTCGCAGTTCCTGGCTGGCGTGAAGACCGATGCGATCGCTGCCGGCGCCACCGCCGAAGCCGTCGACCAGGCGCTCGCCGGCGCCGAGATCGACCCCAAGGTTCTGAGCCGCGACCGCGCCCAGGGCGTCTTCAAACAGACCTTCCTCGAATTCTCGCAGCGCACCGTCAGCCAGGCGCGCCTCGATATCGGCCGCCAGAAGATGAAGCAATATGCCGACGTCTTCGCCAAGGCCGAGCAGGATTACGGCGTGCCGGCCGGCGTCATCACCGCCTTCTGGGCGATGGAGACAGACTTCGGCGCCGTCCAGGGCGACTTCAACACCCGCAACGCGCTGGTGACGCTCTCGCATGATTGCCGCCGCCCCGAACTTTTCCGGCCGCAGCTGATCGCGCTGATCGAGATGGTTCAGCACGGCGACCTCGACCCGGCGACCAACACCGGCGCATGGGCCGGCGAAATCGGCCAGGTACAGATGCTGCCGCGCGACATCATCGCCTACGGCATGGACGGCGATGGCGACGGCCATGTGCGCCTGAAGCAGAGCGGCCCGGACGCGATCCTGACCGCCGCCAAGTTCATCCAGCATCTCGGCTTCGAGCGCGACCAGCCCTGGCTGCAGGAAGTCACCCTGCCCGGCACCCTCCCCTGGGAAAAGTCCGGCCTCGGCGGCAGCATGAAGGCCGGCGACTGGTTTGCGCTCGGCGTCAAGCCGCGTGACGGCAACACCAATTTCGGCGAGCTCGAAGGCGATCTCGTCCTGCCGCAAGGCCGCCTCGGACCGGCCTTCATCGCCTATCCGAACTTCAAGATCTATCTCGAGTGGAACAAGTCGTTCATCTACACGACCTCGGCCGCCTATTTCGCCACCCGTCTCTCCGGCTCTGAGCCCTATCAGAAGGGTACGCCGGAACAGGGCCTCGCCAACGACCAGATGAAGCAGCTGCAGACCAAGCTGCAGTCGCTCGGCCACGACGTCGGCGAAATCGACGGCATCCTCGGTTCCGGTACGCGCGTCGCCATCCAGAAGGAACAGCAGCGCCTCGGCATGCCGGCCGATGGCTGGGCCACCCCCGGCCTGCTCGGCGCCCTCTGAGTCGCCGAAACAAACCGTTACCCGACAATGCCATCGCGTCCGTCCACCAGGCCGGGCGCGATTTTCTTTTTATGCCGCGATTTCAGACGCTTCGGCACAGGCCTTCATCCGGACGCAAGCCTTAACGTGGGATCGCCGACTTTAACGCGCCGTTAAAAAGTGTGAATAAATTTTCGTCCGGATTTTTTGAACGATTTCAATGCCGTGATCGACGGGCGCAGCAGTTATCCACCGGCTGTTGCTGCGGCGCAACATGGAATTCGCTTTCCTGCCGACACATTTCAGACATAGTATGCGCCCGTTAACGCAAAGGAGGCAGACATGGGTATCACACGATCCTTGAATGTCCTGTTGGTCAGTGCAGCGTTCGCGTTCGTCTTGTCGATGCTCTTCATCTGAGCGGCAAACCGGACCCTATGACTGGAATACCGGACTCCTGAGTGAACAGTTCAGCAAACTAAAAAAGCGCATGTCCCGCCTGACATGCGCTTTTTTGTTGCTCTGAAACGGGCGGCCTGATCAGGCAGCAGCGCCCGTGGCCTTGGCCTCGCCCCGGCGGAAGCCGAGATTGGTCAGAACCGCCGAAACCAGCGGCGAACGGTTCATCGTGTAGAGATGGAATTCGTGCAGGCCGCGGCGCACCAGATCCTCGATCTGTTCTGCGGCAACATCGGCCGCCACCTTGGCGCGCTCTTCCGGCTTGTCGTCATAGCCTTCGAAGCGCTCGTCGAGGAAAGCCGGGATCACCGTGCCGCAGGCGCCGGCAAAGCGCTTCAGCTGCGTCAGGTTGAGGATCGGCATGATACCCGGCACGATCGGGATCTTCACGCCCGCCGCCCGCACCTTCTCGAGGTAGCGCTCGAAATTGTCGTTATCGAAGAAGAACTGCGTCAGCGCCCGGTTGGCGCCGTTGTCGGCCTTGCGCTTCAGCATGTCGATATCGGCGCTGACATCCTTGCTCTCGGGATGCTTCTCCGGATAGGCAGAAACCGAAATCTCGAAATCGCCGATCTCGCGAAGCCCTGCGACGAGCTCCGACGCATTGGCATAGCCGCCCGGATGGGGCTGATAGGGCGCACCGGCACCACCCGGCGCATCGCCCCGCAGCGCCACGAAATGCTTGACGCCGACCTTGCGGAAATTGTCGATGACCTGATGCGTCTCTTCCTTGGTCGCACCGACGCAGGTCAGATGCGAGGCAGTGGCGAGCGGTGTCTCATTGAGGAAACGGCTGACGGCCGTCAGCGTCGGCGCCTTGGTCGTGCCGCCTGCGCCATAGGTCACCGAGACGAAGTCCGGGTTCCAGTCCTGCAGCTCGCTGACGGCCTTCCAGAGCTGGCCCTCCATCTCTTCCGACTTTGGCGGGAAGAACTCGAAGGAAATGCCGATATCGCGGCGGCTACCAGTGTTCAAAGTCATAAATCAAACCTCCCCGGCCAATACTGTACCGGCGCTTTCGGATGCCATGAGGCGCCGCGGATCGCGCGCGAGCCAGATCGTGACCGTGAGGCCCGTCTCGCCCGGCTGACCCGGATGAAGATCGACGGCCTGCTCGACATCGAGCCCCGCCTTGCGCAGCCAGTCGGACATCGACTGATGCGAGAAACCGAGACGGACATGGGCATGCTCGTCGCGAAGATATTCCAGCCCGTGCGGGGCCAGATCGATGACCATCAGCCGGCCGCCGGGCGCCAGCATGCGCGCCGCCTCGTTGATGGCGATTTCGGGCTGATCGAAGAAATGCAGGACCTGATGGATCGTCACCAGATCGAAATCCTGGCCCTCGAAGGGCAGGTTCAGGATATCGGCATGGCGCACCGACGCCTTGGTGATCCCCGACTTGTCGAGATTGGCACGCGCCACGCTCAGCATGTCGCGGCTGGCATCGACGCCGATCGCGCGGCGGTAAAGCCCCGACAGAAGCTGCAGGATGCGGCCGGTGCCGGTGCCGAGATCGAGCAGCGAATGGATCGACTGATTGCCGATGAGCTTGATGACGGCCGCGTCGACCTCTTCGTCGGCGGCATGCAGGCGGCGCAGCTCGTCCCATTCGGCGGCGTTGCGGCTGAAATAGGCCTGCGCCCGCTCGGCGCGCTGTCGCTTGACCGACGACAGCCTTTCGCCATCGCGCAGGATGACAGGATCGTTCCCGGAGGAATGCTGCAGCAGCATGCGCACCAGCGACGCCGCCTTGCCCTCCTGCTTCAGCCGGAAATAGGCCCAGGCGCCTTCCTGATAGCGATCGATCAGATCGGCCTCGCCCAGCAGCTTCAGATGCCGGGAAATGCGGGGCTGCGACTGGCCGAGAATTTCGGTAAGATCGGTGACCGTCAGATCGCCGGCGGCAAGCAGCGCCAGAAGACGAAGACGCGTCGGCTCGCCTGCCGCCTTCAAGACGTCAACGAGCGCATCCAATCCAAGTCTAACAGGTTCAGCCATACCCGACCCAATCAACATATAAAGATATCTTTATGTGATTTGAGAAACCGTTGCAAGCGCCAATCGCGGCGATGTACGAAATTTGCTGGCCGGATCGCGACCTTGGGTGGGGGGTGGGAACCAATGTCGTTGCGTGCGCAATTGCGTAGCGGCATGGCCGCAACGGACCAATGCGCGTCATCGTGTCAGCCCCTATTCAGAGCTGCGCCCGGAGCCCCCTCACCCTGCCCTCTCCCCGCGGGGGAGAGGGGAAGTTGGCGCCTGCCGCGATCTCTCCGTCCCTTCTCCCCTCGGGGAGAAGGTGGCCCGGTAGGGCCGGATGAGGGGGCTCCAACCACAATGCCGGCTCACACAATCCGGCTCGCGCCAAGAGGCGCCTTCCCAGTAGGCCCCATAAACGGCGCCACCCAACCCCACCCCAAAAAACAAAAGCCCCGGCACAACGGCCGGGGCTCCTGTCAGTCATACCTAAAACCCTCAGCGAGTCAGGCGCTTGTAGGCCTGGCTGCCCGGGTTGAGCGCATCGGGGCCGAGGCGGCGGACCTTGTCTTCTTCGTAGTCCTCGAAGTTGCCTTCGAACCATTCGACATGGCCGTCGCCTTCGAAGGCGAGGATATGCGTCGCTAGGCGGTCGAGGAACATGCGATCGTGGCTGATGATGATGGCGCAGCCGGCGAAGGCTTCGAGCGCGCTTTCCAGCGCACCGAGCGTTTCCGTATCGAGGTCGTTGGTCGGTTCGTCGAGGAGGAGGACGTTACCGCCGGCCTTCAGCATCTTGGCGAGATGCACGCGGTTGCGCTGGCCGCCCGAGAGATTGCCGACCTTCTGCTGCTGGTCGCCGCCCTTGAAGTTGAAGGCGCCGCAATAGGCGCGGGAGTTCATGTCGAACTTGCCGAGCTTGATGACTTCGGCGCCGCCCGAGATTTCTTCCCAGACCGTCTTGTCGGCGTTCAGCGCATCGCGGCTCTGGTCGACATAGCCGAGATGCACGGTGTCGCCGATGCGGATCGAGCCGGCATCCGGGGTTTCCTGGCCGGTGATCATCTTGAACAGCGTCGACTTGCCGGCGCCGTTCGGGCCGATGATGCCGACGATACCGCCCGGCGGCAGCTTGATCGACAGGTCGTTGATCAGCGTGCGGCCGTCAAAGCCCTTCTTGATGCCTTCGAGTTCGATAACCACCTGGCCGAGACGCTCGGAGACCGGAATGATGATCTGCGCATCGCCGGGACGGATGTTCTCGGCTGCATCGACCAGCTGTTCGTAGGCCTTGATACGCGCCTTGGACTTTGCCTGGCGGGCCTTCGGGCTGGAGGCGATCCATTCCTGTTCGCGCGACAGAGCCTTCTGGCGGCCGGCTTCTTCGCGGGCTTCCTGCTGCATGCGCTTGGCCTTCGCCGTCAGGTAGGCAGAATAGTTGCCTTCGTAGGGAATGCCGCGGCCGCGGTCGAGCTCGAGGATCCAGCCCGTGACGTTGTCGAGGAAGTAGCGGTCGTGGGTAATCATCATCACGGCGCCCGGATAATCGCGCAGGTGCTTTTCCAGCCAGGCGATGGTTTCGGCGTCGAGATGGTTGGTCGGTTCGTCGAGCAGCAGCAGGTCCGGCTGCGACAGCAGCAGACGGCAGAGCGCGATACGGCGACGTTCACCACCCGAGAGATTGTTGACCTCCGAATCCTTCGGCGGGCAGCGCAGCGCTTCCATCGCCATCTCGACCTGCTGTTCGAGATCCCAGAGGTTCTGGCTGTCGATGATGTCCTGGAGCTTGGCGCCTTCTTCGGCCGTCTCGTCGGAATAGTTCATCATCAGTTCGTTGTAGCGGTCGAGCACCGCCTGCTTGTCGGCGACGCCTTCCATGACATTTTCGAAGGCCGTCTTGTTCGGGTCGAGCTTCGGCTCCTGCTCGAGATAGCCGACGGTCGCGCCTTCGGCGAGCCAGGCTTCACCGGTATATTCCTTGTCCTGACCGGCAATGATGCGCAGCACGGTCGACTTACCGGCGCCGTTCGGGCCGAGAATACCGATCTTGGCGTCCGGGTAGAACGACAGGTTGACGTTTTCGAGGATCTTCTTGGCGCCGTAAGACTTGTTGAGTCCCGACATGTGATAAATGAACTGACGTGCCATCTGTGAATTGCTCCAGGCGCAAACTTTAAAACCGTGCCGCTATGTAGGCGAAACGGGCGCGCCGGGCAACGCCGAAACCGGTATTGCTACCGGATTTCGGGCCTCGGAATTACGTCCCTGCCCGATTTGGCGCGCCTAGAAGCCGGCCGCATCGACGATCCCCTCGTTGCAGCCGAACGACGTCCGCCCCGCTCCCTGTATCAGCGTGCCGAGACCGGCATGCAGATCCGTCGTCGCATCCTCCGAAAGGCCGATCGTCAGCTCGCTGATGACGCGCACCCCGCCTGCCCTGCGGCAGCTCATCTTGACGCGATCGCTGGCGCCGGCGCCGAAACTCTTGTCGAAAGCCGCCTTGATCTGCTCCGCGGTCACCATCTTCCCGGTATTGGCAGCGAAAAGGTCGCGCACCGCCGAACCGTTGAGATCGCCCATCAGCCTGACAGCGGTTGCGAAATAATCGTCGGCCGAAAGCTTGGAGCAGGTGCCGTGCTTGGTCCATTCATGGCGCTCGAGCGCCGATTGCGTTCCCGGCATCGCCTTGGCGAGATCAGCAGCATTCTCGGGCGTCAGCTTCACTTCCGGAAGCGAGCGCCAGTCGCCGTCCTTGTCGGCCGCCTGCTGGTCTGCGGCAACGCCGCAATAATTCTGCCGCATCGGCCAGAGGCCGTGCAGAGAGAAATTCGTTGCATCATAGCGGTCCGCGCCCTGGTTGGCGCATTCGGCCTTCTTCTGATTGGTCTGGCAGAAGGCTGGCTGCCAGCTGGCGGCGAGAATGAAGCGGGTGCGCCCCTGCCCCTCCTGCGCCAGAAGCGGCCCCGCAAGAAGCCCGGTCATTGCACATATCGCCACCGTCAGAAGAAACCTGCTCATCTACGCCCCCACAAGCAGAACAATACAGGAACAAATAAGCACGAAGCTCAGCCTCATGCAACCCTGAATCGCAGAGATTTCCCCGGCAAATCGCCGCAGCCCTGCTTGCATTTGCCGTCCGATCTGCTCTGTTGCACGCGGGAGGATCGAATGTTTCCGCAAACACAATGGCTTAAGAGACCAGACGCGACGCTCGCCTTTCACCATGAGGCAGCAGAGGGCGCGCCGCGCGGTATCCTTATCGTCTGCCATGGCCTTGCCGAACATTCGAAACGCTACGCGCGCTTCGCCTCGGCGATGGCCGCCCGCGGCTATCATGTCTTCGCCCACGACCACCGCGGCCATGGCGAGACCACCGCGCCCGACGCGCCGATCGGCCAGTTCGCGAGGCGCAATGGCGTGACGCGCGTGCAGGAAGACGTCGCTGCCATGCGCGATTACGCCGCCGGCCTCCATCCCGGTCTCCCCGTCATCCTCTTCGGCCATTCGATGGGCGGGCTGATTGCGCTCAATACGGCGGTCTCCTATCCCGAAAAATTCGATGCCGTCGCCGTCTGGAATTCCAACTTCGCCGTCGGTCCAGCCGGGCGTGCGGCGCAGGCCATCCTGCTTGCCGAGAAGGCGCTGAAGGGATCGGATGTGCCGAGCGGTCTCTTGCCGAAACTGACCTTCGCCACCTGGGGCAAGGCGATCCCCGGCCATCGCACCGCCTTCGACTGGCTGTCGCATGATCCCGTCGAGGTGTACAAGTATATTGCCGATCCGCTCTGCGGCTTCGATGCCTCGGTATCGCTGTGGCTCGACATTTTCGAACTGACCTTCCGGGCGCCGAAGACCGGGCATCTCGACCGGCTGCCGAAATCCCTGCCGATTCATCTAGTCGGCGGCGGGCAGGATCCGGCGACGGAGCGCGGAAAAGCCATACGCTCGCTGTCAAACCATTTGAAACGCCATGGCTTCTCCCGTATCACCACCGAAATATATCAGGATGCCAGACACGAGACCCTGAACGACACCGGCGCAGCGGCGGCAATTTCAGCCTTCGCCACCTGGTGCGATGTCGTGACGGCGCGCGCTTGAGAAACCCGCAGACAAGAATGGTACGCCCATGAAGACGACAGCATCCTCCGAAGTCACCATGGGCCTCATGCTCATGCTTCTCTCGGTGCTGTTCTCGCCGGTAATCGACATCTTCGCCAAGCTGGCGATCGCCACCGTCCCGTCGGCCGAGATCACCGCGGCCCGCTTTGCCGTCCAGGCGATCTGCATGCTGCCCGTCGTCATCTGGCGCAAGAATCTCGCCGATCTCTCGTGGCGGCAGACCTTCTATCACGCGATCCGCGGGATCATCATGACCATCTCGATGATCTCCTTCGTCGCCACGCTGAAATACATGTCGGTCGCCGATGCCATCGCCATCTTCTTCGTCGAGCCGATCATCCTGACGATCCTCAGCAGCATCTTCCTCGGCGAGGCCATCGGCTGGCGGCGCTACACCGCCTGCGGCGTCGGCTTCTTCGGCGCCATCCTGATCATCCAGCCGAGCTTCCAGGAAGTCGGCTTCGTAGCCCTTCTCCCCGTCGTCAGCGCCGTCTGCATCGCCATCTCGGCGATGATGAACCGGGCCCTGGCGCAGCGCGAGGATCCCTGGGTCATGCAGTTCCAGATGGGCCTCTGGGGCCTCTTCTTCTGCTGCATCATTCTCTATCTCGGCAAAGGCAGCGGCTCGGATGTGTTCGATCCGGTCATGCCCTCGGCGCTCGCCTTCTTCTATCTCGCCGGCGTCGGCCTGATGGCGGCGATCGCCGGCATTCTCGGCGTCTATGCCTATCGCGCCGCCCCTGCCTCGACGCTGGCGCCGCTGCAATATTTCGAGATTGTCTCGGCGACGATCTTCGCCTGGCTGGTCTTCGGCGATTTCCCGGATGCCGTAAAATGGCTCGGCATCCTGATCATCATCGCGTCCGGCCTCTACATCATCTGGCGCGAGCGGCGCTTTGCATCCAAGCCCGTATCCGATACATCTGAGGCGACACGGGCGCCGTAAACCGCCCGCGGGAGGAACATGACGGTCACCAGCAAAAAGCCGCCGCTTGATGGTTTCAGGGTGATCGAACTCGCCCGCGTGCTCGCCGGTCCCTGGGCCGGGCAGATGCTGGCCGATCTCGGCGCCGACGTCATCAAGGTCGAGAATCCCGAAGGCGGCGACGACACCCGCCACTGGGGACCGCCTTTCGTCGAAGGCGCCGACGGCGACAATCTCTCGGCCGCCTATTACCATTCCACCAACCGCAACAAGCGCTCGATCACCGCCGACCTGAAGACAGAGGAAGGCCAGGCGCTGGTGCGCCGTCTCGCGGCAACGGCCGATGTGCTGATCGAGAATTTCAAGCTCGGCGGCCTCGTCAAATACGGGCTGGATTACGAGAGCCTGCGCAAGATCAATCCGAAGCTCGTCTATTGCTCGATCACCGGCTTCGGCCAGACCGGCCCCTATGCCAATCTCGCCGGCTACGATTACATCGTCCAGGGCATGTCCGGCTTCATGTCGATCACCGGCGAGCCCGATGGGCAGCCGATGAAGGCCGGTGTGGCGATCGCCGATATCTTCACCGGCATTTATGCCGTCTCGGCGATTGAGGCGGCGCTGATCCACGCGCTGAAAACGGGCGAAGGCCAGCTGGTCGACATGGCGCTGCTCGATGTCCAGTCCGCCGTGCTCGCCAATCAGAACATGAACTATCTGGTTGGCGGCCAGGCGCCGGTGCGGCTCGGCAATGCCCATCCGAATATCTCGCCCTACGAGGTTGTCCCGGCTGCCGATGGCTATCTCATTCTCGCTGTCGGCAATGACGGCCAGTTCCGCCGCCTCTGCGCCATTCTCGGTCTCGAAGGGATCGGCGAGGACGAGCGCTTCGCTACCAACAAGGCCCGCGTCGCCAATCGCGACGAGGTCCGCCGGCTCGTTTCCGGCAAGACCCTGAACTGGCCGAAGGCCGATCTCTTGAGGGCCTGCGAGGACAATGCGGTTCCGGCGGGCGCCATCAATACGATCGAGGACATGTTTGCCGATCCGCAGGTGATCGCCCGCGGGTTGCGCGTCGATCTCGCCGACGCCGCCGGAACGATGATCCCCGGCGTCAGAACCCCTGTGGTTCTGTCGGAGACACCATTGCGTTACGACAGACCGAGCCCGCGCCTCGGCGAGCACCAGGAGGAGGTGCTGGCCGAACTCGAAGCGCTGGAATTGCAGGCAAAAGGGAGGACACCGGCATCATGAAGAAATCGGGCGGAGAACTGATCGTCGAAGCGTTGAAGGCCAATGGGGTGACCCGCCTCTCCTGCGTTCCCGGCGAGAGTTTCCTCGCCGTTCTCGATGCCCTTCACGACAGCGATATCGAGGTCGTCGTCTGCCGCCAGGAAGGCGGCGCGGCGATGATGGCGGACTGCTGGGGCCGGCTGACAGGCGAGCCCGGCATCTGCATGGTCACCCGCGGCCCCGGCGCCACCAATGCCTCGGCGGGCCTGCACATCGCCCGCCAGGATTCGATCCCGATGATCCTGTTCATCGGTCAGGTGCAGCGCGATGCCCGCGAGCGCGAGGCCTTCCAGGAAGTCGAGTTCCGCCGGGCGCTGACCGAATATGCCAAATGGGTCGGCGAGATCGACGATGCCGCGCGCATCCCGGAATTCGTCACCCGCGCCTTCGCGATCGCCACGTCCGGCCGCCCCGGCCCCGTCGTCCTGTCACTGCCCGAGGACATGCTGCGCGACGAGGTGGAGGCGCCGCGTGCCAGGGCCTATTCCCGCGTCGCCGCCTATCCCGGCCGCCGCCAGATCGACGATTTCTACATGCGGCTCCTGAAGGCCGAGCGTCCCCTCGTGATCCTCGGCGGCACCCGCTGGGATGCCGATGCGGTCGCCGATTTCCGAGCCTTCGCCGAGCGCTTCAAGCTGCCGGTCGGCTGCTCCTTCCGCCGCCAGATGCTCTTCGACCACCTGCATCCCTCCTATGCCGGGGACGTCGGGATCGGCATCAACCCGGCACTCGCCAAGGAGATCAAGGAGAGCGATCTGCTGATCCTGCTCGGCAGCCGCATGTCGGAAATGCCGTCGTCGGGTTACACGCTGATCGATATCCCCTATCCGGCGCAGCAGCTCGTTCACATTTATCCGGATCCCTCGGAGCTTGGCCGCATCTACCGGCCGGATCTGGCGATCGCCGCCTCGCCGCAGGATTTCGTCGATGCGCTTGCCGATCTCGAAGCCCCGGCCGAGCCACGCTGGGCGGAGCGTACCGAGCGCATGCACCAAAGCTATCTCACCTGGTCCAAGCCGCCGCAGACCGGGCCTGGCAATGTCCATATGGGCCCGATCATGGATTGGATCGAAGGCAATACGCGCCCCGACACGATCTTCACCAATGGCGCTGGAAACTACGCCACCTGGCTGCACCGCTTCCATCGCTTCCGCCAGTTCGACACCCAGGCCGCCCCGACATCGGGCTCGATGGGCTACGGCCTGCCGGCCGCGGTCGCCGCGAAGAAGCTGTTTCCCGAACGCGAGGTGATCTGCTTTGCCGGTGACGGCTGCTTCATGATGCACGGCCAGGAATTCGCTACCGCCGTCCGCTATGACCTGCCGATCATCGTGCTGGTCATCAACAACGGCATCTACGGCACGATCCGCATGCATCAGGAGCGGGAATATCCCGGCCGCGTCAGCGGCACCGACCTCACCAACCCGGATTTCGCAGCGCTCGCCCGCGCCTATGGCGGCCATGGCGAGACGGTCGAGACGACGGCCGACTTCGTCCCCGCCTTCGAGCGGGCCCGCGCCAGCGGCAAGCCCGCCATCATCGAGATCAAGCTCGACCCGGAAGCCATCACACCGGCGCGGACGCTGACGCAGATCCGGACGAAGAGCTGAGGCAAGGCGGCTCCGCCTCTCGTCCGTCGTGCCCCCATTTCCTCGTCATGCTCGGGCCTGTCCCGAGCATCTGCCAACGGTCAAGGTGGAGAGATCCTCGGGACAAGCCCGAGGATGACGTCGAGAGAGCCAAAGCTCACCAAACAAAAAAGCCGGTGGGCAAACCCACCGGCTTCGGATTTCGGCAATGCCGAAAGTATCAGTCGATCGCCGCCGTAACGATGAACTCGACCTTGTACTTCGGAGCGGCAAGCTTGGCTTCGCTGGTGGCGCGGGCCGGCGTGTTGGCCGGGTCGACCCAGGCTTCCCAGGCAGCGTTCATTTCGGCGAAATCGGAAATGTCCGAGAGGTAGATCAGCGTCTGCAGGATCTTCGACTTGCTGGAGCCGGAAGCGGCGAGCAGGCGATCGACTTCACCCAGAGCCGACTTGCACTGATCGGTGACGCTCGCGCCCTCGCCGACCTGACCGGCCAGATAGACGGTGTTGCCGTGGATGACAGCGCCGCTCATGCGGGCGCCAACGTCGATACGCTTGATGCTCATGGTTTTCTCCTGAGTTTCTTGTGAAATGAAGGGGCGTGGGCCTGGCCGCGCCGGGATATCAGCCGCGAAGGTGATGCGTCTTCTGATAGATCGCCGTCGAGCGGGCGCCCGAACGGCAATAGCCGAGCATCGGACGCGGGAATTCGTCGAGCGCGTCGACCATTCCGGCAACCGCTTCTTCGGTCACGCCCATCGGACCGACCGGAACATGAGCGATCTCGAGGCCAAGCTCCTTGGCGCGCGCTTCGATGACCGAAAACGGCGTCTGGTCCGGGCTTTCGTCGTCCGGACGGTGGCAGACGAGCGACTTGAAGCCGAGCGCCTTGATCTGGTCGAGATCCTCGACCGAGATCTGGCCGGAAACCGAATATTCGTCGTCGATCGGGCGGATGTCCATCGCGAATGCCTCCTGAAAATGAACGGCAGAAGCTCTACGATGCGCGACCGCGAGCGTCAACAACCGTTCGCTTATACGAAGGCGAAGGATATCGCATAGCTGCGGCTTTCGCCGGGCTTCAGCATGTTGAATTCGCCTGCAGCTTCAAGCTCGCTTCGCAAGGCAAAGCGGTGAGACACAGGTTCGATGCCGAGGATATGCGCCGGCGCATTCTGGTTGCGCCACACCTGGAGATGAGGCAGCGTATCCGAGCGCGTGCGAACCCTCAGCGTCTTGCCGTGAACGGCCTTCATCGGCCCGAGCCGCACCTCGGCAAAGCCATTCGCTGTCGCCGGGGCATCGACGCAGAAGAGGCCACCGAGCTCTTCGCCGAAGGTCCAGGGGAAACCACCGCCCTCCAGCATCTTGCCCTCGAGCCGCGTGCCGTCGTCAAACCATTTACCGCCGACATTCATGTGATACATCAGGAAGGTCGGCACCGTCTGGCCGCTGGTATTGACGACCTTGTCCTCAAGCGAAACCTCGCCCGTCGCGCCATCGATCTTCCAGAGCCGTTCGATGCGCTGCGGCAGTCCCTCAACGGTGACAAGGTCGATATCGGCACGGCACTCGGCATTGCCGTTCTCGAACTTGGTCCAGAGCACAGTGGCCTTGTGACCGGAAACCGAGCCGTGTAGAGGGTAGATCGCTCCGTCGGTACGGCCAGGGATCGGTTCGCGGTGGCGGATGTGATCGGGACCACAGGTAAACAGGAAGCCTTCGAGCGAATGGTCGATGCGCGGATCGCCATCGTCGGGGATCGCCCGCTTCGGCGAAATATCGACGCCGTCGACGACGCAGGCGCCGATGTCCATGACCGACGTTTCATCCAGCATCAGGCGCGGCCCTTTGGCGGCAGCGAACTCGATCATGGCATTCCTCCCTGTATCAAAACTACCGTAGCGTTAAGGCAGTGGATAACCATTCGTCAATCACGCCGGACGCGATTGGGCGCGATCATCTCCCCGTTCGGAACCCTCTCGCCAAACCAAACGTTTAGCTACAGGTAGGTGATCACAAAAATTTTCATAATTTGTTCAGTACGAATTCATAAATTCCACACTAGCGTCAAAATTCGCAGGTGTGTGTCGGCCCAGTCACTGGTTGAGGTGTGAGACGTGAATCGCATGTTGAAATATGGCCTGTCGCTAGCAGCCACCGTTATCGCCGTCACATCCATGACGTCGGCCGCGCAGGCGCAGCAATGGGGCGGTCGCGGCCAACGCGATGTCGTCATGGTCACGCCTGACGGGCAGATTGTCGACTACATTCCGCCCGGCGCCGACGTCTACTATTCCAGGGACCGCAGCGGCAACCGCGTGCTCATCGACAGCTACGGCAATGTCGTCGCCACCGAGATGCGCTCCCGCAGCTATTATCCGGCAGCGCCGTCGCGCGATCCCTACAATAACGACCCCTATAATGCCGAGGCACGTGATCCGAACCGCTACGGCAGCACCCGCTATATGGAGCGCGGCGCCGTGACCGGAGCGATCCCGCGCGATGCCAGCATTGACCGCCAACCGCTCGACCAACCCTATCCGGATCAGCAGAACGGCGACTATGCCTCGATCGATCCCGATCAGCAGGCGCCGCAGATCGAGCAGCCGAGAGCGCCCGAAGAGCCCACGATCACCCTGAAGGGAAAATCGAAGCCCGAGATCGTCGCACTCCAGGTCTTCCTCGACCGCGCCGGCGTTTCGCCTGGCGTCATCGACGGTCACATGGGATCCAACGTTACCAAGTCGATCTATGCCTATAACCAGATGACCGGCGAAAATCTCGATCCGAACAATACGGACGCGATCCTCGAGCAGCTGCGGCTTTCCGGCGGCCTGCCCGTCGTCAGCTACACGATCACGCCTTCGGATGCCGCCGGTCCCTATGTTGCGGAAATTCCCGAGGACTACGCCCATAAGGCGCTGCTTCCTTCGCTCGCCTATACGTCCACGACCGAGGCGCTCGCCGAACGCTTCCACATGGACGAAGCCTTCCTTAAGGAAATGAACCCGGGCGCCGATTTCACCGTCCCCGGCACGATCATCAAGGTGGTCAACCCGGGCGAGCCGAAGACCGGCACGGTCGCCAAGATTCTCGCCGACAAGGCCAAGAAGCAGGTCTTCGCCTATGACGATGCCGGCAACCTTGTCGCCGCCTATCCGGCCTCGATCGGCTCTTCCGACACGCCCTCGCCTTCGGGCACCGTGACGGTCGATCGCGTCGCGCTCAATCCGGGCTATACCTACAATCCGAAGATCAACTTCCAGCAGGGCGCCAACGACAAGATCCTCAACATCCCGCCGGGCCCGAACGGCCCTGTCGGTACCGTCTGGATCGCGCTCTCGAAGCCGACCTACGGCATTCACGGCACGCCGGAACCTTCGAAGATCGGCCGCACCCAGAGCCATGGCTGTATCCGACTGACAAACTGGGATGCCACCGAGCTCGCCAAGATGGTCAAGCCCGGCGTCACCGTCGAATTCGTCGACTGATCATTTCGTTTGCACCAACAAAAAAGCCGCCGGTCTCCCGGCGGCTTTTTTGTTCTGACTTGCGGCGATCAGGCCGCGTCGCGCATCAGCAGGCCCGAGAGGCGGGCGGCGATCGGCAGCTTCACGGGAAGCTTGGCCATCATTTCCTCGGCAAAACAGAGAGCGTTTTCACGGGCCTTGTCGAGGTTCGAAACGCGGGCTGGATCCATGGTGGCGAGCGTGCCGCCTACATCGAAAATATCTCGGAAGGCGGAGCGCTCGATGATCGCCGTATCGAGCACCGGGACATGCCGTTCGTTGAGCAGCACCTTGACGAGCTGCAGCGCGCGGGTCGTGACCATCGAGTTGACGCGGGTGAGCACGACCGAATGGCCGATCTTGATGCCCGCCTTTTCATCCAGATACTGCAGCAGTTCCAGAACCTGCGCGCCGCCGCGGGCATCCATGGCGCAGCCCTGGATCGGGATCAGCACGTGATCGGAAAGGCCGACGGCGGTGGCCAGAAGCGGATTGCGCGCGCCCGGCAGGTCGATGATGAAGTAATCGGTATTCGCCTTGTTCTCGCTGATATGGAGAGGCAGCGAAGCGGAGGTGACGAAATCGATGACGGATACGTTGTGGACGTTGCCGGAAATCTCGTGCCAGCGGGAAATCCAGTGCTGCGGATCGGCGTCGAGAATGGTGACGCGATAACCCTTGCGCGCAAGCTCGGTTGCCAGCAGCAGCACGGCCGTCGTCTTGCCGGCGCCGCCCTTGGTATTTGCAAAAGTAATGACTGGCATATCAGGTCCTCGAATGGAAAAGCCGCGAGCCGCTATCGCTCTGTTACGCACTTTTCGATTCATCGTGCGGTTAACACATCCTTTCCAATCGCGGTTAACAAAACCTAAACGGACAGCCCGAAATTGCAGCCCGCATTTCTTGCATCCCTGAAATCCGGGATGTGCGGAAACAAAAAAAGCCCGGAAAGCCTGCGCTTTCCGGGCCAGCTGGTTGGTCCGCCTTCGTTAAATCAGAAGCAATCCTTGAACAGCGCCTTGGTGTTTTCGAGCGTCATCGCGACAGGATTGCCGCCGGCGCTCGGGTCTTCGATTGCCATGGCCGACAATTCGTCGATCCTGTCGGGCGCGATCCCCATCGCCGAGAGGCTTTCCGGCACGCCGAGCTCGGAGCGCAGCGTCAGGACATAGTCGTAGAAGCCGTCGAAGCCGCCGGAAATGCCGAGATAGGCCGCCGCACGGGCGATCCTGTCCTCGATCGCAGCGCGGTTGAAACGCAGCACGGCCGGCATGACGACGGCATTGGTCATGCCGTGATGCGTGTTGTAGACGGCGCCGATCGGATGCGACAGCGCATGAATGGCGCCAAGGCCCTTCTGGAACGCGACAGCCCCCATGGCGGCGGCGGCCATCATGTTGGCGCGGGCTTCGAGATCCGTGCCTTCCTTATAGGCGCGCGGCAGGAATTCCTTGACGAGACGCATGCCTTCGAGCGCGATGCCTGCGGACATCGGATGGTAGAAGGGCGAGGAGTAGGCTTCCAGGCAATGCGCGAAGGCATCCATGCCCGTACCGGCGGTGATGATCTTCGGCATGCCGACTGTCAGTTCCGGATCGGAGATGACGACGCCGGGCAGGAACTTCGGATGGAAGATGATCTTCTTCACATGCGTCGCCGAATTGGTGATGACGCTGGCGCGGCCGACTTCCGAGCCGGTGCCGGCCGTCGTCGGCACGGCGACGATCGGCGCGATGCCCTCGACGCTGGCACGCGTCCACCAGTCGCCGATATCCTCGAAGTCCCAGACGGGGCGCGTCTGGCCGGCCATGAAGGCCACGCACTTGCCGAGATCGAGGCCCGAACCGCCGCCGAACGCGACGACGCCGTCGTGACCGCCGTCCTTGAAGGCCTTCACGCCGGCTTCGAGGTTCTTCTCATTCGGGTTCGGATCGACATCGGCGAAGATTGCCCGGCCGAGACCGGCATCTTCGAGAATGTCGAGCGCGTTCTTGGTGATCGCCATCGAGGCGAGGCCACGGTCGGTGACCAGCAACGGCTTCTTCATGCCGAGGCTCTTGCAGGCGTCGGCGAGCTCCTTGATGCGGCCGCGGCCAAGCTTGACGGCTGTCGGGTAGCTCCAGTTGGCTGTGATGTTGCTGCTCATGCTGTGACTTTCTTCAGGTGATAGGACTTCGGACGCGTCAGGTTCTGGAAGCCGATGATCGACAGCGAGCCGCCACGGCCGGTTTCCTTGACGCCGGTCCAGCAAAGCGCCGGATCCAGATAGTCGGCGCGGTTCATGAAAACAGTGCCGGTTTCGATTTCGCGGCCGAGGCGCCCTGCCCGTTCGGCATCCTTGGTCCAGAGCGAGGCCGTCAGGCCGTACTGGCTGTCGTTCATCAGCGCCAGCGCTTCCTCGTCGGACTTGACCTTCATGATGCCGACGGCCGGGCCGAAGGTTTCTTCTCGCATGAATTCCATCGAATGGTCGACATTGACGAGGATCTGCGGAGCGAGATAGGCGCCGCCATCGTCCTGCGGGAAAAGCTTCGGATCGACCAGCGCCTTGGCGCCCTTGGAAACCGCATCGGCGATCTGCTCGCGCACCACCTTGGCAAAACGCTTGTTCGCCATCGGGCCGAGCGACGTTTCAGGATCGAGCGGATTTCCGAGCTTGTAGTTCGAAACCCAGGCAACCGACTTCTCGACGAAGCTGTCATAGAGCGACTCGTGCACATAGATGCGCTCGATCCCGCAGCAGCACTGGCCGGAATTGTAGGTCGCGCCATCCATCAGCGTATCGACGGCGGCGTCGAGATCGGCATCTTCCATCACATAGCCCGGATCCTTGCCGCCGAGCTCGAGGCCGAGACCGGTGAAGGTGCCGGCTGCCGCCCGCTCCATCGAACGGCCACCTTCGACCGAGCCCGTGAAGTTGACGAAATTGAAGCTGCCGGCGGCGATCAGCGCCGAGGTCGTCTGGTGATCGAGGAAGACGTTCTGGAAGACATCCTCAGGGACGCCGGCTTCGACGAAGGCCTGCACCAGCCGCTCGCCGACCAGCAAAGTCTGCGACGCATGTTTCAGCACCACGGTATTGCCGGCCATCAGCGCCGGAGCGATCGTGTTGATCGCCGTCATGTAGGGATAGTTCCAAGGTGCGACGACGAAGACGACGCCATGCGCTTCGCGCTCGATACGGCGCTCGAATCTGTCGCTCTCTTCGACGACGAGCGGCGCCAGCGCTTCTGCGGCGATCGACGCGACATAGTTGGATCGCTCATTGAAGCCCTTGTACTCGCCGCCATAGCGGATCGGACGGCCCATCTGCCAGGCGATCTCGGGAACGACGACGTCGGACATCTCGTTGAGACGCGCGACACCCTTCAGCACCAGTTGAACGCGGTCTTCCAGCGGACGCTTCGCCCAGGCTTTCTGCGCCTTGCGCGCACGCGCCACGGCTTCCTTCGCCGCCTCCAGCGAGAGCGCCGGGCGCTCCGCGTAAACCGATCCATCGACCGGCGATATGCATTGGATAATAGTCATCAGTAATGCTCCAGACTTAACAGGCCAGCGTGCGGACATGGCCCGCAGCGCCGTAGGAAAGAATTGCGCGATCGCGCGTGATGATCGTCAGGTCGTTTTCCCGCGCGGTCGCAATCAGGATGCGATCGATGGGGTCTTTATGAATCAGTTGCGGCAATGAGCAAGACGCCATGAAGATGTTTGCGGTCACTGGTTGTTCGTCAATGTCTGCTTCGAGCCTGAAGTCGTTATACCACCTCTCCGCGCTCTTGGTTTCGCGAATGCGCCCTCGTGCCAAGAGCATCGCCATCTCCCATGCCGTTACGGCAGAAACGAAAACCGGCAGCTGAGCAGCCCTCGCATCCGCAAGCCCAGCCAAGGCTTTTTCAGCCAAGGGCTCGCTCCTCGTCATCCAGATTGCGGCGCAGGTATCGAGCAGAAAAGCACTATTCATTGTATAGCTTCTCGCCCCACTCCTCGTCCCAGTCCATCGGCGCGGTCAGATCGACACCGGGCATGATGGTCAGCGTCCCCTTCATGCATCCCCATGCCGGGTGCACTTCCAGCAGCGTCCCATCTTCCAGCTCCATCCAGCGCTTGCCATCCTTGTAGATGACATCGTCCTCCGTAAACATCTTCACCGGCGGCTCTTCCGGCTGCGCCGGATTGGCGCCCGCACTTTCATAGCCCGCCTGCTTCTTCTCGGCGAACCCGGCGAGGTCACCGCGCCGATGCGCCGCCACCTCATCCAAGGGAACGCCGATATAATCGGCGATCTGGTCCTGCTCCTCCGCGCTCATCTTCCGCTCGCCGCTCAGCATCCGCGACACCGCGCTCGGATCAAGCCCCATGAAACGGGCCATATCGCGAAGCGAGGAGTCTCGCTCGGAGAGCTTTTCATAGAACCATGCGCTGTCGATCACACCCATGCCGATCTCCTTTGGAAACGCTGGCTCACAGTAGCACAATGCGACCAACGCAACAATCGGCGCGGGTGTTGCGATTATCTCAAGCTCTTTCGAACCCTCTCGCCACCTCCCAGTCCGTAATCCGGCGGTCGTATTCCTCCTGCTCCCATTCGGCAGCGCGGGTATAGTGGTCGATGACGTCGTCGCCGAAGGCGCTGCGCAGCATCTTCGACTTGGTCATCGCCGTGGTTGCCGAGCGCAGCGTCCGCGGGATCTCGCGTACCTTGCGGGCGCCATAGGCATCTCCCACGAAGGGCGCTTCGAGTTCAAGCTTGTTCTCGATGCCGTCGATGCCTGCGGCAATCAGCGCGGCGAAGGCGAGATAGGGGTTGAGATCGGAGCCGCCGACGCGGCATTCGATGCGGATCGCCTTGGTGCCGTCGCCGCAGAGGCGGTAGCCGGCGGTGCGGTTGTCCTTGCTCCAGATCGCCTTGGTCGGCGCGAACGTGCCGGCCATGAAGCGCTTGTAGGAGTTGATGTAGGGCGCCAGGAAATAGGTGATCTCGCTCGCATGGGCGAGCAGACCGGCAACATACTGCTCCATAAGCTTCGACATGCCGTACTTGCCCTTCTCGTCGAAGAACAGCGGCTTGCCGTCGAGGCTCCAGAGCGACTGGTGGATATGCGACGAGCTGCCGGCGGCGTTGTAGTGCCACTTGGCGAGGAAGGTGATGGCCTTGCCCTTCGCCCAGGCGATTTCCTTGCAGCCGTTCTTGATGATCGAGTGGCGATCGGCCATGTCGAGGGCCTCGGCATAGCGGACGTTGATTTCTTCCTGACCGGCGGAGGCCTCGCCCTTCGAGTTTTCGACGGGAATGCCGGCGCCCTGCAGGCCGGTGCGGATCGCCCGCATCACTTCCTCTTCCTTGGTCGTCTGGAAGATGTGGTAATCCTCGTTATAGGCGCTGGCGAGCTTCAGGTTGCGATAGCCCGAGGCCTGTGCGGACTCATAGGTCTGGTCGAACAGGAAAAATTCCAGCTCCGACGCCATGAACGGCTTCATGCCCATCGCCTCCAGGCGCTTGACCTGCTTCTTCAGGATCGCGCGCGGCGAATGCGCGACTTCCTCATGCGTATGGTGATCGAGCAGGTCGCAGAGAACGAGCGCCGTGCCCTCGAGCCAGGGAATGCGGCGCAGCGTCGAAAGGTCCGGCTTCATCGTATAGTCGCCGTAGCCCTTCTCCCAGCTCGTCGCCTTGTAGCCGGAGACCGTCTCCATCTCCATGTCGGTGGCCACGAGATAGTTGCAGCTATGCGTTTCCTTCCAGGCGCTGTCGAGGAAGTACTCGGCCTGGAAGCGCTTGCCCATCAGGCGGCCCTGCATGTCGATCTGGCATGCCAGAACCGTATCGATGCGGCCCTCGGCCACGTCCTTCTTGAGATCGTCGAGAGTATAGCTGGTCGTCATGATTTACCCGCCTGCTTCTTGAAATTGAGAATTCGGAACAACGAAAGGGCATGCAGCGGCAGGCGATGCCTGCCCGATGCTTTTTCATTGAACCGGGGATGGGGCCGCGTGCGCCGCGGCCCCGCCATTCGAGAGGGAAGCCTCTGGCCTTAGTGCTGGCCGACAGCCTTTTCGGCAGCGGCGATTTCCGCCTGACGGCGTGCCACTTCTTCGCCGATCGGCGGGCCCTTGAAGCGGCGCTTCTCGAAGCCGAACCAGACGATGCCGGTCAGAACGAGGAAGCCGACCGTCACATAGAGCGCCGGACCGTTCGGCGGCTGGACGCCGAGAACGAAGATCAGGATCATGGCCAGAACGGTCAGGACCGCGAAAAGCTTGAAAACGCCCTCGCCGAGGTTCCACGGACCCATCTTGTCCCACTTCGACGTCCCCCAGGCGAAGAGACCGAGGGTGATCGGGATCGCGAAGGAGAAGAACAGGAAGATGACGGTGCACGAGACGACGATGGTGTAAACAGGCGTGTCACCGATCGAAACCAGCGACGAGCCCCAGACGAACAGCACCGAGAGGATCGAGCCCGTCCAGATCGCGGCAACCGGCGTGCGGTATTTCGGGCTGACCTTGGCGAGCGCCTTGGAGGCCGGGAGGCCGCCGTCACGCGAGAAGGCGAAGATCATGCGCGAGACGGACGTCACCGTCGCAAGGCCGCACAGCCACTGGCTGACGAGGATCGCGAAATAGAGGATGTCCTTGACGACAGGGTTGACCTGCGCGTCCATCGCCCAGAAGAACACGTTCCAGCCCTGCTTTGCGGCATCGTCCATGTTCGGCAGCATCAGCACGAACGAGCACAGCATGATGTAGCCGAACAGCGCCGACCACAGAACCGACGACACCATGCCGCGCGGAACAGAGTGAGCCGCCTTGACGGTTTCTTCCGACGTGTGCGCCGAGGCGTCATAGCCGGTGATCGTATAGATCGGCAGCAGCAGGCCGAGCAGGAACACCCAGGTGCCCGACGTCGTCGGCCAGACGTTACCGCCCATTTCGCCGGAATAGTTGGCGAAGGTGAAGAGACGGCCGATTTCGTAGGACGGCGCGGCAAACAGGCACACAGCCGAAAGCACGATGGCCGTTGCGAAGATCAGGTAGCCCGAGAAGTCCGTGAGCTTTGCCGTCAGGCCGATGCCCATGTGGTTCACGAGCGCCTGGGCGCCGGTGATGACGATGAGGAAGACGATGCGGACCGCAGTCGTATCCGTCAGGCCGAAATAACTGGTGCCGAAGGAACCCATGAAGAAATAATAGGTGCCGACGTTGATGGCGCCGAGAACGGTGACCAGACCGAGCAGATTGAACCAGGCGGTCAGCCAGCCGGTGAAGCGGTTGCCGAGGATCGAACCCCAGTGGTAGAGGCCGCCGGCCGTCGGATAGGCAGAGCTGATCTGCGCCATCGCCACGGCGAAGACCAGCGAGACGAAGCAGCCGATCGGCCAGCCGATGCCGATCGCCGCGCCGCCGGCGCCGGACGTTGCCTGGGCCAGCGAGTTGATGCCGCCGGAGAGAATGCAAATGATCGAGAATGACACTGCGAAGTTCGAGAACGAGCTCATGCGCCGTTCAAGTTCCTGGGCATAGCCCATCGAATGCAGGACGCTCATGTCCTGCTTTTTATCCAGATCGGTATAGTCAGACATGACTTCCCCCTGTTAGCGATCGGCCGCGGGATTGCGGTCGATCCTGTGCCAAATTGCCCGTGGCATTTGCCATCGGACGTCCGCAGCTAAGCTGCTCCCTGGGGCCGTTTTCTTTTTATAGTCAGCCTTCCAGACACTGCTGGAGAAGCCCTGTGAGATAGTCGGCCATGACCCCTTGACCGGTATCGTCATTGATAAGGTCGTTGCGGACCTCGATCATTACATTGCGGAACCCGTTGGAAACCCCGTGCAGGATGAGCGTGTGCGTCACGCCGTCTGCAGGGCCGTAGGGTTCATTGCGTTCTGTCTTGTAGAGCGGCGCATCGGCCGCAGCCGCCAGCATCTTGTCCGCAAGGCGGCTGTCCGCATCGTGCAGGATACCGAGCTCAACTGCACGCGGCTTGCCGTTGAAGACAGGCGTAAAGCTGTGGATTGTGACAACCACCGTTTCCTGCCCCCTCTCCTTGCGCTCGGCGATCAGCGCGCGCACGGCATTGTGAAAGGGAATGTACAGCGCTTCGGCGCGTGCCTGCCGCTGGGTGGAGGTGAGTCCCTGGTTGCCGGGAATGGCGTAGATCTCGCTCTTTTCCGGCATGGCGCCCGGCGCTTCCGGCGGCCGGTTGCAGTCGTAGATCAGACGCGAGAAACGCTGGTAGACGAGCGTTGCGTCCAGCGCTGCGGAAATGCCGCGCGCCACCGCGAGAGCGCCCGGATCCCAGGCGATGTGGCTTTCTAGCGCCTGCCTCGAAAGGCCGAGATCGCCGAAAGCTTCCGGCAGGGTTCGCGACGCGTGTTCGCAGATGACGAGCACCGGGCTCTTGCCGCCGGGCCGCTCGATGCCGGCGCAATTTCCTTCTGCTTCGCTTAGGACCTTGAACTCGTTGAGCACGGGGGCTGCGCCTCGCCAGATGGCTTTATAAAAATTTAATAAGAAAAGAATTCTTCACGATCTCCACAGTGTCAAGCGCATCCTGAAAATTTCTTTTCATGACAGTGGTTGACATGGATTGTGACAGCGTTGTTAACTTTGAGTGGGAAAGTGGCACCTGAGCGCCGACCAAAGCGCCAGGATCAAAACAAGCCAATCCCGGGGAGCATTATCGAGTGAACGCCGCGTCGAAGACTGTTTCGGACGTTATCCATTCGCATTTCGACGTGCTGACGCGCGCCGAGAAGCAATTGGCCGAAAGTCTGCTGGACAACTACCCCGTCTCCGGACTGGGCAGCATCACGACCATTGCCGAAAATGCCGGCGTTTCCACGCCCACGGTCGTGCGCATGGTCCAGAAGCTCGGCTTCAAGGGATATCCGGATTTCCAGGCGCATCTGCACCAGGAAGTCGAGGCGACGATCTCCAATCCGATCGCCAAACACGACCGCTGGGCTTCGAACGCGCCGGGCACCCACATTCTCAATCGTTTCGCCGATGCCATCATCGGCAACCTGCGCCAGACGCTCGGTGATCTCGACACCGCGACCTTCGACAGCGTCGCCTCGCTGCTGTCGGACCGCAAGCGCGGCCTCTATTTCGTCGGCGGACGCATCACCGGCGCGCTTGCCGAATATTTCTTTACCCATATGCAGGTCATCCGGCCGAACACCGCCCTGCTCTCTTCGAATTCATCGAGCTGGCCGCAATACGTTCTCAACATGAACGCGGGCGACCTGCTGATCATATTCGACATCCGCCGCTACGAGCAGGAAATGGTGAGCCTCGCGCAGGCAGCGCGCAAGCGCGGCGCCGAGATCATCGTCTTTACCGACCAGTGGGGATCGCCCGCCGCAAAACTCGCCAGGCACGCCTTCCGCGTCCAGATCGAGGCGCCGTCGGCCTGGGATTCATCCGTCGTCACTCTGTTTATTGTCGAGGCGCTGATCGAAGCGGTCCAGAGCTCGACTTGGGACGAGACGAAGGAGCGCATGAAAACGCTGGAAGGCCTGTTCGAGCAGACCAGGCTATTCCGCAAACTTGGATAAGAGGGAAAGGGGCAAGATCAAGTAAAATCAATGAGGGCGCAGACGAAACAGAGCAGCGTGTCGCAAACGGAACAGTCCTTGCAAACACCTGCAATCACAAGAAAAATTAACGTCACGCAGCCGTCATACAAGCTTCATGCAACGTCAGTAACAGCTTCGCCAGACCACTGAAAACCGAAGGAGAACAACAGTGATCTCTAACATTTCTCGACTGCTTTCGCTTTCTACTGCGATCGTCGTAGCTTCGACTGCAATTGCTGCAGCTGAACCGAGCGCCGACCTTATCGCTGCCGCCAAGAAGGAAGGCACGCTCACGACCATCGCTCTCCCGCACAACTGGTGCGGCTACGGCGACCTCATCGAAGGCTTCAAGGCCAAGTACGGCATCGAAGTCAACGAACTGAACCCGGATGCAGGTTCGGGCGACGAAATCGAAGCAATCAAGGCCAACAAGGGCAACACCGGCCCGCAGGCTCCTGACGTCATCGACGTTGGTCTCTCCTTCGGCCCGTCGGCCAAGAAGGACGGATTGATCCAGCCGTACAAGGTATCCACCTGGGACTCCATTCCGGACTCAGCAAAGGATGCTGAAGGCTACTGGTACGGCGACTACTACGGCGCCCTGACCTTTGTCGTGAACACCGACATCGTCAAGAACGTCCCGAAGGATTGGGCTGACCTGAAGAAGCCGGAATACGCAAACTCGGTTTCGCTCGCTGGCGATCCGCGCGTTTCCAACCAGGCTTACCAGGCTGTTTACGCAGCTGGCCTCGCCGCTGGCGAGACTGACGCTGCCAAGGCTGGCGAAGCTGGTCTGAAGTACTTCGGCGAACTCAACAAGGCCGGCAACCTCGTTCCGGTTATCGGCAAGTCCGCTTCGCTCGCTCAGGGCTCGACCCCGATCGTTATCGGCTGGGACTACAACGGCCTCGCATGGCGCGACAGCCTGAACGGCAATCCCCCGGTTGAAGTCGTCGTTCCCTCCACGGGCGTTGTCGCCGGCGTTTACGTCCAGGCGATCTCGGCTTTCGCTCCGCACCCGAACGCTGCCAAGCTCTGGATGGAATACCTCTACTCCGACGAAGGCCAGATTGGCTGGCTGAAGGGCTATTGCCATCCGATCCGTTTCAACGACCTCGCTCAGAAGGGCAAGGTTCCGAAGGAACTGCTCGACAAGCTGCCGCCGGCTGAAAGCTACGCGAAGGCCGTCTTCCCGAGCGTCGAAGAGCAGAACGCCGGTGCCGCTGTCATCACCAAGCAGTGGGACAGCGTCGTAGGCGCCAACGTTCAGTAATATTTTCCGCCTCCCCGCCGTCCAACGGCGGGGAGGCTCTCTTTTCACCCCCACGCCTACCCGGATGAGCTTCCTATGAGCACCGTGACTGCGCCTGTGGCAAGCACTGCCCCCCTGATCAACCGCGACCGCGTGATCGACTGGTTGGGCATTGCGCCATTCACCATCTTCGCTCTACTGTTCCTGATTATTCCGACGCTCTATCTGGTCATCGGCGCATTTTTCACGCCCGATGGACAATTTACGTTCAAGAACATCGCTGATCTCTTCACGCCATCGATCCTGAGCGCCTACTGGATCAGTATCCGCGTCTCGGTCGCCTCGGCTCTCGGCGGCGCGCTGATCGGCTTCTTCCTCGCCTGGGCCGTGGTGCTCGGCGGCCTGCCCTCCGGCGTGCGCTCGACGCTCTTGACCTTCTCGGGCGTCGCCTCCAACTTCGCCGGTATCCCGCTCGCCTTCTCGTTCCTGGCGACGCTCGGCCGCACCGGCCTGGTGACCATTTTCCTGCGTGACTGGTTCGGCTTCAATCTCTACGGCACGGGCTTCAACCTGCTGTCCTTCTTCGGCCTGACCATCACCTACATGTATTTCCAGATCCCGCTGATGGTGCTGATCCTGACGCCTGCCCTCGACGGCATGAAGAAGGAATGGCGCGAAGCCTCCGAGATCCTTGGCGCCACCAACCGTCAGTACTGGACGATGGTCGCCCTGCCGATCCTTTGGCCAAGCCTGCTCGGCACGACGCTTCTGCTGTTTGCGAACGCCTTTGGCGCCATCGCCACCGCCTATGCGCTGACTGGCTCGTCGCTGAACATCGTGCCGATCCTGCTCTATGCGCAGATCCGTGGCGACGTCCTGCACAATGCCAACCTCGGCTACGCGATCGCGCTCGGCATGATCGTCATCACCGGCGTCTCGAACGTGCTTTATCTCATGCTGCGCATGCGCGCTGAACGGTGGCAGAAATGAAGGGTTCACGTATCGGCGCCTGGATCGCCATCATCATTGGCGCGACCTATTTCATCGTCCCGCTTCTCGGCACGCTCGAATTCTCGCTGCGCATGCGCCGCGACGGCTATAGCTTCGATGCCTACAGGTCGGTCTTCTCCGACGCGCAGTTCCAGCAGACTTTCGGCTATTCGATGCTGATGGCCTTGCTGACCATCGTCTTCGGCATGCTGCTCGTCGTGCCGACCGCCTATTGGGTGCGCCTGCGCCTGCCGCAGATGCGCCAGATCGTCGAGTTCATCACGTTGCTGCCGCTGGTCATTCCGGCGATCGTCATCGTCTTCGGCTATCTCAGAATGTACAATTCGTCGTCGATCCTGCCGATGACGGGCACGACCATGGGCACCAACGTGCTGCTGGTGTTCTCGTACATCACGCTGTCGCTGCCCTATATGTACCGTTCTGTCGATACCGCCATGCGCGCCATCGACGTGCGGACACTGACGGAAGCCGCCGAAAGCCTCGGCGCCAAGTGGCCGACGATCATGTTCAAGTGCATCTTCCCGAATGTCATGAGCGGCGTCCTCTCCGGCGCCTTCATCACGCTCGCGATCGTCATGGGCGAGTTCACCTTCGCAGCCCTGCTCAACCGGCCGGCCTTCGGTCCGTATCTGCAGCTCGTCGGTGCCAACAAGGCCTATGAACCCTCGGCACTCGCCGTGATCGCCTTCTCCATCACCTGGCTCAGCATGGGCTTGCTCAATCTCGTCTCCCGCTTCGGCAAGGCCCGTCCGGCCAAGGCTTAAGGTAACCGTCTCATGTCATTTCTCACGCTGACCAACATTCAGAAGTCCTTCGGCCAGGTCCAGGTCGTCAAGAACTTCAACATGAATATCGAGAAGGGAGAGTTCGTCTCCTTCCTCGGCCCATCGGGCTGTGGCAAGACCACGATCCTGCGCATGATCGCCGGATTCGAAACGCCGACCGGCGGCGTGCTGACCATCAACGGCAAGGATCAGACCTCGCTGAAGCCCAACCAGCGCAATATCGGCATGGTCTTCCAGGCCTACGCGCTGTTCCCGAACATGACGGTGCACGACAACGTCGCCTTCGGCATGAAGGTCGCAGGCAAGCCGAAGGCCGAGATCGACGCCCGCGTGAAGGAGATGCTCGCGCTGATCCATCTCGGCCACCTCGCCGACCGCTTCCCCTACCAGATGTCGGGCGGCCAGCAGCAGCGCGTGGCGCTCGCCCGCGCGCTCGCCGTCAAGCCGCAGGTTCTGCTGCTCGACGAGCCGCTCTCGGCCCTCGACGCCAAGATCCGCGTGTCGCTGCGCGAAGAAATCCGGGCGATCCAGCGCCAGCTCGGCATCACCACGATCTTCGTCACCCATGACCAGGAAGAAGCGCTGTCGATTTCCGACCGCATCGTCGTCATGAACTCCGGCAAGGCCGACCAGATCGGCACGCCTTTCGAGATCTACAACACGCCGTCGACCCGGTTCGTCGCCTCCTTCGTCGGCACGCTGAACCTGATCGAAGCCAAGGTCGCCGACCCTGCCGCCAACCGCATCCAGATCGGCGATCAGGGTGTGACGCTGAAGCAGTCGGTCCAGACCTACAAGGCCGGCGACACCGTGCAGCTGGCGCTGCGTCCGGAAGCCGGTTCGCTCGCCGAAGGCGTCAAGAGCGATACGGCGCTCACCGGCGAAGTCGTCTCCGCCCACTTCCTGGGCTCGGTCATCCGCACCCGCATGAATGTCGGCGGCAACGTCATTTCCTTCGACATGTTCAACAACCCCGGTGTGACCCCGCCCCGGGCCGGCGAAACGGTGACGCTGCGCTTCATGGCGGCGGATCTGTTGGTGATCCGGGATTGAGAACAGACTTGGGGAACGGACCAAGGCAGAAGCTGCGGCCCGTAGCCCTCTCACCCTAACCCTCTCCCCGCTGGGGAGAGGGGAAATCGAAGCTGCGGCACGCTCCCCTTCTCCCCCCGGGGAGAAGGTGCCCGGAGGTTTCAGGTGCAGCTCGTTGCACCGGGGATGAGGGGGCCACGCGCCGTAGCGATCTCGGCAGAGGCCAACAAACACCCCCACTGCCCTTGAAATACCCGCCCCGATGGCGCAAGGACCGACATATTACCGGTCCATAAAGAAGCGCAGCATCATGTCCCCCACCACGGCATCGCCGGCGGCTCCGCGCCGCCTCACCTCCCAGGATTTCCGCACCCTCGGTCTCTCGGCCCTTGGCGGTGCGCTGGAATTCTACGATTTCATCATCTTCGTCTTCTTCGCGACCGTCATCGGCGGCCTGTTCTTCCCGCCCGACATGCCCGATTGGCTGAAGCTGATCCAGACCTTCGGCATCTTTGCCGCCGGCTATCTGGTGCGCCCGATCGGCGGCATCGTGCTTGCCCATTTCGGCGACAGGTTCGGCCGCAAGCGGGTCTTCGCCTTCTCGATCCTGCTGATGGCGCTCTCGACGCTTGGGATGGCGGCAATGCCGACCTATGCCTCGATCGGCATTGCCGCCCCTGTCCTGCTGATCCTGATGCGCATCCTGCAGGGTGCGGCGATAGGCGGCGAGGTACCGGGTGCCTGGACATTCGTTGCCGAACACGTCCCCTTCCGCCGCGTCGGCTTTGCCTGCGGCTTCCTCTGCTCCGGGCTGACGCTCGGCATCCTGCTCGGCTCGTTCATCGCGACGATCATCAATTCGGTCTTCACGCCTGAGGATGTCGCCGCCTATGCCTGGCGCATCCCGTTCTTCCTCGGCGGCATCTTCGGCCTCGTCGCCGTCTATCTGCGCCGCTGGCTGCAGGAAACGCCGATCTTCGCCGAGATGAAGGAAAGCCGGTCTCTGACCCACGAACTGCCGCTGAAGGCGGTGCTGCGCGATTATCCGCGCGGCGTCATCATCTCGATGCTGCTCACCTGGATCCTGTCGGCCGGCATCGTCGTCACCACGCTGATGACCGCGACCTTCCTGCAGAAGCTCTACGGCTATACCGCCCAGCAGTCGCTGGCCGCCACCAGCTTCGGGACGCTGTTCCTGATCTTCGGCACGGCAGCCGCCGGCGCCATCATCGACCGCACCGGCTCGGGCAAATTCTTCGTCTTCTCCAGCATCTTCTTCGCGGCGGCAACCTTCGCCTTCTACACCTATGCCGCCGTTTCGCTGACGGTGCTCTTCGTGCTCTACGCGATCATGGGTCTTGCCGTCGGCATGGTCGGCGGCGTGCCATACGTGATGGTCCGCGCCTTCCCGGCCCGCGTCCGCTTCACCGGCCTCTCCTTCTCCTACAACGTCTCCTACGCCATCTTCGGCGGGCTGACCCCGCTCGCCGTCGCCTCATTGCTGCCGGTCAACCCGATGGCGCACGCCTACTACCTGCTGTTCATCGCAGCGCTGGCCTTCGTGCTTGGTCTCTACCTGATGGCGAAGGGCGACAGCGTCGAGGCGGAAGTTGGGATCGAGGAACTCACGGACCGGCTGGCGCAGAAGGCTTGATACGGAAAGGGCGGCGTTGCCTGGCAACACCGCCCTTTATTTATGAGTGCTGCGGCCCGGAGCCCCCTCACCCTACCCTCTCCCCGCTGGGGAGAGGGGAAATCGGCACAAGCGGGTGCCGCAGTCATCCCTTCTCCCCAGCGGGGAGAAGGTGCCCGAAGGGCGGATGAGGGGGCCGCAAGCTCCGACGCTCAATCCTACCTAATCGCCTGATCGTTCCCATCGAACCGGTGCATATGCGTCTGATCCGGGGTCGCAAACACCACCTCATCAGGCTCATACTGATGCTCGCCAAAGAGACGCGCCGTCAGCAGGCCGCATTGGTCGGATTCCAGATAGACGATGGTGTCGGCGCCGAGATGCTCGACATGGACGATCTTCGCCTTCCAGGTGCCGCTGTCGCGTGACAGCGTCAGATGCTCGGGGCGGATGCCGACAGTCTTTGCCTGCCCGTCGCCAAGCTTGTCGGCGGCGATGAAGTTCATCATCGGCGAGCCGATGAAACCGGCGACGAAGGTGTTGGCCGGGCGGTTGTAGAGTTCCATCGGCGAGCCGACCTGCTCGATGGCGCCGGCGTTCAGCACGACGATCTTGTCGGCCAGCGTCATCGCCTCGACCTGGTCATGGGTGACGTAGATCATCGTCGCTTTCAGCTGGCGGTGCAGCTTGGCGATCTCCAGGCGGGTCTGGACGCGCAAGGCGGCATCGAGGTTCGACAGCGGCTCGTCGAACAGGAAGAGTTCCGGCTCGCGAACGATGGCGCGGCCGATCGCGACGCGCTGGCGCTGGCCGCCCGAAAGCTCGGCCGGACGGCGGGCGAGATAAGGCGCGAGCGACAGCATGCTCGAAGCGCTGGTGACGCGCTTCTCGATCTCGTCCTTCGGAGTACCGGCCTGCTTCAGGCCGAGCCCCATATTATCCTTCACCGTCAGGTGCGGATAAAGCGCATAGGACTGGAACACCATGGCGATGCCGCGCTTGGCCGGCGGCGTCAGCGTTTCGTCCTTGCCATTGATCATCACGGTGCCCGAGGTCACGTCCTCCAGACCGGCGATGCTGCGCAGCAGTGTGGATTTGCCGCAGCCGGACGGGCCGACGAAGATGACGAATTCGCCGTCCTGGACCTCAAGGTCGATGCCCTTCAGCACCTCATGGGTGCCGTAGGTCTTGCGGATGGATTTCAGTTGAAGCGATCCCAAAGTCGAATTCCTTACAGCTTGACGGGCTTGCCGGTGCGCGCGCTCTCGTCGGCGGCCAGGCAGATGCGCAGCGACGCCACGGCGTCGCCCATGTGGCGGGTGAGGTCCAGATCCTCGCGGATGGCCTTCAGCATGAAGGCCTGCTCGCGGTCGCAGAGCTCCTGATGGCCGGGCTCGCCCGCCATCGTCATGTCCTGATCCGGCTTGATGAACTTGCCGTCGGGGCCGGTCTCGGCGCTATGCAGGCGGATGACCGAGGTCTTGGTATGGGTATCGATATCGTCGGACTTGGCATTCGGATCCATGACGATCGACACAGCGCCATTCGGCGACATCACGTCCTTCACGAAGAAGGCGGTCTCCGAAATCATCGGTCCCCAGCCGGCCTCGTACCAGCCGCAGGAACCGTCTTCGAAGATCACCTGCAGGTGGCCGTAATTGTACATGTCGGCCGCGATCTCGTTGGAGAGGCGCAGGCCCATGCCGCGCACTTCCACCGGCTTCGCATCGGTGATCTGGCACATGACGTCCACATAATGGACGCCGCAATCGACGATCGGCGGCGTCGTCTGCATCAGCGACTTGTGGGTTTCCCAGGTCGGGCCGCTGGACTGCTGGTTGAGGTTCATGCGGAAGACATAGGGGCCGCCGAGCTTGCGCGCTTCCTCGATCAGCTTGATCCAGGACGGGTGGTGGCGGAGGATGTAGCCGATGACGAGCTTGCGCCCGGCCTTTTTCGCCGCCGCCACGACGCGCTCGGCATCGGCAACAGTGGTTGCCAGCGGCTTCTCGACGAAGACGTCGCAGCCCGCCTCAAAGGCCGCAACAGCGTAGTCGGCATGGCTGTCCGAATAGGTGCAGACGGCGCAGAGATCCGGCTTCAGCTCGGCGAGCGCGGCATGGAAATCCGGATGGATCTTGTAGCCTGCGAGAGCCGGATCGAGCTTCGGCGCCGAGCGGTTGACGAGACCGACGATCTCGTAGCCCGGATTGTTGTGATAGGCGAGCGCATGGCTGCGGCCCATATTGCCGAGACCGGCGACGAGGACGCGGACGGGCTTCTGAGAACTGCTCATTTCACTGCTCCAGAGGTGATGCCGCGGATCAGCTGCCGCGAGAAGATGACGTAGAGAACGAGGATCGGCAGGATCGCCAGCGACAGCGCCGCCAGAACCGCATTCCAGTTGGTCACGAACTGACCGATGAAGATCTGGCTGCCGAGCGTCACGGTCTTGGTCGCTTCGGCCGGCGCCAGGATCAGCGGGAACCAGAGATCGTTCCAGATCGGGATCATCGTGAAGACCGCGACCGTCGCCATCGCCGGCCGCACCAGTGGCAGCACGAGGCGGAAGAAGATCGCATATTCCGAGAGGCCATCGATGCGCCCGGCATTCTTCAGGTCATCGGAGACCGTGCGCATGAATTCCGAGAGGATGAAGATGGCGAGCGGGATGCCCTGCGCCGTATAGACGAGGATCAGCGCCGTCAGCGTATTGACGAGACCGGCAGCGACCATGCCCTGCAGGATCGCCACCGTGCCGAGACGGATCGGGATCATAATGCCGATCGCCATGTAGAGGCCGACGAGCGTATTGCCCTTGAAGCGGTATTCGGAGAGCGCGAAGGCGGCCATCGCGCCAAACAGCAGCACCAGGAAGATCGACACGATGGTGACGATGAAGCTGTTCTGGAAATAGAGCGCGAAATCGCCCTGCCCCAGCACCGTCTGATAGCCGACTAGGCTGAAGGTCGACGGCCTCGGCACCTGCATCGGCGACCGGAAGATCGCGTTGCGGTCCTTGAACGAGTTGATGATCGTCAGGAACACCGGAAAGATCGCGATCAGCGTGTAGCCGATCAGCGCCAGATGGATAAGGCCAGTGCGGATGGGAGACGTGCGTGCTTTGTTGGACATGTCGCGCTCCTCAGAACTGGTACCGGCGCATGCGGCGCTGGATGGCGAAAAGATAGAAGGAAACGCCGGCAAGGATGATCACGAACATGACAGTGGCGATCGTCGCGCCCATCGACCGGTCGCCGAGCTGCAGCTGGAAACCGAAGAAGGTACGGTAGAGCAGCGTGCCCAGGATGTCGGTCGACATGTCAGGACCGGCAAGCGCACCCTGCACGGTATAGACGAGGTCGAAAGCATTGAAATTGCCGACGAAGGTCAGGATCGAGATGATGCCGATCGCCGGCAGGATGAGCGGCAGCTTGATCTTCCAGAACTGCGCCCAGCCGGTAATGCCGTCGCATTCGGCGGCCTCGATCACCTCTTCCGGGATCGACAGCAGCGCCGCATAGATCAGCATCATCGGAATGCCGATATATTGCCAGTTGGAAATCAGCGAAACCGCGATCAGCGCCGGGCCGGACTGGCCGAGCCACGGCGCGAAGGCCCATTTCATCCCGACAAGGCTCATCAGCCAGGGCGCGACGCCCCAGATCGGCGACAGGATCAGCTTCCAGATGAAGCCGACGATGACAAAGGAGAGCAGCGTCGGCAGGAACATGGCGGTGCGGTAGAAGGCCACGAAACGCAGCCGCGGCGTCGACAGAAGGGCGGCCAGCGCAATGCCGATCGGGTTCTGCACGCACATGTGAATGACGAAGAAAATCAGGTTGTTGACGAGCGCGTTCCAGAAGTCGTGCGCCCAGCGCGCGTCTCCGAACAGCACCTTGTAATTCGCCAGCCCGACGAAGGTCGATTGGCCATCGACCAGATTGTAGAACGAAAGCCGGAGCGTTTCGATCAGCGGCAGGATCATGATCGCCGAATAGACGACGAATGCCGGAAAGAGAAAGACACCGATATGCCAGCGTATGGGACGCTTGATCGGGGTGATGTCTGCCGATGTCGGGTCGGTCATTGATTGGCTCGCTGTTCGCATCATTCTCTCCCTCATCTCTGTGCTTGTCACAGAGATCCAGCAGCGCCGCGTCGGCGGCGCGGGAGACTCATTCACGCGAAAGACTTCGCGTGGCTAGATTCCTGTGACGTCCCGTGGGCGAAGCCCTAAGGCGGCACAGGAATGAGGGCGGCAATGGAGATTGCCGCCCTCGGTCATGTATTAAGCTTACTTGCCCGGCTTGTACCAGCTGTCGAGGCCCTTCTGGAGCTTCTCGCCAGCGACTGCCGGGGTGTCGGTGCCGTTGATGACGTTGGCCGATTCAACCCAGGTCTCGTTTTCGAGGTTCGGGGTGCCGCGCGACAGGATCTGGTAGGTCGAGCGGACGGTCGACTTGTACGGGCCGCGCCAGGAGACGAATTCCTGAGCCAGCGGATCGCTCATCTTCACCGGGTTGGAGTTCAGGCTGAAGAAGCCCGGCAGCGAGTTCGCGTAGATGTCGGCGAATTCGCTGGAAGCGACCCACGACAGGAACTTCTTGGCTTCCTCGGCATGTGCGCTCTTGGCGTTCAGCGCGACACCGATATCCGGATGGTCGGAGATGTAGCCCTGGTCGCCAGACTTCGGAACCGGCGGCGGGAATGCGCCCATCTTGAACTGAGCCTGGCTGTTGAACAGCGCGATTTCCCACGAGCCGGCCGGGTAGATCGCTGCGCGGCCGAGCGTGAACAGGTTCTGGCTGTCCGAGTAGGTCTGGGCTTCGAAGCCGTCGCCGAGATAGGGCTTCCACTTGGCCAGCTCTTCGTAAGGCTTGACCCAGTCGGCGTCCGTCAGCTTCTGCTTGCCGGAGATCAGAGCGGCGCGGCCGTCTTCACCCTTCCAGTAGTTCGGGCCGATGTTCTGGTAGCCCATGGTGGCGGCTTCCCAGAGGTCCTTCGTGCCCATGGCGAGCGGGATGAAGGTGCCGTCAGCCTTGATCTTGTCGAGGGCGGCGAAGAACTCGTCTTCCGTCTTCGGAACAGCGATGCCGAGCTTGTCGAACGCATCCTTGTTGTAGATGAAGCCGTGGATAACAGAGGCCATCGGCACGCAGAAGGTGGACTTGCCGTCGTCGGTCGACCAGGCAGCCTTGGCAACCGGCGTGAAGTTTTCCATGCCCGAAAGGCTTGTCAGGTCGGCCAGCTGCTTCTTGTTGAAGAGCTCGAGCGAAGCGTCGAACGGACGGCAGGTGATGATGTCGCCAGCGGAACCGGCATCGAGCTTGGCGTTCAGCGACGCGTTATACTCGGTCGGAGCGGTCGGAGCGAAGACGATCTTGATGCCCGGGTTCTTGGCTTCGAATGCCGGGATGATCTTTTCCTGCCAGATCTGCAGGTCGTCGTTACGCCAGCTTTCGACCGTCAGCGTCACGTCGGCGCCATAGGCAAAGCCGGCGGATGTCAGCAGGCTCGAAGCGAGCAGCAGGCTTTTCAGAGCAGTGTTCTTCATTTCCCTCTCCTGTTTAAGCGCCGCGAGGGCGCCGTCTTTGGTCTGAAACAAGCAATTGGTGCGCGAAAACAGCAACACCGAACGCCCCTTTGAGGATCGCCAGAAACCGGCGGTCCCGAAGCTCGACAACCCGGAAAGCCATCTGTTTCCGGCCGGAAACCCCCTCTCCTGCAGGAGACGAGGCACAGTATTCGTACGGGAAAAGCTGAAGCGGAACCTGGTCAGCCGCGCCCGTCAGGCGTAAAGACCAATCCAAGTCCTCTTTGGCAGGAGCACTCCCGGCAGTTGATTTTCGTGCCGGTGTAAATTTGCCCCTATATGCAGTTCCCTTTTTCAGAATTAAGGCCAAAAAAATACCAATTGTCCAGCCGAATTTAACTTTCGGCGGTCCGAATTTTCATAAAAAATTTTTATTATGCAAAATCAACATGATAGAAATATGAAATTTCCAGGCCAATTTCGCTTGGTAAATGGTATTTTTTTGGTATGGTAATAAAAAACGACGGGAACAGCGTTATCCGGGGGTCCGATGACGGAACTGGCAATCGGCATTGATGGTGGCGGATCGAGCTGCCGCGCCGCGGTCGCAGACCGGACCGGCACGATTCTGGGCCGCGGCACCGCCGGCCCCGCCAATATCCTGTCCAATCTCGAAGGCTCGCTTGAGAATATCATTCTCTCGGCGAGAGAAGCGCTGCGAGACGCCGCACTGGCGCCTGAAACCGTTTCCAAAGTTTCCGCCGTCGTCGGCGTCGCGGGCGCCAATGTCGGTGACTACGGCAGCCGGATCGAAAAGGCCCTTCCCTTCGCCGACGGCAAGGTCGTCACCGATGCGCTGATCGCACTGCAGGGCGCGCTCGGCGATTCCGATGGCGTCATCGGCGCCTTCGGCACCGGCTCCGTCTACAATGCGCGCCGCAACGGCAGGGTCAGCGGCATCGGCGGCTGGGGCTTCATCGTTGGCGACCAGGCAAGCGGCGCACGCCTCGGCCGCGACCTGCTGGAACGCTCGCTGCTCGCCCATGACAAGGTGCGCGAAGGCTCCGCGCTGACGGCGAAGGTCATGGCGGAGTTCGGAGACGATCCCGAAAAGCTCGTCGAATTCGCCCATGTCGCCAAGCCCAGGGATTTTGCACGCTATGCGCCCGCCGTCTTCGAACATGCCGGCAACGGCGACGAGGTGGCCGCCGGCATCATCCGCGATGCGGCGGCTGCGATCGGCGAGAACCTCGACGCGCTGATCTGGCCGGGATGCCCGGCGATCTGCCTGCTCGGCGGCCTCGCCAATGCTTACCGCCCCTGGCTCGCCGAGCGACACCTGGCATTGCTCGCCGAACCGAAAGGCGACGTGCTGCAGGGCGCTGTCGAGCTGGCCGTCAAGCGCCTGAACGCCGCGACGCGGGGTGCGGCATGACCGAAGATCTCTCCGCCATCCTCTCGCCCGAACGCGTCCAGGCCGGCGGCACAGGCCCGCTCTACGTCAAGCTCCGCCGCACGCTGGAAGAAGCCGTGCGCAAGGGCACGCTCGGCCATGGCGACGCCCTGCCCCCGGAGCGCGATATTGCAGAATTCGCAGCCGTCAGCCGCGTCACCGTCCGCAAGGCGATCGACGATCTCGTCGCCGACGGCCTGCTGGTGCGCCGCCACGGCTCCGGCACCTTCGTCGCCAAGCCCGTCTCCAAGGTCGAGCAGCGCCTCTCGCAGCTGACATCCTTCACAGAAGACATGGCCCGGCGCGGCATGACCTCGCGCTCCGAATGGCTGCACAAGGGCATTCACACGCCCTCGCCCGACGAAATGATGATCCTCGGCCTCGGAACCGACATCAAGGTCTCGCGCCTCTCGCGCCTGCGCATCGCCGACGACCAGCCGCTCGCCATCGAAAACGCCAGTGTCTCCGGCGAATTCCTGCCCGACCCGTCAGTCGTCACCACCTCGCTCTATGCCGAGCTCGAACGCCGCCAGGTTCGCCCGACCCGCGCCGTCCAGCGCATCTCCGCCACCAACATGAAGGAAGCCGACGCCCACCTCCTCGGCGTCCCCGTCGGCGCCGCCGGCCTGTCGATCGAGCGCATCTCCTACCTCTCCTCCGGCCGCGCCGTCGAATTCACCCGCTCCCTCTATCGAGGCGACGCCTATGATTTCGTCGCCGAACTGACGATCGGCGCGAGCTAGCGCTGTTATTCAATGTTATCTATTGCTATTATCTGTTGCCGACCAGGCAATGGAGAGAGCAATGGCAAGCATCGCGCTCAGCGAACACTACGAGCGCTTCATCAAGAGGCAGTTGGAATCCGGCCGCTACAACAACGCCAGCGAGGTCGTTCGCGCCGGCCTGCGCCTGCTGGAAGACTACGAAGATGGCCGGGAAAAGTGGCTTCGTGACGAGGTCGCGGCCCGCTTCGACGAGGTCAAGGGCGACATCGAGACCGGCGTGTCGCTCGACACCGCCTTCAGCAATATCGAACAAAGACACAGGGCCAGATTGGCGAAAGAGAAGTAGGTGGCCGAATACAAGGTCGTCCTTCACCGGGAAGCCGAGCGCGAACTCGCCGAGCTCTACGACTATATCGCCGATCAGGCGGGCGCTGCCATTGCCTGGAATTTCATCTCCGGCATCCGTGACTTCTGCATCGAGCTGACGACATTTCCGGAGCGCGGCAGCCGGCCGCAAGGGCCTGCGCGTTGTCGGCTACAAACGCCGTGTCAGCATCGCCTTTACGGTCGCCGAAGGAGCGGTCGTGATTCTCGGAGTTTTCTATGGCGGCAAACAGATAAGATCACGCAGTCTCAGATCCCGCAAATAGGGTGGATCGCATTGAAGAGCCGCTCGGCTGACGCTATGCCTTGAGACCATGACGACAGCACCCAGAATTTCCGTCCTCGAAGCCATCTCCGATCCCGGCAATCCTGCAAAGGCAACCGAGGACCGTCTCGGCCATAACGACGCCTGCGCCTTCGTCATCGACGGCGCCACCGGTCTTGGCGATCGTCAATATGTCGATCCTGATGGCAGCGATGCGGCTTGGATTGCCGCACGCTTCGCGGACGGTTTTCAACGCGGCATCACCCGCGAGACCGCGATCTCGGATATCGTCCGCGCGGCATCGCAGGACGCCCTCAAAAGCTTCACCGGGAGCCATCCCGATGTCCCGCGCTACGCCTGGCCCCTCTCCGCCTTTGCCATGGTGCACGCGACGCATGACGCCTTCACCTTCTACGGCCTCGGCGACTCCTGCGTCTTCCTGCTGCAGGAAGATGGTTCGGCAAGCCTCCACACGGCGATACCCGGTGCCTATGCGCGCGAGCAGGAGCACGCGCGAAACCACATCGCCCGCACCGGCGGCATCAACAATGGCGGCGGCGCGCTCGCCGACCCCGAGACGCTCGCCGCACTTCGCAGCCACCGCGAGAGCCAGAACACACCCGGCGGCATCTGGACGCTCGGCCTCGTTCCCGCAGCGGCCGATCATCTTGTCCGCGAGCCGCTACCGGTCAAAACCCGTGCGCACACCATCATCTGTAGCGACGGCCTGGCCGACCTCGTTGTCCTCTACGCACTCTATGATGCGGCAAGTCTGGTCCGGACGGCATGCGACATGGGGCTGAGGCCGATGATCGAAGAACTGCGCCACCTCGAACGCGAAGTTGACCCCGAGGGCCTCCGCTATCCCCGCTTCAAGCAGAGCGACGACACGACGGCGATCTTGGTGGAGCTCACTGCTTAAACTGAAAACATCACTATTTCAAAAAGATAAGGGCGGAAAGTGAATCACTTTCCGCCCGTCTTGATTCAATCTCTGAAGATGACAGCCTTGGATCAAGCTGCGTCCTCGATCTCTTCGCTCGCCCTGGCCGGGACGTAGTTGAGCACCGGTCCGAGCCAGCGTTCGACCTCGGTGATCTCCATGCCCTTGCGCGCCGCATAGTCTTCGACCTGGTCGCGCTCCACCTTGGCGACGCCGAAATAGTAGGAGTCGGGGTGGCCGATATAGAGGCCGGAGACGGAGGATCCCGGCCACATGGCGTAGCTCTCTGTGAGGGTCACGCCAGCGGTGTTTTCGGCGTCGAGAAGTTCGAACAGCGTCTTCTTCTCGGTATGGTCGGGCTGCGCCGGATAGCCGGGCGCCGGGCGGATACCGGCATATTGCTCGGTGATCAACTCGTCGTTGGAAAGCGTCTCGTCCTTCGCATAGCCCCAATATTCGCGGCGCACCTGCTCGTGCATGCGCTCGGCAAAGGCTTCCGCGAAACGGTCGGCCAGCGCCTTGACGAGGATCGACGAGTAGTCGTCGTTCGCCCGCTCGAAGCGCTCGGCGATCGCCACTTCCTCGATGCCGGCGGTGACGACGAAGCCGCCGACATATTCCTCAAGACCCGTCTCCTGAGGTGCCACGAAATCCGACAGCGCCACGTTCGGACGGCCGTCCCGTTTCGACAGCTGCTGGCGCAGCGTGTAGAAGGTCGCGAGTTCTTCCTTGCGGGCGTCATCCTTGAAGAGGCGAATGTCGTCGCCGACGGCATTGGCCGGCCAGAAGCCGATCACCGCGCGCGGGCGGAACCACTTCTCGTCGATGATCTTCTTCAGCATCGCCTGCGCATCGTTCCACAGCGCACGCGCCGCCTCGCCCTGCTTCTCGTCCTCGAGAATGGCCGGATAGCGGCCGCGCAGTTCCCAGGTCTGGAAGAACGGCGTCCAGTCGATATAGCGGGCGATATCGGCGAGATCGTAGTCTTCGAAAACCTTGGTTCCCAGGAAGCTCGGCTTCACCGGCTTGTAAGCCGCCCAATCGACCTGCTGGGCATTTTCGCGGGCACGCGAGAGCGGCAGCCGCACCTTCTCGGCTTCGCTGCGCGCATGGGCGGCCGCGACCTTGGCATATTCGGTGCGGATATCGGCGACATAGCCATCCCGGTTGTCGGGCGACAGCAGCGACGAGACCACGCCGACGGCGCGGCTGGCGTCGGTCACGTAGATCGCCTGACCCTTGTTGTAGCCCGGATGGATCTTCACCGCAGTGTGCACGCGGCTGGTCGTCGCGCCGCCGATCAGCAGCGGGATCTCAAAGCCCTGGCGCTCCATCTCGGCGGCCACATGCACCATCTCGTCGAGCGACGGCGTGATGAGACCCGAGAGACCGATGACATCGACCTTCTCGGCAACAGCCGTCTCGAGGATCTTGGTGGCGGGCACCATGACGCCGAGATCGATGATCTCGTAATTGTTGCAGGCGAGAACGACGCCGACGATGTTCTTGCCGATATCGTGCACGTCGCCCTTGACGGTCGCCATCAGGATCTTGCCTGCTGATTTCTGCTCGCTACCGCCGTTCAGCCGCTTCTCTTCCTCCATGTATGGAAGCAGAACGGCAACGGCCTGCTTCATGACGCGGGCGGACTTCACCACCTGCGGCAGGAACATCTTGCCCGAGCCGAAGAGATCGCCGACGACATTCATGCCGGCCATCAGCGGACCCTCGATGACATGCAGCGGACGCGCCGCCTTCTGGCGTGCTTCCTCGGTATCGGCCTCGATATATTCGGTATTGCCGTTGACCAGCGCATGTTCGAGGCGCTTCTCGACCGGCCATTCGCGCCAGGAGAGATCCTGGACCTTGGCTTCCTTGCCGCCGGCGCCGCGGAAGCGCTCCGCGACCTCCAGCAGCCGCTCGGTGCCATCAGGCCGGCGGTTCAGCACCACGTCTTCGCAGGCTTCGCGCAGTTCCGCATCGATCTGGTCGTAGACCGCCAGCTGGCCGGCATTGACGATGCCCATGTCCATCCCCGCCTGGATGGCATGGTAGAGGAACACGGCATGCATCGCCTCGCGCACCGGCTCATTGCCGCGGAACGAGAAGGAGAGGTTCGAGACGCCGCCGGAGATGTGGACCAGCGGCATTTCCTTGCGGATCGTCCGCGTCGCCTCGATGAAATCGACGCCGTAATTGTTGTGCTCTTCGATACCGGTCGCGACGGCGAAGATGTTCGGATCGAAGATGATGTCCTCCGGCGAGAGGCCAGCTTCTTCCGTCAGCAGCTTGTAGGCGCGGCGGCAGATTTCCACCTTGCGGTCATAGCTGTCGGCCTGGCCGGTTTCGTCGAAGGCCATGACGACGACCGCCGCACCATAGCGGTGCAGGAGCTTCGCCTGTGCCAGGAAATTCTCCTCGCCTTCCTTCAGCGAGATCGAATTGACGATCGGCTTGCCCTGTACGCATTTCAGGCCGGACTCGATGATCTGGAACTTTGACGAATCGATCATGACGGGCACGCGAGCGATATCCGGCTCCGCGGCGATGAGGTTCAGGAACTCGACCATCGCCTTTTCGGAATCGATCAGGCCCTCGTCCATGTTGATGTCGATGACCTGCGCGCCGTTCTCGACCTGGTCGCGCGCCACATCCAGCGCCGTCGTGTAGTCGGCATTGGTGATCAGCTTGCGGAACTTGGCCGAACCGGTGACGTTGGTGCGCTCGCCGACATTGACGAAGGGAATGTCTTTGGTGAGCTCGAAGGGCTCGAGGCCCGACAGCGACATGAACGGCCGATGTTCCGGGATCGGGCGCGGCTTGTACTTGGCAACCGTCTCGGCGATGACGCGGATATGCTCCGGCGTCGAGCCGCAGCAGCCGCCGACGATATTGACGAGGCCTTCGCGGGCGAAGCCCTCGATCTGCTCCGCCATCAGTTCAGGCGTCTCGTCATACTGGCCGAATTCGTTCGGCAGGCCGGCATTCGGATAGGCGCAGATGAAGGTATCGGCGACACCCGACAGCTCCTGCAGATGCGGACGCATGGCGTTGGCGCCGAGCGCGCAGTTGAGGCCGATCGTGAACGGATTGGCATGGCGCACCGAATTCCAGAAGGCCGACGGCGTCTGGCCGGACAGCGTGCGGCCCGAGAGGTCGGTGATCGTGCCGGAGATCATGACCGGCAGACGAACGCCCTTGGCCTCGAAGCGCTCCTCGCAGGCAAAGATCGCCGCCTTGGCATTCAGCGTATCGAAGATCGTCTCGATCAGGATGATGTCGGCGCCGCCGTCGATCAGGCCGTCGATCTGCTCGCCATAGGCGATGCGCAGGTCGTCGAAGGAAACGGCGCGGTAGCCGGGATTGTTGACGTCGGGCGAGATCGAAGCGGTGCGGTTGGTTGGGCCGATGGCGCCGGCCACGAAACGGCGGCGGCCGTCTTCACGCTCGGCGCGGATTGCCGCGCGGCGGACGATCTCGGCGCCTTCCTTGTTCAGCGCGTAGACCTCGCCTTCCATCTCGTAATCGGCCTGCGCGATACGCGTCGAGGAGAAGGTGTTGGTTTCGAGAATGTCGGCGCCGGCCTTGGCATATTTGTAATGGATCTCTTCGATCGCATCCGGCTGGCTGAGGATCAGCAGGTCGTTGTTGCCCTTCTGGTGGCAGGCGCAGCCGATGAACCGGTCGCCGCGGAACTGGTCCTCGTCATAGCCGAGCCCCTGGATCTGCGTGCCCATGGCGCCGTCGAGAACGAGGATGCGCTCGCTGGCCGCTTGTCTCAGCGCTGCGAACACGTCACTGCCGTCGCGTTTTGCCCCATCGGGACCGAAAAGATTGTCGAACACGGGCGGACTCCTTGCGTCGTTCAAGACCAGGGTGATGAAATCACATAAAGATATCTTTATGTCAATATATGCCTGTCACAAGAATGGATTACAAGGCGCAGCGCGCGTGACAGACTCGATGGACCTCTATATAGGCCTTCCGCAAGGCTTTGTGCATGAAATCGGAGGAGCGACATGGCATCGGCAAACGGCAGCAGCGGTCTCGGAAACTGGACGACCCGCGCCTATCACCGCAACTGGCTCCTGGCCCAGGCAAACGGCCTTTTCGACTTTTTCCAGCACCAGTCGGTCAACCCGAAGGGCGGCTTCTACGATCTCGATGATCAGGGCAAGCCGCTCGACGCCGAGGGACAGGTGCGCAGCATCCATATTGCCGCCCGCGCCGTCCACTGCTTTGCCGCAGGCACGCTGCTTGGCCGCCCCGGCGCCTCCGATGTCGTCGATCACGGCATGGACTATCTCTGGAACCATCACCGCGACCGCGGGAACGGCGGCTATTTCTGGTCCCTCGACGATAACGGCCCCGTCGATTCCAACAAGCAGGGTTATGGCCACGCCTTCGTGTTGCTCGCTGCATCCTCGGCCAAGACGATCGGCCATCCGCTCGCCGACGGCATGCTTGCCGATATCACCGAAGTCCTGAACACCCGGTTCTGGGAAGCAAAGCACGGCGCCATTGCCGAGGAATTCACCGCCGACTGGCAGCCGCTCGACGGCGGCAACTACCGCGGCCAGAATTCCAACATGCACCTGACCGAAGCGCTGATGGCCGCCTTCGAGGCGACCGGCGACCGCGACTATCTGACCAAGGCCGAAAGCATTGCCGATCTCGTCATCCGCCGCGCGGCGGGTTCGGTCGGCTGGCGCGTCGCCGAGCATTTCGGCGCCGACTGGAGCCTCGACAAGAACTATTACCACCCGAACGAGATGTTCCGCCCGGCCGGCACCACGCCCGGCCACTCGCTGGAATGGGCTCGCCTCATCCTGCAGCTCTGGGTGCTCGGCGGCAAGAAGCTCGACTGGCTGCCGGACGCCGCCAAGGGCCTGTTCTCGCAGTCGATGGCGCTCGGCTGGGACAATGACAAGGGCGGCTTCTTCTACACGCTCGATTGGGACGACAAGCCCGCCAAGCGCAACAAGCTCTGGTGGCCGGCCTGCGAAGCGGCGGCCGCCGCCCACTTCCTCAACGAGCACCTGCCGAGCGATTTCCACGAGGAAAGCTACCGCAAGGTCTGGAACGTCATCGAACGCTGCTTCATCGACCACGAGAACGGCGGCTGGCACGAAGAACTGACGGAAGACCTCGTGCCCTCGCACAGCCTCTTCCCCGGCAAGGGCGATATCTACCACGCCCTGCAGGCCTGCCTGATCCCGCTCTTCCCGGCGACCGGCAGCATCACCAAGGGCATCATCGAAGCCGGCGGCAAGCTCTAGACATCAGAGCCATTCCCGGCCCCGGCGGGAATGGCTGTCGCCCAGGACCAATCGCCATTCAGTTCAGGCCGCGCCGAAAATTGTGATTTTCCACGACCCGGAGCGCAGCGTACTTAACGTACGTGAGCACCGGAAGCGTGGAAAAACGCCATTTGCAGGCCGGCATGGGCTGAATGGCGATTGGTCCTACCCCAGCCGCAGCGAATCCAGATCCTTCGCCAGCATCAGCGCAAGCGCCTCGACGACGAGATTGTGGTCGTCGCGCTGCGGCAGGCCCGAGACAGTGACCGCGCCGATGCAGCCAGTGCCTTTTACATTGATCGGGAAGCTGCCGCCATGGGCGGCGTATTCGGCGCTGGAGAGACCGTTATCCTCGATCGTCTTGCCGGCGGATTTCAGTCTCAGGCCGCTCGCGTAGCTGCTCTTCAGATAGCGAAACACCATGTTGCGCTTGCGCTTCACCCACTGGACATTGTCGGGCGTCGCCCCCGGCAGCGCCGCGTAGAAGACCGGCATGGAATGCAGCGAGACGTCGATCGCCACCGCCAGCCCGCGATCGGTCGAAAGCTCCTGCAGCAGCTTGCCGAGCTGCCAGGCGGTCGTCAGATCGAAACTGTCGAAGGCGAGCACCTTTTCCTGTTCGGCAATGCGAACCAGATCATCTTCGATAGTCATCACAGGCCGTCCTCTCCTCACACTTCGTCAGGAGAGAACATCCGCAGGCTGCGGAAAAAAGTAAAGGGAAATCGTAGTGATAGCGAATGGGGAACAGCTCAGTGAGGCATCGCGGCCAGCGCCCCGATAATCTCTTCGGGCCGCATCGGCTCGCTGGCGCGCAGCTTCACCCGGCCGTCGCGATCAAGAAGGATCAGCCCGAATTCGCCGGGCTGCGGACCCTCGAGCTTGTCGCGCAACTCGTCTGCATCGAGATCGTGCGGATCGTCGAACAGCGGAAAGACGCCGCCGCCGGCGACGTTGAAAACCTCGATATCTTCCTCGATGAAGCGCATATGCGCCTTGCGCAGCAGATCATCCTGTTTCGCCGCCCGGTCGTCCTCGGCATCGGCGAACACCAGAAGCACCCGCTTCTTCCCACCGAACGGCCACAGGCATCGCGGCGTCGAGATCTTGTGCGGTTCGCTGCCCAGAATTTCGCGTACGAATGATTTCAGCATGATGCCCATCCTTCCTATCGTCATCAACGGCTGGAAGCCTGAGCGGTTCCCGCAAAGGGCGCGGGGCGGGATCGCCAGCTGGCAGCGATCCCGCAATATCTGGCGCTAGTCGCGCGATTCGCGTGGCGAAACGGGACCTGGCACGGCCACGACATCGCTCCCGCCATTGGCGAGAAGCCGCTTGCGAACCAGGACGCGCATGACGCGCGCGGCTGTCGAGAAGGTCATCTGGTCGAGAGGACCCTCGCCTTCCCAGGGTTTGGTGAGGCGTTCAGTGACGGCACCGACGATGTTCATCGGCACGATGTCGTCGCATTCGCGCATGGCTTCGAACACCATGCTGATCGGCAGGACCTTTCCTTCGAAGGTGACGATCGGTTCCGTGAGTTCACTATCCCATTCTTCGAAGGCATAGAGAGCCTCGCGAAAGAGTTCCTGAAGGGTGAACGGGGCGTGTCCGTTGTGAAGTGGCGGCAAGGCATTCGTCATGTCTGTCTCCTCTTGGCAGGGATGAAGCCATTTCCTCCTCATCGGCCGGGAATTAATGCGGAAAACAGAACTCGGGTTCCCTCGCGCGGCCGAATAACACGATCGATTTTATAGTGTAACACTCGCGTGATAAAGCCTTTTATGCCCGCCCGGTGGAAAAAGCCGCCGCCGGAAACAGATAAGCCGTTGATATCCCTCAGAGATACCAACGGCTATTTTTACGCATGAAAGCGGATGTCAGCGCTTACTGTTCCAGCGCGAAGGTAACGTTGACGCTGACATTGTAGGTGTTCTCCCCGCCCTGAACCGGCACGGAGGAATCGGCAGCCTCCTTCATCATCGCGGCGCGATAGACCGGCTGCGGCATCGGCCGGCCGCTGTTTTCGCTGATCTCGATGATGCGGCCGAGCTTGACGCCGGCCGCTTCCGTCAGCGTCTTGGCCTTCTTCAGCGCCGAGGCGATGGCATCCTTGCGCGCCTCGTCGATGACGCCTTCCGGCTTGTCATTGGTGAAGGAGATATCGCCGCCCTGGTTGATGCCCAATGTCACCGACTGGTCGATGATGCCGCCGAGCTTGGACAGATCGCGCACCCGCACGGTAATGCCATTCGACACCTGATAGCCGATCAGCTCCGGCTGCTTCGGCTGGCCGTCGGTGCTCTGCGGATAATTATACTGCGGCTGAACCGAGAAGCCCGACGTCTGCAGGTCCTTCTCGGCAATCCCGCCCTTTTTCAGGGCCGCCAGAACCTCGGCCATCGCCTTGTTGTTCTCGTCGAGCGCCTCGCGCGCCGTCTTCGCCTGCTTGACGACGGAGAGATTGACGATCGCCATGTCCGGCGCCACCGAAGACTGCCCATCCCCCGAGACCATGATGACAGCCTCTCGCGGCTTCGAATCATCGGCAAGTGCCGCCGCCGTCACCGGCAACACGGCCGCCGCCGTCATCAAAAGCCCGAGCGCAAGTTTCCTGGTATTCTGCAGCGCCATGATTCACTCCTTGGTTGTCGCTACCCTTTCTTCTTCTTGGCCATTGATTGTGAAGCTATTGCGGCAACGTCTTGTCGCTGCATCCGAATTACGCTAGAGCGAAACCGCTGCGGGGAGCCATTGCCCCAAAGCCAGCGCAGCCACCTGCGCCAGGGCCTGTAGCTCAATGGTTAGAGCCGGCGGCTCATAACCGCTTGGTTGGGGGTTCGAGTCCCTCCGGGCCCACCAAAATATCTATATTTCAAAAGTACTTATCGGAGGTTAGCCACTTAAATGTTCTCGCTAAATTCCGTTTTAGGTGGCTAACCCACATGCCGAATCGCTACCAACCCCTCTACCACTGGCGCCGAACACAGATCGACGAGAACGACCCGCCGAGCGATGACGACTGGTCTGGGTATGATGGAGAGGTCTGTATCGGGCGGATACAGAAGCAGGCCCATGGGCCGATGAAAAATCAGTGGATGTGGAATGGCCACGGTCCGCGCACTCGGAAGAGGCTGCTACCGCATAGCGGATATCTTGCAGAGGGCCGAGAGGCCATGCGGGCGGTAGAGGAGTGGTATCACCGGCAGCTTGAACTGAATGGGATCAAGGGGCCTAAACAGGTCTAACCTGAGTCACAACTGCGACATGCTGCTTAGAGGGCAGACCTTCCCCAAATTAATGTCGCAATGCTTTGAACTTTTTCTTCCTTGATTCATTGACTGTTCATACTCACCTATCATAATGATAGGCGTATGGCAGAAATCGTACCGCTACAACTGACGGCTAGGCAAGCGACCGAGTTGATCCGGAAGCTTGCTGCTGAGACAGAGAATATAGTTGTTCTCAATCACGCTCAGCAGCGGCAGAGGCAGCGCAAGATTACGCGAAGGCAGATCGAACTTTGCCTTCAGCGAGGAACGATCACTGAGGGCCCGTTCTTTAACCAGCACGGGAACTGGCAGATGAACGTCTTCCGTCACGCTGCAGGTGAAGAAATTACGTGCACCGTTGCGATAGATTGGGCAACCCGTCTTCTCGTTGTAACGGTGTTTTGAAGGGGCAGATAGAGATGGCTTACCATTATACCGATAGCGGTCTCGACAACGTGTGGCTAGTGAACGGTTACATCGAGCACGAGACCCCATATGGCCCAGGCATATCCATCCAGGATACTGCGGGCCTACATAGAGCAATAGGAGAGTGGCTGGTGGAAACGCCAAAGCCACTAAACGGTGCCGAACTTCGGTTCATTCGGCTCGAAATGGAACTGACGCAACGAGACCTTGCGGGGATACTTGGGGCTGAGGAGCAAGCTGTTCGCCGATGGGAGAAGGCGAGAACAAAGCCCATAAATGGTCCGGTAGATCGGCTTTTACGGGCACTCTATAGCGAGTATCTCAATGGAGACGGTGCTGTGCGCAAAATAGTGGACCGCCTGGCTGCGCTCAATGTTGTGGAAAAATCCAACGGGCGTTTCTGCGAGACAGATAAGGGATGGCTGCCACAAGAGTGCGCGCAAGCCGCTTAGTATCCGCAAAAGGTAGCTCCGCCTCTGCTGGAGCTACCTGCTACGCTATGTCGTAGATTGCCGCTTCATCGGCGGCGTCCCGCAGCCCCTTATAGCTGGCATGCCGCAGCTTCCCGTCAACCGTCCAGGCTCGGTACTCGATCTCGGCAATCAGCCTCGGCCGCGTCCAGACGATATCCTTTCGTCGGCCGGCATAGTCGATCGCCGGTTTTTTCGTCACCAGCTTGTCCATCTCTTCACGCAGCTTCCACGTCGCCGCTTCCTTGAAGCCGGTTCCGACCGATCCGACATAGACGAGCTTGCCGCCACGCCGTGCCGCCAGCAGCAGCGCGCCGACACCTGCCCTGGCTGACATCGAATGCTCATAGCCGACGATCGCGAAGCTATTGGACTGGATGCACTTCACCTTTACCCAGTCGCCGAGCCGGCCGCTGCGATATGTGCTGTTGCGATCCTTCGCGATGATGCCCTCAAGCCCGTGCTCGCATGCGGCGCGGAAGAACGCGTCTCCATCTGCATCAACCTCTTCCGACAGCCGAATGGCGCCATCGCCAATCGGGACGACGCCCTCCAGCAGATGCCGGCGCGTTGATAGCTCGGTGTTGATCAAGGAATGCCCGTCGAAATAAAGCAGATCGAAGGCCATGAAGATCGCGTTGCCTGACGTCGCCTTCCCGCCCCTGCCGCCGAGCGACCGCTGCAGCGCGCTGAAATCTGATCGGCCCTGATCATCGAGAACGACCGCCTCGCCGTCGAGGATGGCCGTGGAAACGCCGAGAGACTTGGCCGCGGCTTCGATGAGGGGAAAGCGGTGCGTCCAGTCGTGGCCGCCTCTGGTGATGATCCTGACGCCGGACGGCTCGATGTGGACGGCCAAGCGGTATCCGTCCCATTTGATCTCGTAGGCCCACTGGTCGCCCTTGGGCGGCTTGGCCTTGAGAAGAGCCAGGCACGGCTCAACGCGCGCCGGCATAGGATCAAGGGGGAGATTGGGCTGCTGCGGATCGCGCGGCTTGCGCGGCCTGGATCGAACCGGCTTCTCCGTTTGCAGCAGGGGCTTTGACTTCGGAGGCTTCGTCATGCGAAGCAGTCCATCAGGAAATGCTTAAAATACGGTGCTTTTGAAATGGAGGTTGATCAATGAGCGATCTTGATCGTCCGATGCAGTCGTCAAGCCAGCAGTACGAACATCTCTGCACCCATCCGGGCTGCAAAAAGTGGGGCGGGTTCGGCTTCTCGTCGTCAAAAGCAATCGAGACACGATGGTGGTGCTGGGAGCATTACCCACACAAGGAACCGCTCAGGCATCTGCCGCGTTAACGTGGCGCTGGCACGATCCTCAGCCAGCACTCTCACTTCCCCACTTCGCCCCGGCCGCACACCGGGGCTTTTCTTTTGGCGTCGGACCAGAAGGGAACGGATCGCGAGATCAGCAGTTTAGCGGCAATGGTTACCAAGTCTATCCGGCTCATAATGCTGCTGAATTCAATGAGCGACCGCTCGTTCCGGCATCCGCCGAGGAACGTGGGCTTGAAGACGGTCATCACAGCCGAGAAAGCGGGGTTGGTTCAGCGAGAGGGCTCGCTTGGCCTGCGCCCTCGCTGCAAGCTGACACGCGAAGGCAAGGACTATCGCCGAAAGCATGGGTTCCCGACGGAGTAAGGCACATCACGGCGTGATGACGAACGGGATCGGCGGAGAAGTCACGACGATCGGAAAGCCCAGCCGATGGAAGATTGTGCAGTAGTACGAGAGATTGACCTCGTACCAAGCGGGACCGAGCGCGGCCGCATCCGGAATAGTGATCGAGCGCTGATAGGTCTCTCTGCCGGCGAGCAACTGGACGCCTACGGTATATGACGGGATCGCATGGCGCGTCCCCTCGGAGTCCACCAGCCAGCGCCTGGTCACCGCCGAGCATATCCGGGTGCGGAAAACCTTGAACTCGACATCGAGCGTCCCGCCGCGCTTGGCTTCCGTTTCCAGCGCCTTGGCGCCCTCGTAGATAATCGGCGGGTCGCGATCGATCGCCATAGAGACCAACGTATAGCTTCCGAAGAACGCGAGAAGCAACGCCAGTCCGGCGGCGAACTTGATAACGGTTTTCATCCCTTGGGAACTCCTGAGGTAAAGAAGACCTTCACAGCCGCAGCTGCACCCGCCCCGGCGACGATGAATCCGAAGAACCACATTCCGAACCGGCCGAAGCGCTTCATGGTCCGAAGGTTCTCCAGACTGTCGGTAATCACCTCAAGGTCGGATTTGGTGAACCGCTTGATCAGGAAATCGAGCTTGTCGCGCTCTTCCTTGTCGAGGTTCGCCAGCAGTTCAAGGTTCGGTATCTCGCTGTCTCGCACGCCGGCGAGAAAGAGCCTCATCTTATCGCTGAGGTCCGGTAGGCGCTGCGGAAGTTGGGGGTTCTGTTCCATAGCTGCATGTCCTGTCATCCTGCCCTGCGCCCTGCCCTTAATGCCATGCCATGTTGATGCTCAGCGGTTGCCCGCGTTCTGCTTGTTATAGTCGTCAGCCCACGCCTGGCAGTCCCTCGCCAGTTGATCTCGGTTATCGGCGGTCACTTCCCAGCGGTATCGGAAGACAACCCACGGCTCGTCACGAAGCTTGACGCGCTCGACGAGTGCCGTACAGGCGGGAGGGAGTACCAGCTTGGGCCGCTCCGCCTTCGCCTGCCCTTGCGTCACTGCGGCCTCAGAGACGCGCTTGCCGGTGTCATCGGTAGTCGTGCATCCGGCGAGGAGCGCCGCGAGCAGGATCAGCGCTTTGGTGTCCATGCCTTGTCCTTTGCATTGGGTCGGGAGAGCTCCGGGTCGGCCTCGGCTTCCTTCAAGAGGGCTTCGATCCGATCTTCAGCAGCTTGCTTGCCCTTCAGCGCGTCAGCAGCGCGGATGGCGGCGTTTGCCGCTGCAACCTCGGCGGCGAGCCGGTCTCGCTTCTCCTGGGCCACCTGTGCGGCAAGGGCCTCGTACTGGAAAGTCGAGACCATCTTTTCGAGGCGGGCATCGCATTGAGCCTTTGCCTGCGCGGTCGCGATCTTCACCTGATCGGCGGCGAAGGTGTGGACGCGGCCGGCGGCGAGGTCGCCGATGATCGGGACGCCGGTGAGGAACGGGATGCGGGACGCGCCGGGAATGCCCTCGTAGTACCCGAGCAGGCCAAGGGCGATACATCCGCCGAACCCGAGATATCGAGCGATGGCGTAGAGGATCGTCATGGCTCCACCTTTACGCTCGTATCGACAGCGCCCTGATCAACGGCTTGCTGAGCGAGGTCCGTTTTACGCTCCGCGTTCCGCTCCCAGACAGCACCGAAGACGTAAGACCCGATGATGCCGCCCATCAGGAGGATAAGGTTCATCGCAATCGTGTCGCTAAGCGCGATCGGCCGGCCCCAGATCGAGAGATAGGTGATGATGCCGGCCGACCAGATCAGCACCAGGATGATAATGCGGCGCCGGACTGCCCAATCAGGTGAGGCAACGTGATCCATGAACAGCTTCATCAGGCGGCATCCTGCAAGGCTTTGTTGAAGCGCTTGGCATAGTCAGCGATATCCCCGGCGCGATCGAGCCCGTTGACCGTCTGGCGGGCTCCGGTCCAGTCCGAGGACTTGGCAGTGAAATAGTCCCGCAGTTTGCGGCCGGTGAAGATGCCGTCACGCATGCCAATGATCATGACCTTGGCTGCATCGTCGAGCATTCCCATCAGCGACGGGTTGCTGGTGAAGGGGATGCCGAGAAGCGTCTCGAACTTCCGATAGTTCGCCCGGCCCGTGCACTGGCAGAGACCACGGCCGCGGAAATTCCACCCGTCACCCGGCTCGGTATTGCCGAGCATCCTCGCGCCCCACGCGCCGCCGTAGATCGCGTTGGCGATTGCCTGCTGATCCGCGACCTGTCCTGCCTTCCGGCCGAAGCGCTGCGCGTCCTGCGCGCTGATCCGCTTGCCGAACTTGCTGATCAGCGCCTCAACCGAATAGTTCAGGTTCTCGGACTTTGGCACGTAGGTGCCGCCCGTCTCGATCATCGGCGTCGCCAGAATATAGGCGATATCGCGCTGGTCTGAGACCTGAAGCGCTGCGCAGCCGTCGAGGATTGCATTCATGCCGTCGACCTGGCTCTGGCTCAGCGTACCGCCGAACACAGAGGATCGAACGGCAGCAAAGAATTGCTGTCGGTTCATTGGGGATGTCTCCGATGTTGATAGAGCGAGCGACGAGGCTCTAATTTTTTGCTTTTGGCGATGCCATGAGTGACAGAACTGCGGCTTATTGGTATCACTAGCGGCTATCGCCGTATTTGACGGCACAGGACGCAAGGAACGAATAAATGAGGACAGTCGCGATCATACCAGCCCGCAGCGGGTCCAAGGGCCTGCCGGGAAAGAACATCGCTGACTTCCATGGAAAGCCACTAATCCATTGGACAATCAAGGCGGCGATCGATAGTGGCCGGTTTGATTCCGTCATTGTGTCGACAGACAGCCAAGAAATCGCTGATGCGGCGAAGGCGAGCGGGGCAACAGTTCCCGGCCTTCGCCCTGCTCATCTCTCGACAGATGAGGCCACAACTCTCGATGTGATTTCTCATGTTCTTGAGCAATCACCGGCCGACATCTGCGTCTTGCTTCAGCCGACATCACCCCTTCGAACCGAGGCTGATATCAGGGCATGCCTTGATATGCATAATGGCGATCGACCCGTCGTCTCGGTTGCACCGGCAAAGCCATGGATACTTTCGGTGAGAGAGGAGTTCGCCGATCCAGTCTTTGACTTCGCTGACCGGCGGCAAGACGCAGAATATGCTATGCCAAACGGGGCGATTTACGTCTTTTCTGCCGAATATCTACGATCTGGGCGCCAGTGGTGGAGGGAGGCGGCTGTCTACATGATGCCGCAAGAGAGATCGGTGGATATCGATACCGCCACCGATCTTGAGATTGCCAGACTCCTTTTCCGCCGCGGGAGATCGGAGACAAGCGAAGACGAGGCTTGGAGAATGGTTCTGTAGCTGCCGATCAGACGCGGATGCGAAGCTCCCCCGTCGAAGTTTTATAAACATCACCTGCGACAAGCCCCGCAGTCGCCGCCGCCGCATTGTCGGCATAGGTCGGCAATACAGCACGAAAACCGCCACCAGTTATTCTCAGCTTCTCGACTAAGTTAATCTGGAAAATAAGCTGATCCGTGGTCGCCGTACCCAAGATCTGCGCGCCGGTGCTGTACGTCATGTAGATGTTGTTGAACTGCAGAGAGCCGGCCCGAGCCCTGGAAAAGGTTGCCGGGTAGTTCCTAGAGTACAGTGCATCGATAACGATCAGCAGCCCCTCAACACTCTTGTCACCAACAGCATTTTCGAAGAACCCGGTAAGGCCTGGCTGCGCAGCGCTGGCGTCAAATAGCTCTGTAGTGACGGTCGCCGTCTTTATACGGTAGACGTTTGCCGAATGCTGGGCATCACCCGCTAGACAATAAAGCGCCCGGTTAGCTGTACCGACACGATGATGTATCTCATAAACGTTCGCGTTCCGCGTGCCTGTAGAACCGAAGCCTGTGGGTATAGAGTTGCTGTCAACGATGGTCGTGCAATCGCCGGCGAAAACGACGCCGACATTATTGTAATTTCCGCGCAGATGACGAACCACAGCAGATATGGAGCCGTAGGCAGCATCGTTCCAAATGACGATGTTGCGCATGTTGCAATAGTTAGCGCGATCAATCTGTACCGCACCAACCTGCACGCCTTGGGTTGCCCAATAGCCGGTGGTCTTCCCGCAATTGTATGCGGTGATGTTTTCGAACAGGAAAGAATTGACATCGACGCCTAACGTCGGCGGTGAATTCGTGTGGCGTGCCTGGATAAGGTTATCACAGCGCACCGCGGTGATGTTCCTGAAAGACACATCCGATGTTGGAGAGGTGTTTGTGCCGCCTGCGGCCATCGCTGCATGGCAGTCCACCACAAGCGTTCCATCGACAACGCAGTCTCTGCAATTGCCGTCGAACTGCACAGCTCGACCACCCGAGCCAGACCAGACACTTGTCCCGTTACGGCAGTTTTTAACCACGCCACCGATGATACGCATATTGACAACGAACGAACCGGCACAGCCCACTTCACCAGCGGCATTTCCGCTCTCCGCCCCGACGTTATTGCCGTCGATAAGCGGGTTTTCGATGAGAATATTTGAACTGTTATTGCCAGGGCTCTCATAATACCCGAGCAGAATGCCCCCGATCGAGGTGTTCGCGACCAGTTTCAGGAAGCTTGAACCGGTGAACCTGACGGTCGTATTTGAGCGGACAAGAATACTGTCGTTAACCTGATAATCCCCGCCGCCATCCGGTATTACGACGAGGCCGCGAAGATTGATGGCCGCCTGGATTGCGGCCGTGTTGATCGCAGCGGTTGCTGCGCCATCAGCGCCGAACCAACGAACATTCTTTCCCTGGATCTCCCAGCCGGCGGCGCGAACCCATGCCCCTGCGGATGCAGCAATTGCATTGGCTTTGATGTACAGCCCCTCCAGCGGATCGGAGGCGATACGGGCCGCATAGTCTCCAGACTTCCAGACGAACTGACCTTCACGACCCGCCTCTTTCAAGTATGCAGATGTGACGGTGGTCGTGTCGAGAGCCTTCAGCGCGGTTCTTGTCGGCGGGAAGGCATTCGGAACTGCGCCGAGGGCTGCATCACGAGCCACCTCGGCACGATTTGCCGCCGCTTCAGCAGCCGCAACAAGCGCGGCCGATGCCTGATCAGACAGCAGCCGGAAATTCGCGCCGTCATCCACATACGAAATCATCATGTTCGCCAGCAGGCCGCCTGGCGCGATCTGATTGCCCGAGCTGGTCAGCAGCGGTTTGGCAGCCGAGCCGTTCTCGGAAATCGTCACGTTTCCGGTATTTGCCCTGAAGACGTTCGCGACACGCAGCGCAAAGGCTGAAGCGGGGATGGCCGAGGTCAGCTGGATCGCGTTCGCGGTGCCGGCGCCTGCATCAGTGAGCTTCACGAAACTGTAAGGAAGATCGGCCACGCGCGTCCAGGAACCAGTGCCGGACGCCCCGACCTTCATGTAAACGCCGTTGTAGGCGACGGTGGCATCACCGATCACCCAAGCGGTGGAATTCGCCCCGCGCGCCAGATCAGCAAAGAGCGACGCCCGCGAGGTGTAGATGAGCCCGCCTGTCGAGATGAAGGCGTTGACGATGCTCTCGACCCATGCGCCCCATGCGCGGATGTCCGATTTCTTCGGCTTCTGTTTTCCGGAGGAAGGAACGCCATCCGTGACGTAGTCGCGCCAGATCTGTGCAGCGGTCTGCATGAGGCCCATCGATGTCTCCATGTGAAATCGACCCGGCATGATGATGCCAGGCAAAGTTGATGCTGTAGAATGAAGGTCAGGCGCCTGGCCGGTTGCCGATCAGCCGCAGGGGAATGGTCAAGGTCTGCCCGATCCCGACGCCGGGAATGACGTGATAGGTTTCGACCTTGCCGTCCTCGGTGACCAAGCCAGTCGCTTCGAGGATGACGCCCGACAGGATCGACACGCCGGTCAAAGTCGGCCGGCCTCGACGGTGCACATAGACGCGATCTCCAAGCTTGGCTGCCGAAATGGCAAGCTCTTTCGTCCGAGGCGTGAGGCTGAGGGCAATCACAGAGCTGTAGACGATATCGACATCCACGATCCATGCGACACTTGCCGCCTTCATCGCAGCGTCAGCCTGCAGGGCGGCTTCTCGCCAATCGATCTGCTCGGTCGGGCTCATGTGACCACCTGCGTCAAGGTTGCCTGCGCCGCCGAGGCGACGCCGGAGCCGTTCTCCGCTCCGCACCAGTATTTCCATGTGCCGGCGCCTGGTGCGTCGGTTATCGAGATGACCTGATTGGCAGTCACCTCGAAGGTTCCAATAGCCGTGGCCGCTGCGAAGCTCTGCGCTGTCGTTCCTCGCCGGAATACGAGCCTGCGCGTGTTGTCGTTCGCAGATCGCGCGCTGAATGACACATTGGGCGTTGCAAACGAGATCTGCGGATTGACGGGCGTGCCCGGCGCCGTGGCATCCGAGGTGGCTGTGCGTGTGATATCGGCAGTCGGAGGCGACTGCGTACCGCCACCCCATGCATAGAGCCGGAACTTGTATTGCTTGCCGTCAGCCAGATAGGCCGACCTAAGCGACGTATCCCCAGCATTCGACATCACGCTGCGCACCGGCTCGCTGCCATCCACCGGCTGCCATTCCAGCTCGTAGGTGAGCGCATCGCCGGCCGACGTCCAGCTGGCAAGACCGAAACAGGCCGATTGCCCGCCGGCGACAACCTCGCGATTGATCACGACGTTAAAGCCTGATGGCGCTGCCAGTTCGTCGGGCGGAAGCGGGATGACACTCGATCCAGGCGCGCCTTCCTCGACGGCGGCATTGAATGCGTAGAGCGTCGGCGGAACGATTATGCCAGAGAACTCCATCGTCATATTGCGGAGCGAGAGCTTCGGCGTCGAGGTGATTTCGATCACTACCTCGCTCATCTTCGGCGGATAATGCACCTTGACGAAACGGCGATAGGGAACGTTCTTGGCTGGCTCGTAATGCGCCAGGATCGAGACACGCGGCGCATTTGCTCTGGTGAATGTGATCTTCTGCAGGCGCTGAACATGGTTGTGGCTCTGGATCGCGCCGTTATCCAGCGTCTTAGTTCTCTCGGTATCGTCACCAACGTAGGGATCGCCATAGATCGCCGCATCTGCCTGATTGAAATCGGTGCTCATATCAACGTAGCGGCCCCGGACTGCGAGCACGGTCGAGCTGTCACGTGTATTGCCATCAAGGCTTGCGCTTATGATGTCGGCCGCAACGAGGCGAATGTCAGGTTCCTCATACTCGCCTGCATGAACGCCGATCAGTCCGTCAGGACGCTCAAAGACGACAAGCTCTGCGGCTTGATCCATCAGCCTGCCGACCTCGACGGGATTGTTCTCAGCTCGGAACCACAGCCCGCCCCAGTACCGTCGTTCAGATCCGCCGGTGCGGTTGGTTACGATCTGGTCGCCGACGTTCGCCGCGTTTGCCCAATCAGGCGCATACATATCGTCGCGCGAGAGCTTTCCCCCGACTGGGTGCGTCAAGTGCCAGTACCGCATGAGGGCCAAGTTACGGCTGAAAGCAGTGGATCCGTTGCGCGGGTCGTAAAGCAAGGCACCATCGATCACCGATGAGGGAACCGGCATCTGATTAGGGAACACCGAAAGATAGGTCTTTTGCGATGTGGTTTTGGCGATCATCAGGATAGATGCCAGGCCGTCGCCGCGGTGATCGACACTCCAGATGGTCGGGAATGCAGCGACCAACTGAGCATAGGCGGTTTCGGCATTCAGCCCAAGGCGGGTAAGGATCGACACATATCGATTGGATCCGCGCACGAAATGCGCCGGTGCTATGACGTCACCATTCCCGTCCAGCGTCACCTTTTCGTCGTGCAGGTAATGCTGGACATAGCCCTGAATGCGATGCGCAGCCATGACGATGCCGTGGTAAGCCGCTCCGCTAGCCTGCTCGAGGAAGACGTAATCACCGCCCTTCTTCACTCTGCCAAGCACAAAGGCGAGCGAAGGAACATTTTGCTTGAGGTTGTAACTACCGTCCTCAGGCTTCGGGACAGACGGCTTTTCAACGAACAAGCTCTGTAGAGCCGCAGCGCCGTAGGCAAGGCCGCCATAGGCCAGCGCCAGCGTCCCAAGATAGAGCAAATTTGCTCCGAAGACCGACGTTGCGACCGACGAGACGATCAGGGCTACGGTTTCGATTACGCCTGGCACGGTTCACAGTCTCCAGATAGCCAGAGGTCGAGCCGTCATAGGACCAACCGACTGGACAAAGCGGACAAGCCAGCTTTCACCATCGAAGATGGCGCCGAATTGCCTGTGGATGTTACTGGCGCTTCCAATGACGCCAATATCGCCGCAGGCGGGAAACTGGACAGGCTGGCCACCAATCCGATCAACACAGCCCCCGACGAGCGAAACAACGCTGCCAGCCGCTTCGATATGGCGGCGAAAGCCTGCGTCGCTGTCATAAGTGCCGCGCAGATGGTCTGCAGGATCGAGATGCCCCAGCCAAATTGCCCAATCCGCCAGGAAAAGGCAGCAATCGACAGATCCCGGCGACCAAGCCCGCAGCGCATAGTCAGCGAGAAATTCCGAAAGCTCCCGCATCACCAGTTTGGCCAGCGGATTGTCTTGGAAAGCATGAGGATGACGCGCTCGCAAAAGCGATCGAGCGCACCCGATGGGTTAAGGATTTTGGCTCTTGCCTTCTGGTCGACGTCGGACAGCACTGCACCGTTCGTCAAGGTGCGAAGGGTAAACCGGTTAGTGATCTCAACGGTGATCGTTGACCTGATCCCTGTATCGGTCGCTTGGTCGCCAAAGATCAGATTGTCGATCTTCCCCGTGAATTTGACCTGGGCAGTGCCGGACGGCTGATCGTACTCGTCGCAATCCTGAATGAGGATTCGAAACCGCGATCCTTTGATCGTCCCGGCCTGATAGTCCGCCCAAACCGCATCTGAGGTGGCCTTATCGATGCCATTGAGGACGAGCGACAGCGTGAACGCCTCGGCGTTGATGGCCATCTCGATCGTGTCGAGCGCGTCCTCGGTCAGTACGCATGCCCGCCAGATATTACCGTCATCATCAACGAATGGCCCGCCTGAGCCATCCCATAGCCTTATAGTGCCAGAGGGGAGGTCCACCTGGCACAAGACACGGAGCGATTTGATCGTCATTCAGACAAGGCCAAGAGCAAGTTGGTTCCAGTAGTCGTTGGCCTCTGTGAAGATGACAGAGCGCTGCTCGAACTGGATGTTGTTCATTCCGCCGTCCAAGCCTCGATCGTCTTCGAGGTGGCACAGGCAGGTCGGCATATCGAACTCAAGTTCCTCACCGTCCGGTATCGCCTGTCGGACGGCCGGCCATATCGGCAGGGTCCAAACATCACCTTCCACCGAAAGAGCCGGTCCTGTCTCGTAGAGCGCGTGCTGGTAGGAAAAGCGCACCCCGACGAGGTTCGGATCGCCGTTGATTAGGCGAAGCCGGATAGTCGTCGCGCCCAAGGGCGTGAAGCCCACCGTGGCGACCGAGATAGCCCCCTGCTCGTAAGGCGTGTCGTCATCGAATAAGGCGTCATCGTCATGGGTGGTCAGCAACGGCGGCTCATATTCCTGCGAAACGTAGGGAGCCGTGTCGAAAGACCAGCCAGGAACGGCGATAAGCCCCACCCGGCCGCCGAGCTTCTGGCGTATCGCGTTCCACGTCTGGCGCTGCTCGCGGGAATAGACCGCGATATTCGATAGCTCGATCGACCAAAACCCCAGATCGGTGCGAACCGCTGGCTCTATGCCGCCCAGCGACCTCCCACCGGTGCGAGTGAACGGTACAATGTTCGGCCGGCACTCCTCGGGGACAAGCAATTCATGCGGCCATACGATAAAATCGACCATCAGGCGTTCCTATAGTCGCCGCCAGAGCGGTCGCGCTGATAGCGGCCGACCGTGGGCATAACTTGCTGATTTGCAGTGGAGACGATCTTCGGCGCGGCCTGCGTCACTTCCTGCCGCGCAACGCCCTGAGAGACGTTCTCAACATAGGTCGTGATATTGCCGTCCTTGTCGATCGTGTTCCGGGTCTGGACGACGACCTGAACTGGCTGCTGGCGGTTGCTGTTCGCCGCTGGCCGGATCGGGCTGACAGAGCCGCCACGGGCATACCCCTTGGCCGCCTTGTGCATGCTCTCCAGATTGCCGACGCCGATCCGCTTGGTTGCCTTGGCGCTGAAGACGTATTCGCCGCCATGGACGATGCCTGCGGCCTTGTTCGCCGCGCCGTTCCCGGTGTAGCCACCAGATGCAAAGCCGAAGATCTTCCCGATTGCACCAAAGATGCCACCGAGGAACCCGCCGCCTCCGCCCGCACCAGCGCCGCTGACCGAAAACAGCGCGTTGACGAGCTCGTCCTCGATCTTGCCGATGATCTTGTCCAAGACGTTGTTCGCGGCCTTGCCGAAGGATTTCCAGAAGCCCTCGCCGTTGGCCAGGCCGGAGCGAAGATCAGACAGGAAGCCCTTGGTGGCATCCTTCGCGAAGTCGAGCGCTTCCTTGGCCTTTTTCGTCGCGGCCTCGATGCTCGACATCTGGCCTGCCAGGCCGCCCAGTTCTGCCTTCTGTGCGGCAGTGAGCGTGATGCCGCGCTGCTGTGCCTGATTGAGCAGTTCCGTCTCATAGCGAAGCTTGGCGGACGCCTCCTCGGTCATGCCGACGGCTTGCTGCTCGGCCTTCAGGGACGCAATGCGCCGGTTCGCGCCGTCAACGATATCCGAATACTTCTCGGCTTCCGTCTTGCCGCCACCGCCAGCTTTGCCGCCCTTCTTCGACTTGGTGTCAACGTCGACGAGATCCTTCGCAAGCTCCTTGAGCTTGGAAGATGCCATCGAAGCCCCCTTCGAGATGGCCGATCCGAAGCCACCGAGATAGTCGGTGTTCATGGCACTCGACAGGGCAGCGTTCCGATCACCTGCCGCCTGAGAAAGCGCCCCAGCGTAGGGATTATCGATCTGCCCGAAGTTGACCGATCCGATCTCGCCGATCGAGAACCCGCCGGGTAGCTTGCCGAGGGCGCCGTTTACGCTCTGGATGAGCGAGTTGAGCATGCCTGTCGCGGCATTGATCATCTTTTCGATCGCGCCGATTGCGGCATTTGCAGCACCTACTGCCGCCGCTCCGATAATGTTCGGGAACTGCGCCCAAACGAATTTCAGATCGTTGAAGGCGCCGACAAAGGAACCGATGATGTAGTTGACGCCAGTCTTTGCGGCTCCAACGATGTCCACGCCAAGGATGTTCGTGAGTTCATCCCTGAAGATGTTGGCCGCGACGACCGCTGCGGTGATCCCGGCTACGAAGGCAATGGCAGGGTTGGCTGCTGCGAATGCTGCCGCCACGCCCAGCGCCGAAGTCGCCAGCTGCCCCATCAACGCGATGAGGTTGATCACTCCGCCGATCAATGCGGGAGCGTACAGCAGCGCCAGGGCAGCGGCGGCGCCAACGGCATAAGGGGCGATCACCTGAAGGCTGCCCGCGAGGATCGTCAGCGCGGAAGCGGCTAGCTTCGACCAATTCACCTGCTGGATGCCCAGAGCCGCCAATGCGGTGAGCCCGACAGACAGCAAGGTCACGGGAGAGAGCATCGCCATAAATGAAGCCGCGAGGGTCTTGGCGAAGCCATCCGTGGAGGTCATTGCGATCTGAGCAACCTGCAAGCCCTGCTGCATGCCGATAAGGCCTGCACTCATGCCGCCGGCTGCCGTCGTGACGATGTCGAAGCCCTGGGCCGCTAGGTTGGCCGTGTTGTGCGTCTTGACCAGCGACGGAACGTTCTGGTTGGCAGCCTTCTGGTGAAGAGAAAGCGATGCGGCGGCTTTCTGGGCCGCAAGAGATTCCGCAGCGAGGGCTCGCTCCGCCTGAACCGAGATGCGCTCTACAGCCTTCATCTGGTTGGCCATACCGGACAGAGCCTGGGCGGATATTCGACCCGCGTTGGACGTGGAAGAACCAATTCCACTTACAGCGTTCTCGGCACGACGCGCAGCGCCGACAAGCTGATCGAGTGCGCGGGAAGCACGGTCGACACCTGTTGTTTCTGTCTGGATGCCTAAGACGGCTAGTTCTGCACCCATACGTCACGCCCCTTGGGTCTTAACGACCCGTCTGTTCTTCATGACCGAACGGATACCGGCCTTTGTGGCAGCGGCATCAGTTTCGGTAGCTTCCTTTCGCTTGCCGCCGGTCTTGTTGACGACGGCAAGAACTGCTTGATCGAGCCGCCTGATCACAGACAGCTCCCAAGGCGATATCAGCGCCCCTGTCAGGCGACAGAAGCTTTCGATCTCTTGGAAGCTGATGGGATTGGCAGCGAACCCGGTTTGGCGGGCATTGTGGAGGTCGGAGAACCATTCCCAGATGTGCATGCCCTCTTCAGGCTCTGGGTATTCCCCGTCCCGCTTTCTGCGAGGCGAGAAGTAGGCGGTTGCGAAGCTGATTAGGGCTTCGGCAACCGCTTCATAAAAGTCGCATCTTCGTCAGCGGCCTTGTCGACCTGCTCAGCGATGAAGAAATATCGAGGGTCGGAGACAACCTCGATGATCTTCTCAGGGGTGCAAGGCACCGGCTCGCCGCCCTTGGTCATATTCCAGCCGACGATAGCAGCGGCGACGATCTCATTCGTCCGCTCCTCAATCTCTTCGACTGTGCCGACCTTCTTAGGGTTCTTCTTGCCTTCACGGATAGCAGCGTTGCCAAGACGTCGCTGCACCCGCTTGACACGCTCAGACCGATATGAGGCGACCTGCACCACAAGACCGGTCTTCTCACCCGTCACCGGATGGAGGATTTCGAGGTCGAACGCCTCCTCGAAGTTGAAGGCGACTTCCTGTTCAAACTTGTCGAGATCAAACATGGGCGCGCCTTATGCCTCTTCCGGCTCTTCGGTCAGGATGACCGTGTTGATGCCGATGGAGGCAGTGCGCCGCATGACGTTGTCACCCTCGCCGACGTTCTTGCGGAACGACATGACGAGACCGCGGAAGTAATCGACGCTGTTCGAATACGTCGGGCCGGGAGCGTCTTCGTACTCGATCTTGAAGTTGTGCATGAACTTCGTTTGCTCGGCCGCCCGCACCGCGATCTGACCAGCGTCAAGGGGATCGTCGCCGACCACTAGGTCAAGCGTGCCAGCATCGCGAGCGCCCTTGAGATGGCGAACGCGCCCATCGGACAGCGACTGGAAAGTCACGTCGCTGGATTCGTCACCGAACTCGCCGCCGTCCTCGACCTCGCCGATCTCCACCCAAGTCAGGGCTTTGAAGGCGGTGATGGCTGCAGCATCGCTGGAATAGTTGATGTCCGTGGTGCCGCCGATGAAATAGCGGGCGCCAGTTGCCGTGGTGATCGTCATCGGCATTCTCCTTGCTGTTAGGCGTTGAAGCTCTCGTACTGGATCGTAACCGGAACCATGATCGAGCCGCCTTCCGGGGGCATAACCGTCTGGTATGGTTTCCGGGTAATCTTCACTTTCTTGCCGCCCTCGTAGAGGATCAGGCCAAGCGGGAAGTGGGCGATGATCATGTCTGCCCACTGCATCACGTCGATGATGCCGGTCTTCGACGCGCAATGGACCGAAATCTGCAGGATGCCGAAATGCTGCTGTTCCCCGGCTCCAGTCAGCGACCGCGTACGGGTCGCGTTAGGCAGGAAGGTCATTTCGAGATAGTCTTTCGGCTTCGCCTGACCTGCTGGCGGGAAAACCACGTTCGGCCCTGCGATCGGCAGTGCTGGCGAGAAGACTAGCGTCTGAAGCCGCTTGTAGAGCGCCAGAAAGATGTTGGCTTCCACACCTGTTGCCATCAAACGCGATCCTCTATCACGATCTCGACGCGGCCTTTCACCGTCTCCATCAGGATTTCATCATGGCCCATGGCTATGTTGCCTTGAGCTGTTCGAACACACCGCCGGACTTCCCCTGTGCCATCATCGGCCATAGCAGCGTCCCGCTGCAAAATGCCATCGAGGTAGACGCGAACGAGCTTGCGGTCGCCATTCAAGTGGCACCACGCGGCGTATCCCGCATCGTCCTTGTCGGAGGAAAGGCGCATGTGCTACTCCATATCGATGTCCGAAAAGCCAAAGCTCAGCGACAATGAGGTCTATGACCGCATCCATGACGCCCTGCTCGCCTTAGGGAAGCAGGAAGGCGAAACCGTCGTGGGCTATACGAGCATGGAGACTGCCCGCCAGGCTTTAGCGGCTCTGCAAATCGGCTTGTTGATGGCCATCGAAAGCGGCAGCGATGACAACGGCGCCATCCTCACCCCTTCGAAGCGACGCGAGCCTTAGCCTCGGCTGTTGCTTCCGCTACAACTGCCTTCCATTGCTGGGCTGCTGCTCTGGTCCATCCGCGAGGCGGCTGACTGTATGATCGGCCAAGCGAATCCGTTCCGGTGAAGCCGAACTCAAGGCGTCGGGCATATTCCATCGTATAGGCCGCCACGATACGATCGCCAGCATCGGCGTTGGCGATGGCAAGCTGCATGTATGCCTCTGTGTATTGGCCGAGCCCGTCCTCCTGCGACTTGTTAGGAGGCGGAGGGTCTTGGTTCACTAGGACCACCAGCGACGCGCGCAGAAAGCCGTCCCGATAGGGTACGTTCTCCTGCATGATGGTGATCATCTTCTGTGTGGAGAGACGAAACACCGCGTTCATGCGCTTCTTAGTCTCTTGCACCCATGAATCCACCTCGTTGGCGAAACGAGCCTGCCCGCGGGAGATGCGCCCAGATCGAGTAAAGACGCCAACAGTAGGGCCGCGAGCCATCAGTCCAGATCCGCCAAGAAGTCGATCTTGGTCTCCATCCAGCAGCGGCAGCATACAATCTCGTCAGCGCCACCTTCCGGGTCGCCTGGATGAAGGAGCTGCGCGCCGCGCGCCGTGACAAACTTGTCATAGAAGCCGACCGCCTTCTTATTCAGGAGGCGATGGGTAAAGCGGGTCCGCTCATCGATGAAGGCATGCCAGACCTTGACCACGACCGCGGCGGACACCCTGCCCTCGCTGATTGCCTGCTGCATCGCCGACATTTGCCCGCGGTTGAAAGCCGTCATGGTCTCGGTGCGAGCAATAGTCTCACCCCGCAGCAGCAACAGGCGATCGGCATATCGCATTGTCATGCGATCGATGGTCGCCTGTTCCAGCTTCTGCCCGCTTTCGATAGCCTTGGTGATGGCCCGATCGAACCTTTTGTCACGCCGGGACATATCGAAGACCTTGGCCATCTCCTTCGGATCGCCCGAAAGCAGCCTTTGGCGCATGGACTCCACATAGCGAGCTTGGGGGCTCGTAAGTCCTACGATGCCGCCTTCGCGCTTCAGTGTCACGGGGTTGATCCTGCCGACGATATCAAGAGCGGTTCGCCGCGGCGCCCTGCCCTGGGCAATCCCGTTTGCCAGCACTTCGCGGATTGCGTTTCTCTGGTCCTCGACAATGTTCGTGATCAAGTTGGAGCTGTTGCTGCGAAGATCATCTGCAGCCGTCGGGTGCTGTATGTCGAACCGGAATAGAGCGGTCGAGCCGTTATTCGGCGAGACCTTCGGCACCTTGCGGGCTGCCTCATCTCCTCCGCTCTCGAATACGCCATCTACGGCCTTCGTCAGCGCGCGATATGCAGTGCTATCAAGGTTGATGGCCCGAGCCGCTTTCTCAACGTCACCGGCCTTCAGTGCCTCTTCGAGATGGCGGATGCTGACGTTTGACTTCAGCTCGTCGATGCTCTCCATAAAGGCCTTACGGACATCAGGCTCAAGCTTGTCGAGGAGACCTCTTATCCGAGCCTTCGCAGAGGGTGCCTTAGCCATCAGGCGGTCTTGTCCACCTTAGCAATCTGCTTTTCAGCAGCCTTGGTGGCAGGCTCGACGAGACCCATCTTTTCGAGGGCAGCAGCCTTTGCCGTCGTCAGTTCCGGCGTGTCGCCGATCTTGTAGCGCTCGAAGGGCTTGAGCACGTTTACTTTGATCTTGGTCATGGGGCTGTCCTTCTTTAAGTGAAGCGTGGATACTTGACGTTGGGCGTGGGCTCATTGGAAGCCACGCGCTTCACGACATCATCGGCGATCTTCGATCCGTACTGCTCGACCAAGAAGGCGAGGATGCGCGCGGGATCGGCATGCAAGACCCTCCCGAACTTCTCTGGAGAGATCGTCATGGGGCTGTCCTTTCCAACGTGAAAAGGCCCGCCGAAGCGAGCCGTGGCAATCTGCGCTGCGGGCGCGATTGTTAAGGGGTTTGGATCCCAGCTATACGCCGGAGCTCTGCGATGTCACCGCGCATCCGTTCGGCTTCGACCTGCATTTGCTCACTGGCGTAGTCGTCACCGAAGGTTTCGAGCTCGAACTCGTCCAGAACCTTGCGGAGCAGTTCAGCAGGAACGGAAACCATTGCCCGATTATTCCAAGCCAGCACAGCATGCTCAGCCGTGAGCGCCTGGTTCGGCCCGGCCGCTTCGCATGCAGGATTGTCGCAAAATACATTGACACTCGATTTCGGTTCGCTGTCCGTTTCGATGTGCAAATCATTGCCCCCGCAGAACGGACAGGGCTTCAACTCGATATCGGACTGCAGCACTTTTGCGACCATCACGCGAGCCTCCCCTGTACGATGTGTACCACATTCCACGGGTTCAAATATGTTTCCAAGTCTTTCGATTGACTATCGCGCTGACCGTCTGCTTCGACAGTCCTAACTGTTCAGCTACCAACTTCTGCTGCATCAGCCCAGCCAATCGCCTGACCTCAAGGACCGTTTCAACGGCCAAGGTTGCCGTTCCGCCTTTTCCGGGGGCCAGTCCCCTCTTCGTTCTGTCGGAGGCGCGTTTGACACGCTGCGCTTTCGAGAATCTCCCATTCCCGTAGGCTCGGCCTTCTCCGAACTTCCAGACGTATCCGAGGCGCACACTCTTGACCAAGTGTAGGGGCAGCCCTGTTCGGCTCACGATCTGCCGATCCTTTAGACCGTCCAGAGCCATCTGCCGGATACCTGACGCTTGATCCTCGGTAATAGAGGCTCTGTAATGGGCCTCTCCACGGATCTTGAACCCAGCGTGCGTGCCGTGCCCCACCGAATCCATCTGGTTCTCAGATGGCGTGCCCCAAATCAGATTTCCCGGCGCATTGTTTGTCTTGACGCCATCCTTGTGGCGGCATTCCTGCCCTGCTGGACGAGGGCCATGAAAAGTGGTGGCGACTACAGTGTGAACCAGAACGGTTGTTTTATGACCGTTTTGCCAAAGGCATACCTGCAGGTAGCCATTGTTTTTGATGCTTGCTGACAAGACCCTTGGGCTATTTCGAAAGCCGTAGCTTCTTGAATTCTTTCGCCATGATCGTATCCGCCCTAGGGTACTAACTTCGTATCCTTCAAAGCCCTCAACAGGGCGCCATTCCTCTGCTACAGCATCAGTAGCCATTCGATCCTCCAATGATCGGCTTGGTTAGAGCCGGTCTGACGCGCCAACGTCTTTCCGGCTCGCTTTATCTAGCAGATTCAGGCCACTAATTAAACTAAGAACGAGCATGAACGACGTGCACAACGTCAATCATGCCATCGTAGTTGTTGGGGTCATTGTCCACTACATGGTAGTCAACGCCACCGCATGTGATTATGTCGCCTACGCTAGGCCGGATGGCCAAACCATTGGAGCTGACGTAAATCTGCACATCCCCTTCGAGGATCGTTGTGCCATTCACGTAGCGCTGGTCATAGGTCATCGGCACCAGCGTGGCCGTGTACGGCATCTCTACCGCATCACCGCCGAGAACCGGATCCGGAGGCGTGATGCGCTTGATGGTGCCCTGCTGGCCGAACTCGGTGATGAGCTCTTCGGCAACAGCTTGCATCTCGGCATAGTCGAAGGTCGCCATGTCAGACTACCGTGATCGCCGGGAGAACAGGCGTCATGAACTGCCAGAGCAAGCCCTCGATGGTCGTAACCACCGGCGTGGCTAGCTTCACCAGATCGTCAATATCCGTGGCGCTGGACGATGCGTACTCGATTTCCAGCTGACCAACCTTTTTCCTTTTGGCGACAGAAGAACCGGTGACTACCGGGCTCAGGATACCCGGCTTGCCGAATTCCAGCCAAGCGGCTTCGAATGATGCGTTGGCGATCCCTACAGGGACCGCACCATTCGGAATCGCTTGCCCATAGTAGGTGACCGCACCATCGCGGCCCCATGCGTGAGGCTGTTCGAAGCCGCCCGAGCGCACGCCGGAGAAATTTGCCTCGTATCGGTCGATTGCCGACGCGCCGCGGTTCCATGCCGCAGCCAGCTTCGCATTGTCTGCATCGCCAGGAACGGCATAGCCCTGATCGGTCCAATACGACTTCATCGCATCGACTGTGAGGTATCCGGGCATATGTCGCTCTCCTGGGAGGAAGTGAGCCCGGCAGTTGCCCGCCGGGTCAGGTGATCACGAGGGCTTGGTTGCCAGGTCTTCGAGAGCGGCGATGATCTCGTCCTTCTTGGACGGGGTCTTGTCGCCGAGCAACTTGGTGGCCGCAGCCTTGAAGGTCATGAACTGGACATCCGGGTTGGATGCCATTGCCAGGACTTCGGCGGCCGTCTTCGGCTCTTCGTCCGGCTTTGCAGCAGCCTTGAGCTTTGCGATCTCCGCATCGCGCTCGGCAAGCTGCTTCTTCAGCCCTTCGATTTCCTTGGCCGCATCGTCAGCAACACCGGTGAGCGAAACCGGCGCAGAAGAGCCGGGGTCATCGGTGTATTCGCCCTTGATCTCAAACCAGCCGGTGGCTTCGAGGTGCTGCTTTTCGCGAGCATACACCTCGACCTCAACCGTCTGCTTCGGATCGATGAGAATCGGACCCGACACGGCATTGACGCCGCGCGGACCTGCCTGCGTGTTGGTGATCTTCATCGCAATCCCTCCTTACACGCCGTCGAGATAGCGAACCGACTTCGGCCGACGGATATCGACGCCGCCGACGCGCAGGATCCCCGGAACGTCGAAGCGGATCGGGCCGGTCTGCCATGCCGGCAGGAACCGGAAGGGCATCGGGATGTGCATCTTCAGCACTTCAGGCGAACGGCGGTAGGCCACCATGCGCTTTGTGCCGCCGGATCCTGCGGTGTCGAGGAAACCGAACACGCCGCGGATGGTCAGGGGCTGACCGGTCGTACGGGTGTAGATGTTGTTGCGCTCGATCCATTCCAGGATCGTCGTCTGATTGACGCTGTCGATGCGGCGCGTCGACAGGTCGAGCAGCACGGAATACGGCAGGAGCAGAGTGTCCGCGATTTCGGCGCCGAGCGTGCCGGTGAAGATGCCAGTCAGAACGCCGTTGATGTCGCGGAGAACCTGGTCGGGCGTCTTGCTCGCGAAAGTCGTGGCCGAGCCGGTACCGTCGGCAGGCGCCGTGGTGGCCGTCGGGGCCGAAGAGTTGACCAGGCCGGTGTAGCCCTTGCCAGCATCGCCGACGAAGGCAACCTGCTCGATCTTCTCTTCAGCGATGCGGCGAGCCGCTGCGGCCTTGTCAGACGACAGGTTCATGCCGAGCAGTTGGGCAGTGCCGAGCTCTTCGAGATTGTACCCGTAGCCGAGTGCCGCCATGCTGACGGTGGTTTCGAACTTCTCGCGGGTCAGTTCGACCTTCGGGACGTCCTGGGCGTTTCCGTTGAACCACTGCGCCTGACCGACCGCGTCCATCGAGAAGTAGGTGACGGACTGAATCCATTCCGGCGCCGAGGTGTCGACCGGGATCAGCGCAGGATATTGAATATCCTGGTAGCGGATCGCGTAGACCGTGGGCTCGATCAGCGAGGCCTGACGGATGAGAAAGCTCATCGCGACCTGCTGAGCGTCGTTTACATGCATGTTCATGAGGGTCGCTCCTGTTAGCCGAGGCGCAGCGCAGCAAGAGCAGCACCGGAAGTGCTGGTATCCCACTGAGCGCCCGCGATCTGGGTGTTGCCGGAAGCCGAGTTGGTGAGGACACCGCTGGCCGGGACGTAGTAGACGGGATCGCCAACCGCGACCGCGACGGAGGCCTGCACGACGATGACGCCCTTCTTCATGACGGCGACATTGTCGTACTGCTCGTACTTGCCGGTGGGGCGCGTCGTGTCGAGGACCGCGATGCCGGCGAACTTTACGGTTGCTTCGGAGTCCACGACCTGATTGTCGGCGGTGCCCTGAACGCAGACCTTGCCGAAGCCGATACCTTCAACGTCTTCCGCCAGGCGGGTGACGATGTCGTTCGGCTCCATGTTGAGAACCATACCTTCAACCCAGCGAGCGTGGGTGGCGGCGTAAGTCGTCTGAACTGCAGGCATTATGCTGCTCCCTTCGACTGGTTACCCATCCATGCCGTCGTCATGTGATCGGTCATGGCCTTGTGGGCGGCGGTTGCGGTGCTGGGGTCGGCATGGCTGAGGCCATCCTTCACGACAGCGGCGAACGGATCGGCCGGCTTCACGTCCTTGGCGATCGCCTTAAACATGCCGGTAATCATGTCATCGGAGGCATCTTTGACCATGTCGTCACCGAGCTTGGCCTTGACGGCAGCGCGGCGGAGATCGGCATCGCTGCCCTTGATCTCGATCTTGCTGTCGATTGCCTTGACGGTCTGAACGAGAGCGGCGCGATCCGCGACGAGGCGGTCGACGTCTTCCGGCTTCATGGCTGCATCCTGGGCCTTCTTCAGGTCGGCCTTGAGGGTGCCAATCTCCTGGTCCTTGGCGGCGATTGCTGCGCTGTGCGCCGTGTCGAGCGAAACGATCTTGGCGGCAGAGGATTCGAGATCCTTCTGCAGCTTGGCGATGGCCTGGGCGCCCTGGTCGGTTGTCTGAACCGACAGTCCGTCCACGACCACAGTCCGAAGTGCATCAGTCATGGTGACTGTCTCCTTGTCAGTGGTTGAAATCGGGGCGGCGCCCCAGGATATCGCACCGTCGCCGATGCGAGCTTGTGAACCAGCCCGAGCGCGATCGACGATCGCCAGGTGGTTGATCTTGATGTTCGTCTGCTTGGCGTCGTAGGCCTCGCCGGAAGGCGTCACACCGTCGCCCCAGACCAGTTCGCAGGTGTAGCCGGCAGACAGCTCGCGCTTGTCGCCCTCGACCTTGCTGATGGCCTTGGCATCCTTGAGGATCAGTGGCAGCCATACCCACTCGCCGTCTTTCTTGGCGGCGGTGCTGACCTCGCCGACGGCCAGATCCTTCCAGTTCGCAGAGGTGACCGATTCTTTCGGATGGTCATCAGTGACCGGCGCATGGGTGAAGGACTGAAGGCTGGCGTCCGAAAACACCTCTTCCTCAGGCCGATAAACTCGGACCACCTGCATGTCCGGCTTGCCCACCTCGTCGCCGAGATAAAGCTGGATACCAGTGCGCACGGCCTTGGCTTCGGCCACGAGGTATCCATCGGATGTCCGACGCGTGCCGGACACCGTGACAGCGTCGGTGAATTGCATATGTCAGTCCTCGCGAAGCTCTTCGAAGATTTCGGGGCCCAGAACGATCTTGCCCTGGTAGGACGTGACCTTGGTCAGATCGATCTCGCCGCCGACCTGGATGGTGATGTGCGGCTGATACTCCGGCCAATCCCACGATGCGCCCATCTCGACCATCGCCTCATGCCGCCACTTCAGTTCATTGGCGGTGATCAGCAGGGCATAGTAGCTGCCGTCCTGGCCGAGCGCTTCCATCTGGCGAGGGCCGCCGGCGCTGATCTCAAGACGCGGTGACCAGCTTTCGCCCATCTCGAACCAGTCAACCGGCGTCCGGCTGTAGGTGATGGTGACGTGAAGATCTGGGACAATGTCGGTGAATCCCTGCTCCTTCGCCCATGCGATGATCTCTGCGCGGTTGATGACATCACGGCGGACATAGAGCGTGCGCGGCGCGGCGTCGTTCGCTGCCTGCTGCATGCGGGTCACGTTGTTGGTGTTCGCTGCAGCGGCGGCGGCCAGTTCCTCTTCCGAAAACTCTTGCTCAGCCAGAGTGCCATACTGCTCGATCGCAGCATCGAGACCAGGCAGGACACCATCCTCGACGAGGCGATTGACCAGAGCATCAGACACAGCCTCGCGCGGCACGATCTCCTGACCGGTTCCGGTACCGACCAGCTGGCGGGCAGCATCGGCCGTCGTCTTGAAGATGTCGGCCCGCTCCTTCTCGCTCATCTGCTCGAGCGGAGACCAGCGATAGTAGACGTTAGGGTCGACAACGCCGGCCGATCGCTCAAGGCATTCGTCCAGGCGGCGCATCGCGGGCGAGAACTCAAGTTCCTGCATCGACTGGATGCGGTCATGGTAGTTTTTCATGTCGGCCGTGCCGGTCGAGTTCATGCCGGCCGGCGACTGACCGAGAAGGCGCGTCACCGGGATATCGGCGGCACCCGAGACGATCTGCATGAACGCCATGAGGATATCGGTCAGGCCGCCGAGCGATGCGCTCTTGCTCTCGTATTCCTCGTCCTTGTCGAGGATCAGGGTTCCGTTGATGCCCTTGGCCGTGTTGGCAAGCGTATAGCGCTCCAGGAGCTTCTGCTTGTACTGCTCATTACCGAGCGACGCCATGAAATCCGGGATGCGGATGATGTCGATCTTGGCCTCGAAGACCAGTGACGCAATGTTGCCGGCGGTGGCGTCCGCATTCTTGATGGCGTCGAGCGTCGACTGCAGAACGCTGTCGCCCCAGCCCTGCCACGGGTTGCCGGTGATCTCGTCATCCGCTGGCATTGCGCCGGTGAAGAGCACAAGCCGGGACGGATGAATATCGATCTGCAGCCCGTTGGCGCCGGTCAGCGTGTAGGAGCCTGGGCGTCCATACCATTCCGATTCCGGATTACGGTCGATCTCGCCCGCTGTCAGCTTCCGCCTCGTGATAACGTTGAGGTAGCGGATGCCACCCTTCCCTATCCTTTCGACGTCCAGCGGCAGAGCCGGATTGGCCTCGCCCGTGCCAATGTACAGCGCAGCGCCACCGAACAGCCGGCCCTTCTTGGCCGCTTCCAGAACCTTGCCCTTGACGTTAAGGCGCTTCTCTTCCTCCTCGATAAGCTCGATCTGCGGCTTCTTCGCCTGCCAGTCGCGCCACTTGCGGCACGCGTCGAGCGCCGGGATATCGACGATCTTGCGCGGTAGCCAGGCGGTGCTGTAGGCGGCGATCAGCTGCTCGTCCGACATGATCGTGTTGGAATAGAAGGTCGTTGCCGCCTTATCCCGATCGGTGCCCATCCTCGAAACAAGGCTGGTCAAGCTATCGCGCATGAATGCGATGACGTTCGACATTCTTGTTCCTTAGACGTTGGAAAGCGTGAAGGACGAACCCCCAAGCATCAGTTCGGTCAGTGCCCAAACGAGCGCGTCGGCGCGGTCGGGCGACCCATCGCCGAGGTATCCCGACGGGGTGAAATTGCACATCTGGTCTTCGAGATCGGGGAAGTCCCCAACATGATGGACCTTGCCCTGCTCGTAGAGGGCGCTGATCGGTTCGGCTCGGACTGCCTTGCCACGGCTGGCGACCACCTCTTTGAACGCCGCTCGCTTATCGGCCGTGGCCACCGTGAACCGCACCATATCGCCACCGAAGTTCCGCTCTCCAATGATCCGATGAGCTTCATGCCGGTGGTAAAGATCGACAGCACGCCGCCCCCAGCCTTCCGGTGACATCTGGCAGGTGCCGTCCTCGATAATGTAACCATCACCGTCGACACCGAGGCCGGCAACGATAATGCCGATGTCGTCGCCGTTGCCATCCCCTCTGGTGCCCGATGGGTCCACCGAGACGACGATCCGGCACATTTCCGGAAGCGACGCGACCCGCAGGCTGTCGATGCCCGGCATGATCTTTCCGTCGGGCGCCGTTCGATCTTCAAGCGCCCAGAGCGCGCCGCTGACCTCGCTTGCCCATTCACCTGCTTCGAACCGGAGCCGCTTGGCTGCAGACATCGAGGCGAGAACGTCGAAGTATTCCGCCGGCAGGTTATCGACATTGTCGGACGGGTTGACCCGCATCTCGACATAGTCTTCCGGCTTTGCCAGCGCTTCCTTGGTGCCCGGCTTTACCTTCGCCCGGAACATCTGATAGCTCCAATGGAGCTTCGATGGTGGGTTGCAGTCGAAATAGGCTTTCAGCGCGAGGAATATCCGGCCCGTCGCCGCAGCAATTTCTGGCGCCAGCTTGCACTTCTGAGCCAGTCGGGACATCGCGGTCTCAACCGATGCCCAAGGTATCTGGCTGCTCTCGTTGAAATAGAGCGTTGCGTATTCCTGGCCGAGGATCTTCTCGACCCGTTCCTTATCGTCGAGGCCGCCGATCCATATCTGCGACCCGTTCGGCAGCTCCACATAGAAGTCGGTCTTGTCGAACCTCACCTTCAGCGAAGGGAAGCACAGCGAGAGAACCTTGGGCAGCGTGTCCGACCATACCGACGTCTTGGCGTGGTTGAAGCGGAACCTGAAGATGACGTGACGCGAACCTGGCGCATTGATCGCCCGCTGCACCAGCGCCCGGCAGAGAACGAAGGTCTTGCCCGATCGAGATCCGCCGCGGAGCATGATGTTGCGAGCGGGACCGGCGAGAAGGCGGTTAGCCTCGCGTTGCTTCTCCGTAAGCTGGGCTACCTGCATGGATCACAGCTCGGCGTCCTCTTGAGAAACGGTGACACTGACGCCTCCGGCAATCTCCTGCTTGTCGGCGAGGCCCAGATCGCGAGCGATGATGTTCGCATTCAGGAGGTCGGCAGCAGCACCGGAGAACTTCTGCTGGAAGATGACGGCCTCGGCTCGCGTGATGACTTCAGATAAATCGGCGCGGTCTTTGCGCCATGTAGTCCATGTCTCGAAGCTCACATCGAGGAACATGCACATGCCAGCGATCGTCATTGCCCGCATCTTGGGGAATGTCTCTTTCGTGACGACGCCCTGAAACGCAAAGCCCTTCGTTTCGTAGAGTGGATTCTCTTCAACCCATTCGAAATATTCGCAGCAAGCCGACCAGAGGTCTTCTGCCTTCTCGAACTTCGGCTTCGCGCCATGGGAGGATCGCGCCTCCCAGAACCTGTTGCCGGGGAGAAAGCGACCGGTCTCTTCGTCTTTGCCGGTCATTTTGAACCTTTCCGCAAAATCATTCCTACTGGCCGGTGGGCCCAGCGCATTTCGCGATATGTTTGTTCTAATAAAAATTCCCGCTCGGCTGGTCGCACACGAGCGTCTGACCTGGCTTGAGGACAATGCGGCCTATCCGGCATCGCCAATGTTTCCAACCCCACATCACAGAGCCCGCCACAGATCGCGCCCCGGAGGCTGATACGACTGGCAGGCCGTGAGGAATGCAGCGGCCATGCACGAGACGGCAATGCCGAGCAAAACTATGATGACCGCTCGTCTCATCTCACACCCTCGCACTTGAACTGGAGACGGTCACTCAGCCGGGGTGAAATCCACGTAGAAGGTATCGCCGGATGCGAACTTGCCGAAGAGCGCCGGATTGGCGATCGTGAACTGCATGCTGACGGAGGGGGACCACCTGGCGAACGTGTTGTTTTCGTCGCTGCCGTCGGCCGGGTATGGGCCGTCACTCTTGGCAACGCCGTGGAAGGTCAGCGTCTCATTGATCGTCTCGCCTGTCTCCGGGTTGCGATAAGGGAACACCGAACCGACACGAACCTTTGCGCGCATTGCAGTCATAGCTGATCTCCTTGATCAATCGAGGTGATGGCGAAGCTCGGACACCGTCATTTCCGGGTCGAGGCTTTCGAGGAAGAGGAGGATTGTCTTTCGGGTGATGCTGACGTCGTGCTTGTTGACGGTCTGCCTCGCACCAGAGCGGCTTTCGATACGGGAGCCGGACGCTATCTCAAGCGCTTCGAGGATTTCCGCTTCCATCTCGCTCTCCTCAGACAGGTAAGCCCGCCACCGGGTTATTCCGGGGACGGGCTGGGGGATTCGGAACCACCACTCGCTGGCGACTTGTTCGGCTCGCTTGGGGGATGGTCGCGGCGCTCTACGTTCCCGGTCGCCGTCCTTTACCCGTGAATATCGCGCCCGAGGACGGACTGATGAACCGTAATGAACGGTAATGGAAGCCCGAGCCTGAGCCCGGGCGAGTGAGGATGCGTCCGGCGATCAACCCGGGCAGAGCCTCAGACAGTGGTACGGGAACCCGATGAATACACGGCCAAAGCCTATACGCATCGCCTGGGATTCGATCTTCCCGCTGCAGGCGATGCCCTACGGCCCATTCCCGATATGCTCAGGCGCACCATAATCGGCCCCGAAGGGTTGCGGCCTACCTGGATTTCGTCCGCAGTTTAACCGACTAGCTTGGCACACTGTGGCAGGTTCCCGCCAAGCTCTGCTGCCATCAGCCGCCCGATTTCAGTTGAGGCGTGGCCTCGAATAGGCTCGGGAAGGTGACCAGGAACGAACCCCAATCCTTCTTGACGTATCCGGCTTACGACGAGAATCCCCGTCTGCAGGCCTTCCCGATTTGTCGGGGGACGGGATGCACCCCGCCTGTCAGACCCTAACCGGAGCGAGCGGGGTTAAGCCCGTCACGCTAATACCGGTATCGTTAGGCCATGGCTCACTTGCCAACCCCGATCTTTGAAACGAAAAAGACCGCCCGGAGGCGGCCTGATTGTGATGACCCATCCTCGCAAATCACCACTATGTATTTCCTATACCCCAGAGAGGTCCTGAGTGGAATACCCTGTCAAGCTCGTTTCCGTATTTTTCCGGTGTTTTCATAGCCAAAATGCACAGCGAGAGCGGTCAGCCCCTGCTTTAGAATTTCTATATAGGCTCGCTGCAGGTTCTTGCTCTGCGTCAGCTCTGCAACCGCCCTACCCTCGCCGGCGACCTTGACCATGATGTCATAGCCAATGCCGAGGACGCGACGGCAATCGGCGAGGTCGATCCCCGCCTGGATCTGCCTATCCGAGAGCGCCGAACGAGGGCCGCCGCCATCGACCGGCTCGCGGCTGTAGTCGAACGATCCGGCACCAGCGCCGCCCAGCGCCTCCCAGATCGCGCGGAACCGGTTGCCCGCTGCCGTCTGTGCCTCGTCGAGCGCGCCGCGCTGCTCGAGCGTGACCAGAGCGCTCTCCCGCATGTTTTTCAGCCCCGTGATCTTTTTCGGATTCCATGCCTCGCCGTCGTGCGCCGGATTGTGCAGCGGGTTGTCGATCTCGCTCAATGTCGGCTGGGCTTGCCGGTGGCCGATCGCCGCCAGCGTCACCGGTGCCATCTTCGCCTTGCGTCCTCGTTTCGCCATTCGTATTCCCTCTCGTGAGCCGCCGCTCGTTATCGAAATTTGGGGTGGGTGATCGCCGCGAGGATCATGTCCATGGCGATCATCTTGTTGATGTGCTGACACCGGCCGATGTCGACGTAAGCCTGGACGCCTGACGGTAGGTGCGTGACCCTCACGCCGGGGCAGGTTCCGACATGCTGTCCGCCACGGCTGTGGATGCCGGGAATAGGACACACCTCGATTTTGATCTGGTCGGCCGGGATGTCGCTCATCGCGCTATCTCGACAATCCGGCCACCGCCGCGGAACAGCTTGCGCTCGGCTTCTGCGAACTTCGCCTGCTTCATCGATACCGGCACGGCGTTCATGAACTCGCCGACCATGTGCCCGTTGAGATGGGCCAGCAGCGCAGCGTGTCCCGCTTCCTTGGCCTCCTGCTGGCTTGCGAAGATGATGTCGTGCTTGCCGTCCCGCAGAATCCGGTTCTCTGACCACCGGACATCGCGGTAGAAGGCTATCCAGCCGTTCGGGGATAGGATCGCACCAGAATTGAAGGCGTTGGTCATTCTTCACCTCGCTGAGCTTTGATCTTGCGGACGGCATGGAGAACGGTCGTGTGGTCGCGACCGCCGAACAGCCGGCCGATTGCCGGATACGACATGTCCTTCCGTTGCTTGTGGATCTCGTACATGCAGATTTGCCGGGGGGTGACGATATCGCGCGTGCGGCGATGCCCCTTGACGTCCTCCCAGGTAATTCCGGGAAAATCCCGTAATACTTCCGCGACGATCTGCTTTGACGGGCGCCGCGGCGTGAAGGCCATTTCCATATCGGCCTTGTGGACATCGAGTGCCGCGCGCAGCGCGATGTTCTCGTGCGCCAGGTCGCCGATGCGCTGGTCGATGGCTTCCCGCCAGGCCCTGATGTGCCAATCGAAGCGCAGCTCAACGATCGTCCACAGCGGACGGATGATGACCACCGGCGCTGGGATCGGCTTGGCAACCGTCGGCGCGATTTCGATCACTTTCGCCTTCGGCACCGGGTTGAACAGCCGCCGGCGCACGTCGGCATAATGCTGGATTTGGGCTGTCAGGCCCGCTTCCGGGTGAAACTCTCTGGCTACAACGTTCATCTGAAGCTCCGTTCTGATCTCGCCAACTCGGCGGCGAGATATTCCTCTCGGGTTTGCGGTTTCTGCAGGTGGGATAGGCCATTGGCCTTGGGAGGGCGCGGATCGGGCGGCTTCGCCGGCTGGTCCTTCCAGCGGTCATCAGACAGCCACTTCACCGGCGAACACCATTGGCGATCATCGGTCTTCGCTGCATAGGCCGCGACACCGGCCATGATCTCGCTGAGGCTGGCGCGCTTGATGGCTTGGGAAAAAGCCTTCTCCGCCGATGGCCTGCCGGTTTTGTTCGGGTAGGCATCCCAAAATCTTTCGAAATCAGTACTGGCTTCGGGCGCGCTCGCGTCTTCCGAAGGATCTGTATCTGTATCTGTATCTGGTGTTGCAGACGCGTTCGCCTGCGTTCTCTTGCGTTCGCGCCACTCTCTGGCGCGTTCGGCCGCGCCGTCCTCGCGCTTTGGCTGGCGCTTTTCCCAGCTGGAAAATCTGCCATCGGTGATCATGCCTTTATCAGCCATTGCGGCGACGATGGCCTCGACCTGTTCTGGTTCGCAGCCATAGAAATAGGCCAGACCTTCAGCGTCATAACCGGCGATCGAGCCACGATCCGACGCCTGAGATGCGCGATCCATCAGCGCCCATGCAACAGCGACGGCAATTCCAGGCGCAACGCCGGAGCGGCGGGCGATACCGAGCCACTTAGGGTCGGTTGGTGCACCATGCCACGAACGGAACCAGTCGTTCATAGTGCACCCCTCCACTCTTCTGGAGTCCTTGCGCCTTTACTTCGATTGCAAGACGCGCAGGCGACGGTGAGATTGGAAGCGGTGTTCTTGCCACCGCGCGATTTCGGAAAGATGTGATCGACGTCAAATGGGCCGTCATTTGTGCCGCAATAAGCACAAACTTCACCGTCACGAAGCAGGACGGCCTCTCGGACCACTTCCCATGGTCCCTCCGGCCAATTGCTTGGATGCAGGTCATAGCGAACGTGGCGAGCGCATTGCACTTTGCTCAGGTGCACAGTGGCCAAATCGGTTGCCGATGGCATAGGCCGCGCCGACGCTCCCCACCCGTCCACCAGCATCATGAAATATCGGCCGACTTCTTCCGTGGAAAGATGGAGAGTGTCCGCTAGGAACGAATTGACGTTTATCTTCATCGGAAGGTCAGCCATTGGCGCACCTCTCGAACAGAAGCTTGTCGGTGGTCGGGTGCTTGTCGACACGGGGGCGAGACGGTGCGCTCCATGAGCGTCCCTTGACTTCGCCAATCTGACGCCAGCCTGCGGCTACAAGCGATGTCCCAGGCTCACTGGCAAGGATGTACGTGCCGATCCGGCGGTAGCCGAGCGCGAAACCGGCCCGTGCAGCTGCGCCGTAAAGGAACGAGCAGACATTTTTGGTGCCGTCAGTCGCCAGTCTGGTGACTTCAAGCGTCCAGCCATTGTCGCGAACACGGGATACAGGGCGGCCGACAATCGCGACGCCGACGATATCGTTTTCCTTCAAGCAGCCGAGGCTGAACTTGTGGCCGACGACAGGCTTGTGATGACGATGGAACATCGACACCCAATCGTTGGCGCTTTCGAGATCCATAGGAACGACAAATAGCTCTCTGCTCATTGGCACACCTCGACGTCAATGACGGCGGCATGGCCCTGAAGGTCATCTGCCCAGCGAGCGGTGACGCACTCGGCCAAGCTGTCATCCGATACGACGCCAGCCTTCACCAGCGCGTCAGAGATAGGCTTGATGATGTTGTCGATGTCGCGTGCCCGCTTTGAGCGCCAATGGCGCTGGGCGACGATTGACAGGCGATACGGGCCTTCAACCTTGCCGACCGTCTGCGCCTTGATTTCGGAGACAGCAGCCTTGCGCCAGTCTGCGTAGCCATCGCTCTTGGTGCTGATAACCTTGCCATCCTTGATAAAGCTCTTTCGAAGGCCGTTAGCCGAAGGCGGCATGGAGGTGATCAGGATACGGGCCGACGCGACCGCCTTCGGCTCGACGAACTGCTCGCGGTACTGCTTGGCTGACATGCGCTCGGTCATGCCAACCTCCTGCGCTTCTCAGGCGAAAGGCGGCTTTGCTCGTAGCGGCGATCAAGCGCTCGGCTCACGAGACGATCCACCATCCAAGGTTCGATATGCCACAGCAGAGAGGCGGCTATCGTTTCAACATCGGGGCCGTGGGTGGCGTAGGCTTCGATGAAGGTCATTCTCGCCCCTCCCAGAATAGCTTCGGAGAAGGCACGGTGAGGCTAGGCCAGCCGATCGGACGCCAGACGTACCAAGCGTGATCTTCCGTGCCGCTGTTTTCGCCAGGGAACCATTGAATGCGATCGACGAGGGCGATTTTGGCGGCGAAACGTTCGTTGTCTGCAAAGAGATGGCGCCGCGTCTTTCCGAAATCGAACTTTGCCGTCAGCAGCAAGGCAACCAAGCCTTTGCAGCGCGTCAGTGCGTATTCAGCGAACAGGACAGCGTCACGATTGCCTTTGCCGTAAGGCGGGTTGGTGATGATCATGTCGACCTGTTCCCAAGTGCCGTGCGGCTTCAGGAAGTCGATGACCATGTCATGTTGCCTGTCATAGGTGGCGATGTCAGAGGTCAGGACGTCAGCACCGGCCTCGCGAAGAACATCAGCCATAAGGTGATTGCCGGCGGCCGGCTCCCATACCTTTTTGCCTCGCACCGGGAAGCGGCGCAGAAGGGCCTCCGTCGCCCATGGCTCGGTCTGGTAGAGATCGTTTTCCTTGCGGGCGTAGTTCGAAGCTACGACGGTCATAGAAGCGCCTCCTGCTGCATGCTCTCGGCGCGATTGGCGATAAACATGTCTGGCTGGGCGTGCTCTTTTCGAAGCCGATCACAGGCTACGTCGAAGTACGTCTCGTCGAGCTCAATGCCGACGAATTGGCGTCCAGTGCGGATTGCGGCCACCCCAGTGGAGCCTGAGCCCATAAAAGGATCCAGAACCACGCCGGACGGAAGAAAGGATAAGCACCACGCCATAAGCGCGACGGGCTTCTGGTTCGGGTGATGCTTTGCGCTATGGACTATGTTCTCTTCGCCAGCGCGCATGATGCCACGCCACAGGTGATCGAAGATGCGGTCTGGACCGGCTTCACTGCACCACGCAAGCTCGACGTCACTACCAGATGGAAGCGAAGTCTTGCCGCACAACTTGTTCCATACCAGCCACCGACGGCGCGGCATAAGGACGTGGTTAAAGTGATTAGCCCCCCAGATGACGCTCGGTAGCTTGAGCTCGAGCAACATCGCAGGATCGAACGGCACCTTGTCGCCAGCGATCGGCTGGAAGTTGCCATCTTTGCGGCTCATCGCCTTACCCGCGCCCTTGCGGCCAGAGTTATGCCCGCTCTTGTAGTCCATCCCGTAGGGCGGATCAGTGAGGAGCGCGTTGGCCTTTTCGATCTCAGGCAGGATGGCGAGGCAGTCGCCAAGATAGAGCGTGCTGCTGCCGATAATCTCTTTGCGTTTCCAAGGCGTCGTCATGCCGCCACCTCGTCGCGCTGATCTTCCTGCCGCTTGGCGCAGGCTCGGAGATAGGCGCCTCTCATCTCTTCGAATTTGTCGAGGTCTTCTTCCTTGATCTCGATGAGATCGAGAGAGCGAGGCTTCTTGCTGTCTCTGCCGTGCTGTTCAAGCCAGAGTGTGACAGAGGCTATGCGGCGGTCGAGCCAGTTCACCATTTCAGCCGGATCTGTCATCGGCGCGTCCTCCAGACTTCTTCGGGATCGATGCCTTCAGCAGCCATGCGTTCAAGCGCAGCGGCCTGCTTGGCGTCATAGTTCGCCCAATGCTCGGCATGCTTCTCCGGTCCCCACTGGTCCCAGGTGGTCTCGCGCTTGCACCGATCAGCGAAATCTTTGTTCTGACGCCACTGGAGGCAGTAATGCGGCCACCACTTGGTCAGCTTGCCGCCGCCGCCGTGCTTGCTGTCGATGTCCGCGCCAATGATTTCAGCAAGGATTTCCGGCGTCAGTCCGCCTTCGATCCGCCCCCAGAAGCCAGCGAAGCTCTTGAAGCCGGTCTCGGACCAGTAGACAGAGCCCGGAGGCTGGACGGCGTAGACTTGGAAGAAGGAAGAGAAGCGAACCAGTGTCGGAATGCCGCGCACCTCAATCTCGATCGGGTCTCGCTCATCCAGTCCGATCTCCATCGGCGCGACGACGCCATAGGCGCGCGTCTCGAATTCCCGCGTTGGCGGCGGCGTCCAAGGCTTGGCTACCACCGGCGGCAGTGGCGGCATCATCAGATCGAACATGGAGAGCTGCTGCATCACCGAACCCTACTCACGCTTTCTTCTGACCAGCCTTGCCCACTTTAGGCACAGCCATTCCCAGCCCCGCCGAAGCAGGCTTTTGGTTAGTCGTTTCATGATCTGTCCCTAGACGTTCGGACCTGTACCGATCCGCTGCTTCCTCGTTCGCCTCGCAGGCACGCTCGTAATAGATTTTGAGGCGGCGATAATATTCGCCAGCAACGTCCTTCATGCCACGCGACTTGTATTGAAGCCGGTAGAGGTAGCTTTCAGGAACGCCGCTGTTTTCCGAGAGGCGATGGCGGATCAGATATTCCTTGTCGCCACGGCCACGGAATTCCATGTCCATAAGCTCGCTGGTCCAACCCTTAGCCTCTTGCAATGCTACGCTTGTCATCTCTGCCTCAGAAATTTTCTTTCCAAATCTTGAGTCACTATTGTTCTTCTCGGAGCGGCTATTGCCGTACATTCCAACTCTCCTGCGCTACACCTGATCCCGTTCCACGGAGACTTCAGATGCGCCGGAGAGATGATGATCACGACCAAGGGTTTGGCCCTGGCAGGCTTTCGCCCTTGGTCGCCGGCCCGCCGTCTGGGCATGCCGTAATTCCATTCAATCGCAGGGCGCCTGTTCCGCATTGCCCTGCCGCCGAAGTCTCTCCGCCGGAGGCTTCGGCACCCCCTTCCCTTGGCCTTCTCGTTCAAGCGGTCGTTCTTCGAACTGCGAACAAGAGGCTGAGGCTTAGTGTTCTCCGGGCCGCCGGGGAGGAGATCGGCGACCCGGAGCTTTGACTGGCCGGAGGGTCGGAAGAGCCAGTCAATTGATCTTCGGCTGGTGCCAACCTTCGGGAGCGCCAGCCTCTTCGTCTCTGCTGCAATTGCCGGACATGCGGATTGCAGCCGCAGTGCATATAAAAAGGGCCGCGATGATGATGCCGACGAACATCCAGGCTAAGGTCATCATGGGCTCTTCTCCGGTCTGGAAATTTGCTTTCGATCGAGCCCGACGCCGCGTTCAATCGCGCGCTGGGCCATTGCATCGACGGATGATTTCGGAAGGATCGGCGTCATGCTCGCGCTCCCGCTGGAAACTCGTGCTTGCTGATCATGAATGGCTGCAGACCATTGGCGACCAGAACCCGGTCTATGGTGCGGATGGCCTCAGTGCGGCCCAGACGGCGCGGCCTGCCCTTCTCCCCGATCGGGCGGACGACATACCAAGAGCCGGACGACTTAATCTCGTAGCCGAAGCCCTTCATGATCTCCTGCAGGTACGACCATTCGCTGGTGAACCCGCGCTTGAAGGTGCGGACCTCTCCGCCCTTGGCGGTGAAGTCGATGATCATGGCCGTCAGTTCAGAACGGGAACGGATGTGAGGGGCGGTGATCATGCTGCTTCCTCCTCGTCGTTCGCCTTCGCGGCTCGCCGTGACAGGCGTCGTCCATGGTTTTCATGGAAGTTGAACTTGGCTTCGGCGTCTGCGCGAGCTCTCGCGGCTTCATCAATGGACGCGAACGTTCCGAGATGTTTTACCTTCTTGCTGACGCGTATCTGCGCCACCCAGCCCTTGCTCGAAGGGCTCCGATGGACACCCAAGACCCCGCTCTTGTTCCGCGGGCCGATGCCCAGATTGTGGGAGTTCTCCTCGAAGGTAACGGACCTGAGGTTTGAAATGCGGTTGTTGCTGGGGTCACCATCGATATGGTCAACCTCGACTTCTGGCCACGCATTGTTAGCGAATGCCCAAGCAAGCCTGTGGGCGTATACAAAGCAGCCACACACGCAGATCAGCTTGTAACCGTCGGGGCGGGTTGACCCGGCGATCTTCCCCGAAAACCTGGAATATGAATGAAATGCATTCGGTGAGGCGAAATCTTCCAATGGTCTATGACGCCAATAAAAATCCCCGCTCTTCTCGTCATAGCGAAGCCGCTTCCGCAATTCTGCGAGTTCAAGCATGAGAAGCTCCTTCGGAATTCTTCCGACAAGACCAGCATTCATGGCTTCCGTAGCCGCCGCAGTTATCTGGGCGAAGGCAATTGGGGCGGATGGATTTGGCCGGAGGGTTACTGACGGTCCCGCCGGCCGTGTTCGAGGTATCTGCGCGCTCCGCGCTGCCATCTACATCGCTACCTCCCGTGTTGGCGCCGACGACGTTCAGCCCGCCGTCGAGGCTTTGGCCTTCGCTGCGATCCTCAGTCGGATCGATCTGGACGGACGACGACGGTTCAACGTCAATGACGTTCGCAAGTCCGGCACTGCCGTTCACTTCAGCGATTGCGTCGTCGTCCGATGGGGAATTGGTGGGGAGGCCAGTGCCAAGGCAGTACGCCTCCCCTGCGCTTTCGGCGCGGGTAGCCACGGTCTCCGAAGGTTGCCCCTCTATCGTAGCCTCAGCCGAGGAATGATCCTCGACCTGAACCGCGGTCCTCTCGGATACCGCCTCCGCCGCCTTGCGCGGGGATTGGAGAGCCTTTGCAGGGCCATTGCCGAACTTGGTGGCGACAGCATCCGCGAGGGCTTTGTTCTCGTGACGCGCTTCCTCGGAGATCAGGCCAGCGTCGGCCATCTCGTCGACGAGGGATTTGTGGTCAGCCATGGCTTCGGAGGTGCGCTTCTTTGCCCGATCCTCACGCGTCGAAGTCGGAGCCTCGTGGAAGAAGTCGGGCTGATCGAGCATGCCCAGAGCGTGGAGGTAGGTGTCGAGGATCTGCTCCTCTTCCATGCGCTGCTGCTCGTCTTTCTTCCGCAGCGCCACGACCCGCTTCATGATGACGGTATCGAAGCCCATGCCCTTGGCTTCGCCGTAAACATCCTTGATGTCGTCGGCGATGGTCTTCTTTTCCTCTTCGAGGCGCTCGATGCGCTCAATGAAGGCGCGGAGCTGGTCGCGGGCTACGCCGTGTGCGTCGGACATTTACATCATCCTCTCGGGGAACTGACGGCAGAAGTGCGCAGGCACGGCATCGGTGAATGCGTCTGTGTCGACGCCGATGATCTGCAGATGGGTGATGAGTTCTGGACCGGCCCGAAACCATTCGCCGCAGAGGCGGAGGTGCGCGAATTCCTCTTTCAGTTCGCCTTCATGACCAATCTTCGCGGGATAACAGGCGACAAGATCGAGGCCGCGCGATGCGCCGGTGAAAAGAGATTTGACCCTAACCCGAACCTGATTGCTCTTGCCGATCTTGATATCGCCAAGACCGCGAGCGCGGATATAGTAGTGCAGGTAGAGGCTAGGATCGGTGGCGCGATAGTCTGCCCAAATCTCATCCAGCTTGCCGGTGCGCCAAGCCGCCATGAAGATGGAATTGAGTTCGCGCGTCGAAGCGTAGTAGCGCTCAATGATCGGGCGCGCTTCGGAAACGATTTCCTTGAGGGTCTTCGAGGAGAGCATTTATGCGGCCTCCTTTTCGACGGCGATGTAGGCTTCGCTGGCGGCCGCCAGATATGCAGTGTGTGCGAGTTCAGCCGTGTCGAAGCTGCCGATATACTTGTTCTTCCCGAGAATGGAGATTTGCGCGATGTACCGGTTCTTGTGGAACGTTACGCCGAGCGGCAGATCATATTTCGACGCGCGCCGCTTGCGTCCACGGCTCTGCGCCCTCTTTCGAAGAGAAGCGACAGCCTTTTCATGGTCGGGATGGCCCTTGCGGTATGGGTTGTTCGGCTGGAACGAGACGTTGTGCTCGAACTTTGCGATATAGACACTGCCCACCTCGTAGGCGCCGGCATCACCGAAACGACACATGACATAGGAACCCCGCCCCCTGCCACGCTCTGCCCATTTCCCCGATTCCTGCCAAACCTGCCACCAGTCCCAAAGCGAGAGCTTCCACTTGATGCCCCGGCGAAGAGCGTTCTGCCTCTGGCTATGGAAAGCACCAGTCGGTGTGGTCGCATTGGTCTTTTCGTTCGATTGCTTGCTTTCGAGGCCGATCCGAACCAGATCGCGATACTGCGCATAAGTGCAGCCATACTTTTCGAGGGAGGCAGCATCCTTCTTCGACTGCGCAGACCGCTTCTTGCGGCTGGACCGAACGCTCTGCCCGCCTTCAACGGCGGACACGCCGGCATATCTGGAAAGGATTTGCCTGACGCGTTCGCGGGTGACGCCATAGACCTCACCAATCTCAGCAAGGGTCTTGCCGCCTTTGTACATTGCGGCCATCGCGTCGGTGCGAGTTGCATCGCAGCCTCGCCCAACCGATGCGTGGACAAATTCGATGCTGTGATTTCGGGCAAGGTTGCCAACGACAGCAACGCGCATCCCAAGGGTTTCTGCCACCTGAGAGCGGGTCATGCCTTTCTCGGCAAGCGCCTTGATGCGATCGACGATTTCTTCTGTGCCAGCCCTGTTCTTGCGGCAACCCTCAAAGGCAAAGCCAAACTTCTTGGCGTAGCGCTTGACGGTGAGGATGTTCAGCCCGGAAGCATTTGCCACCTGAGCTACCGTCATGCCCTTGCCGTCGAACTGCTCGATGGCGAAGGCCCTGTTGATCCAGATATCGGGGTTCATGCTGCCACCTCGACCGTTGGGCGAGGTACATCGTGAGGCCAGATCGCCCCATCGGGCCAATTCGCGGAAAACCATTCGAGCGCGGCATTGTAGCGCCCAACGGTGATGTCAGCCCCGCCTCGAATGGCGGAGAGCTTCTTGCTGTCCTGAAAGACACGGCTGCTGACAGTCTTGTCTTCGACTTTGGAAACCCGACCGTATTCGTCGGCCACTTCGATGAGGTGTTCGATATTGAGCATGGCCCATCATCGGTAATTTAACCGCCCATGTCAACGGTTTTTTTACCGCTCGCACAATCGAAGTCTTATCGGTAATTTTACCTAATGATTAATGTTGAAGAAATCCTCCGCCTGATCGAACGTCATGAAGCTGAGACAGGCGAGACGATGACCGAGTTGTCGCGTCGCGCGACGAACAGCACTGAGACGATCCGAAATTGGAAGCGTAACCTCAAAGACGGGAAAGAATTCAGCGCTAACTTTGATAAGGTGCAGGCTATCTTAGAGGCGATCGGCGTGAAGATCCGACTGATCGGCAACGTCGCCAGCCTTCAGACCCCTGAAGAGGCATTGCGAAGCGCGTTGATCGCCTATGGCGTGGATGCAGATGACATACCGCAAGTCTTCAAAGCAATCATCGGCTTCCGCGACGAGACTTCCGGCGAGCTATCACGATCAGACCATCCTCATGGTCAATCTGCACGCGCCAGTCGCCGCCGTGTATCAGCGCCATAAGCACTGAAATCTCAGCTGCTTTCCGCTTGATAACTGTCTCGGGCGGGGCCGATGGGATCGCGCCCGACGAGTCCCTTAGGGCGGCTACAATTTCTTCATTTCGTGTTTTGTATTTCGGTCGGTACTGGTGAAAGATCGCCACGCTTAAACCCCAAATATCTCCTGCCCAGGGAATGCCGGCATTGTGAACAAAACGAGAACTTAAGCAAGAGTGAATCTATCAAAAATTGATGACGTCAGCACGCCAAGATAGACGATACCGCTAGGATAGCTTCTCGGTTTAATCGGTTTTTTTACCGCCGCCTATTGCATATCGGTTTTTTTACCGCTATAACTTCCATCAACGAAACGCCACGGCGCGGAGATGGAAATGCAGCACATTCGAGATATCGCTACCGATCGCAGCAAGAGCGACCTTCGCTTCAACAGCGCCAAGACGCTCGCCGACTGCAACGCCTACATGGCGATCGAGGCCCAGCGCGCAGGCGCAATCGGCTTCCTTCATATCCGCAAGCCTGAGCAGGCCGTGAAGGGGCCGAACTGGCTGCGCGGCGCAATGGATCGCGTCACCACCCATTACGACTACGCCCGCGAAATGATGGGCATCACCGAGCAGGATCAGTTCTATGCGTGAACAGGACGAAATCGCCCGTCTCCGCATGGGCCTCCACCATGCCGTAGGCTACCTCCAGCACTTCAAGGATGACGCCGAGTGCAAGCTCGTCTCCTACCCTGACAGCATCCAGAGGGCCATCGACGATATCAAGGGCGTTCTGAACGGCGGGCAGGCTGGCGATGCTTATCGGGCGCCGGTCGAAGATCAGTCACCGGTCGGCAACCCTCCGCTTTTCAAACGCCGCGCCGGTCTGGATGCGCTGGTCATGGGGGCTCGACTCTGATGCAGCTCACCTGCTCAACCTGTAACGGCGAAGGTGCCATCTACAAGTCCCGATACGGCGGCAACGATCCTGATGTCTGGAAGGATCGGAACTGCGAGGCATGCAACGGCTCTGGCAATCAGATCTGCGAAGCTCGCGGCTGCGATGAGCTGGCCGTTGCCTTCAATGACGATGGCGAGGCGCTTTGCGAGGATTGCCTGCTCGAATGGACGGTCTCCGAGTTCGCGATGGAGGAATACGATGTCTGACATCGCAGCCGACATCGCCTCCCGTCTCGAAGACCTCCGCCAGCGCGAAGCCGCGCACCGCGAGAAGAGCCTTCGCCGGATCGACGCCATCAACAAGGCCGTCACGCTCGTCCTCACCTTGGCCGCCGTCGGCGGTCTCACCATCCTCTGCGCAAACGGTTTGGAGCAGCAGCTCAAGACCAGCGCGCTCGATTGCCAGGAGGCATGCGTCAATGTCCGGTAACCGACTTGATCACGGCCACGCCTTGAAAGGCCATCACTCCAAGACCTACAGCGCTTGGAAGAGCATGAAGCAGCGATGCTTAAATTCTGAAAGCTCATCGTACGAGAATTATGGCGGGAGAGGCATAACGGTTTGCGCCAGATGGATGAAGTTTGAGAACTTCCTCGTCGATATGGGCGAGCGGCCAGATGGGGCAACTCTTGACCGCGTAGATAACCAGCGCGGCTATTTTCCAGAAAACTGCAGGTGGGCGGACAGCAAGACCCAAAGCAGGAACAGGCGAACTAGTCGACCAGTCGTAAGAAGTGATGGCGCATCATTCGAGACTATAGCCGAAGCAGCCGAAAAAACTGGATCCACCCAAATGGGCATCTGGCACTCGTGCACTGGCAGACAGCACACCCACAACGGTTTTGGCTGGAGGTATGCGTGATGGCAGAAGTAGAGTTCAACATCGCCCGCCAGGCAGAGGCCGCCAAGCGCCTGATGACCAATCTCCGTTCTCAGGGCGTCGATGACGATCAGGAACTGGTCGCCGACACGATCGAGGGCGAGACCTCGCTTATTGAGGCCATCACCGCCGCGCTTGCTGAGATCGACGAATGCGACGTGCATATCGTCGGCCTCAAGGCCAAGGAAGCCGAGTTCGCAGAGCGCCGCCGCCGTATGGAAGAGCGCGCCGACCGCATCAAGGCGACGATCGAGCAGGCGATGATCGCCACAGAGCAGGATAGCTTCCGACTGCCGACCGCAACGCTGACGCTGACGAAGCGCGCCCCCGGCCTGATCGTCACCAACGAAGCCGATATCCCGACCAGGTTCTGGATCGAGCAGGAACGCCCTGCCCCGAAGCTCGACAAGAAAGCTCTCAGGTCCGCTCTCGACGAAGGCACCATTCCCGGCGCCACGCTCGATAACGGCAGCCGATCCCTTTCCGTCCGGAGGAAGTAACCCATGAACGCATTGACCCGCTACGACATGACGCCGAAGCAGATTTCGCTCGTGAAGAACACGGTGGCGAAAGACTGCAACAACGAAGAATTCGACTTGTTCTGCGAAGTCGCTCGCGCCAAGGGGCTGGATCCGTTCCTGGGCCAGATCATCCCGATGGTCTTCAACAAAGACAAGGCCGACAAGCGCAAGATGACGATCATCATCAGCCGCGACGGCCAGCGCGTCATTGCGCAGCGCTGCGGCGACTACCGGCCTGCGAGCAAACCGGCGATCTACGAAACCGACAAGGCGATGATATCGCCGATCAACCCGCAGGGTATCATCTCGGCGACGACCTTCCTGTGGAAGCAGGACCCGAAGTCTGGCGAGTGGTACGAAGTCGCTGGGCAGGCATTTTGGGAAGAGTTCGCGCCCGTCTCTGACGAGTGGGTTTACGATCAGGAAGCGGGCAAGCGGAAGCCATCGGGCAAAAAGACGCTCGACAGCTCCGGCAACTGGTGCCGCATGCCGCGCCTGATGATCGCGAAATGCGCCGAGATGCAGGCTCTTCGCGCTGGCTGGCCTGAGCAGTTCACGGGTCTCTACGACGAGGCCGAGCTCGACCGCGCCAAGGTTCTGGACATGACGGCAACCGAGATCGTCGAGCAGGACCGCCAGGACAACCGCATGCGCGCGATCGGCGGCAAGGATTCGATCACGGTCTGGTGGGAAGACGGCTTTGCGCTCGAGAATATTCCTGACGGCCAATTCGTCGATCGCGTCATCGAGCACCTGAAGACCACGCACCCGGGCAAGATCGCCAAGTGGCAGGACACCAACCGTGCCGCCCTGCAGATGTTCTGGGCTCGCCATCCGGGCGATGCTCTTGCGCTGCGCAAGAGCATCGATGCGGCGATCGCCAAGGCGGCTGACGACAAGAAGGTACTCGAAACCGTAGCGTTGGCGGGCGGATGACCATGACACAGCAACGCCAGCGCTTCATCCTCATCAACGACCGGGTGCGCGACAACGCGTTGGCCGCCATCGCTGCTGCTGAGGAGGGCAGCACCGTGGCGCTCGGCCCTCAAACCCGCAGCGGGGACCAGAACGCCAAGTTCCATGCCATCTGCACCGATATTGCTAACTCACAGATGAAGTGGGCAGGGAAGCGCCGGTCTGCGGAGGAATGGAAGGTTCTACTGGTATCCGGTCACACAGTCGCGACCGCCGGAGAAGTAGAAATCGTTCCCGGTCTTGAGAATGAATTCGTCAACATCCGCGAAAGCACGTCTCGCATGTCAGTTGGGCGCGCTGCCAGCCTAATCACCTATGCCATCGCCTTTTGCGACACCAACGGCATCCACCTGACAGAGACGATCCGCGGTGGGTTCCACGAAGGCGCGAACGATCGGAGGTCGGCATGATCAACTGGCAGACCACCGCCGCAAGCGTCGTCGCTGAGGTTGATCGCAACCTCCCGGCTGATGCCGACATTGCCACCCGCAAGCGTGCCTTGCGTGCCGCTCGTCCTTGGGAGTTCGCCTCGACGAGCTGGGGCCGCAAGGTATGGGCAAAGCACTCCCGAAAATACCTCGAAAAGTTCGGCCTGCCGCCTTTGAAGGCGAAGGCTGTCGAAGATCACCTGTCTCCGCTTGAGCGGATGATGGCAAAGGCGAAAGGTGAAGCATGAGCATTCAGCCCCTCCTCGAACAATCATGGCAGACGCTTCTCGACAGAGACGATCGAACCAGCCCCGCCGAATACCCGGACATGTGCCTGATCACTCGCGAAGAGCTTCAGCAATTCCTCGTTGATGCTTCGTCCAACTGGAAGCAAACACGAAACCACGGCATCTGCATTGAGGAGTCGCGCGAGATCGACAGCGGTAGCGTCATGGGCTTCTTCGCCCGTGGTCACCACGACGCCTACAAATTCGCCGAGGCCTGCAACGATTATACTGGCGCCGACCCGTATTATGACCGCCGCCATGTCAAGGCTGAGGATTGCCGGCAAGAATGGTGGCGTACCGTTCCTGTGAGCGGCGAACCGGGCGTTTCCGCCTATCACAATGCCGAGCCGCATTCTCGCGGGGCCTTTGCTGTGACGGTTACGCACGTCGTCGAGGACCGCGAGCGCAAAGAAACGCAGCGGTGGATCGACGAACACCACAAGGGTCGTGCCGCCGGTTTCGCCGACGGACTAAATTGGGCGTTGCGCCAGCTCGACCGCATCAATGCGGACGCTGGCGAAGAGCTGCTTCGTCGCTACCGAGAGCAGGACAATAAAGGCGGTGCAAAATGAGCAACCGTCAGCAACGTCTCGCCGCCCGATCATTCGAGCGCAAAGGCCTGAAAGGTGACTGGGGTCTATGGCGTGTCACCAACCTGCCGGACGGCATTCCCGGTGGCAATGGCTGGTGCAAGGAAGTCCGCCATGCTCAGGCCAACAATCTTTATGTCGTCCTGATCCGACCATTCCTTGATGAAAAAGGCAATCCGGTCGTTCATTTGGCGATCCGCACGGCGTCAAACCTTGAGCCGCCGTGGCGCGACATGCAGCGCATCAAGAACGAAATCTGCGGCGAAGAAGCGACAGCCATCCAAGTCATGCCGCCGTTGTCGGAACTCGTCGATGAAGCCGACATGTATCACATGTGGGTGCTTGATGACCGCCTGCCCTTCACTCTAGCTTATCGGAGAGCAGCATGACCCGCACTATCTCAGTCTCCAGTCACACCCGCCGTCTCCCTGAAAAGGCACCCGCCCCCTTCGCCACCCTTATCGAAGCCCGCCGCCGTTCTCTGGCAGCAAAGTACGGCATTGAACTGGTGGAGACAGATGATCCAAGGCTGAAGGCACCGATACCCGCCCCGGTTCACGGTCCCGGCCGCCGTCCGCTGATCGAGATCGCCGGCCAGCTGCTCGCACTCGCGAAGACCGCAGCCCGCATCGGGAGGCACTGATGAAGCGTCAGGAGTTCTCAGGAAAGGTCCGCGCGCAAGCCTTCGCCCGTTGCGGCGGCAAATGCGAGAAGTGCGGCGCGTGGCTCAAGGTCGGCGCCGGGGAGTATGATCACATCATCCCCTACTATCTCACGCAGGATTCGTCGCTCGACAACTGCCAGGTCTTGTGCGTGCCGTGTCACCGTGGAGCCGGAGCGAAGACCGCCAACGATCAGCGCATCATTTCCAAGGTGAAGCGGGTGAAGGCCAAGTTCGACGGCACCTTCCAGCGCGCCGGTAGCTTCCAGAACCGTTTCAAGAAGAAGATCAACGGTGATGTCATCGACACTCGCACAGGGGAGATTGTTGGTCGATGACGCTTCCTTACGAAAACAGCACGTCCGGCCGATCGGCAATGGACGATATTCGCAAGACCATTCAGGCCTTCGGCTGCTCGAAGTTTGCCCCGATGGAAGACTTCGACGAGGGCAAGGTCATCATCCAGTTCGAGTATCGCGGCCGTATGGTTCAGGTATCTGCCAGCGCCAAGGGATATGCTGCGGCCTGGCTTCGACAGAACCCGCACACGCCGCGGATGCGCAAGACCCGCATTGAGCATGAACGCGCAGCCTTGGCAAAGGGGCAGGTGGCCGTCTGGTCGATCCTCAGAGACTGGATCAAGGGGCAGCTCACCGCGATCGAGACGGGAATCCTGTCGTTCGAAGCCGCATTCCTCGGCCAAATCCTTCTGCCGACCGGCGAAACCATCCACGATCGCATATCGACGCAGGGCCTTCTTCCAGCGCCGATCACTACCGAGGAGAACAGCCGATGAACGAGACAAACGAAATCCGATCCATCGGCTCCCAGATGGCGAACATCATGTACAATCTATCGCAGGGCGCCAGCCTGCCGGTAGAGACGCGAGACCTGATGCGGGAGATGCATCAGCGCTGGGATGCGGCGATTTCTGCTGACAGGGGGCCACCGCCCCAGTCACATGTGATGGGGAGTGAGGCAGAGAAAATCGCCCTGCTCGAAGAGCAGATTGCGGGCCTCGAAGACGAGCTTGACGAGGCGCGGCAGGTGCCTTGGCCTGAATGGTCAATCAAGATCCTCAAGCTGG